>Ga0265313_10002663_pt1 | contig 15168 bp, 10 predicted proteins | sample 4123metaG_FD_203122 | JGI IMG/M metagenome (GOLD analysis project Ga0265313, IMG submission 203122) | Rhizosphere microbial communities from Carex aquatilis grown in University of Washington, Seatle, WA, United States - 4-1-23 metaG | ecosystem: Host-associated > Plants > Roots > Rhizosphere >...
TCTGCCTTTCGGCCGTGTTGCTCGCCCAAAGCCGCTACGAATCCGTCATCTTCGTCGGTCCGGTTGCCCTCGTGCTCGTCGCCGGCTGGTGGCGGGCGCGTCGCGTCGTGCTGCCGTGGATCGCGATCGCCGCGCCGTTGCTGCTCGTGCCCTATGCGTGGCAGAGCCGCGTCGTGACGGCGACGCCGCTCCTTTGGCAATTGCGCGAGGGCGAAACCGCGCGCTTCAGCGTCGCCTATCTCGCCAAGAACCTCGCCGGCGCTGGCCATTTCTTTTTTAACTTCGGTCCGAGGCTGGCGAACTCGTGGTTTCTCTCGGCGCTCGGGCTTACCGCGCTGGTGTGGGCCGTCGCTTCCGGCGTGCGAAAACTGCGGGCCCGGTCGCTGGCATGGGTCGCGTCTCCCGATACTCTTGTGTTGCTCGCATTCGGCGCCGGCGTCGCCGCCAATCTCGCGCTGCTGATGTTTTATTACTGGAGCCAGCTCGACGACGTGATCGCGTCGCGCTTCGCTCTGCCGGCGTGCATGCTGCTCGCGCTGGTCTCGGCGATCTTCGTCGTCCGGATCGCCGCGCGCTGGCCGATTGCGCCGCGTGCGGCGTTCGCCGGCATCGGGATTTTCCTGCTCGTGTCCGGGCTGCCGGCAATGGCGTCGCGATTCTACACGAGCCAGAACCTCGTCATGCAGGAAGTCGATTGGGAGCACGACGTCGTTATGGCGCGGCACCGCCGCCCGCTGCTTTTCATCAGCAACATGTCCACGATTCCGTGGGTGCTGTGGAAAATCCCCGTGCTGCTCAACCACGTCGCCGTCGGCCGCGGCCCGCAGATCGCCTATCATCTCGGGCAGGGCACGTTCACCGAAGTCCTCGTGGCGCAGGCGCTCCGCCCGACTTCGGCCGAGGGCAAATTCGGCATCGACCCCGACGATGTGATGCCGCCTGCTTTTCATCTCGAACCGATCACGGAAAAACGTTTCGGCGGTCGCATCGCGCGGATCAGCCGGCTCGTCGCGATCGATCCGACAGCGGAAAAAAACACCGACGGCAGCCCGTCCGCCGCCGCGCCATGAGCGTCGATGGCGATCCCGGGCGCGCGACGCAACTGCGCTTCACGGTGTGGCTCGGGCTCGGCGCCGCGTGTTACTGGTCGTTCTTCGCTGTTTATCCGAAGCTGCTTTGGTCGTTCGGCGTTCACGATTACGGCGTGTGGTTTCTCGACGTGTTTGCGCTGCTCGCGTCGAACGACGCCGTGACGCGCGGGCTCAATCCCTACCTGCCGAACCCGCTCGATTATTTCCACCGGCCGCACGTGTATTCGCACTGGTGGCTGCACCTCCGCGACCTCGGCCTAACCCGCGCCGACACGCGCTGGCTCGGCTTCGCGCTCGTTGGAGCTTTCCTGCTCGCGGCGCTCGGCCGGCTGCGCCCGCGCGAACCGCGGCAGCTTTTGTTTTACCTCGCGGTGCTGTGCTCGTCGCCGGTGCTGCTCGCGGTCAATCGCGCCAACAACGACCTCGTCGTCTTCGTGCTGCTCACGCCGCTCGTGGCGTGCCTGCTCGATGCGCGGCTCGTGGTGCGGTTCGCGGCGCCGTTCTTCATCGCGACCGCGGTGGCGTTGAAATACTATCCGGCGGCGGCGGGACTGGTGCTTTTCGCCGCCGCGCCGCCGCGCGAGCTGCGCTGGCGCGTCGCGGTCATGCTGGCGTTGCTGGCGTTGGTCGGGCTCGACCTCGCGCCCGATCTTGCGGCGTTCGGTTCGCTCGCGCCGCAGCCCGAGAGCCTGCTGAGCTTCGGCGCAAATGCGTTTTTTCACGGCGGCGGCTGGGATGGCTGGGTGCCGAAACTGCTCTCGGTCGCGCTCGGTGCGGCGGCCTTTGCGTGGTGGTGGCGGGCGCGGCCGCTTGGCGAGTGGGAACCGTCACCCGAGCAGCGCACGGACTGGCTGCACTTCATCCTCGGCGCGTCGCTGCTTGCCGGCTGTTTTTTCACGACCTTGAATTTTTCCTATCGCTGGGTGTTCGCCCTTTGGCTCGCGCCGTTGCTCTGGTCGCTGCCGCGTGACGAAGCGGCGCCCGCATCGGTGCGCCGGTTCGCCCGCACGACGCGCGCGTTGCTGCTCGCGGTGCTGTGGATCGACGCGGCGTATTGCGCGGTGCTGAACCGCTTTATCGGCGTTGTTCCGCTGGCGACGCTCGTGCGCTGGGCGGACCGGATGTTTCTCGTCGAGCAGCCGCTGGTGTGGGCGTTTTTCGTCTGCGTGCTGGCATTTTTGGCCCATTTCACGCGCGGCGGCTTGCGCGCGCTGGCCGGCCGGTGATCAACGCCCGGCGCGAATCCGCGCGCGCTCGATCGCGACGCTCCAGTCGTTGAGCGGACCGGTGGCCGCGGCGATCTCCTCGGCCGAAAGCCGGAAAACAAAAATCGTATAGTCGATCACCGCGTCCGGCCGGCGCGCGCGGAGATAGTGGCAGAGCCGCGCGAAGCGGAGATCGTCGTATTTCTCCCACGACGCCAGCCACTGCGCGGCGTTCGCCTTGCGCTCCAACTCGCGTCGCTGCGCGGGATCGGCCTGGTAGGCGAGGAACGCATCTTCCACCGAGTGGAACCGCTGATACTCCGTTTCCTGTTCGGTCGTCCACGGGCCGCGCACGGGGCTATAAACCACCTGCAGCATCGTCGCGCTCACGCAGTAAATCCCCGGCCCGAGCCGATACCACGGCGCGCGCGGTGGCAGGTAGGGCAGGCTCGGCAGGCGCGTCGCAGTGATGCCTTCGTAGAGCGGATCGCCCGTGCCGAAATACGCGAGGTAAACCGGCGCGCGCGCCGGCCCGGAGTTGTGCGCGCGCAGCCACCGGCCGAGCGCGGGCAAATCCTGTCCCCAGTCGAGCGAACTGTCGGCGAGATGCCGCCAGCCGTTCGCCGGCCCGCCGGCGAGCTCGTTGAAATAAGCGACGTAGTGCGGCCGAATCCACAGCGACTCGCCCGCGTGCCACGCGCCGAGCGCCGCGACGAGGATCAACGCCGTCGGCCGCTTCACATCGAGCCACGCACCGAACCCGCCGAGCAAAATGAACAGCACCGGATACGTCGGCAGGATGTGGCGATGCCCGATGTTCAGGTGGCTCGTCAGCGAAACGATCCAGTAAATCACGAACAGCACGAGCAGCGGCGCCGCCGGCCGGAGTTGCGCGCGGAGCCGTTCGCGCCACGCCGCGCCGGCGTCCGCGAGGCGTTGTAGCCAGACGGTGAGGCCCGTCGCAAGCAGCAGCAGCAAGGGCAGCGTCGTCTTTGCCAAAAACGCGAACGGGAAAAAACTCGTCCAACCGTAGATGCTGTAGTCGCCGTTGAGAAACGCGGCGCGCTGGTGCGAGTATTGGACGACGAAGAGAAAACCGTAGAGAAACGCCTCCGGCAGCAAGCGGAGCTGGCGCGCGAACGTGACGAGGCTCCCGGTCAGGCCCGAGTCCATGAGCATCCATTCCCACGGCCGGTAAAAATCCTGCAACGGCCCGGGCAGCGCCGGAGCGAACGCCGAATAGCGAAATCCGTAAAACATCCAGATCGTCACCCACGCGCACGCGACGTGCCCGATCGCCGCCCCGGCCACCCACGCGCTGAAGCGGCCGCGCGTCGCGCCCGCGGGCGCGGTTTCGAAAAGCCGCAGCAAAGCGAGCACGGCGAACATCGGCAGCAGGAGCACCGCGGAAAATTTCGCAACGCACGCGAGCGCAAACACCGCCGCGCTCAACAGCGCGCGCGGCCACGACGGTGCCTCGAGCCACCGCCACCACGCGCTCACCGCCGCGAGCAGGAAAAACACCATCGTCACGTCCGACGTCGCCAGCATGCCGTGCGCGAGAAAATTCGGGCAGAACACAAACAGCCCGAGCGAGAGAAACGCCCCGCGCGTGCCGAACAGCCGGCGCGACCAGAAAAAAATCAGCAGCCCCGTGCCCGCGCTGAACAGGCTGATCATCGCGCGCCCGGCGAAAATCATCAGGTCGGTATCGTTGCCCAGCTCGTAGAAAAACTGGTGGCCGAAAACCCAGATGTCGCCGCGGTGCCACGCGTCGTTGCCCGCGAGCGGCGGGAGGCGCGGCTGCAGCAGCGCCATCGACAGCGCCGCCCAGCGCTGCGGCAGGTTGCCGTTCTCCGGCTGCATTCGGAAATCGCCGAGCGTGTTGTAGACGCGGCCGGCGGCGAGGTGCGCGATCTCGTCGTGCGTGACGGTGGTGCCGACGGTGGCAGTGACGCCCAGCACCGCGTGCAGCAGCGCGAGCAATACGGCGAGCGAAAGCAAAAAAGCCTCGGACGGCGGGCGGGCGGAACGGACCACGTTTTGAACTTGGACAATTCTCCGCGGCGAAACAACCCTTCCCCTTCCGGATGAACGCCGCCGAATACGCCAACCTCGAGGCCATGGAGCGCGAGCACTGGTATTACTCCGGCAAGCGCGCGCTCGTCTGCCACTGGCTGGCGGCGGCGAAGGCGCTCGCGCCGGAAAAAACGCTGCTCGACTGCGGCGCCGGCACCGGGCTGTTCGCCGAGGAAATGGCCGCGCACTGCCGCGTGCTCGTGCTCGACGACCACGATGAATCGCTGCAGTTGCTGCGCAAGCGCTTTTCCCCCGGGCAAGTGCTGCGCGTGTCGGCGACCGGCATTCCGCTGCCCGACGGCGCGGTCGATGCGATCACCGCGCTCGACGTGCTCGAACACATCGAGGACGACCGCGCCGCCGTCCGCGAGATGCACCGCGTGCTCCGGCCGGGCGGCGTGCTCGTGGCGACCGTCCCCGCGTCGATGGCGCTGTGGAGCGACTGGGACGTGGCGCTGCATCATTTTCGGCGCTACGACCGCACCGGCCTGCGTGCGCTTTTTCCCGATCCAGCGGCGTGGGAAATCGTTCACGTCAATTACACCAACGTGCTCGTTTTTCCCGTCGTGTGGACCGTGCGCAAATGGCGCGCGTGGCGCCGCAGCGCGCCCGCCGGCGGCAACCGGCGCAGCGAGGACGTGGTGCCGCCGGCGTGGTTGAATGCGCTGCTGCGCGCGCTCTTCGTCGCGACCGGCCGCGTGCGGGTGCCGTTTCCTTTCGGCGTCAGCCTGCTGCTCGTCGCGCGGCGGCGCTAGTCCGCGAAGATCGCCTCGGCCACGAGCGTGCCGTCGGCGTCGCGCAGGCGCAGCACGCCGTCGCGCCGCGGCAAACTCACGAGCGGCTCGCTCGAAATAAACGCCAGCCGCGCCAGCCGCGGCGGCGCGATGGGAAATTCCGCCGGTGCGGGCGCGGCGGTCGCCGCGCCATTGAGGAAAAGCGGCGTGAGCTCGATCCGGCAGTTGTGCGCGTCGAGCACGAGTCGCAAGTGCGAGTGTTCTTCGTCCGAACAATCGAGCCACTCGAGGCGCGCGATGCGCGCGCCTGGTGGTGTGAGGACACAGACCTCCAGTTGAAATTTTTCCGCGCCGGCTTCCTGCCGGCGGTAGAGGCGCGCGGTCGCGAGCGGCGCAATCGTGCGGCCGCGCTTGCACCACAACTCGTAGTTGCCCGCCGTCAGCACCGGCGCGAATTCGCGGTAGAGAAAATCGTGCAGCGCGCCCGCGACCGGCAGCCCGCCGTCGCGCATGAAGCGCAGCACTTCGCGTTCGACGACGACGACCGCGCGCGGATCGGCAGCGAGTTGCGCGGCGATCTCGCGCTGCTGCGCTGCGTTGAGCAGCGAAAACCAGTGCGTCACGTTCGCCATCGTCGGCGCGGGCCGACCGCTCCAGAGATTGAAGCTGAAAACTCCCGGCAGGCTGAACAGGCGGCCGGCGTGAACGCTCGCGTTGAGCGTGAACGTCCGCAACCGCGCGCTCAGCAGCTCCGGCAGCCGCAGCATTTCCGCGCCCGGCAGTCCCAGCGGCTCGCTTGTCCGCCAGCGCTGCCAGCCGACGCTCGCGAAGGCCGCGGCCAGCCCGAACGCCACCGTGACCGCGAGCGGCGCAACGATGCGCGTCGCGCGTTGCGGTTTCAGCAAAGCCACGGCTTCCGCGCCCGCGAGCACGAGCAGTGGCGCGAGCAAGAACGTGCCCCAGCCGATTTGGCTGCCGCCGACCGGATAGGCGTGCAGCGCCTGCGTGACCGCGAGCAAGCCGAGCCACGCGCGCACGCGCGCCGTTCGCAGCGAAGCTTCGTCGCGCGCAAGCGGAACGACCAAAATCCAAATCAGCGGCACGCCGTAACTCATCGCCAGCCCCATCGAGCTGACCGGCAGCCGCGCGAACCAGCCGAGCACGGCGGCGGCGAGCAGGCCGAGCCGCACAAAAATCGCCGCGCGCACGAAACCCGGGTGCTCGTGCCAGCCGCGTGCGGGCGCGACCGCGCACCACGCCAGCGACAACACCGCGAGCGCCAGCGCGCCCGGCCGCCACAACACGGGAAACGAGAAGACGCTCGGTTGCCGCAGCGGCGCGCGCACCACGCCTTCGATCAAATCGTTCAGGCCCGTGCCGCGCACCAGCATGAATCCGGCGACGATCGCGACCGTCGCGGCGGCGCCACCAGCCAGCCGGCGCCGGGAAACGACTGGCGCCGCGCCGGCAGCGCTGCGAGCACCGTGCTGACGGCGGCGCACGAGACGACGAGGGCAAACGTGACGACCCACGGCTGTCCCAGCAACGGCCGCATGAGCGCCCACGGCAGCAGCGCGAGCGCAACTCCTGCGAGCCATGCGCCGATTCGCGGCGAAACGCGGCCGCTTCCATTCAACGCGAGCCACGCGCCCGCGCCGGCGAAAAGAAAAACGCCAACGTTGATTTTGGTCAGCACGAGCGCGGCGCCGATCACGCCGACGACGAGCGCGAGCGCACGACTGCGTTCGCGCTCGATGCACTCCGCGCTGCCCCACGCGGCGAGCGCCACGAGAAACACGATCAGCCCGCCCGGGTGCATCGGCTCGGCGGTCATCTGCCAGAGGTGCGCAAACGTCGCCGCCAGCGCGAGCAGCGCCCACGCGAACGAGCGCGTGCGTGCGCCGACGATCCATGCGCAGAGCATCGCCGTGCCGAGCCAGTGCGCCAGCGTGAGCAACCGGCCGGCAGTGTTGGTGAACTCGAAGCCGAGCGCGCGGTGCAGCGCGTCGCTCCACACGTAGAAGAACGGCCCGTATTGGCTGAAAATTTCGCGATACAGCCGGCCGCCGTGCGAAAAATTCACGAGCGACAGCAGCACGTAGCCCTCGTCGTCGTAGGTCTTGAACGAGGTGAACAGCAGCCAGAATCCCGCGAGCCCCAGGGCGCACGCGAGCCCGAGAAACGCCGCGAGGCCGAGCGCGCGCCTACTCACGTTTGGCCGGCCGTTTCAGGACGTAGTGCGGCCGCTGTTTCACCTCGTCGTAAACGCGCCCGAGGTATTCGCCGAGCACGCCGATCCCGATCAACTGCACGCCGCCGATGAAAAGCAGCAGGGTGACGAGCGTGGTAAAACCGGTCGCGGCGGTTTCGACGCCGAGGATCCGGCGCACCGCGAAAAACACGCCGACCGCGAAGCCGATGCCCGCGATAAACACGCCGGAAAACGTGAGCAGCCGCAGCGGCAGGTGTGAAAAACTGAACAGCCCGTCGAGCGCGTAGCGGACCAGCCGGCGAAAAGTCTGCTGCGGCTTCCCCGCGGCGCGCGCCTGCCGGTCGTAGAACACGTCCGCCGTCGGGAAACCGATCCACGCGCGCAGGCCCGGAAAAAAACGATGCCGTTCGGGCAGTCGGTTGAACGCCGTGACCGCCTCGCGGCCGAGCAGCCCGAACGTGCCGGAGTTCGGCTCGATCGGATAATCCGTCAGCCAGCCGTAGCAGGCGTGAAACAAATCCAGTCCGAGCCGGCGCAGCCCGCGTTCGGCGCGCGTGCGCCGCGTGGCCCGGACAATTTCCGCGCCGCCGCGCCAGGCGGCGACGAGCTGTGGGATCACCTCGGGCGCATCCTGCAGGTCGGCGTCCATCGTGACGACGGCGTCGGCGTCGGCGGCGTGCGCGATGCCGGCGGAGAGCGCGCTTTGAAAGCCGAAATTGCGCGACAGCTCGACGAGCACGAAGCGAGGATCGCGCGCCGCCTGCGCCCGGATCAGTTCGGCCGAGTGATCGCGACTGCCGTCGTCCACGAGGACGGCGCGCCACGCGTGCTCGCGTTGCGCATCGAAAACCGCGGCGAGCCGCGCGAAGAGTTCGGGCAGGACGGCTTCTTCGTTAAAAACCGGGATGACGACGGCAATCGAGGGCATGAAAACCGGGAATAGTTCGCGGAGCGGATACGGCGGGCAGCATGGCCGCCGCCGCGCCGAGGGCGAGCCTAAGTGCGCGTCACGGCGCGTCCTTCCGCCGATACACCGCCCAATCGCCGACGATCGTGCGGCGGTTGAACTCGGGGAGGAGTTGCAGCGCGAAGCAGTCGGTCTGGTTCGCCGGATAGACGATCGCGCCGAGCTGCGCGGGCAGATGACGGCGGAAACCCGATTCGCGCAAACCGAGTCCGGCGAGGTTGCGCGTGGCGATGCCGTCTTCGACGTGATAAAATTTCCCGTCGGAAAAAAACGTCACGAGCGGGTTGTAGGGAAACCAGATCGCACCGTGATTCGCTCGTGCCAGCTCCTCGGCGAGATCGAGCGGTGCCGGATTCGGCGTGAGCGGAAGCGCGCGAAAATCAGGAACGCGGACGAGCAGCACCAGTCCGACGAGTGAGAACTGCGCGAGTGGCGATGAGCACGGGCGCGCAAACCACGCGAGGCCGATCGCCGGCACGAGGTAGAACCACCAGTGCAGCATGTTCAGGTCGCCGCCGATTTTGAAAAACGAGGCGAGGCCGACGGGAACGAACACGACCGCGACGCACAGCGCGATGCCGAGGAATCGCCCGGCTTCGCTGTCGCGCGCCGGCCAGAGTCCGCGGCGGCGGAGCAGGACGAGCAGCACGGCCGGCAGCAAAAGCTGGACGGCGAGCTGCGGCCAACGGCGCGCGAGCTTGTCGGGGATGTCGCCCCACGGCAGCCGTGCGGGGATTGCGACCAAGTTCAACCACAGCCCGGAAAAACCGAAAGCGAGCACGCTCGCGATCAGCAGCGAAAGCCCGAAGAGCAGCACCCAGAAAACGTAGCGCGCGACCAGTGAGCGTTCGCCGCGCGCGAGGAGCCAGACGGCTTGCGCCGGCGCGAGAAAGACGGCGGTTTGCTTGCTCCAGGCGGCGAGCGCGCAGAGTGCGGCGGCGACGATCAGGTGGGCGCGGCTCGGCCGTTCCGAATGCGCGAGGCAAAAGCAGGAGAGCAGACCAAGCGCGATCGCGGCGTGATCGGGCACTTGAAATTGCAGGCTCGTCGCGGGCAGCAGCAACACGGCGAGCGAAAGCGCGAGCCAGCGGGTGGCGCGGCCGCGCGCTCGCAAGTCCGACGACGCGAAAAAAATCACGGCGAGCGGAGCGACGAGCGTGAGGGCGTTGATCACGCCGGCGACGCGGATCGCGCCGGCGGCGGAGCTCGCGAGCGTGGCGGGTAAATTTACGAGGAGACCGACGGGTCCGTAAATCCACGTGGACAGCGGGCCGCCGTTCGCGGGGGGATAAATGGTTTCGCCGTGCAGCAGCGCGAAGGTCGGCGCGAGGCGGAGTTCGTTCCAGTTCGACGCCGGGAACGCGCACCACGAAAGCCAGAGATAAACCAGCGCGCCCGCCGTCGCGAGCAGTGCGGCGATTTTCGTGGGGCGCCCGGCGGTCGATCGTGGCGAAGGGTCGGACATAATGCAGGCGGAGCGACGCGTGGATCGATTCGTGCCGGGGGCAAGCACGGCCGGGCGTTGCGGGATCAGTGCCGGAGGTTGTATTTCAAAATCGCCCAGAGTGCGCGGAAGCCGTCGCGCCAGCCGATTTTTTTCCCCTCGGCGTAGGTGCGGCCGTAGTAGCTGATGCCGACTTCGTAGATGACGACGTCGAGCTTCGAGACCTTGGCGGTGATCTCCGGCTCGAAGCCGAAGCGATTTTCCTCGATCGTGATTTTCTGGAGCACCTCGCGGCGGAACATTTTGTAGCACGTTTCCATGTCCGTGAGGTTGAGGTTGGTGAACATGTTCGAGAGCAGCGTGAGGCCTTTGTTGCCGACCATGTGCCAGAAATAAACGACGCGATGCGCCTCGCCGCCGGAGAAGCGCGAGCCGAAGACGACGTCGGCACGACCGTCGAGAAGCGGCTTGAGAAGCTTCGGGTATTCCTGCGGATCGTATTCGAGATCGGCGTCCTGCACGATCACAGCGTCGCCAGTCGCGGCGGCGAAACCGGTGCGGAGGGCGGCGCCTTTGCCGCGGTTGACGTCGTGGTAAATGATTTGGTCGACGAGCGGGGCGATCTGCGTGCGGAGCAGATCGCGCGTGCCGTCGCGTGAGCAGTCATCGACGATGATGATCTCCTTGCTTTTGATCGGCGCGGCGCGGACGCGATCGACGATGGTGCGGATGGTGCGGGCTTCGTTGTAGCAGGGGATGACGATGGAAAGCTTCATGCGGACGCTGGGCGGAAGCTAGAGGGGTGCGCAACAGGGTGAAGCCTAATTCGGTTGACGGTGTCAGCGGCCGGTCTTGTTCAACCGCCAGATTTCGAACGGGAAAATCGTCTGCTCGAGTCGATAGTTGGCGAGCACGGTTTCGTTGAGCGGGTAGTTGGCGTAGTTGGTGCGCGGAGCCGTGCGCCAAACCGGGTGCGAGAGATCGACGAGCGTGCGGACAGCGAAACGGGGGAGCGGCTTCGCGTTCAGCTCGCGGTTGAGCTGCCGGAGCGCGGCGGGACTTTGGGTGTAGCGAACGGCCCACGTCAGGCCGTAGGCGGGCATGGCGTCGAAAAGATAGTAGAGCATCGGGCAATCATCGAAAGCGAGGAGCGGTTCGCCGCGGGCGAGCTGCGGGTGCAGATAGTCATAAAGCGCGTCGATGGCCTGGGTGCGTTCCGGCGTGGAGCGGATGTGGCGGAGCTTGGGGGCGCGGAAGGTTGCGACGAGGCCGGCCGGGGCGGCGTCGCGGTAGATGGAACGGTAGTGTTCGCGGGCGACGCAAGCGACGGCAAGGGCGAGTGTCGCCGTCGAGAGGACGCGGATCAGCGGCGCGAAGCGGTCGGCGGTCGCGCGCAGCAGCAGCGATAGCCCGACCGCGAATGCAAACGGCAGGGCCAGAATCCCGGAGGTCCAGGAACGCAGCGGTGAAAAATAAAAGGTGACCGCGGCGTAGAGCAGCCCGGCGAGCGTCGAGGCCGCGAGCAGGAATCGGATATCTGGTTCGACGGCGAGTGCCGGCTCGCCGATGCGCAGACAATGCACGAAGACCACGACGATGCCCACCATCGCGAAGGCGACCGGGAGTTGGCCGGGATTGTAGCTGAAAGTGCGGATGATCGCGATCACGAGGAGCAGGGCGAGGGCGGCGGCGGTGTTTCCGGCGGCCGCGGTGCGTCCCGCGCGGGCGAGCATCGCCAGCGCCACGGCCAAGGCGAGCACGGCGACGGAAAAGCCGACGGCGACGGGATCGTAGGCGAAAGGATAGGTCAGCAGCTCCAGAAAAAAACGGCCGGGGTTCTGCCCCAGCGATCTGATCCGGGCGGACGGATACAGCGCGCTGCGCTGGAGCCAGACGGCGAAGGCACCGGTCGCGAGGAGATAGAAAAAATAAACCAGCCAGCAACCGGCGAACGCGAGGAAGCCGGCGTTGGACGCGGCTGGCCGGAGATGGCGGAGATTTTGGAGGAGGTTGCGGCGAAAAATTTCGTTCAACCCGATCAACGCAGCCACGACGCCGAGGACGGGATGCGCCAGCGATGCGATGAACAGCGCGAGCCCGCCGGCGAGATGAAGCGCGAGCGGATGGCGCGGTTTCCCACCAGCGGCGAGGCCGAACAGGCTCAGGGCGATGAGAAAGAAATCGCTGGAGATCGAGTTGTAGGATGGCACCGCGAGGCCGAAAATGTGGCAGGCGAAGAACGGCACACTTGCGATCAACGGACTGCGGAACGCCGCGCCGCTGAGCCGAAACAGGCAGAGCGCGAGCATGGAGAACGACCCGAGGTGCGCGATCCAACCGAGCCACCGGAATTCGTAGAGCGAGATCTCCGGATAGATTCGGTAGATCAGGGACAAATGGTTTAGCAATGGCCGGAGCGAAAGAAGCGGATCGCCGGCGAAGGACGGTTCGCCGAAGAGCGTGCGGAGCGGCCACGCTAGATAGGCGCCCTCGTCGGTAAAATCGACGCCGAGGCCCAGCCGGCGCAGGCCATAGAGGCCATAGATCAGGACAAAGCCGGCGAGGGTGGCGGCAAATCGGCGGCTTGAACTCATGGAGTTGGGGCTGGTGCAGCCTGATTGATCGGGGCGGCAAGTGTCCATCCCAAGGCGAAGCCGATCTCGCGCGCACCTTTGCCTTGTCCGCAACAGCGCCGCCGATACAAGACAAGCCATGAAGTCGATCCCGCCCGGCTTAAGCGTGGTGATCCCCGCTTACAACAGCGCCGAGACTTTGGCGGAGCTGGTGGAGCGATTGGGGCGGGTCCTGCCCGCGCTGGCCCGGGACTTTGAGGTGATACTCGTCAACGACGGAAGCCGCGACAATACTTGGGAAGTCATCCGCCTCTTGGCGGCGGAGCACGGCTTCGTGAGAGGAATCAATCTGATGCGAAACTACGGGCAGCACAACGCCCTGCTCTGCGGCATCCGCGCTGCGCGCTACGATCGCACCGTGACGATGGACGACGACCTGCAGCATCCGCCGGAGGCCCTGCCGAACCTGGTGGCGGCGCTCACGGACCAGATCGACGTGGTCTATGCCGCGCCCGATCGGCCGCAGCATGGGCTCTGGCGAAATCTCGCGTCGTTCGTGACGAAACTGACGCTGCGAAATTCGATGGGCGCCAGGACCGCGCGAATGGCCTCGGCCTGGAGAATATTTCGGACGAACCTGCGCGACGCGTTTGCCGCCTACGGCAGCCCCTACGTTTCCATCGATGTGCTGCTCACGTGGGGCACGACTCGGTTCGATGCGATTTCGCTGCGCCATGACCCGAGGGCGCGCGGGGAATCAAACTACACGGCGCTGAGCTTGCTGCGGCACGCCTTGAACATGATGACGGGTTTCTCGACGGTTCCGCTGCGGTTCGCGAACGTGGTCGGGTTGCTGTTCACCGTTTTTGGCGGCCTGGTGCTTTTGTATGTCGTCGGACGGTATTTGTTGGAGGGGAGCAAAGTCGCCGGGTTTCCGTTTCTGGCGTCGATCATCGCGATCTTCGCGGGAGCGCAACTTTTCGCGCTGGGCATCATCGGCGAATACATCGCACGGATGCACGGGCGGTTGATGGAGCGGCCTTCCTACGTGGTCCAGACCGACAACGCGCGGGAATGATGCACCCGCCGATGAGCACTGACCCATCGCTTCGAACCGTTCCTCCGTCGGAGGCCAGCCGGCCTCCGCTCGAAATCCCCTTCAACCGCTACACGCCGATGGGGCGCGAGCTGGACTACATCCGCGAAACGATGGGGATCGGCCAGATCGCCGGCGGCCAGACGTTTTCGCAGCGCAGCCAGCGGTGGCTTGAGGAAAATCTGGGCGTGGCGCGCGCGTTGCTGACGACCTCCTGCACGCACGCGCTGGAAATGGCGGCGCTGCTGCTCGGCCTCAAGGCGGACGACGAGGTGATCGTGCCGGCCTACACCTTTGTCTCGACCGCCAGCGCGTTCGCCCTGCGCGGCGTGCGGATCGTCTTCGCCGACGTGCGGCCCGACACGTTCAACTTGGACGAAACGGTTCTGCCGGCGCTCGTCACCGGGCGGACCAGGGCGATCGTGCCGGTGCACTACGCGGGCGTGGCTTGCGAGATGACGCCGATGCTCGAACTCGCGAAGGGCCGCGGCATCGCGGTCGTGGAGGACAACGCCCACGGGCTGTTCGGGAAATATCGCGGACGATGGCTCGGCACGTTGGGCGACCTGGCGGCGCAAAGTTTCCACGAAACAAAAAACATCACCTGCGGCGAGGGCGGCGCGCTGTTCGTCAACGACGCGGGCTATCGCGAGCGGGCGGAAATCATCCGCGACAAAGGCACGAACCGCGCGCGCTTTTTTCGCGGGCAGGTTGACAAATACACGTGGGTGGACCTCGGCGGCAGCTACGTGATGAGCGACGTGCTGGCGGCGTTTCTTTACGGCCAGCTCGAGGTCTGGCGGACGATTCAGGAAAAACGCCGGGCCATCTGGGAGCGATACCGTCAGGAGCTCGCCGTTTGGGCGGCAGCGAGCGGCGTGCGGCTCCCGGTCGTGCCGGCGCACTGCGATCCGGCGTGGCACATGTTTCATCTGTTCATGCCCGATCTGGCGGTCCGCACGGCTTTCATCGAGCACCTGCGCGCACGGGGAATCCTCGCGGTCTTCCATTACCAGCCGCTGCACTTGTCCGACTACGGGCGCCGCTACGGTTTCAAGGAAGGCGCCTGCCCGGTCGCCGAGTCGGCGGGCGACCGTTTGGTGCGCCTGCCTTTCTTTACCGGGCTCACTTCGGATCAACAATCCAAGGTAATCGCCGCGGTCCTGAGTTTCCGGAGCTGACGACGGCAACGCTCGCGAGAGTCCGGTCAGGCGGACGGTTTAGGGAGCCAGAGGTGGAACGTGTAGTAGCTGGCTTGAAGATCGAAGCCGAGCCGGCCGTAGGTTTTTTGCGTGGCGGTGTTGGTGATCTGGGTGGAGACAATCATCTGCGCCGCGCGGCGTTCCCGGCACCACCGCAACGCGTGCACGACGAGCGACCAATACAGGCCGCGACCTTCCGCCGCGGGAGCCACGGCGGCGAGCCAGCCTTCGCCTTCGCGTGGATTGTTCAGACGCACAACGAAAAAACCGCATGGGCGTCCATCGGCGTCCTCGGCGACGAGCACTTCGCTGTCGGCCCCGCGGGACCGGCAGCACTGCAAGGCCCACTCCACGTAACCTTCGTCGGAACGCGCGCGGTCGAGCGCGGGATCGGCGTGATAGTGACCTTGGTAGTTCGCGAAACTTTGGCGCGCGATGTCCTCGATGCCGGCCTGATCGGTTTCGCGGAAAACGCGGATGCGATTGGGCTTCAGTTCCGCCGGGAAATCCTCGCTGCGGAGTCTGCGGCGATAATAGAGCAGTGTGTCCATCAGCCTCGCGCCGG
>Ga0265313_10002666_pt1 | contig 15162 bp, 10 predicted proteins | sample 4123metaG_FD_203122 | JGI IMG/M metagenome (GOLD analysis project Ga0265313, IMG submission 203122) | Rhizosphere microbial communities from Carex aquatilis grown in University of Washington, Seatle, WA, United States - 4-1-23 metaG | ecosystem: Host-associated > Plants > Roots > Rhizosphere >...
AAGGAACGCTCCCAGCATCTTGAGAACGTTCCAGATCATCTATTTATATGGGATTTCGCGTTGCAATGCCGGACTGCTCAGCTGGCAATCTCTGCGGGTTCGACCAAACGCTAAGGACGTTCAGGCAATCCCAGTGATGAGGCACTACCTGCGGTGCAGCGAATTCCTTGCTCATCCACTTCAACATCACCGCATTCACGGACAGGCACATGCCAGGCATCAAAGTAGTTGCGCACCAACCAGCCTTGCGCGTCATCCATTTTTGTCCAGGTCCAGCCGCTCGAGCTGCTGACAGATACGACATTATTATCATCGTCGTAGCTCATCGAATAGGTGGTATCGCAGTGGCGATATCTGAAAGTGGAAACACGGCCGTCGGCATCGCGCGTGAATCTGTCACCGTGCTGATTGACGTAGGTGACGTTCGATTGAGTAAGCGATCTGCTGCGTCGATCTCTGGCTTTCTTCCATTCGGGATAATTCTCGTGAACGGCAGAGTTCATGCGCTCATCAACCATTGACCAGTGTTCTTTATAGTCTCCGTACATTTTTCGTTTCCTCGTGGATTGTTGAATGAAAAACCTTTGTTCTCGGCTCCACTTGCTTGTGGTGCCGGCTTCTTTAAGCCTTCAACCGCAGCTCGCAGCCGAAGGCACCGTAATAGCCAGCAAGTGTTCCAGAATCTTGTCGGACATCCCTCTGGTGTCGACAATCTTCTGATCGGGTTCTCCAGCGCGAACAATGTCGCGAGTTCTAAATCCTTCCTTGAGCGTTTTCTCAACGGCAGTTTCAATTGCGCAGGCTTCTGTCTCCAACGCAAATGAGTGGCGAAGCATCAAGGCAACGCACAATATCTGGGCAATTGGATTGGCAGTGCCGGTTCCGGCTATGTCCTGAGCGGAGCCGCCCGGGGGTTCGTAGAGACCAAAACCGTCTTTGTTCATGCTTGCAGAAGCGAGCAACCCAAGCGAGCCAGGCAAGACGGCGGCAGCATCAGTAAGGATGTCTCCGAACATGTTGCCGGCTACGACCACATCGAATTGCGAGGGATCGCGCACGATTTGCATCGCGCAATTGTCGACAAGCATGTCTTCCAATGCCACATCGGGATAACCGAGGGCCACTTCCCGGACGACAGCGCGCCACAATTTTGACGAATCGAGGACGTTGGCTTTGTCGACTGAAGTCACCTTCTGGCGGCGTTTTTGCGCAGCTCTGAAGGCGGTTTCGGCAATCGATGCGATCTGTTCTTCGTCATAAGTGATCAAATCAGTTGCGGTTCTAACGCCATTTTCTGCATTGAAAGTTCTGTGCTCGCCAAAATAGCAATCACCAAGAAGTTCGCGAAGAAATAGGATGTCTACGCCTCTTTCAATCACTTCTTTTTTCAACGGACAAAGATATTCCAATTCCGATATCACTTTTACCGGCCTGTAATTGGCATTGAATTTGAACGTCTTGCGCAGGGAGAGAATCGAGTTGGCTTCGCAATTCTTCCACTTGGGGTTGGTCATTTCGCCGACCGGTCCGCCTACTGAGCCGAAAAGAATCGCATCGGACGAGCGGCATACCGACTTTGTCTCTTCCGGCAGGTGTGTCTCGTATTTGTCATATGCGGCGCCACCGACCAGACCATGCGTAGTCGAGAAGCGGTGCCCGAATTTCTCGCCGACAGTGGCGAGCACGCGCAGGGCTTGCTCCATCACTTCCGGTCCGATTCCGTCTCCGGCTAATACCGCTATGTGCTTATCCATTTTTCCTATGCTCCCCGTGTGGACATGAATCGCTTTTGCTCTTGTCGATTGCGAAACTCTTGAATATCTGCGGCATGCGATCTGATGTATTCGATATCATCGAGACCATTGAGCATGCAATGCTTACGGAATTGGTCGTATTCGAATTTGTGAGCGGTGCCATCCGGCAGAGTCACCGTTTGAGATTCCAAATCGACAGTTACCTCATAGTCTGCATTCTTAGCAGATTGAAGAATTTGATCGACGACATCGGCAGGAAGCACGGCGAGCAAGAGCGCATTCTTAGCGCTGTTGTTGTAGAAGATGTCGGAGAAAGACTTGGCGATGACGACTTTGAAGCCGGCGCCGGTCAATGCCCAGACGGCGTGTTCGCGAGAAGAACCGCAGCCGAAATTACTGTCGGTGACAAGTATTGTCGCCCCGTCGAATTCTTGGCGATTCATCGGGAAGTTGGCGTCATTGTCACGCATGCGGCGGAAAAGATTGGCACCATAGCCATCTTTGCTGATGCTGGTGAGAAACTGCGCCGGGATGATCAAATCAGTATCGACGTCCTTCATTGGGAGCGGCATGGCTTTTGATTTTACAGTTGTGACCTTTTGCATGACCTATTTCCTTTTACTGGGCGATGCCCCTGTGAGTAAATTTGATTTCGCCCATATCAGACATACTCAGCAGGTGACTTGATGCATCCGGCAATGGCGCTGGCGGCTACGGTAGCCGGTGATGCCAGGTGAGTGATGCTGTCGGGTCCCTGCCTGCCCACGAAATTTCTGTTTGACGAACTAATGCAGCGCTTGCCCGGGGGCACTTGATCGTCGTTCATCGCCAAACACATGGAGCAGCCGGGCATCCGGAAATCTGCGCCGGCTTCGCGGAATATTTCCACGAGCCCTTCTTCCTGGCATTGCTTCATTACAGCTTCGGAGCCAGGCACCACGTACATGGTGACATTCTGATTGACTTTTCTTCCTTTGAGTACGTTTGCAACGATTCGCAAATCTTCAATTCGCCCATTTGTACAGGATCCGACGAAAGCCCACTCTACTGGAGTGCCTTCGAGCGTTTGTTGTTCTTTCAATTTGGTGTATTCGAGAGCGCGAACGGCGACTGCCCGTTCGTTATCCACAAGCGTTTCCAGCTTTGGTATGCGCTCGCTCAGACCGACGTTTTGGGCGGGGTTTGTTCCCCAGGTAACAATCGGCTCCAATTTGTCCAGATCAATGGTTACGCTCTTGTCGAAAGTAGATTCCGAGTCACTGCAAAAACTGGACCAATAGGCGACAGCTTCGTCCCAATTCTCGGCAGCCGGAGCATGAGCGCGACCTTTGAGATATTTAAAGGTAACTTCATCCGGCGCAATCAATCCGGCTCTGGCGCCGCACTCGATGCTCATGTTGCAAACGGTCATACGCTCTTCCATGGACATGGCGCGCACGGCTTCACCGACATATTCGATGACATGCCCGTTGGCACCGCCCACGCCTATCTCACCGATCAGCCGGAGAATTGCGTCTTTGGCGTATACGCCTTTACGGAAATGCCCCTTGAACTCGACTTTCATGGTTTGCGGCTTCTTCTGCAAGAGACAGCCGGTGGCCATGACATGAGCGACCTCGGAAGTGCCGACGCCAAAAGCAAGCGCGCCGAAGGCGCCATGCGTAGAGGTGTGCGAATCTCCGCAGACGATGGTCATGCCTGGCTGCGTGACGCCCAATTCCGGTCCGACCACATGCACAATGCCTTGCTTTCCGGAGTCGAAATCAAGGAAAGGTATATTGTGCTTTTTGCAATTGTTTCTCAGTGTCTCGACCTGAGTGCGTGCTGCCTCGTCATATATCTCCCAGCGGTTTTGGCGCGTCGGAGTGCTGTGATCGATGGTGGCAAGAAGGCGGCTCGGGTCGAAAACTTGAATATTGCGCGATTCGATCAATTGAAATGCTTGAGCGGAAGTGACCTCATGCAAGAGCATCAAGTCGATGGCAAAAACGCAGGGGTGCCCTTCCAATTGTTTGACGACGTGGGCGTCCCAGATTTTTTCGACGATATTCTTCGCCGTTGATTTCTTGGCCTTCTCGGGAGCCTTCTTTGTAGCTGCAGCAGACACTTAAGCAACCTCCACTTTGACGACAGGGCAAGAGTCTTCGTCCCCAAGGGTTTCCGATGCGGCACGCGAGTTTGCGTTGCCGGCGCTGTGCGCCATGCGGGCCAGGTAAAGTTCCAGACTATCAGCAAGAGCCTGGCAGCTGGCATCGATGATGTTTTGCGAACATCCTACCGTCCACCATCTGTCATCACCACTGGTAGCTTCGATAATCACTCGGGTCATGGCATCGGTTGCTTGATCCGGATCGAGAATCCGCACTTTGTAGTCGGCAAGACGAACGTCTTCGATGTGCGGGTAGCTGGGTGCCAGTGCTTTTCTCAAAGCCAAATCGAGGGCATGGACGGGACCGCGTCCTTCGGAAGCTGTGTGGAATTTCTCGTCGCCGACCTTCACCTTTACCATAGCCTCGGCGCTGGTGCCGGCCCGATTGCGGTCGGAAACCACAACCATCATGTCGACGATTTCAAAAGGCGCCACATATCCGGGGGCGGCCCGGCGCATAAGAAGTTCTACCGTGCCTTCGGCGTTTTCGAACTGGTAGCCGTTGCCCTCCATCTCTTTGACTTTGGCGAGCACATTGGCTTCCGTGCCAACAACTCCGACGCCGACCTCATTGGCAAGCATGCGAATATTGCCTCGACCGGAAAGTTCTGAAACGATTACCTGGCGGCGATTGCCGACCAGGGCGGGGTCGACGTGCTCATAACTATGAGCAACGCGTTCAACCGCGGCGACGTGCAATCCGGCTTTGTGTGCGAATGCCGAACTGCCGACATAAGCGGCACACGGGTCGGGATTGAGATTAGCGATTTCGCTCACGGTGCGCGAAAGATCGGTAAGTTTCTTTAGATCCGATTCGCGTACGCAGTCGTATCCCATTTTTAGTTTCAACGTGGGCATGAGCGAAACAAGATTGGCATTTCCGCAGCGTTCGCCGTATCCGTTTATGGTTCCTTGAACTTGACGAGCGCCGGCTTCGACAGCAGCTATCGAGTTGGCGACTGCCAGTTCCATATCGTTGTGGCAATGCACGCCATAGCGAGCGGGCACTGCTTTCATCATTGATGCAACTACCTTCTGCACGTCGCTGGGCATGCAACGACCGTTGGTGTCGCAAAGAACAATCCAGTCGGCACCAGCTTCTACAGCGGAAGCGGCAACCTTGATCGCATACTCAGGCGAACTCATGAAACTGTCAAAGAAATGTTCCGCATCGAAGATCACTTCCTTGCCATGCTGTTTCAAAAAACGCACGCTGTCGGCGATCATTTGCAGGTTTTCTTCGAGATCGGTTTTGAGCACTTCCTCGACATGAAGACTCCAGGTTTTGCCGACGATAGCGGCAGCTCTGGTGCCCGCATCGAGCAAGGCTCTCAAATTCAAATCGTCTTCAGCTCGGACACCGACTTTGCGTGTGCATCCAAATGCCACCACCATCGAATGCTTCAGGGGATTGGCGCGCATCTGCCGAAAGAATTCAGCGTCCTTCGGGTTGGAGCCAGGCCAGCCGCCCTCGATATAGGGCACTCGAAAGCTGTCGAGCAGCTTCGCGACCTTGACTTTGTCATCTAGCGAAAAGCTCAAGCCTTTGCGCTGTGCACCATCTCTGAGAGTGGTGTCATAGAGATAGACAAAGTTCTGCTGGTTGGTTTTGTCGTTTTGCATGCTCTTGCTCTGCATGATGTACCTTCACTTGTTCGACGTCGTAAAGCTTTGCGATTTGCTTGAGAGCTGCTTCCACCGGACGCAGGCTCTCCACGGTAATTCGCGCACCCAGATTGGCATAATCATTTGAGACGTCCGCATTCAGGGCCAGAATGCCAAAACCACGCTGCCTGAGCCGTCCCAAAAGGCGCTCCAATGCGCCTTCACTATTGGTCATCGTCACTTCGAGCGTAAATCTCATACTGCCTTAGCCTCCATCATTTCCGTATTTGATTTGCCGGGCGGCACTAGCGGCCAAACATTCTCACGGGGATCTATCATTACGTGGACAAATAGTGGTCCTTCTGAATTTAGAACCTGGTCGATCGCGTCTTGCACTTGATCGGGTCTGCCTACCTTTATCGCTGGGATTCCGAATGCTTCAGCGACTTTTGCAAAATCCGGATTGTCCGAAAGATCGACTTCGCTGTAGCGCTCTGCGAAAAACAATTCTTGCCACTGGCGGACCATGCCCAATGCTTGATTGTCGAAAAGGACGATCTTGACTGGGAGGTTGTAACGCTTGATGGTGGCAAGCTCCTGGATATTCATCATGATCGAGCCGTCACCGGAAACATTGATCACGCGAGCCTTGGGATTGGCGAGCTGAGCGCCGATGGCGCCGGGCATTCCATAACCCATCGTGCCCAATCCACCGCTGGTGAGGTGATTTTCCGGTGCGCTGAACTGGCAGTGCTGGGCAACCCACATTTGGTGCTGACCGACATCACACGATATGACGGTGTCGTCTGACGCTTGAGCGCTCAAATCACGGAGCATTTTGGGTGCATAAACATGTTCGGTCTGAACATCATACTTAAATTGATAAGCGACTTTGTTGGCGAAACAACGCACTCTCCACTCATCTATTTGTGGACGAACGTGCAAGAAATTGAGTGCCACCTTAACGTCACCAACTATCGAGCAATCGGCGGCGCGCAATTTGCTCACTTCGGCGGGGTCGATATCCATGTGGATGACCTTGGCGTGGGGGGCAAACTCTTTCAATTTACCGGTGACGCGATCGTCGAAGCGAGCGGCAACGCAGATGAGCAAATCACACTCTTGAACAGCGAGATTGGCTTGCTTTGTGCCGTGCATACCGAGCATGCCGAGGTTGAGTTCGTGCGTCGATGGCACGGATCCGATTCCTTGCAAGGTGGTGACAACAGGTATACCGGTTGCATCCACGAATGAACGAAGTTCTTCCGTTGCTCCGGCTATACGTATGCCGCCACCGGCGTAAACGAGCGGTTTGCTGCTCTTCTCGATCATGTGACGAGCAGTGGCGACCTGGTGGGCATCGGGACGCCCGGCAGTCTCATCGGGACTATCGTCAAAGGCGACTATGTCCAATTCAGCCAGGGCTACATCTTTGGGAAGGTCGATGAGCACCGGTCCTGGACGGCCGCTTCTGGCTATTTGGAACGCTTCATGGATGACACCAGCCAAATCTTCAACTCGGCGCACCAGAAAGCTATGTTTCACAACCGGCATGGAGATGCCGAATATGTCGACTTCTTGAAACGCATCGGTGCCGATGAAAGGGGTTGCCACCTGACCGGTTATCGCCACCATCGGAACAGAATCGAGAAAAGCATTGGCTATTCCCGTGATCAAATTGGTGGCACCGGGGCCGGACGTAGCCAGGCAAACTCCGACCCGGCCGCTGTGACGCGCATATCCATCGGCAGCCAATGCAGCAGCTTGCTCGTGACGAACAAGGATGTGCTTCAACTTAGAATCTACAAGCGCATCATAAAGAGGCATGATGGCGCCGCCCGGATATCCGAAGACGGTGTCCACACCTTCTTTCTCCAACGCTTTTATGACTATTTCGGCACCCTTCATTTCGATCTCTTTTTGAACTTGCGGATAGGTAGTTCCCAGTTTTCTGACTTGGTTTCAATTTTCTGATTTGGTTTCATGCCATGCGTCGCCCCAACAATTTGAAACTTGATGGCGCGTGCAACGCGCCGGCTACGACTTGGCGCCGACCGGCTCGCGCTCGGCTTTTTTGGCAGCAGCTTCTTTCAGCCAGCTCATGTTGTCGCGCATTTTCTTGCCGACAGTTTCGATCGGATGCTCCAGATCTTTCTTGAGCAAGTCGTTGTAGCGAGTGCGTTCGCCTTTGTTCTCGTCGATCCATTCTTGGGCGAATTTGCCGTTCTGGATTTCGGTGAGGATTTCTTTCATGGTGGCGCGAACGTGGTCATCGACAATGCGCGGTCCGCGAGTCAGATCGCCGAATTTGGCAGTTTCGCTGACGAATTCATGCATGCGGGCAAAGCCGCCTTCATAGATAAGGTCGACAATCAGTTTCAATTCATGCAAGCATTCGAAGTATGCGACTTCCGGCTGATAGCCGGCATCGACAAGCGTCTGCCAGCCGGCGGCGACCAGTTCTGTAACTCCGCCGCAAAGGACGGCTTGTTCGCCAAAGAGATCGGTTTCGGTCTCTTCAGGGAATGTGGTTTCGATCACACCAGCTTTGGTTCCGCCCAGGGCGTGAGCATATGCCAGTGCTGTTTTGAATGCATTGCCGGAAGCATCTTGATGAACTGCGACCAGACAGGGGACGCCACGACCTTCTTCATATTGGCGACGAACCAGTGCGCCCGGGCCTTTCGGAGCGATCATGATGACGTCGGTCTGGGCATTCGGTTGGATAGTTTTGTAATGAACGTTGAATCCATGGGCGAACATGATGGTGGTGCCGGGCTTGAGATGAGGTTCGACAGCTTCTTTGTAGAGTTTGGGTTGGGCCATATCGGGACAAAGGAAACAAACAACATCGGCGGATTTTGCAGCTTCTTCAGGAGTCTGCGGTTTAAACCCATCTTGTTCGGCTTGCTGCCAGGTTTTGCCGCCCTTTCTCAAACCAACGACTACATCGACGCCGCTTTCCTTCAAGTTGAGCGCATGTGCGCGGCCCTGGCTGCCATAGCCAAGAACTGCCACTTTTTTACCCTTGAGGGCATTTGCGTCTGCATCTTTTTCCCAGTACATAGTCGTCATTACATAGCTCCTTTGCGTTGGTTATTTCTTTGCCATACATAGAATGGACGGCTCTTTGGTGGAAAAACTATTGGTAACTGCACCTTCTGATGCAGAGGAAACGAGTCGGGCATACTTGGCGAAAACGCCGGTTTTATATGCGGGCTCTTTGGGCTGCCAGTCGGCCTGGCGAGCAGTCAGATCGGCATGCACGTTAACAACTTTCTTGGCTACATCTATTTCGATTTCGTCACCGTCCTGGATGAGAGCGATTGGTCCGCCGACGGCGGCTTCGGGTGAAACATGTCCGACCATAAACCCATAAGTTGCACCGCTGAAGCGACCATCGGTTATCAGTGAAACCGAATCCGACAATCCGGCACCGACGATGGCGCCTGTCACTCCGAGCATTTCGGGCATGCCTGGCGCGCCTTTCGGTCCGACATAACGAATAACGACCACATCGCCTGCTTTGATGGCGCCGGTTTGAACAGCTTTGAAGGCGCCGTCTTCAGTGTCGAAAACGCGAGCTGGTCCGACAAAATTGGTGCGATTGTGTCCGGAAAGTTTTACAACACAACCTTCAGGTGCAAGCGAACCGCGCAGTATGCCGATGCCGCCTGTAGCTTTCTTCGGTTGTGCGACCGTGGTGATCACTTGCTGCCCCGGCGTTTCTACTGCGTCTGCTGCTTCTTCGAAAAGTGTGCGCCCGGTCACGGTGGGGGAATCCACAATGAGACCAGCTTCCTGTAAACGTTTTGCAAGAAGTCTTTGCCCACCGGCTGTTTCCATATCTGGTGCAGTGAAGCGGCCGCCCGGCTTGAGATCGGCGATGATCGGTGTTTTTGCCGAGATACGATCGAATTCATCCAATTCAAGCTCAAGACCAGCTTCGCGAGCGATGGCCAACAAATGCAATACGGCATTTGTCGAACCGCCGGTGGCGACAACAGAGGCGATGGCGTTTTCCAAAGCGCGCCGCGTGATGATTGAAGACGGGCGAACGTTGTTCTTAAGAAGCTCCATTACAAGAGTGCCGCAGCGCTCGGCTACGGCAAACTTTCTGGGATCTTTGGCGGGCACGTCATTGGCGCTCATTGGCGACATGCCGAGAAATGTGGCGGCGGTGGACATAGTATTGGCTGTAAACTGTCCACCACAGGCTCCAGCGCCAGGACAGGCGCCGTTCTCTATCTGTTTGAGCTGCTCCTCGGTCATGCGTCCGGCTGCGCAAGCGCCAACGGCTTCAAAAACGTCCTGGATGGTTATGTCATGTCCGTCGTATTGACCGGGCATTATGGAGCCGCCGTAGAGCATTACGGAAGGAAGGTCGAGTCTGGCCAGCGCCATGAGCGTGCCAGGAATGGTTTTGTCACAGGCAGAAAGCGCTACAACCGCGTCGAACATATGTCCGCGAACACAGAGTTCGATCGAATCCGCTATTACTTCGCGAGAAACAAGAGATGCTTTCATCGCTTCGGTGCCCATGGAGATGCCGTCGGATACAACGATTGTGTTGAACTCGAGCGGGGTGCCTCCAGCTTTGCGCACGCCTTCTTTTACCTTTTCGGCCAGTTCGCGCAAATGGAAATTGCACGGTCCGACTTCCGTCCAGGTGTTGGCGATAGCAACGAGCGGTTTTTCAAGATCGGCATCAGTCAAGCCCGTCGCCTTGAACATTGCTCTGGCGGGAGCTCGATTTGGTCCTTTTTTGATTCCGTCGCTGTACATTTCTTTCGCTTCTCTCTTTTATTTGCTGACCGAACGTTCAGTCGAAAAGGTCACCTAAGCAAAAACCCCGCACCGTGTGTTCCGGGTGCGGGGCTAGTAGTTGGGTGATCCCTTAACTATGCAAGCGCTCCGCCACCGGTGACCAGAATAATCAGGACCAGGTTCAGAATAATGACGACTTGCAGGTTAGCGAACACTAAGATGATCTCCAAAAGGCGCAACTGCTTGCGCGTATTACCAGGATAGCTGAATGTCGTGGGGCGTCAACCCTTTGTTGCGTTAACACAACACAGGCACCTGATTCGAGACTTTACGAAGCCCTGTATACCGGCGCAGGATGAGCTTTTGCACCCATACCACTATTGTTCACATTTACTTCTCTAGAGAAATATTGATCTATATAGGCTCTATTAACAGCATCAATCAGAGCTCTCATAGCTGAAACTTCAATGTCTTGATCGACTCCATCGCCTTCGTACTGTCGTCCACTGGACGCTGTAATGACGATTCTCGATCGGCTGTTTGCATTGATGCCTGCGCCCTCCGAACGGCTCTGGTGCGAAAGTATTTCGATAAAACCGAACTTCTCTTCAATTGCACGTTTGACTGCGGCCAGTGCGGAATCTTTGCCCACGTGCTCTTCTTGTATCTCGCCATGGCGATCGAAAAAGCGACCATGCAAGCGTACTGTGGCGCGGTTTGCACTCTTTCCATAATCGATTCTATCGACTGCAATTGGCTGTCTGTATTCGAAATAAGCCTGCATCAACTCCTCATCCGTGACGCCTTTTCTTCTTTCGCTAAATTTGTCTTTGATGTATTGAGCAATGGTTGCCTTTTCATCATCTCGGCAGACAAATCCATAATCTTCGATGATGGATTTGGCGTGATTGCCGCCACTGAGCGGTCCGAAAAGCATTGTGATTCGTTTGCCGATGTCTCTTGGGTCAAACGGCTGGTATGCCATTGGATTTTTGAGAATGGCGTTTGTATGCCCGCCGGATGAGTGGCGAGCGGCATTATCACCGCTTACGGGCCAATGAGGCTGACGAGGAAGCATGTGTTGATTAACGAAATCTGATATTGCTTGAATTCGCTCAGCAGCGATGCCTGTGTAAAACGGTGACCCACCGGCTTCTCGCTCTCCGAATTGACGAATGATCATGATGCATTGCTCGAGAGACGCATTGCCTGCTCTTTCGCCAATGCCATTGATGCATCCTTCAATCTGCCTTGCCGGTCCGTCAAATACACCATTGATTGTGTTGGGCACGGCAAGCCCGAGATCGTTATGGCAATGAACCGACCAGGTGATTGCTTTGTCCGGGAATTCACGTTCAATAATTTCAGCATGCGTGCGCATTTTGGCAACGAAGTAGTCATCCCCTTCCAGCGCACATGCACCGCCGATCGTATCCGGGCAATTGATGATGGTTGCGCCGGCGGCAACGGCAGCTCGAATCAGTTCTGTTGTGAAATCGAAATTTTCTCTCATCCGAGAATAGCCTTCCGGGCTGAATTGAACTTCCATTCCCGCGGCCACAGCCATGGCAATCAGTTTGTAAACGTCATTGGCAATGCCCGCCTTGTTATCGGCGTTGCGGCCAAGTGATGCAGGCATCAATTCAGGATCGACAGGGACATATGTATGCAACCGTGCTTTGCCTCGAGGAATTGCCGGCTGAAGGGATTCAATTGTCTTGATCACCTGCTCTTCTCTAAGCTGGCAAAGAGCGGCGACAATCGGCATGTGCTCCATCTGCAACATCTCTTCAGCGATTGTGTGAACGATGCGAAAGTCGGTGCTGCTGGCTGATGGAAAGCCTGCTTCCAGAATGTCTACTTTTAGCAATGACGCCAGGCGCGCATATTCAATGTTTTGCTCGAAGTCCATTCCGGCGCCGGGACATTGCTGCCCATCGCGAAGTGTCGTGTCAAATACTTTGATTTGACGCTCTTGCTCACAGCGAAGAATCGCTTGTGCCTTTTGAATCATGATGCCCCCTGGAGTTTTCGATAGAACAACAAGGGCTCTGTCTGCGACAGAGCCCTGCAAAAAAGCTAAATGAAGCCGGCTCCGTCTAAATAAATCCACCCAATAGCAGGGCGCCCAGGTTGAGACCCAGGGACAGCAGCAAGGAGCTAGACAAATTTGGTTTCATTGATTCTCGCATGCCACCATTGTCAGTTCGGGCGCCTGAGGTGTCAACCCATCATTGCGAAAACCTTTACGTAGAGCCGGTTCCGCTTGCTACTTATATTATTGAAGAAGTAATCCTTTATCTATATAGGCGATTCAAAATCATTGGTCTGCTGCTTCCAGCAGTCGCGCTCGCGAACTTTTTCTCCTTTGCCCGCTTGTCCTGATGGCTGGCTATTGCCGAATCTGCAATGGATTGTATTTGCCATCGTTCATCTGTTTCTGCATATTTCCAGGCAGCTTGGAATTGATCTGCTGGGCAACCTGATACAACTGGACAAGGTCAGGATTATTGCCGTCCAGCTCTGCAGCACGAGCGATGCAATCGAGCGCACCGTCATATCCGCGTTGCTGTCCGGTCATATCAGGTGCTTGACGCCCAGTGTATGTATCTCCAACAAGCAGCTTGGCCGCGGATTGAGGATCGCTGTCTTGCTTCCCGTAAGCGCTGGACAGATAGATAGTTGCAAGATCACGGAATAGCTTGGCTTTATATCGGCTGTCCGAAGAATTCTGGTTGGCTGCAATCGTGTTTCTGAGATCGACTTCGAGTTTAGCCATGTGCGTTGCATTTAGACCTTTTCCCCATTCCGCCAGTTCCTTAACAGCCCCACTTATGTCGTGTTCGCCGTAGATCTTGGCTTCATCCGCCTCGATGCGTTTCTTTACGCTATCGAGATCAGCGATTTCAGATTGATCTACTTTCTTGCCGGCAATTTCTTTGCCCAGATTTTCTTGCACTTGTTTTTCTGCATTATCTACATTGATGCGAGCAATGATGAAGTCTCTGGCTGCTTTACCGCCCATGTCGAGATTCTTGCCTGCCAATAAATATGTAGGCGTATCGACAATTGTCGGCACCTGAGTTCCGTGAGCGAGGCGCGACTCAGCAAAGGCCGTGCACAAAATTGTCGCGCCTCGATTGGCTTCAAGCATGCTGTTGAATTCGCTCGTCGGCTTTGTCAACCACTCGGTGCGATACACCTGCAGCGCTGCTTCACCTCTTGCACCTTTGGTCAGTCCATCGCCTTCCTTGAAGACATTCGTCCAGGCCATAATTCCGTGCGCTTCATCGCCGGCTCCCAGCGCTCCAAATTTGTCGATGGCTTCGTTCATCGAGCCGTCGGTACGCGTCTTGGCGTCATCGCCGAGCAATTTCCAGGCTTCGTCCTTAGTATCCGACTGCGAAGGCGGATCGAGGAGCATATTAATGCCTCTAAATGCCAACCACGTGGTACCAATCAGTGCCGCCCGTTTCCAGTTTAGTAGCTCGCCCGCTTCACCCAGGGCAGCTGCCGGCTTTAAAGGAAGGAGAGCCTCTGCGGCAAGCAGGAAGGACTCAGGCGTCGACTGATTAAAGTAACGAGAAAAGCTCGGATTCTCTCCATTACTCAAAGACGACCCGATCAATTTTCCTGCAACAATTGCTCCCGCTCCAAGCAATCCAATTTTCCACATACTTGTTTGCGGACCGATTAGTAATGCGGCCGGCACCAATGCTGAGTTAATGCTATCTCCAATTCCGTTGCCATGATTTTTTCCAAAGAGCAATTGATCGGCATAGTGATCAACCACCATGAGAGAGCCCGCTACACCGACGCCTTTCAAAATGCTGGGACCAAAGTCACTAAGCATTGACTTAAAGCGGCTGGCCGACGCAACTTCGGTCGCCTGCACCGTGGACTGAGCAGCGCCCTCAAATTCCTTTAGTGCAGTCAATTCATCTGCACTAAAGCGACCGGCTTGGCCGGCCATGACTTCCTGTTCGTGCGTGGCGATAGCATTTTTCGCAGTTGATAGACGAGAAACTGCACCATCGGATTTTAAGGCAAGTGGAATTCTGGTATCCGAGAGCGTGGAAAACGTATCACCTCTGAACTTAAGAAGTGATTGCGCTTCACTGTTAGTGGCAATTGATTCCTGTAAGCCGGTAGGTATTACCGCCCCAGGTTGCTTCATATCCTCAAGATATTTCAATTCATCTGGTGAGAAAAGCGCCTTTCCTTCACCGCTATCGGCTTTAATTGCCTGGTCATTCGCGGTGATCGCTCTCCTGGCCGCTCGGGCGCGCTCCGTATTATCAGCGAGTGTGTCGACCTGGGTGAATGGATCAAGAAGCGTCGATCTCTGGTTGTACCATTCAAGATCGGTCTGAACAGCCTTGTTGAAATCTGACATCTGCTTTGTCAGACCCTCTGGCCCGTGTATTTGCCTGTTGAGAAATTGCAGATCCGAACCGTTCCAGGAATTGGGATGATAATTTTCCCGCCACGCCTGCGTGACTCTTTCTCTAAAAGTCGACGGTGGTACACTTGGATCCAAACTAACGCCTTGTGTATACCGGTTCATCAGCGATGGCACGACCCGCGCACCAACAAGTCCGCCCACACCTCCGGCTACGAGATTTCCCTCCAATCCAACCGAATGATAATCGAGCGCCTTATCAACCAGGGCACGTTGCTGTTTGATTTCAGCTTGCTGCTGCAAGTTTTGTGTAGTCGTATTGTCTGGTGCTTGTCCACTATTCTGCTGACCGGAATCTGCCACTTGTGAATTCGCCACGGCACCGGATGTTTGATCGATATTTCGAACTATCGGCTGCCCCGTCAGCGGATCGACTTCACTCGAATTGCCATTGTTGGCCGAGTAATCGACCGATGTCTGATGGC
>Ga0265313_10002667_pt1 | contig 15157 bp, 11 predicted proteins | sample 4123metaG_FD_203122 | JGI IMG/M metagenome (GOLD analysis project Ga0265313, IMG submission 203122) | Rhizosphere microbial communities from Carex aquatilis grown in University of Washington, Seatle, WA, United States - 4-1-23 metaG | ecosystem: Host-associated > Plants > Roots > Rhizosphere >...
CCCTTGTCCACCGCAACGACATACGACGTCAGCGCAAACCCGGTACCGGCGATACTCGAGAGATCATTGGCCGGAAAACGGTCGAGCGTAAGTCCGCTTTCGGCTGACGTCGTTTCCCAAAAGAACGAAAAGGTGTCCTGTTGCAGCTTTTCCAGGAAATCCTGCTCTTCGGAGGATGGCTGGTACGCGGGGGTCGCTGCAACGGCGAACGCAAGCGGGATCAGTGCAGCAACCACAGCCACGATAGTGACCAAACAGAAACCTCGAATGGGCGGTCTACGAAACGAGGTGCACCGCACACATCACTCTACGAGTCACAATCGAGTCATTCAAGGAGAAGCCCAGTCCGCTGTGCTACACACTTCAAACAGTACTGGCGCGTTGTTCAGCGTCGCAAGGAGTTCATGACGGCATTGAAAACTATAGGCGAACTCGCTCTCCTGCTCTTGGCCTCGTTGTTCGTTTCGCAGACCGCCGACGCTGCCACCCTTGCACCGGGCCAGCCGGGAGCCCCGGGCACTTGGGCGCCAGCCCAGAAGTCGATTCTCGGCACGGCACTCGGCACGAGCTCGCACGTCTATTTCACCGGCCACCGCGGCACGCTATCGGAGATTTTCTACCCGACGCTCGACGCCGTCCAGTCCGTCGACCTCGAGTTCTTCGTCGTCGACAGAGCCAAGACCTTCTTGGATGAAGAGCGGCAGCAGAGCTATCTGGCAACGAGGCCCGATCCGCACAGTATGCGCTGGCAAGTCGTCACGACGAATTCCGGCCATCACTGGCGCATCACCAAGCAGATTCTGACCGACTCCAGACGCAGCTCGCTGGTCGTCCAGACGACTCTCGAAGCCCTCGACGGTCGAACTCTGGACGACTTCAATCTTTTCGTCTTCCACGATCCTTCCCTTGGCAACTCCAATGCCGGCGACACGTCCCACACGCAGGCATACCGGGGTCGAACGCTGCTGGTCGCATCGCAGGGCGACCATGCATCCGCCTTGGTGGCGTCGCGCCCATGGGTTGTAAGAGAAAGCCGGCCCATGGTGTCCAGCGGCTTCGTCGGAGTATCGGATGGCCGCGCCGATCTCGCCAGCGACAGGGCGATGGATTGGACGTACGGGGTTGCCCAGGAAGGGAACGTGGCCCAGCTCGGCTGGATCGATCTCGGCGACAAGAGAAAGAAGTCTGTCACGTTCGTCGTGGTGCTGAGCTTTGGCACGCGTGAGGACGAGGCCATGGCCACTGCGACGGCCACCCTCGGTGGCGACCTCGGGACCATGCGACGTCGCTACGACGACGAATGGCATTCGTATGTGGACAGTCTCGACAATCAAGGTGGGCTGGCGGACGAGCAATATTACCTTGCCGCCATGACCCTCAAGACCGTTCAAGACAAGTCGAACGGCGCCATGATTGCCGGCATGGGGACGCCGTGGGGCGAATCGAGTGGCGACGGCAACCCGGCCGGATACCACATGGTCTGGTCGCGCGACCTCTTCAAATTCGCAAACGCGCTCGTGACTGCCGGCGACTTAGCAACGGCGGTGCGTGCCGTTCACTACCTGTTCGAGGTTCTGCAAGAGAAGGCCGACTGTGGCACGGTCGAGGGCGATGCACCCGACTGTCCGCAAGGCTACATGCGAAAAGGTCGTTTCCCGCAAAACGCCTGGGTCGACGGGCGACAGTACTGGACGGCGACCCAGATGGACGAGCAGGCCATGCCGCTGCTCTTGGCCTGGCGAGTCTGGGATAGAGGCGATGCAACCATCAAAGAGAGAATAGGCGCCTTGTGGCCGATCATGCGTACGACAGCCGATTCGATCGTTGCCCATGGACCGTGGACGCAGGAAGAGCGCTGGGAAGAAAGCAGCGGCTATTCGCCCTCGACGATTGCCGCCGAGGTCGCCGGCTTGGTCGCCGCAGCCGAGCTGGCCCGCATGGACGGCGATGTCGCACGCGCCGGTCGCTACCTTGCCGCGGCCGACTACTGGCAACAGAATGTGACGGCCTGGACGTTCACCACCAGCGGACCGCTTGGCGACCACCGCTACTTCCTTCGCCTCAACTCGGCGAAGCCGCGAGCGAGCGGCATCGGTCCTGAAATCTACGATCCGACTGCTGGCCCCGACGACCCGACGTCCTTGCTCATTGGCAACGGCGGAGGCGCTCATGATCAGCGTGCCATTGTCGACGGCGGCTTCCTCGAGCTCGTGCGCTACGGAGTCAAGAGCGCGACAGATCCAGCCATCGTGGGCTCCCTACCCGAGTGCGACGCGACCCTGAAACAGAAGATCGTCGGCAAAGGCGATGCCTGGTTCCGCTACAACTACGACGGATACGGCGAGCGCAACGATGGCGAGAGCTACGACGGCCTAAGCGGGCGCGGCCGGCTCTGGCCGATCTTCACCGCCGAGCGAGGCATGTACGAGATTGCGCGGACCGGGAATGGCGCCAGCGGGCAACCGTATCTCGCCACGCTGAAGGCGTTCTCGACGCCGGAGGGTTTTCTTCCCGAGCAAGTCTGGACGCAGCCGACGGCCGGCACCGACTGGACCATCGGGACGCCGCCGCCTGCCATGCCAGGCACACCGACCAAATCCATTGCTCCGCTCCATTGGGCTATGGGCGAATACATCAGTCTGCTCGCCTCGATCCACGCCGGGGCCGTGGTCGACATTCCGCGCATCACCTGCAGTCGGTACCACACGTGCCCGGTGCGGCCGGCCAAGGGCCAGGTCGCTATCGACATTCGCGCAACGGCGACCGTGCCTGCTGGCCAGCACCTCTATGTCACCGGAGACGCGGACGCGCTCGGCAACTGGAACACCGACCTCGGTATTCCCGCAGATGCTTCCGACGACCCGGTTTGGAAAACCGTCGTGCTCTTGCCCGCTCGAAAGAGCATCCACTACAAGTACTACCGTAAGAATCGCGACGGCACAGTCACGTGGGAAAGCACCCCCGACGGAGAAAATCGAGAATTCACAGTTCCGCCATCAGGCAGTGGCACTCGGAGCGACGCCGTCCGATGGTAAAACTCAGCAATCGAGGCTCCCCCGAAGACGCTCGACGAACGGCCACTGCGCCGCGAGGATCTTCTTCTCGGCTTCTTGCGGTCCAAACCACGCGACGCGATCGACTTCGGGAAAGCTCCGCAGCTTTCCCGAACCAGGCGGCCACTCCAACTCGAACGTGTTACTACGCAGCAGCTCCAAAGCGAAGTCCTGTTCGACGGCCCAGGCATGAACGATCTTGCCACCGGCCTGCTTGATGGTTCCGAGGGCTGCAGGCTCGCCCTGCGGCCGAACGCCGATCTCCTCGAAGAGCTCGCGCAGCGCCGCCGCCAAAGGCAACTCGCCGGCCGCAATCTCGCCCTTGGGAATCGACCACGCGTGCTCGTCTTTCTTCGCCCAAAAGGGACCGCCCGGATGGCCGAGTAAGACTTCCAGCGCGCCGGAGCTCCGACGGTAGAGAAGGATTCCGGCGCTTGCGGTCTTCACGTCCGTCGAGTCTAGCAGCGAGATGCTAGGTGAGCACCAGCACTTCCATCGGGCGAAGCATGAGAGGCGCCACGCAGCAGCCATTCGCCAAGGACGTAGGCGCGGGCGCCGCAGGCGCGGACGCGCCATGCAGCGGCAGGTTCGAGAAGAGCACGCTGAGCTGGGCACCCGGCGCGTGCAGCTGCCGGTCGACGACCACGCCGACGGACGCCGTTTCGGTCTGGCTCGTATTGGCGACAATCAGCAACTCTTGGTCATTGAGAACGCGCGCGTAGGCCAATACGCCGCCTGGGTAGGGCGAGTAACCGAAGTCGGTGCCATCGCCCGTCAGCTCGCGGAAGTACTGTCGCCCATAGCGCGCAGCCGGCTGTTGCTGTCGCAGAAGGCTGAGCTGGGCGATCGCCTGATAATAGATGTGCTGCGGGGTTTGCGTGAACACGCCGGGATTGCGCCACAGACAGAAGCGCGCCGATTCGCGCGCGTCGCCGGCCTGGTCCATTCCCTGTTCCATTCCGTAATACAGCGACGGCACGCCTGGGAAAGTCAACAGACACGTCAGCGCCAACGTCACCTGCTCCGGTCGGCACGACGTCGCGAATCGGTAATTCATGTCGTGGTTCTCGAGGAAGGTGACGAAGTAATTGCCGGCGTCCCCGTGCGAGCTGAGCACCTGCTTCTGCGCCGCCCGCCTCGTGTCCATGTGCTGCGCCAGCTCGGCCGGGGCCATCGCGCCCTTGCAAACACCTTCCAGGCGCTTGCGCACCGGAAAATCCAGCGTCGCATCCGCGCCGAGAATGCCGACTTCGTCGTAGCTCGTGTCGCGCCCCACGTACTGCGAAATCTTGTCCTCGTCGTCGTCCAGCCACACTTCGCCGAATGTGAAGAAGTTCTTCTTTCCAATCGACAGCGCGAACTCGCGCATGGCATTGGCGAACGAACGGCCGAACTCCCGCTCGATGTACATGAAGGTGTCGACCCGCAACCCGTCGATATCGAACTTGGCGATGAGATACTGGTACGAGCGAATCAGAATATCTCGGACCGGATAGATCCCGTTTTGTCCGACGTATTCCGTCACCAGTTCCTTCAACCGTCCGAAGTCGCCGCGAGTAATATCCGGACTGCCGGCGACGTCACCGCGGCGACGAAAATAGTCGTTGCGTTGCAACTCGGCCGGCCACACGCCCGCGGTCGCCGGCAGGTTGGCGATTTGCCCAATGTCCGTCCAGTCGCCCCGCGGGACATTGTTGCTGTCGCGCCAATAGATCGAATACTCGGGCCCGTCGCCTTTCCACGGCGCCGAGTCGCGCATACCTTCGTAATTGAACAAGTCGCCGGTGTGGTTCAGCACGATGTCGAGCACGACGTACATCCCTTGGGCGTGGATTTCGTCGACAAGCTGGCGGAATTCCTGGTCGGCAAGTGCCGGGTTGGCGAGAGCCTGGGCTGGGTCGCGACAAAAGCGCGGATCGATGCGCAGGAAATCCTGAATGGCGTAGCCGCCGTAGTGGTCGGTGAAGCTCTGCGGATTCATTAGCACGGGCGAAATCCAAATGGCGCCCGCGCCGAGGCCCTTGATGTAGCCGAGCTGCTGCCGAATCCCTTCGAAGGTTCCGCCTTGGTAGGGCAGCCAGGGATCGGGATTGCGCGGAGGCGCCGCCGGGTTGTTGAAGCGATCCACGAGCAAGAAATAGATCCACTGGTCGCGCCAGTCCTCGGGCGACGGGTAAGGCGTCGAAATCTGGACGCCACCAACGTTTAGCTGCCGCCTTGCCAGCGCGTCTGCTTTGGCTTGCGCGATGACCTGGTTTGCCTCGGATCCGAAGGTGCGTGTTGCAGACATCGTTCTCCCTCCCCTTGATTAAGCGCGCTGTGCACACAGCCACAACACGTTAGGGTGAGGAGGATTGCGCCAAGCGAACGAGCGCGCAAGAATAAGTCGGATGCTAGAATAGCTAAATGCGCTGGCCGCTTTTCGCGCTTGGGTTCGTTCTCGCCACCGGCTGCCGGTCAAGCCAGCCACAGCCGAGCGCCACGACTCCGCAGACAAATGCTGCGTCCGGCCCTGCGCGTCCCACGACACCCGAAGCGTGTCGCGCCTGCAACGGTGACTGGGGCCCGCATGGCCGGGCTCAACTAGAAGGTTGCGTGTGCCGCACGAAAGACGCGGGCAAGCCCTGCAAGTCCAAGCGCGACTGCGAGTCCCAATGCGTCGCCAGCGAACCGCCCAACGCCGAGATCGTCGACAAAGGGCCGCCGCCGAAGGGGTTCTTTCTTGGCCATTGCCACGAGTTCGTCACGTTTTTCGGTTGCGGACGCCTGCTTCGGGACGGCGGCTCCGCCGTAGCGCCGCTCGATGAGCCGCCGGCGCGGATCTGCGTCGACTAGAGCGTAGTTGTGCGAGCCGTGAGCCAAAGCATGAGCCAAAGAACGATGCTTCCGTCACATAAGGAACAGTGTTGAGTAGCGTGCCCATAGACCGTCGTCCGATAAGCGCAGTCGTGTCCGAGATCGACCGCGCGGCGGAGCTTGCCAAGAGCAGCGACGAGGTTCTGGCGCGCGCGCTCATGGCCGGCGAGCGGCGCGCAGGAGCAGAGGTGTGGCGACGCTATTCCAAGCTGGTCTTCCGCTTGCTGCTTCGGCGCCTCGGCACGCGCGATGAAGCGCACGACATCACGCAAGAGGTATTCTGCCAAATCCTGCGCAGCGTGCGCACCCTACGCGATCCGACGCTGCTGCGCAGTTGGGTTGTCTCCGTGGCGCTGCGCACCCTCAAGTGGCAAGTGCGGAAGCGACGGCTGTGGTCGTGGGTTGGTCTCACGGACAACACGACCGTCATCGAGCCGAGCACGAGCTCGCTCGACAGTGAAGCTCAGCATATGGTGCGCCAGTTCTTGCGCGTGCTCGAGACGCTGGGCACGCGCGAGCAAACCATTTTTGTACTCCGCTATGTGGAAGGTTTCCGCCTAGCCGAAATTGCCCAAGCAACGCACGTTTCTCTCGCAACCGTGAAACGAGATCTGGCGCGACTTTCGCGACAGGTTTCAGACATGGTGGCTGGCGATGAAGATCTGATGGCGCGGCTTGGGCGGCACGAAGGTGTGGCATGACGAATGAAGACGCGACAGGCGTGGACGCAACCGTAAGCCCCGAGGTGGCGTATCTCGCGAAGCTGACCCGCGACGAGCTCTCGCCCGACCCTTTCCACGCTTCGGCCAACGCCTGGGACGGCGTTCTCGACCGACTCGATCGAATAGATAAGCGCCTGGAGCGACGCCGACGAAAGCTGCACTTTGCGTTCGCGGGGGCTTGCCTTGCGACGATGATTCCGCTGGCGTTCCTGGCCCTGCGCACCCCGCGCGGCGAAAGGCCGCTGCAAGTCTCTTTCACAGGCGCGCGGCTCGGTGACCACGGTCAAATCACCCGCACGGCGAATCTGCTGGACACGTCGCTGCTGCATTTTTCCGACGGCACCGAAGTCGAGCTTCGCACCGATGCCTCTGCCAATCTTGTCGACGTCACCGCTCGCGGCGCCACCTTGGCCCTGGAGCGCGGTGCTGCCCAGTTCCGCGTGATGCCGCTTCCAGGCGCCCGCTGGGCCGTCGCCGCCGGACCGTTTCGCGTCGACGTCAAAGGAACGATCTTCGATCTCGAGTGGGCGCCCAAGCCAGGGACCTTGCGCTTGCAGCTGCATCGCGGCTCCGTCGCGGTGACCGGGCCACTTTCCACCGAGCCCATTCTTTTGCACGACCAGCGCGAGCTGCTCATCGATCTGCCTCGTCGCGAGATCAGGATTCTCGATCAGCGGGAAGGCGCGCCCGAGCCGACGCCGGAGCCGGCAGCAGAGGCGAAGACGGCACCACAACGTCCTGCCGAAGTTCCTCTTCCAGCGACGACGATCCGCGATGCGAGCAAGGACCATGGCCGCAGATCCGCACCCTCCTGGCAGGCGCTTTTTGCGGCTGGAAAACTCGACCTCATTCTCAGCGAGGCAGAAGACGCCGGATTCGACGTCTCGCTCGAACGCCGAAGCAACGAAGACTTGGCGGCGCTGGCCGACGCCGCTCGCTACCGCGGCCGCGCCGGCCTTGCCCGGCGAACGCTGCTGACCCAGCGCGAGCGATTCCCGCACTCCTTGCGCGCCGTCGAGGCGGCTTTCCTGCTTGGTCGTTTGGACGAATCGTCCGCCGGTGCCCCTCAAGCGCTGGCTTGGTACGAACGCTACCTTGGCGAAGCTCCGCGCGGCCGCTACGCCGCCGAGGCCCTCGGCCGCAAGATGCTCGTCGTGCAACAGCTTCGAGGCACGGAAGAGGCTCGGCCTCTCGCCGAGGAATACGTGCGTCGCTATCCCGACGGAGCGTATGCAGAGCTGGCGCACAAACTCGCGTTGCACTAGAACCGCTGCATGCTCATCGCGGCGCTTGCGGCTGCGCTCACGTTTGTGTCGGCGCCGTCACCGCCGACCGATCTCCCGCTGCGCCCACAGCGCCCGCTGGTCGTCATCGTTCTGCCCACCTCCCATAGCGCCGCCGAGGCGTCGTCCGTGGAGGCATCCATCCGCCTGCGCGGCGAGCTGGATAGCGCTGGCGTCGAGGTCCGCACCATCGACAGCGTCGATACGCCCGACACCCCCGAGGATTTGGGACGGATCGCTCGCGAAAACCGCGCCGTCGCTGCCATCGCGCTCGTCTGGGTGCCCGGCGTTGAGGCAACCGATCTTTGGATCGCCGATCGCATGACCGGCAACTTCGTGCACAAGCGCGTCGATGCGACCGACACGGGCGAAAAATCGGCCGAGCTCCTCGCCATACGCACGGCCGAGATCATTCGCGCCAGCCTGGTCGACATCTTCGTGCCGCCTGCGCCGCCGCCGGTTGCGGTGGCTCCAGCGGCGGCTCCACCACCGCCGCCATTACCTGCAAAGCCGAAGCCGAGCCGATGGCGCCTGCGCACTGGCGCTGGACCAGCTTTGATGCTCACCCGAGGCGCGACGCCGTCGTTTGCTCCGGTCCTCGACGTCGGCGTCTTGCTCGATCAGAGATGGCTCGTGCGCGCCATGGCTGCGGGACTCGGCAACGACGGGCGCACCGGCGACAGCACCGATTGGGCTAGCCTGCGCCAAGACACCGTTACCGCACAGGTGCAGTATCGCCGCCGGGTTGGGAAAACGACGTTGGCGGCCGATCTCGGCGGCGGAGCTCTGCACGTCGCCGCCAACGGCCATACGGACGCGCCCTACCAAGGCGTGAACGTGTCACAAACGGCGTTCTGTGGCGTTGCCGGACTCGCGCTCTACGTAGCGCTCGGCTCCAAGCTCGAACTATCGGCGGAGGGGCAAGCGCTGGTGGCTGCGCACCCTAACGACATCTGGGCCCGCAACAATGGTCCGGCGAAAAGCGGACAGCCGACCGTGCTGGTCCTCCTGGGGTTGGCGGTGCTGCCATGAGATGGCAAGAGGGCGCGGCCGCCTTGCTTGGAGTGGCCGCAGCGGTCACGAGCCTGGCCGCCTGCGAAGCGCGCCCCCTTCAGACGATCGTTCTGCCAGGCTCGGAAGGGCTCGTCGCGCACTGGAACTGCGACGAAAGCGGTGGAGACCTTCTTCACGATACCTCCGGCAACAAGTATGATGGCCAGATCACCGGTGGCACCTTTGCAGCCGGCCACTTCGGCAACGCCCTATCGCTGGAGCGAGGACAGTACGTCACCGTCCCGGGGTTTCCGAATGCAACGCCCAGCTGGAGTGTGTCCGTCTGGACCGAAATTCCGAACGGCGACGCGCGCGACATCTCCGTGCTCAGCACCGAGCTAGAGGGGGTGGGCGGCTGGGGCATGCGGGTCAATAGCGCGGCGCAGACGTGCACTTTTCGCTTCCGCGACGGCTCCGCCAATGGTGCCGACACCTACGCCTCCCACGAGGGCTTGGGCGTATCGGCCACCGATCGCTTTGTCCACCTAGTGGCCGTCGTCGACGGTCAAGCCATGGCCTTGACCCTTTACGTCGACGGTGCCGTCCGCGACAGCCCCACGCCCATTTCCGAGACGATAAGCCCCGGCCTTCCCGATCTCTTGATCGGACGCTCGGGCTTCGCCGACGAGGATTACGCCGGACTGATCGACGACATTGCCATCTACTCGCGGGCCCTGAGCTTGGCGGATGTCACTCGCTTGCGCGGTGAAGCAGCGCCGAATATCACGCTTCCGACGGTGAGCCTCGACGCGGGCAATGAATCGCCTGACGCTGCGGTAGGCAGGGACTAGCAACCCCGGATGTCGTGAGCCGTTGTCGGCTGCCCGTGCAACAGCTTCAAAGCCGAGACGCACGTCGCATGCAGCTCGGCGTGGAAGGTCAAGAAGTCATGGAAGTACCCGGCAGAAGCCGCCTGTTCCCTGCAATCGCTTCGCTCGCCCTTGTCGCCTCGGCTTGCGCAAGCGGAACCCTCAGAAAGCCAAGTTCGGGCGGCGAAGACCCGGTCGCCTCTGCCGGTGGCGCTGGTGGATCCCTGACGTTCATGCTCCCCGATGGCGATGGCATTGCTCCAGGCAACGGCGGCGCCGGAGGAGCGAGAACTACGAGTCCTGAAGTTTGGCCGCCGGCGGGTTACATCAACGTGACGAACGTCTCGTACGGCGCCTACGCGCTCGGCCCGCTGCTTTCGTCGACGGGAGGCACGGCAAGCGGAGGTGGAAGCGGTGGGAACGGTGGAGATTCTCCCAGCAACTGCTCTGGACTCTACGGCGTGGTTCGCGATTTCCGCATGAACTCGACAACCAACGGTCATCCGGATTTCGAGAACGCCATCGCCGAGGATCGCGGGATCGTCGAGACGAAGTTGGGCAGCGACGGTAAGCCCGTTTATGCGCATCCCGACGGAAACACCCCGACGACGCACGGTAAGACGTATTTCGACCAATGGTATCGGGACGTGCCTGACGTCAACATGAGCTACATCGTCGGGCTTCATTTCGTCAGCAACGGCAACGTGCTAACCTTCGGCGCCTGCGCCGTGGACGATGGCTTGGCGGACGCCGGTGTCGCCGCTTCAAGCTATTTTCCACTGGATGACCAAGGATTCGGCGACCAGTACTACAGCCACAACTACAGCTTCACGACCGAAATTCACACCGCCTTCACCTACAATGGCGGCGAGACCTTCACGTTCCAGGGCGATGACGATGTTTGGGTCTACATCAAAGATCAGCTGGTCATCGACCTCGGCGGCGTCCACATGCAGCAGACCGCGTCCATCAACCTCGATGACCAAGCCAGCAAGTTGGGGCTCGTGAAAGGCGAGGTCTATCCACTCGCGGTCTTCAACGCCGAACGCCATTCCGGGGAGTCGAATTTCCGTCTGGACACGACGCTTGCTTTTACCGACTGTGGCCAAATCAATGGCATACCGATAATTCCATGATAGTGGCGGGCGCGGGACGATCGTCCCAGACTGAATTGGATGTTTCGCATGCGAACTAACAGCTGGAAGTACCTCCGCCTTGCGGCGACTGCCGCGGTTTCCGTTGCGGCCTTGGTGGCCTGCAACTCGCATCTTTTGGTCAACGCGGGCGATCCCGACGTCGTCTTGACCGATCCGCCGCCGGCCAAGCCCAGCAACAACGACGCCGGTTCGCCCGGCAACAAGGACGCCGGCTCGCCGGGAACCGTGTTCCCGCCAGTTCCGCTGGGCGATAACGACGCTGGCCCTGACGTGCCCGCCACGCCGCCCACCGAAACTTTGGTGTGTCCGTCGGGACAGGTACGCGTGCACGTGCGCGACCTGTGGTCGTCGAAAGTCACGCCCACCATGAACACCATGACCGATCCGCCCATCGGCGTGCTGGTCATCGACCCGACCGGTAGCTACCAGAAGTACGGTGCACGCCTGGACGGCAAGACGGACATCGACGGCAATCCGCCGTGCACGTTCTACTCGGTGTGCATCCCGAACACGGTGACCAAGATCCAGATTCAGGCCATCGGCACCAACGCCTGCCCGGCGGGAAATGCCTCCGGCGCGTTCGACATCTCGTCGGTGAACCAGAGCAAGGAATTCTGGATCGAATACACGGGCGCAAGCAGCAGCCTCGCCGCGGACTATGCGCAGTACCCGAACGTTCCGATCGGCAGCGGCAAGTTCAACGTCACGTCCGATTCGAGCAAGCTGACCGCGAAGATCTGCAAAATCGGCACGCCGCCGGACGAAACGGCTTCCAGCGGTTTCACCAAGCTGCACTTCCGCTGGCCGTGGAACGATCCCACGAATCCAGCCACGCCGTACGCGGGCTCGGCCTGCCCGCTCGACGTCGCCACCAAGCTAGGCTTCACGCCGCCGCCCTACCCGTCGAGCCTCAAAGTTTCGGGCATCGGCAGCTGCGAGCTGACCGCGATGCTGGAATTCCAGGACGGCACCTGTCCCTGGTACTACGTGCTCATTCCCAACGACCAGTGGCCGGCCAGCGGCAATCCGGCAACGAACATCACCTTCCGCTATCCCGACGAAACCAAGGGACTCTACACCAACAACATCACGCTTCCTGCGCGCGGTACCACGACCGAATTCTGGGTCGCTTACGCCGGCGCGCCCGACAACACCATCGCCTCAGCCACCAAGTGCATGGACTGGTCGCTGCAGACCAACTCGTATTTCATCTATACGTCGAACCCGGGACCTTCCTGCGACGGTGGCACCATCAAAGTCGATCCATGCGCGCCGCCCCAGCCGAGCGGCTACCACACCGTCCACTTCCGCTACATCTGGGCGGGGCAGAAGACCTTCACGATGTTCCCCAAGCCCGAATTCATGCCCAAGTGGATCGAGATGGAGGTGAACGGGGCGAGCGCGCTCAAGGTCATTTGCTGGCGCGAGCAGGACCGCCCGTGGTTCGAGTGCCCGGTGCCCGACTCGTCCTTCGTGGCAGGTGCAACCTGGCGCGCCGTCGACAAGTTGCACAGCCCGGAATGGAACACGGTCGCGCCGAGACCCTTCCCCACCACGCCCAAGGACTACTGGCTGCGCTGGTACTACGGCAAGCCCGACATTCCGCGCACGACGGATCCGCCGAACTTCATGTTCTTCGACTACTACCCCGACGGCACGAACGGCGACTGGTCCGCGACCGGCGTGTGGAACGACAGCATGTGCGCGCCCAAACCGCCCGCGACGCCCGTCTCGGTCGGCTTCGGCAATGGCGCCTGGTTTCCGTATAGCAAGACACAGTACAAGTACCCGTACGGCGGCTCGCTGGCGTACATCTATCCCGACTCGGCAACCGTGCAGGATCTCTTCAACGCGTTTGCCTGGGAGCGCTACCAACTGTGGAAACAGAACTGGGTCAAGTACGACGCCGACGCCTGCGGCACTGGCACGGCCCGCGTGTGGAGCGACAATCCCGTCGGTACGGTCAGCGAAGGTCAGGGCTACGGCATGGCCATCACGGCAGCCATCGGCGACAAAGATCTGTTCGACAAGCTCTGGCTGTTCGCGCGCCACTATCTTTCCCAGAGCGCCAAGAAGTACTGCGGCGGCCTCATGGGATGGATGTGGCAGGACGCGGGTCAGTGCCGGGCGCTCGACTCGACCTGCGACACCTCGGCCGGCGATAGCTGCGGCGGCATCGGCGACAGCGCCTTCGACGGCGACGTTGACATCGCCATCGGACTCGTGTTTGCGGCCTTGCAGTGGCCGGAATACCAACAGAACGCCATCGACTGGCTGGTGAAGATGGAGTGCGAGGTGGATGCCGCCTACGATGGTCAATGGAACTATCCGTCCATCGGCGATACCGACAGCAAGGACTGCTCGGGCCAGCCAAGCAAGCCCTGCGTCTACGCGTCCAATCAGGACATCAAGATTCGCCTCGACTACTACCCGCCTGGCTATTTCCGGGTCTTCGGCGACTTCTTGGCCGCCAAGCTGGGCAGCAATCAGAAGGCGTCCAATGGCCAGACCCACCACGACTTCTGGTACCGGACCGCGCAGACCGTCTACAAAATGGTCGAAGAGTGCTACGACGCGAAGGCGGTCAACCCCGGGCTCGTGGGTGACGTCGGCAGCATCGCCAGCCCCTGCGCTTCCTCCAACGGCGGCACCTACGAGGAACTGCGGGCGCTCTGGCGGGTGGGCATCGATGGCGGATGGTTTGGCAACAATACGTCGTTACCCGAGAATGCGGCCAACGCCTCGACTCACTATTCGCCGAAGTCGCAGATCCAGGCCAAGATCGACAACTCGCAAGAATTCTTCAACAACTTCTACAAGAAGAATCCGGTGGAAGCCAACGCCAACCGATTCTCGTCGATCTGCGACGGTTTGAACGGCACCGGCTCGGTCACCAACTGCGACCCGGCGCTCGGGCACAACTCGTACACGGTGAACATGGGCATGTGCAGCTACGTCAGCTTGTTCGACAACAAGAACGGTACGACGCCCACCACCAGCGACATCCGCCGCGAAGCCATCGAGGAAGCAGTCACCACGACGATTCAGAACGACCACTACTTCCAGGAAACCCTCGGCGTCTACTCGATTCTCTTCCTGACCGGAAATTTCCCCAATCCGCTGACCGTACCAAAGTAGCGCTACCGGACGCGGCCACGACCTCGCCGGCGGAACCTCGGCGAATCGAGAATCGCGATGCACCCGTGAGCTGATCCGCGCAAGTGCTGTCACAGCTTGGACGAGACAGCCATGCGCACAGCCCTGAACCTCAAGACGCCGGCCGAAGTAATAGGCACCCAACCGTTTGCTGATCGCACGTCACGCAGACCATCCTCGGCGCCTCGAATGTCCACGGTCACGCCCATCTGTGCTCCCGCTTTGGGCGTCCTTTACAGCAAGTACGCGCCGGCCATTTATGCGCACTGCCGGCGTTTATTGCAATCGTCGGCGGCTGCGCGGGATGCGACCCAAGAGGCATTCGTCCGCGTGCTCTCGAAGGGCATCGTCTTACCTAGCGAAGAAAGCGAAGCCGTACGCTACCTGTATCGCGTGTCGATCAATGTTTGCCTTAACACGCTTCGACAGACCGCCTCGCACCATCGCGCAGCCCCAGCCTTGGCCGTCGGCAGTCCGCTGCACGAGCGATCGGCGGAGGCCGGCCTGGCAAGCCGCGAGTTCGTTCACGCCGTCCTGGCTCGCTGCAAAGATGGGGACGCTCAGGTTGCGATCATGCACTACCTCGACGGGATTCCACAGGTCGAGGTCGCGCAGTTGCTCGGCATCACCCGTCGCTCGGTTTTCAATCGCCTGCGTAAGCTTTCTCGAATCGCGGACGAGCTGCTGAATCAGCAGGCGCAGGCGACGTCAAAAGAGGCCAAGAAGACCAGGAACCGCGCCGTTCGTGCCTCCGCCGGATTTACCCTCCTCGCGTCCGCGTAAGCGGAAGAATTACCCTTGGTTGTGCGGTCGAAGTAAACTCGACCGTGTGCGCCGAAGAATCCCCGCCCGAGCTGCCCAACCCGCCTAGCCTGCCGAGTCCTGCCCTCAGCCTCAACGATCGCATCCGCTCGGAGCCGGTCCGCAGAGCTTCTATTCGATTGCTCGTTGCCCTCGGCGTCGTGTGGCTCGCGGTTCGTTTCTTCGGCCTCGGGACCAGCCCACCCGGCTTTTTCATGGACGAAGCGACGCCGGCCATCAATGCGATGTGCTTGGCCGAGACCGGCC
>Ga0265313_10002668_pt1 | contig 15154 bp, 14 predicted proteins | sample 4123metaG_FD_203122 | JGI IMG/M metagenome (GOLD analysis project Ga0265313, IMG submission 203122) | Rhizosphere microbial communities from Carex aquatilis grown in University of Washington, Seatle, WA, United States - 4-1-23 metaG | ecosystem: Host-associated > Plants > Roots > Rhizosphere >...
GGCGGCGGGTTTGCTCGGAGTCGTGCTGCTCGTGCTCGCGGTGCTCTCGCCGATCTGGCTGCCGGTGCTGGCGATCGTCGGGCTGATCGCGCTGATCCGGCGCGGCGGCCGCGCGAAGGCGCAGGGATAAAAAAAGCGGCGCCCGCGGAGGCGCCGCTCGAAGCGAAAAAACGGACCGGCGGCGGTTCAGCCGAGCAGCCCGCCGACGAGGGCTTTTTCCTCTTTCAGCTCGGCTTCGGTGGCGAGGATTTTGCTTTTCGAGAACTCGTTCAGCGACACGTCGGCGACGATGTCCCACAACTTGCCGTTCGAGCGGATCGGATAGGAAAAGATCAGGCCGGGCTCGATGCCGTAGGAGCCGTTGCTGCACACGGCGACGCTGAAGCACGCGCCGGGCGGGGTGCCGTGGGTGAGGTTGCGCACGGTATCGACGACGGCGTTCGCGGCGGAGGCGGCGGAGCTGAGGCCGCGGGCCTTGATGATCGCGGCGCCGCGCTGCTGGACGGTCGGGATGAACGTATCCTTGAACCAGGCGGCGTCGGTGATGACGGAGGTGACTGGCTGGCCGGCGATCTTCGCGTTGAAATAATCGGGATACATCGTGGAGCTGTGGTTGCCCCAGATGGCGAGGTTCGTGATCGCGGTCGTATCGACACCGGCCTTGAGTGCGAGCTGCGTGACGGCGCGGTTTTGGTCGAGCATCGTCATCGCGAACCAGCGGTCGGCGGGGATGCTCTTCGCGTTGTTCATCGCGATCAGGCAATTCGTGTTGCACGGGTTGCCGACGACGAGGATGCGCACGTCGGGCGCGGCGTGGGCCGCGATGGCCCTGCCCTGGCCGGTGAAAATCTTGCCGTTGATCGAGAGCAAATCCTTGCGCTCCATGCCGGCCTTGCGCGGGACAGAGCCGACGAGGAGCGCCCAGTTGACGCCTTTGAAGCCCTCGTCGAGCGAGGCGGTCGCGACGATGCCCTTGAGGAGCGGGAACGCGCAGTCCTGCAACTCCATGACGACGCCCAGCAGCGCGGGCAGCGCGGGCTCGATCTCGATCAGGTGAAGAATGACCGGCTGGTCGGGGCCGAACATCGATCCGGACGCGATGCGGAAGAGGAGCGAGTAGCCGATCTGGCCGGCGGCGCCGGTAACGGCGATGCGAATGGGTGTTTTCATAGGGCGAACCAGTTAAGCACGACTCACGCGGCGGCGAAACGCAAGAATTGCGGAATGCCACGCAGATTTAGGCGGGCTGCACGGCCGCATCAACTTTGCTGCTGGCTTTTCGGCCCGGCTGGCTTTACAATTTTTGTCAATGGCTGACAAAGTGTCCATAAAAAGCCCCATTCAAGTCCGCCGCGACGAGGAAAAGGAGGAGCGCCGCCAGCAAATTCTCGACGCCGCCGAGCGGGTGGTGGCGAAGCGCGGCTGGGAGGCGATGAATTTCGGCGAAGTCGCGAAGCTCGCGCGCCTCAGCCGCTCGCTGGTGTATTTTTATTTTCCGGAGCGCGACGATTTGTTTCACGCCGTCTGCGAGCGCGGGCTCGGCAACCTCGAGCGCCGGTTCAAGGCGGCGATTGCGCAGCATCGCGCGGGTCTCGACCAGGTCATGGCGATTGGGCAGGCGTATCACGAGTTTTCGCAGGCGGAGCCGCTGTATTTCCAGTTGCTCTCGCAGTTTCAATCGCGCGAGTTCGATCCCGAGGGTCAGGGTGCGCCCGAGGAGGCGGCGCACGACCACGGGCGCGCCTGCCTCGGTCTGGTGGCCCAGACCCTGGCGACCGGGCTGGCCGACGGTTCGATCCGCAAGACGACCGGCAATCCCGGGGCGAGCGCGGTGGCGATCTGGGCATTCACGCACGGGCTGATCCAGATCGCGTCGCAAAAAGAGGCGATGCTGAAGGAGAATTTCAAGCTTTCCGCCAAGCAGGCGCTGGAGCACGGTTTCATGCTGCTGCGCGGGGCGCTCGCGGCGTAGGTTCGCTGGCATAACAATAATTGTTGACGAACTGTCAACAGAAGTCACGGTGTCGGCATGATGGGCCGCACGGGGTTTTTCATTTTCGTTTTTCTGACTTTCGCCGCGCGCGCGCCGGCGGAGTTTCGGCCGGCGTCGCCGGCGGTGGCGGAGCGCTACGTGGCCGAGGCGTTCGCCCGCAATCTGGCGCTCCAGGCGCGCACGCTCGACGTGGAGCAGGCGCGCGCGCGGCTGGCGGAGGCGCGCGGTGCGTGGCAGCCGCGGATCGACGTGGTGGCGCGTTATTCGGAGGCGGATGGTGGGCGGACGATCGACGTGGCGACGGGCGATCTGCTCAACGGCGTTTATCGGACGCTCAACGACTATCTGCGCAGCCAGGGGCAGGCCGCGACGTTTCCACAGATCGCGAACCAGACGATCCCGTTTTTGCGTGACCGCGAACAGGAGACGAAACTGCGGCTGACGCAGCCGATTTATCGGCCGGAAATCTCGCGCGGCATCGAGGCCGCGCGCGAGGTGGCGGGTGGACGCGAGGCGCAGTTGGCGGCGTATCGGCGCGAGCTGCGGCTCGCGGTGCTCACCGCGTATCACGGCTATCTCCAAACAGAGGCGGCGGTGGAAATTCTCGATTCGGCGGCGCAGCTCACGGCGGAGGCGCTGCGGGTGAACCGAGTGTTGTTCGAGACGGACAAGGTGACCGAGGATCGCGTGCTGCGCGCCGAGGCGGACGATCTCGGCGTGCGCCAGCAGCACGCGGAAGCGGAGCGCGACCGGAATTCGGCGCGGGCGTATTTTAATTTTTTGCTTAACCGACCGCTCGCGACGGAGATCGAGCGCGCGTCCGAAGACGAGTTGCGCACACTGGCGGAAACGCTGCTGGCCGGGGCGGAACCCGGCTTGCTCGCGCCGAATCGCCGCGAGGAACTGCTCGCACTGCGCCACGCGGCGGACGCCGCGGCGGCGAACGAGGCGGCAGCGCACGCGCGGATGCGGCCGACGCTGGCGCTGGCGGTGGAGGGCGGAATTCAGGGCACCGAGTATCGCACGGGGACCGGGGCGGGCTTCACGCAGGGCTCGCTCGTCGCGGAGTTCAACATCTGGGACGGCCGGCAGCACCGCAGCCAGATCGAGCAGGCGCGCATCGACCGCCGGCAGGCCGAGCTGCAGCTCCAGTCGGTGCGCGAGCAGCTCGCGCTCCAGTTGCAGCAGGCGGGCGACGAATATCGCGCGGCCGTCGCGGCGTATCGTGCGGCGGCGCGGCGCGGCGACGCGGCGGCGCGGGTGTTCGAGCTCGTGTCGCAGCGCGAGCGGGAGGGGCTCGTCAACCAGCTCAATTTTCTCGACGCGCGCAACGAGCTGACGCGCGCCGAGCTCAACCGCGCGATCACGCGCCAGCGTTTGTTCATCGCGGCCGCGACGCTCGATCGTGCGGCGGCCATTACGCCTTTGCCATGAAATCGTTCACATTTCCCTTTTTTATGTCAGCTGCGTTGGCGGTGCTCGCCGGGTTCAGCGGCTGCGGCAAGCCGGGTGCGGCGACGGCGCCGGTCGCGCCGCCGACGCTGGTCGAACTCGCGCCGGTCGTTTACTCCAACGTGGCGGTGCCGGTGCGCGTAACGGGCGTGCTGTCGCGCAAGACGGAGGCGGATTTGTCGTTCAAGATCGGCGGCGTGATCGAGGCGGTGCTCGTGCGCGCGGGCGACCGCGTGGCGAAGGACCAGGTGCTCGCGCGGCTGCAGCTCGACGAGTTCGACGCGCAGCTCACGCAGGCGCGGAGCGCGCTCGACAAGGCGCAGCGCGACCTCGGGCGCGTCGAGAAATTGCAGGCGAACGCGGTCGCGACGCTGGAGAATTTGCAGGACGCGCGGACCACGGTCGAACTCGCGGCGGCGCAGGTGCGGATCGCGGAGTTCAACCGCCGCTATGCCGTGATCGCGGCGCCGGCGGCGGGCCGGATTTTGCGGCGCGTGGCGGAGCCGAACGAATTAATTACATCCGGACATGCAGTGCTCGGTTTTGCGGCCGACGAGGACGGGTGGCTCGTGCGGGCGGGGCTGGCCGACAAGGATCTCGCGCGTCTGCGCATCGGCGACCGCGCGGAAGTTTCGCTCAACGACGCAGGCGCGGCGCCGCTCGCGGGACGGATTGCGCACATCGCCGAAGCGGCGGACCCGGCGACGCGCACGACGCTGGTCGAGATCGCGCTCGACACGGCGCCGGCGGAGGCGCGGTCGGGCTTCGTGGTCGAGACGAAACTTTTTCCGCAGCCGGTGGCGCCGCGGGCGGTGGTGCCGGCGACAGTGTTGATCGAGGGCGCCGGGGACACGGCGAACATTTTTGTGGTGGAGGCGGGCGCGACGGTGGCGCGGCGCGTGGCGGTCGAGGTCGAGGCGCTCGACGGGGCGACGGCGTATTTGCGGACGGCGCTGCCGCGCGACGCGCGGGTCGTCGTGCGCGGCGGCGAGTATTTGCACGACGGGGCGAGCGTGACGGTGGCGGGCGAATGACGGCGGCCGCATCGACGCCATGAAAATCACCGACTACGCGGTCAAGAATTCGCAGTTCACGTTCGTCGTGTTCGCCTGCCTCGTCGCGCTGGGCGTGACGTCGTTCCTCGGCATTCCGCGGATGGAGGATCCGGCGCTCGAGGTGCCGTCGTTCACGATCACGGCGGTTTATCCGGGCGCCAACGCGACGGACATCGAGCAACTGATCGCGCGGCCGCTCGAGGATTCGTTCAAGGAACTCGACGACGTGGACAAGATCCACACGACGGTGAAGGACGGTTTCGCGCTCGTGTCGGTCGAGTTCACCTACGGCACCGATCCGGAAAAGAAATACGACGACGTGCTGCGGCAGGTGAATGTCGAGCGGCCGAACCTGCCCGCGGGCGTGACCGAGGTCAGCGTGCGAAAATGGCAGACGATCAACGTGGCGATGATGCAGGTCGCGCTGGTGTCGGCGGACGCGAGCTACGCGCGGCTGCAGGATTTGGCGGAGACGCTGCGCAAGCGGTTCGAGAGCGCGCCGGGCGTGCGGCAAGCGAAGAAGGTGGCGTATCCGGAAAAACAGGTGCGGGTGTCGCTCGACCTCGACAAGATCGCGCAGCTGCGGCTGCCGCTCGGGCGGATCATCGAGGCGATCCAGGGGAACAACGCGTCGATCGCGGGCGGCGCGGTGGAGGCGGGCGGGCGGCGGTTTAACGTGAAGACGAGCGGCAGCTACGCCGACATCGACGAGGTGCGGATGACGCCGGTCGCGGGCAACGGCGCGGCGGTGGTGTATTTGAAGGACGTGGCGGACGTGCGCTGGACGACGGAGGATAAGGAAAAGTTCGGCCGCTACAACGGCGAGCGCGCGGTGTTTGTGACGGCGCTGCCGCGGGCGCAACAGAACCTCTTTGTGATGAGCCGCGGGCTGCGCGCGGAGATCGAGAAATTTCGGGCGACGCTGCCGGCGGACGTGCGGATCGAGATCGGCTGGGACCAGTCGGAAAACGTCGAGCAGCGGCTGGGGCGGTTGCAGGAGGATTTCCTGATGGCGTTCGCGCTGGTGCTGCTGACGGTGCTGCCGCTCGGGTTTCGCGCGTCGCTGCTGGTGCTGATCTCGATCCCGCTGTCGCTGGCGATGGGGATCACGGGGCTGTATTTCACGGGCTACAGCCTGAATCAGCTCAGCATCGTGGGCAGCGTGATCGCGCTCGGGCTGCTGGTGGACGACTCGATCGTGGTGGTGGAAAACATTGCGCGTTTCCGCCGGCTCGGTCATCCGCCGGTGGAGGCGGCGGTGCTGGCGACGCGGCAGATCGCGGTGGCGGTCGTGGGCACGACGGCAACGCTGCTGTTCGCGTTTTTGCCGCTGCTGATGCTGCCGGGCGGCCCGGGGCAATATATCCGCAGCCTGCCGATGGCGGTTGTTTTCACCGTGCTCGCGTCGATGATCGTCGCGCTGACGGTCGTGCCGCTGCTGGCGAGCCTGTTTCTGCGCGGGAACGAAAATCCCGAGGGCAACGTGCTGCTGCGACTGCTGCACCGCGGCATCGAACGCAGCTACCGGCCGGTGTTGCACTGGTGCATGCAGCGGCGGGTGCGGACGCTCGCGGGCGCGGCGGTGCTGGTCGCGGCGAGCCTGGCGCTGGTGCCGCGGATCGGCTTCTCGCTTTTCCCGAAGGCGGGCGTGCCGCAGTTCTTGGTGCAGATCGAGGCGGAGGAGGGCGCGAGCGTCGCGGCGACGGATGCGATCGCGCAGCGCATCGAAACGCTGCTCGCGAAAAACGCGGCGGTGGCGAACTACTTCACGACGGTCGGCGATCGCAACCCGCAGATTTACTACAACGAGGTGCCGCAGGCGGCGAAGGCGAGCAGCGCGGAGATTTTTGCGTCGTTGAAAAACTACGATCCGCGGACGACGCCGGCGCTGATGGAGGCGTTGCGGCGCGAGGTGGGGAAAATTCCCGGCGCGCGGATCGTCGTGAAGGAATTCGAAAACGGGCCGCCGATCGAGGCGCCGATCGCGGTGCGGGTGTTTGCGGACGACATCGACGTGCTGGCGCAGCTCGGCGGGCGAGTGGAAAGTTTGCTGCGCGGAATCGAGGGCACCGAATCGGTGAACAACCCGATGCGCGTGCGGCGGACGGACCTGCGCGTCGTGATCGACAAGCCGAAGGCGGCGCTCGTCGGCGTGCCGGAGGCGGAGATCGATCGCGCGGTGCGGCTGGCGTTCGCCGGGCTCGACGTGAGCCGGTTTCGCCAGAGCAACGGCGACGAATACAACATCCAACTCGCGCTGCCGCGCGGCGAGCGCGCGACGCTCGACAACTGGCCGAAGATCCAGGTGCAGGCGCTCAACGGCGCCTACGTGCCGGTTGCGCAGGTGGCGAAGCTCGAGTTCGAGTCGGTGCCGCCGGTGATCCAGCGTTTCAATCGCGAGCGGTCGGTGACGGTGGTGGCGTTCGTGCGCAACGGTTTCAACGTGGACAAGCTCACGCGGCTGACGGCGACCGAGCTGAAAAAAATCGCGTGGCCGGCGGGGACGCGCTGGGAATTCGGCGGCGAGGTGGAGAGCCGCAACGAAAGTTTCGGCGGGCTGGGCGGCGCGATCGTGATCGCGGCGTTTGGGATTCTGGCGATCCTCGTGCTGGAGTTTCGCAGCTTCCGCGGGACGGCGATCGTGGCGTCGGTGATTCCGCTGGGGTTCATCGGCGGGATCGTGGGATTGTGGCTCGTGGGGTATTCGCTATCGTTCACGGCGGCGATCGGGTTTGTGGCGCTGATCGGGATCGAGACGAAGAATTCGATTTTGCTGGTCGATTTCACGAACCAGTTGCGCGGGCAGGGCGTGCCGCTGAAGGAGGCGATCGAGCGGGCGGGCGAGATTCGTTTCCTGCCGGTCGTGCTGACGACGCTGACGGCGCTCGGCGCGCTGACGCCGCTGGCATTGCAGGGCTCGGGACTCTACTCGCCGCTGGCGGTCGTGATCATGGGCGGGCTGGTCAGTTCGCTGCTGCTGTCGCGGCTGGTGACGCCGGTGCTGTATTCGCTGATGCCGCCGCCGATGGCGGACGAAGCCGCGCAGGCCTGATCGCGGGCGAGATTAATGCGTGAACTGCGGCGCGAGCGCGGCGTGGATTTCGCGCACGAGCGATTCGGTCGTCGGCCAGTCGATGCAGGCGTCGGTGATGCTGACGCCGTAGCGGAGTTTTTCGCGCGGCTGCGGGAACGGCTGGCTGCCGGCGGCGAGGTTGCTCTCGAGCATCGCGCCCATGATGGAGGCGTTGCCGGCGACGATTTGGGCGAGGAGTTCACGCATCACGTCCGGCTGGCGCTCGGGTTGTTTCGACGAGTTGTCGTGCGAGCAATCGACGAGGATGGACTTCGGCAAGCCGGCTTTGGCGAGGAGCTGCTCGGTTTGCGCGATGTGCGCCGCGGAGAAATTCGGGCCATTGGCGCCGCCGCGGAGGACGACGTGGCAATCGGGATTGCCGCGCGTGACGATGGCAGAGGCCGAGCCGTCGAGGTTGATGCCGAGAAACGTGTGCGGCTGCGCGGCGGCCTTGATGGCGTTGATCGCGGTCGTGACCGAGCCGTCGGTGCCGTTTTTGAAACCGAGGGGCATCGAGAGGCCGGACGCCATCTGGCGGTGGGTTTGCGATTCGGCGGTGCGCGCGCCGATGGCGGACCAGCAGATCAGGTCGGCGATGTATTGCGGCGTGATCGGATCGAGCAGTTCGGTGGCGGTCGGCAGGCCGAGGTCGAGGACATCGCGCAGGAAGGCGCGCGCGAGCCGCAGGCCGGTGGCGATGTCGTCGGAGCCGTCGAGGCGCGGATCCATGATGAGGCCTTTCCAGCCGACGGTGGTGCGGGGTTTTTCGAAATAGACGCGCATGACGATGGTCACGCGATCGGCGACTTCGCGGGCGAGCGTGGCGAGGCGGCGGGCGTAGTCGCGGCCGGCGTCGAGGTCGTGGATCGAACACGGGCCGACGATGAGGAGGAAGCGCTTGTCGGCGGTGAAAATCAGCCGGTGGATTTCACGGCGGGCGCGGGCGACGAATTCGGCCTGGGCTTCGGTCTTGGGCAGCTCGGCGAGCAGGGCGGCGGGCGAGGGGAGCGCGCGCGTCTCGACGACGTTGATATCCGATGTTCTCTGCATGAACCGCCAGCTTGGCGGGCGCGGGGCGCGGCGTGCAAGCCTGTCGTCCGGCTTGCCAAGCCGCCGAATCCGGGCAAAAAAAGTGGCGGGCCGCTTACCCCTAAGCGGCCCGCCTTTGCTTTCTTAGTTACCCCAAAACTCCCGCTAGGCGGGAGAAGTGTTAAACTTGATGAGTTGAGAGATAGCCCGGTTTGGGGCATCGTCAAACAAAAGTTAGCAAGATCTACCAAGAGATTTCACAAGATGCCATATGACAGTAGATAGGAAAACAGAGATTTTCGCGGAAAGTCGGTCGATTTTCCGGTGGCGGCCGGCCGCGTGGCTGCGCGTTTCGGGCGCGGATGCAGCGGTTTTTTTGCAGGGGCAGTTGACCAACGACTTGCGCGGGCTTGGCGCGGACGGCGCGATTTACGGACTGTGGCTGAATCACAAAGGCCGCGTGCTGGCGGACAGCTTCGTGCTCCGCGGGCGCAAGGGCGAATTTTGGGTCGGCAGTTACTTCTCGAGCGCGACGAAGATTCGGGAACATCTCGAGTCGTTCATCGTCGCCGATGATGTCGCGATCGAGGACGTTACGGCGAACTGGTGCGGCGTGACGGTGCTGGGCGCCGTTGACGGAATCGCGGGGGAAAGCCGTGAGGTATTCGTTTTTTCGGGGCGGCGTTCGGCGGAGCCGGGCTGTGAACTGGTTTTTCCGGATACGCTGGAAGAAGCGGTGCTCGCGCGGTTCGCGGGGGCGCGTGAACTGGATGCGGCGGAGATGGAGCGGCGGAGGATCGGGACGGGAATTCCGGCAGTGCCGGCGGACATCGGTCCGGGCGAACTGCCGAACGAGGGCGGGCTCGAGGACGTGGCGATTTCCTACACGAAAGGCTGCTATCTCGGGCAGGAGGTGATGGCGCGGCTGAAAACGATGGGGCAGGTGCGGCGGCGGTTGCGGCGTGTGCGCGGCGGCGGGGCGATGCCGCAGTTGCCGGCGGCGGTTTTTCAGGGCGGACGAAAAATCGGCGAGCTGCGCTCCGCGGCGCGCGACGGCGAGGGCTTCGTCGGGCTCGCGCTGGTGTCACTGCTGAATCTCCGACGTGACGCGGCGCTGAGTTTTTCGGCGGAGGACGAGGCGGGAGCAATGATTTTTTCGGATACGCCATGACCGAACTGGAGCAGCTCACGACACTCTGTCAGCGGCTCGGTGCCGAGCCGGCGCAGGCGGCGACGATGGCGGGGCAGTTGCTCAAGCGGGCGGACCAACTCGCCGCGGAGCGCGGGATCGAGCGGACGGCGGCGCTCGGTTATCTGATCGAACTGGTGGTGAAGGGACGCAGCGGCGAAACGCCGCCACAGTTTCCGCCGACCTTGCCGCCGGCGGTGTGAAAGGGGTTGACCGTGGTGGGCGACGTTCGTTCGTTCGAGCCGGCCCAGAACCCACCCCACCATGAACAAAGCCGAACTCGTCGAGGAAGTGCGCAAACTGCTCGGAGCCGAAACGTCCAACGCCGCGGCCGAGCGCGCGGTCGATGCGGTGCTGTCCGCGGTCAGCCGCGGGCTGCGGCGCGACAAGGAGGTGCAGCTGGTCGGCTTCGGGGCGTTTGCGGTGGCGACGCGCGCGTCGCGCAACGGCTTCAACCCGCACACGAAGCAGCCGATGAAAATCCGCGCGATGAAGACGATCCGCTTCAAAGCCGGACAGGCGCTGCGCGGAGTCGCGTGAGCGGGCGCGGATTTTTTGTGGGCGGCCTGCGCGAAAAATTGGGCAGCGAATTCGCCGCCGTGTTCGGACGGGCGCCGGACATTTGGGCGCGGGCACCGGGGCGGATCGAATTCATCGGCAACCACACCGACTACAACGGCGGCACCGTGCTCGGCGCGGCGATCGACCGCGGCGTGTGGGTTGGGCTCGCGGCGCGCGACGACGGGCGGCGCCGGTTCGGGAGCGATCAGCGGAGCGGGATCGTCGAGTTGCCGGCGGATGAATTGACGAGGCAAACGGACACCCGGAGCTGGGTGAACTATCCGCTGGGCGTGCTCGCGGCGCTGCCGGAGTTCGGGCTGCGGGTGCCGGCGGGGTTTGATTTTTTTGCGATTTCCGATCTGCCGGCGGGTGCGGGGTTGAGCAGCAGCGCGGCGATCGAGCTCGCGTCGGGGCTCGCGTTTCTGGCCGCGACGCGGCAGGAGACTTCGAGGGAGACGCTGGTAAAAATCGGGCGGCATGCGGAAAATAATTTTGTCGGCGTGCCATGCGGAATCCTCGATCAGGGCGTGTCGGGGTTTGGGCGGAAGGATCATCTGGTGTTCATCGATTGCCGCGGGCCGAGGTTTTCGACGGTGCCGCTGCCGGCGGGCGCGCATTTCTGGATTTTTAATACGCACACGAAGCACGCGTTGATCGACGGGCTTTATGCGGAGCGGCATCGCGAGTGCATGGAGGCGGCGCGCGGGCTCGGGGTCGCCTTGCTCGCGGACGTGAAGGTCGCGGAGCTTGACGATGCGGCCACGAAGCTGGCGCCGGTCGCGGGCAAACGCGCGCGGCACGTGGTCGAGGAGATCGCGCGGGTCGATGCCACGGTCGAGGCGCTGCGCGCGGGCGATCTTGAGGCGGTGGGGCGGTTGCTCACGGCGTCGCACCGGAGTTCGCGGACGCTGTTCGAGAACAGCACGGCCGAGCTCGATTTTCTCGTGGAGACGCTGGTGACGATGCCCGAGGTCTATGGCGCGCGGCTCACGGGCGGCGGTTTCGGCGGCGCGGCGATGGCGTTGACGACGGAAAAATTCGACGACGCGGCGGCGCGATCGGTCGCGGAGGCTTATGCGAAAAAATTCGGCGCAACGCCGGACGTGCTTCACGCGCAGACCGGCGACGGCGCAGCGCTCGAGGCCTGAAGTTGGCGGTTGTCAGAGGAGCTCTTCGATCTGGGCGAACCAGGCGGCGACCCACTGGTGAAAAAACAAGAAATGCAGCGCGCCCGCGATCGCGAGCATCGGGCCGAAGGGCACGTGGGCACCGAAGCCGAGCGGGGCGGGCGTGCCGTCGGGCGTCTCCGCTTTCGGTGCGACGGGCGACGGGCGGCCGGCGAGTTTTTGCCAAAGGAGCGCGATGGCGAACCAAGCGATTCCAACGACGGCACCGCCGAAAACGGAGAAAACCGCGCCCTGCCAGCCGCAGAACGCGCCGATCGCGCCGACGAATTTAACGTCGCCGAAACCCATCGCTTCTTTTTTGAGCACAGCCTCGGCGAGCAGCGCGATCCACAACACGATGCCAGAGCCGACGAGGAGGCCCTGGAGCGAAGCGACGCCGGAGCGAATCGCATCGAGCAGATACACGCCGCTGTGCTGGTCGTGCAGTGCGGGCACAAAAATCGAGAGCAGCACGCCGGCGACTCCGAGGCCGAGCGTGGAAACGTCGGGGATGATCAGGTGATCGAGGTCGATGAACGTCGCGGCGATCAGCGCGCTGAGAAACAGCATGCCGCACGCGGCCTTGGCTGGAGGAAACTCGATGGCGCACGCGACGAACGCGAGGGCGGTGAGCAGTTCGACGAACGGATAGCGAAACGAAAAGGCGCGTCCGCAGCAGCGCGCGCGGCCGCGCAGGAGAAGCCACGAGAGGATCGGCAGGTTGTCGTGCCACGCGATCGGCGCGCCGCAGGCGCAGTGCGAGCCCGGGATGACGATGGACTTGCCGGCGGGCAGGCGGTAGATGACGACGTTGAGAAAACTGCCGATGCACGCGCCGAGAACAAACGCGATCGCGGGGAAGAACCACGGGAACGCGGCGGCGACCTGGGCGTAAGCGGCGGCGTTCATGGCGAAGCAAGCGCGGCGCGGGCGGCGGCAAGCATGACGGGGGCGGTTTGCGCGGCGGGAACGCCGCTCCAGATTTCGAGCGATTTGGCGCCCTGGTGGACGAGCATTGAGAGGCCGTTGGCGTGCGGGACGTCGAGCGCGGCGGCGGCGCGGAGCAGGGGTGTTTGGGGCGGATTGTAGATCATGTCGTAAACGGCGGCGGGACGCGGGAGCACGGCGAGGTCGATCGGCGCAAGGTCATTCGCGCGAAGGCCGGCGCTGGTGGCGTTGATAAGGAGAGCTTTCGCAGGCAGCGAGGAATCCGCGGAGGTGAGGCCGCGCAATGGAATGTTTCCGGCCAGCGGCGCGAGAAAGGCGAGGAGCGTGTCGAGGTGGGCGCGCGTGCGGTTGACGATGGTGAGCGAGGCGCAGCGGCGTTGCAGGCATTCGACGGCCGCGCCGCGGGCGGCGCCGCCGGCGCCGAGGAGGATGATCGGCGCGCTGGCGAGATCGAGGCCGAGCGTTTCGCGCACGGCGGTGGCGAGGCCGTAGCCGTCGGTGTTGTAGCCGCGCCAGCCGAGTGTGGTGCGGCGAAGGGTGTTGACGGCACCGACGTGGCGCGCGTCGGGATCGATTTCGGCGACGTGCGCGACGGCGATGATTTTGTGCGGGACCGTGAGGTTGAGGCCGAAGAAGCCGGCGGCGTGCAGGCGGGCGAGTGCGTTCGGCAAATCGGCCGGCGAGACGTCGAAGCGAAAATAACGCCAGGCGGAAAACTCGCGATCGTGGCCAGCCAGCCCGGCGAGCGCGGCGTTGTGCATCGCGGGACTGAGCGAGTGGCCGATGGGGTGGCCGAGGACGGCGAGGGCGGTGCCGGCGTGCGACGAGAGCGGAAGATCGGCGAGAATGAGGACGGGGGAGGTTTCGATTTTCGAATTCAGATTTTCGATCAAGGCAGCAACGCGGGTCGCGGGCAAAAGCGAAAATCGGAATTCAGAAATCGAAAATCACGTCGTGTGCCGCTCGTAGGTGGCGTCGAACTCCTCGACGAAGCTGGCGAAGAGTTTCGCGTTTTCGGCGTCGCCGGCGGCCTTGTAGTGGCTGACGAGCACGCGGCAGCCGTGGCAGAGAACTTCGCGCACGGGCGTGGGCATGAGGTCGGAGCTTTTCGGAATGATCTTGTTGGCGCGGAGCAGGGCGAAGACTTCGTCAGCGTCGAGGAAGACGCCGCGGTCGAAAGGATCGATAAAGAAGGGCTGGGCTTCCGTGAAGCAGCCGACGACGAAGTGCCCGGGCAGGCCGACGGGCTCGAGTTCGAGGCCGAGCCGTTCGGCGACGAGCAGATAGACCGTGCTCAACGAGAGCGGGATGCCCTTGCGGCGGATGAGCACGTGATCGAGGAGGCTGTTCAGCGGGTCGGTGTAGTTCTCGACGTTGCCGTGAAAACCCCATTCGTGGAACAGCACGCGGTTGATGATGCGGCACTGCTCGCGCGTGGTCGCGGGCGGGGCGATGAGTTCGCGGCAGCGGGCGGCGATCTGGTCGAGCGTCGCGCAGCACGCGCCGACGTCGAGGGCGGGCGAGACCGTGCGGCTGAGGAGGAGCGTGCCGGTTTCCAACTCGTAGTTGAGCGAGCGGATGAAGCCGCGGAATTCGGCGACGGGATCGACGAACTTGATTTCGTCGAGGAACCACGTGGCGTGGCGCGCGAGCACGCGGTGCGAGCCGTGGGCGACTTCCTGGAGAAACTGGAGGGCGGGGGCGCCGAGGTCGCCGAGGTGGGCCAGAAGCGCCCGCCGCACGACGGGAGACGAATCGTCGAGCAAACCCAGAAGCGCCTCGCGACGGGCTTCACTGAGTTTTTCGTTTTCCACGTTTCCGACCGCTAAAAAAAAATCCCCGCGCGGCAATCAGGAAACTTTCCCGCGGAAAAAAATAGTTCTTGCTTCGCGAAAAAGCGGCGAGCGCGCTGCGCCCCCAAACGGATCAGGTTTGGATTTCGCGCGCGCCGAAAAGCGCGGTGCCGATGCGCACGAGCGTGCTGCCGGCGGCGATCGCATCGGCGAAATCGCCGCTCATGCCCATCGAGAGCTCGCGCAGCGGCGCGCCGGTTTGCGCGGCGAGGCGGTCGCGGAGTTCGCGCAGGTTGGCGAACGTGCGCTGCGCGACCGCGGGATCGGGCGAGAGCGGCGCGATCGTCATGAAGCCATCGACGTGGAGATTTTTTTGGGCGAGCGCGAGTTCGAGGAGGCGGGGCGCGTCCGCGAGCTCGGCACCGAATTTCGCGGGGTCGTGGCCGGCGTTGACCTGGAGCAGCACCGGAAGGATTTTGCCGAGCTCGGCGGCGGCGCGGTCGAGGTGGGTGAGCAGCTTTTCGCTGTCGACGCTCTGCACCCGGTCGAAGTGCTGGGCCGCGAGCCGGGCCTTGTTGGACTGGAGGTGGCCGATGAGCTCCCAGCGCACGGCGGCGGCGGTCTGGGCGCGTTTCTCGACCGCCTCCTGCACGCGGTTCTCGCCGACGGCCGCCAGCCCGTAGCGCGCGGCGTAGTCGGCGGCGGCGGCGGGCTGGGTCTTCGTGACGGCGAGCAGCCCGACCTCGCGCGGGTCGCGCCCGGCGCGGGCGCAGGCGGCGGCGATCTGGGCGCGGACGGCGTCGGCGCGACGCGCGAATTCCTCGTAGGCGATGAGCGAAGCGGGCGGCGGCATGTTAAGAAAAACTACTTAGAGGTTTACGCGAGGGGCGCAGCT
>Ga0265313_10002669_pt1 | contig 15153 bp, 13 predicted proteins | sample 4123metaG_FD_203122 | JGI IMG/M metagenome (GOLD analysis project Ga0265313, IMG submission 203122) | Rhizosphere microbial communities from Carex aquatilis grown in University of Washington, Seatle, WA, United States - 4-1-23 metaG | ecosystem: Host-associated > Plants > Roots > Rhizosphere >...
TTCGCCGAGCCGCATAACACCAAGGCGGTGGACGATCTCTTCGCCCAGCTCACCCGCATCGAGGACTTCGCCGGGCCGTCGGCCAGTTCGCCGGTGGCGGGCAAGACCGTGGTCTTCACCGGCGCGTTGGAAACCATGAGCCGCGACGAGGCCAAGGCGCGGGCCCAGGCACTGGGGGCCAAGGTGGCGGGCTCGGTTTCGGCCAAGACCGACTATGTCGTGGCCGGCGCCGATGCCGGTTCGAAACTGACCAAGGCCGCCGAACTGGGCGTCAAGGTGCTGAGCGAACAGGAGTGGCTGACGCTGATCGGGGGATAGTTTCGCGCACTACCGCCGCCCCTATTTCGTCATGCCCGGCCTTGTGCCGGGCATCCACGCCTTTCTTGCCACCATGAGATCGATACGAACGATAGTTGGTCAGAAAGCGTTGTTCCAGCGCGGGCATCCAGCTGAGTATGGCCACACGATCGTTGGATCATTGTCTCGCAGAGATAGCGGCCAAAGTAGAAAGCAATATTCAGTCTTTCCGATTCCCCAGGAAGTTGTGTAAGCGAAACACCCATGGACATAGACGACCTTCTTGCCGGCGATAACGTCATCCGAAAGAGTTTTGTTCGTCACACGAAAATAAGGGAAGTCATACGGACCGGATGGGAAGACCGGACTACCCGAATTGTCTGGATGGACTGAGTCGCACAGTTTGTCGTTTGGTTTGGGGTCGGCCCGTTCAAATAGTTCGTACACGGTTGCACGAAGACTGAGCGGATCAATTAAGCCTTGTTCCTCTTGCGCCACGAGCCCGCGTGCCGGTTCTTTTCCGGTGTTTCCATAAAAGACGTAATAGGCAAGTGGCCTGTTGGCGACCGGCTCGTCTTGGAATTTAGCGCGCGCGACAGATATCCACGCTCGATTGCTGGCGACGAGCGTGGCTTGTAGCGTTCTGTCCGTGGTGTATAGCGTATACGCCTGGATTGCACCGACGGCGACAAGCAGCACGGTAATCCACACCAGCGGATCGGCCCAGCCCTGTCGCTCAGTGGGCGACCTGTCGGAGGCATCCTCTAGTCGTCCGGGTGGCGCATGCGCAATGAGGGCCAACAGCGCGACAATTACCACCGTTGCGAGGTCAATCCAAATCATGTGCTGATCATCGATCATCCACCAATCACCGTCCTGAAGCCGATCGCGTTCACTCGATTGTTCTAACGGAACGCGAACGCTCCAACTAGCGGGACAGATTGGTAGCGCTCGGTGCTGCCGATCCGTTGTTTCGTCATGGCCGGGCTTGACCCGGCCATCCACGTCTTTCTTTGAACGCTGCAAACAAGGAAGGCGTGGATGCCCGGCACAAGAGCCTGTCCTTGGGCCGGCCTACGGCCGGACCCGAGGGCCGGGCATGACGAAAAAGTAGAACCAATACAAACTAGGCTAAAGAATCCCGAACCGCCCCTTGTTTGGGCATCGGCACACGCCCAGTTACTGATTATAAGCCCCCTCGCCGGACGGTGGGCCTGAACCCACCGCCTTCACCAGAGGGGACGGGAGGTGGGTTATGATCGTTAAAGACATCATCGGCGCCAAGGAATCCCAAGACGTTGCGACCACCACGGCCAACCGCACAGTGGCCGAGGCGGCGCGTCAACTGCACCAGCGCCGCATCGGCGCCTTGGTCGTAGTGGATGACGGCGGCCATATTGCCGGCATCCTTTCGGAACGCGACATCGTGCGCGGCTTGGCGCAGAAGGGCGCCCATGTCCTGGAACTCTCAGTGAGCGAGCTGATGACATCGGCGGTGCTCACCTGCCAGCCCCAGGATTCGCTGGAAACCCTGATGGCGACCATGACGGCCAACCGGGTCCGCCATTTGCCGGTCGAGGACAATCATCGCCTGGCCGGCATCATCACCATCGGCGATGTGGTCAAGGCGCGGCTGGAGGAAGCCACCCTGGAAGTGGACCAACTCAAGGAATACGTCGCCACGCCGCGCTAACCCGGCGCGAAATATTCGGGCTTTCCGGCACGGGCCGCGGGAAATCTGCTTTTCTCGCCGGGGGCTTGGGGCTACATCTACGCCATGCTGAAGCGGGGAGCCGTTCTCATCGCCATGGCCTGTATTGCCGGTTTTGTGGGTCACGCTCGGGCGGCCGACTGCACCCAGCGGGCAGCGCCGGGCGTCGATTGGCAACGCTGCTTTTTCGACGACCGCGATCTCGCCGGCCAGAATCTGGCGCGCGCCCATGTGGTGGAAACCAGCTTCGCCCGCGCGGTGCTGACCGGGGTCGACCTGACCGGCGCCGATGGCTATCGCGCCAAGTTCATCAGCGCGGCGATGGCCAAGACCCATCTCGACAACGGCAACTTCGCCGAGGCCGACTTCACCAAGGCCGATCTCGGCGGCGCCAGCCTGAAAAACGCCGATCTGCGCCGCGCCCATTTCTTCAAGGCCAATCTCAAAGGCGCCGATCTCAGTGGCGCCCGCATGCTGGGCGCCGATCTGCTCAACGCCGATCTCTCCGGCGCGACCTGGACCGACGGCAAGCGCATCTGCGCCGCCGGTTCGACCGGCGAGTGCAACTGAGATGCCCCTGAAAGGTCCGCCCGAGCCCGACGAATATAAGACGGCGCTCGACATGGCCCGCCTGGCGCTCGACTTGTTGCAGCGCTACCACATTCCGCCCTCGCCGACGCGCTTCGCCATCGCCTATCACTATTACCAAGCCGACATGCCCGATCTGGTGAAGGTGATGGATCGGCTGGTCAATCACGACAAGCTGATCACCCAGACCATCGACGAAGTGCACGACCAGTTCTTCGGCCGGCGCATCGAAGAGGCGGAGTTGCGCGAGGCCAGCCGCAAGATCGAGACCACCGTCTCACAGGTGGTCGAATATATCGATTCGGCGGCCGAGGACGCCGAGCATTACGGAACCGTGCTCAACACCTTCAGCGATAAGGCGACCGCTTCGCCCGGCGAATTGAAAAGCGCGGTTTCGACCGTGCTGACCGAAACCAAGCATATGGCCGAGAGCAACCGCGGCCTCGAGGAGCGGCTGCAGGCCTCATCGCGCGAGATCGTCGCGTTGCGCCAGCATCTCGAGCAATTGGAGAAAGAAGCCAGCACCGACGCGCTGACCCAGGTGGCCAACCGCAAGCGCTTCGATGTGTCGCTGCGCGAATTGATCGCGGCTTCGCTCAAGGACCAGACGCAGCTTTGCCTGCTGATGCTCGATATCGACTTTTTCAAAAAGTTCAACGACCAGTACGGCCACCTCCTGGGCGATCAGGTGCTGCGCCTGGTGGCGCGCTACCTCACCGATTGCATCAAGGGCCAGGATCTCGCAGCGCGCTATGGCGGCGAGGAATTCTCCATCATCCTGCCGCGCACTCGGCTGGAGGACGCGCTGTTGGTGGCCGAACAGATCCGCGGCCATGTCGCGGCGAAGAAGGTGGTCAACCGGCGCACCGGCGAGGCTCTGGGCCAGATCACGCTGTCGATCGGGGTCAGCGAGTACCGCGCCGGCGAAACCCCGGCCGATCTGATCCATCGCGCCGACGAGGCGCTCTATATGGCCAAGAAGACCGGCCGGGATCGAGTCGTGTCCGAGGCACAACTGCCGGCCGACGGCAAGACCGTACGCGCGAACTGATTCCGCCAGACCTCGTCCTGAGGAGGCGCTGAAAGCGCCGTCTCGAAGGACGAGTGGGGAGGCGGCATCGTTGCCGAATACCTTCCTGACTCACCCTTCGAGACGGCCGCAAGGATGCGGCCTCCTCAGGGTGAGGAAGAATCTCGATCTCACGGTCCTCGACTCTCGCGATTACGCGAACGAGGGTTTATAATTCCGCCGATGTCAGATCCCTTCGCTCTCGACGATGACGCGCCTGCCGCCCCGGCCGGCGCTCCAGTGCCGTCCCATCTGCCGACTTCGGCGCATTCCCTCGCCCCCGCGCCGACTTCGGCGCATTCCCTCGCCGAGGCGCCGGCCGCCTATATCCCGCCCGCGACTCCCTGGCTCGACGGGCTCAACCCCGAGCAGCGCCTCGCGGTCGAGACGACCGATGGCCCAGTCCTGGTGCTGGCCGGCGCCGGCACCGGCAAGACCCGCGTGCTGACCACGCGGCTCACCCATATTTTGCTCTGCGCCAAGGCGCGGCCCTGGAACATCCTGGCCGTCACCTTCACCAACAAAGCGGCCAACGAGATGCGCCATCGCGTGCGCAATCAGGTGGGCGCCGCTGCCGAGCAGGTCTGGCTGGGCACCTTCCATGCGCTGGCCGCGCGCATCCTGCGCAAACATGCCCAGCTGGTCGGATTGGAAAGCAATTTCACCATCCTCGACGCCGACGACCAGCTTCGCCTGCTCAAGCAGGTGCTGGAGGGCCAGAGCGTCGACACCAAGCGCTGGCCGCCGCAGACCATCATGGGCGCGATCCAACGCTGGAAGGATCGCGGCCTGGCGCCCGCGCAGGTGACCGCGGCCGACGCCGGCAAGCTGGCCAACGGGCGCGGGCTCGACATCTATCGCGACTATCAGGCGCGCCTCAAACAGCTCAACGCTTGCGATTTCGGCGATCTCTTGCTGCATGTGCTGGCGATCTTCCAGGACCCCAAGCACACCGAGCTGCTGGAGCAGTATCAGGAGCAGTTCCGCTACATTCTGGTCGACGAGTATCAGGACACCAACGTGTCGCAATATCTCTGGCTGCGGCTGCTGGCGCGCAAGCATCGCAACCTGTGTTGCGTCGGCGACGACGATCAGAGCGTCTATTCCTGGCGCGGCGCCGAGGTTGGCAACATCCTCAAATTCGAGCGCGACTTCCCCGGCGCCAAGATCATCAAGCTTGAATCCAACTATCGCTCGACGCCGCCGATCCTGGCCGCCGCCTCGGGCCTGATCGCGCATAATTCGCAACGCCTGGGCAAGACCTTGCGCCCGGCCAAACCCGACGGAACGGGCGAGCCGGTCATCGTGCGCGGCTTGTGGGACGGCGAGGAAGAAGCGCGCTGGGTGGTCGAGGAAATCGAGGCGCTGCAAAAGCGCGGCACGCGTCTGGGCGAGATGGCGATCCTGGTGCGCGCCGGCTTTCAGACCCGCGAGTTCGAAGAAAGGCTGGTGGCGACCGGCACACCCTATCGGGTGGTCGGCGGCCTGCGGTTCTATGAGCGCGCCGAGGTGCGCGACGCGCTGGCCTATTTCCGTGTGGTGGTGCAGCCGGCCGACGATCTCGCCTTCGAGCGCATCGTCAATCTGCCCAAGCGCGGCCTGGGCGATTCGACCATGCAGATCGTCCACCAACTCGCGGTCAGCCGCGCCATTCCGCTGACCGAGGCGGCGCGCGAGATCTCGGCGACCGACGAGCTCAAGGCCAAGGCCCGCGCGACGCTGGGCCGGCTGCTGGCCGATTTCGCGCGCTGGCGGGCGCTGCTGGCGGTCATGCCGCATCCCGAACTGGCGCGGCTGATCGTCGAGGAATCGGGCTATGCCGGCATGTGGCGCGAACAGCGCACGCCCGACGCCCAGGGCCGCACGGAAAACCTCAAGGAATTGGTGGCGGCGATCGAGGAATTCGAATCGCTGCCGACCTTCCTCGAACACGTTGCGCTGGTCATGGAAAACGACGCCAAGGGCGAGGCCGAACGCGTCACGTTGATGACCTTGCATGCGGCCAAGGGACTCGAATTCGACGCGGTGTTCCTGCCGGGTTGGGAAGAAGGCCTGTTCCCCCATCCCCGTGCATTGCAGGAATCAGGGGAGAAGGCGCTGGAGGAAGAACGCCGGCTCGCTTATGTCGGGCTGACCCGCGCCAAGAAGCGCGTGTTCGTTTCCCATGCCGCCAACCGCCGCGTCTACAATCAGTGGCAGCACTCCCTGCCCTCGCGCTTCGTCGAGGAACTGCCGGAGGATTCGGTGGACCGCTCGGCCGCGCAGGGACTATTCGGCGGCGCGCCCGATCAGGCCGTGGCCTGGGCGCAGAGCAGCGGCGGCGGGCGGCCTTGGGCGGCAACGCGCCCATCGCATCAGCCGGTGACCGCGATGACCAGCGCGGCATCGGCCGCGACCGCGGGCGGATTCCGCTCGGGCGATCGCGTGTTCCACCAGAAATTCGGCTATGGCCGGGTGGTGGCGGTGGAGGGCAACAAGCTCGAAGTCGCCTTCGACAAAGCCGGCGCCAAGAAGATCATCGACAGTTTCGTTTCGGCGGCGTGAGCGGAAACAGCGATCCCCTGACTCGTCCTTCGAGACGGGGCTGTGCCCCTCCTCAGGACGAGGAATTTTTTCGCCTCATGCTGAGGAGCACGTGCAACGTGCGTCTCGAAGCATGAGTCGGGGAACACGTCCAAATCCACCGGTCTGGCGGGTCACGTTGATCGCGCCGGAGCCGTTCGTGCCGGCCATGGAGATGGCGCTCGAACCCTTCGTCGATGCCGTGTCCTGGTCGCCGATCGATCTCGATGCCGATCCCGGCGCGGGCGGACCGATGCGCATTCTCGGCATCGCCGCCCGGCCGCTGCCGCGCGCCGAAATCGTCGCGGCGGTTTCGGTTGCCGCTGCGATGGTCGGGATCGAGGGACCAGAGATTGCGGTCGAGCGCCTGCCCGATATCGACTGGCTCGAACATTCCCTGCGCTCGTTCCCGCCGATCGATGCCGGGCGATTTCATCTCAGAGGTTCGCACATCAAGGCGCCGCGGCCGGCAGGGCGAATCACGCTCGTGGTCGATGCCGGTGCGGCCTTCGGTTCGGGCGAACATGCCAGCACCAAGGGTTGCCTGTTGGCGCTCGATGCGCTGCTCAAGCACCGCCACTTTACCAACGCGCTCGATATGGGCTGCGGCTCGGGCGTGCTCGCGCTGGCCGCGGCCCGGGCGCTTCCACTGCGCGTGCTCGCCACCGACATCGACGCCAATGCGGCCGATATCGCCGGGGCCAATGCGCGACGCAATGGCGCGGCCCTGCGGGTGCGCACGGCGGCCAGCGACGGCTACAAAAGCCGACGGGTAGCGCAACGCGCGCCCTACGATCTGATCATGGCGAATATACTCGCGCGACCGCTCGCGCGAATGGCGGCTCCGCTGTCGCGCCATCTGGCGCCGCGCGGCATTGCTATTCTGTCAGGACTCTTGCGCCGTCAGGAACGGTCGGTTCTGGCCGCCCATCGCGCACACGGGTTGGCGCTGTTGGCGCGTGTACGTCTCGGCGATTGGACCACCCTCGTGGTCGGCAAACCTTAAGCGACGATCCGCCGCTGGATTGGCCTCGGCCGCCCGCGCGCCTGGCGCGGGCCGGTCAGCGAATGGCCTTTAGGCCACCCGCTGTTGGCCGACACGAGCGCCACGCGCTTCGGCGCGGGCTTCGAGAGCCAGATTGAACAAACGCTTGAAGTTCTCTTCGAGAATGTTCGGGACATCGGACGAGGAAATGCCGATATCGACGAAATCGCGATGCGTCATGCTGGAGAACTCATCGGCCAAACGGCGGTTTTCCCGCTGGGCTTGGAAGTAGGCAATCAGCCTGTCGAACATGGTAGGTCTCCTTACTCTCTTACGTACTCTGTGCTCAGTCAGGGACCGATTGGTGCACCTGCGAACGAAAAGGTAGTACCAATCCCCCGAGTCGCCAGATGCTTTTTTTGCAATGCAGCAATCTGGAATTCCTCAACAATGTTCACTAGTTGGCCATAATTACAGGATAATTCACGGCGGACCCCTCGCTTTGAAATATTGCTTCGCAGCAAAGGGCCGGAGCGACCTAGACTTGCTGACACCCATTCCGCGCCCTAATCTCGGGGTGTGATGAGGTGCAGAACATTGAACGAACAAGAGGGCTTGGCGTGACAAAAATCGGCACCGGCGTGTCGCCACTGACCCTGTTGCGGACCGAATTGGCCCGCCGCGGCCTCGATGGGTTCGTGGTTCCGCGCAGCGACGAGCATCAAGGCGAGTATGTTCCGCCGAGCGCCCAGCGCCTGGCCTGGCTGACCGGATTCACCGGATCGGCCGGCGCCGCCGTGGTGCTGAAAGACCGCGCCGCCTTCTTCACCGATGGGCGCTACACGCTGCAGGCATCGGCCGAAGTGGATGGCCGCGCCTTCGAACTGCTCCATCTGATCGATGCGCCGCCGACCGGATGGATCGAATCCCATCTGCCCAAGGGCGCGAAGCTTGGCTACGACCCCTGGCTGCACACGCCCGATGGCGTGACGCGCCTCAAGGAATCCTGCGAGCGCGCCGGCGGCGAGCTGGTCGCCGTGGCCGACAATCCGCTCGATGCCGTATGGCGCGACCGGCCCGCGCCGCCCACCGCGCCAATCACGCCGCACACGAATGAATTCGCCGGGCAGACCGCGCAGGAAAAACGGATGCAGATCGCCGACGCGATCGACAAGGACCATCTCGACGCCGCCATTCTCACCGCACCCGATTCGATCGCCTGGTTGCTCAATGTGCGCGGCGACGACGTGCCCTACACGCCGCTGCCGCTTTCCTTCGCGGTGATCCATGCCGACGGACGCGTTTCGTGGTTCGTCGACTCGCGCAAGCTCACGCCCGGATTGGCCGCGCATCTCGGCAATGGCGTCGAAGTGGCGGAGCCCGACGCGTTCGGACCCGCGCTCGATGGGCTCGCCGACCAGCGCGTGCGGCTCGATTTCGGCAGCGCGCCGGCCTGGGTGCGCGACCGGCTGGTTGCCGCCAAAGCCAAGGTGACGCGTGGATCGGATCCCTGCCAATTGCCCAAGGCCTGCAAGAATCCGGTGGAGCTCGCGGGCACGCGCAACGCGCATCGCCGCGACGGCGTGGCGCTGGCCGGGTTCCTCGCCTGGCTGGCCGAGACCGCGCCCAAGGGCGGGCTGGGCGAAATCGCCGCCGCCGACAAGCTGGAATGGTTCCGCGCCAAGGGCGCGCATTTCCGCGGCCTGAGTTTCCCCACCATCGCCGGCGCCGGACCCAATGGCGCGATCGTGCATTACCGCGCCTCGCCGGCCAGCGAACGCAAGATCGAGCCGGGCCAATTGTTCCTGCTCGATTCCGGCGCGCAGTATGAGGACGGCACCACCGACGTTACCCGCACCATCGCCATCGGCGCGGCGGGCGCCGAGGAGCGGCGGCGCTTCACTTTGGTGCTGAAGGGCCATATCGCATTGGCGCTTGCGCGCTTTCCCACCGGCACCACCGGCAGCCAGCTCGACGCGCTGGCGCGGCATGCGCTATGGAACGAAGGCCTCGACTACGATCACGGCACCGGCCATGGCGTCGGCAGTTTTCTCGGCGTGCATGAGGGGCCGCAGCGCATCTCGAAGGTCGGCAACACGCAACCGCTGCTGCCCGGCATGATCGTTTCCGACGAGCCCGGCTATTACAAGACCGGCGCCTATGGCATCCGCATCGAGAATCTGGTTGCGGTGAAAGAAGACGGCAAGGCCGAGGGATCGGACAAGCCGATGCTGGGCTTCGAGACCCTGACGCTGGCGCCGATCGATCTCGCGCTGGTCGAGCGCGATTTGCTGACGACGACCGAACGCGACTGGCTCAATGCCTATCATGCGCGCGTACGCAAGGAGATCGGGCCGCTTGTGGATGCCGCCACGGCGAAATGGCTGGAACAAGCGACACGCTCTATCTGATTCCCTCTCCGCCACGCCGAAAATTCTTATGTCGTCATGCCCGGCCTTGTGCCGGGCATCCACGCCTTTTTTGCTTCGTCGAGAAAGCAAGGCGTGGACCTCCGGGACAAGCCCGGGGGTGACGGTTGAGAGGTGGCAAGAACTCGAGCCTGCCCCATATCCCTACCCCTATTTCGCCCGGTCGAGCTTGGCGACCTTGCGCGCGCCACGCCCGCCTTAGCGGCACGCCGCCGGGATTGGGTCGTGCTTCGCCCCGTCGCCGGTCAACATCCCCCCGAAGGAACCCGGGTCCGAATACGCATCGATCACATGGAACCCGGTCTTCCGGCACGCGGCAACACAAGCCTCGCGCTTGTCGATCGAGGCCTGGGGTTCGTGATCGCCGGAATAACCGTCGCCATAGCATGTGACGAAGGTCCCCCTCCCGTCGGAGAGCGACGCAACGCCGACCGCTCGCGCGCATCCATAGGCGCCGGCGACGGCCAGCAGGCAGAGCGCGATCCTTGGGAGCGACCGGGTCACGTCGATGCCGCCCCCTACCCCTTTTCCTCTTCCGCCCAGTCGGGCTTGGCGACTTTGCGCGCGCCGCGTTCCCTCAGCAGCAGGCGCACGCGGGCGAGATTCTTTTCCGTCACCGCGACGGGGCGATTGGCGCCCAGCGCGCGATAGACTTCCAGCGCGTCGGCGAAACACTCCCCGGCCTCTTCGAGGTGGTCGCCGGAATTGCGATGCTTGTCGAGCAGGAACAGCGCCGAGCCCAGCGAATTGCGGGTCGAGGCCCAGGCCAGCGGATTGCGTTCGCGCGAGCGCATTTCAAGCGCGCTGCGGCTGGCCTCGACGGCGCGGGCGATGATGTCCGGGTTCTTCATCTGGTCGCCATAGACCTGGAGCACCTGGGCCATGTTGTTCATCACATCGGCCCAGCGCACCGGCACCTCGGCCCGGGTGAACACGCTGAGCGCGGCGCCGAAGGCGTTGAGCGAATCCTTGAGCAGCTCGGTCCGGCTGGTCAGCAGATCCAGGCGATAGAGCGCGAGGCCCAGCCGGTTCTGGCCGCCGGCCCATTCCTGGGGATAAAGCGTCTTGAGCAGCGATTCCACGGCCAGCTTGAGCTCGGCCACCGCCGCCTCGATCTGCGGCACGTCTTGGCGTTTTTCGCCCAGCGCCAGCAGCACGCCGCCGAGATGGCGGCGCAGCAGCGCCTCCTCGATGCCATGGTCGCCACGCGGCAGACGCTGCAGCGCGGCGCGGTAGGCGACCTGGGCGCGTTCGTACCAGCGCACATCGCCGTCGATGGCGGCGCGGGTGGCGCAGGCATGGCCCCAGCAGGCCAGCGCTGCGCGGCCGCGCGAGGCGCCCCAAGTCTGCGGCATGGTCTTGACCGGATCGTCGACCGTATCGAGCGCGATCGGCAGCAGCCGGCGCTGGCGCATCGCCGCCGCTTCGCTCTGCGGTTCGATCGCGGCCAAGGCGGTGACATAGAGAATGTCGCCCAGCGGCGGATCGAGTTCGGAAGGGAGTTCGATCCGCGTATAAGGGCCGAAGCTGCCGGGGCGATCCTCGTCTCCGGTTCCCGACGCGGTGAACCACAGCGTGAAGCCGGTTTCGTGGACATCGCCCCATACCAGCAGATCGAGATCGCCCGCCTGGGCCATGGCCTGGCGGGCGCGCAAGGCGGCGGCGTAGACCTGGGTCTGGTCTTCGCCGCTGGGCGGCGAGACGGGGGTTTCCAGCACGCGGACCGCGACCCCTTGGCGCAGATCCAGGGTACTGGCCAGCGCCCGGGTCCAGGCCAGCTCGACATCGTTATTGAGCGCCGCCAGCCCGATCCGGAAGGGAATGTCGGCGTCGAGGACCGGATTCGGCCCCTCCGGCTTGACCTTGCGGCTGAGCAACCACGAGGCGACCGCGCTGAACAGGTTGACGCCAGATGTCGGCCCGCTTGCCGCCGCCGGCGACCCGCCGCCGGCGGAGAGCACCATCGCCTGCGAGCGGCGGGAGGCGAGCTGAGCGTCGGCGGCGCGCAGACGGTCGACCAGCACCGCGATGACGCGCATCGCCGAGTCCGGGTCCTGCTGCAGCCAGGCCTTGAATTCCTTGCGCGGGATGGCCCGCAGGCGGCTGGGCTCCATTGCCCGGGCCGTCGCGCCATGGGGGGCGCCGTCGATGGCGCCCATCTCGCCCAGCAGCTCGAATGGGCCGATCACGGCGAGCGGCACCGCACTGCCGTCGGGACCGACCTTTTCCAGCTCGACCCGGCCCGCTTCGACGACGAAGACCGAATCGCCGGGTTCGCCTTCGCGGAAGATCACCGCCCCCCGATCGAAGCTGCGTTCTCGCGTCTTCACGCCACCGTCCTGTGTCTGAGCGCGCTAACCTAGGCCAGCGGCCGGAGTCGCGCAACCCACGGGTCGATCAAAAAGCTCGGACATCGGGTTTCGTCACTGGTCTTTTTTTGTCGCCTGTGTTACCCAAAACCGGGTAGTTGCCGATCAGGGTGGGGTGGGCTCCTCTCGGCAGGATACTGGCGCGCGCTTCCACAGAAAATGGTTATGCCAAAAACAAGCTTAATCGGGCGTCTTGTGGGTTGGGGGATGGTCGCGGCGACCGCGCTGCTCGTCGGTTGCGCCACTCCGCCTCCGGCCAGCGATCCTGACGCGGTGGCCGAATACAAGCAGACCAACGATCCGCTCGAGCCGATGAACCGGGCGATCTTCTCATTCAACAATGAGGCCGACAGCCTGTTCCTTCGCCCGATCGCGCAGGCTTACCGCGCGGCGGTGCCCCAATTCGGGCGCGACCGGATCGCCGATTTCCTCGACAATCTCGACGCGCCCTTGGTCTTCGCCAATGATGTGCTGCAGGGGAACGCCGGTTTGGCGGGCAAGACGCTCGAGCGGTTCGCGCTGAACTCATCGTTCGGCGTGTTCGGGATCATGGACGTCGCCAAGCCGATGGGCATTCCGCCTCACGATTCGGATTTCGGCCAGACCCTGGGCGTGTGGGGCATCGACTCGGGCCCCTATCTGGTGTTGCCGCTGTTCGGTCCGTCCAACATCCGCGACGGAATCGGCCTCGCCGCCGAAACCTATGGCGATCCGTTGGGCATCTATCTGACCAACGAGCATATGAAGTGGCTGATCTGGACGCGCTTCGGGGTCGAGGCCGTGTCGCAGCGCGAGGCCTATCTCGATTTCCTCGACGATCTGCAACGCACCTCGCTCGACTACTACGCCACCCTGCGCAGCCTCTACCGGCAGCGACGCGACGGGATGATCGACGCCGGCAAGCACGGGGTCGAATCGATTCCGTCGGCGGGTCGCGCGAATGCCGATACATCCCACTAGCTATCGTAGGTATCGAACCATGATCGAACCGCTGCGCCGTGCGTTCGCCGCCGTCGCCATTGCCGCCACGATGTTCATGGCCGCCTCGGCCGCTACCCTAGTCTCGGGCGCGACGAGCGCGCGGGCCGACGAATCCGCCGATGCCCGGGCCTTCATCCAGACCTTGGCCGACAAGGCGCTGGTGCTGGTGAACTCGAAGACCATCTCGGACACCGACCGGACCCAGGGATTCAAGACCCTGTTCGTGGCCTCTTTCGATATTCCTGATATCGGCCGGTTCGTGCTGGGACGGCACTGGAAAACGGCAACGGCCCAGCAGCAGGCCGAGTTCCTCAAATCCTTCGAGGACTACACGGTGCTGACCTGGTCGACGCGCTTCAAGGACTATTCCGGCGTGCAGTTCCAGATCGAAGGCGCGTCGCCCGTCGAGGACGGGTTCGTGCTGGTGGATTCGAAGATCCTGCGCAGCCAAGGCGATCCGCTGGAAGTCGGCTGGCGCGCTCACAAAGTCGACGGGGCATGGCGGATCACCGACATCCTGATCGAGAATGTCAGCATGGCGCTGACCCAGCGCCAGGATTTCGCGGCCTCGATCCAATCGAGCGGCGGCACCGTCGAATCGCTGCTCGACACCATGCACAAGAAAATCGATGAGCTGCGGGCCAACATCCACAGCTAGCCCGGCGGCGCATCCGCGCCATGGTGAGCAGGATTCAATAAGCTTGTGAGGCGGAACGCCGGTTAACGGCTTTGGCCATGCCTCCCGCCCGTGGTATCGATGGCCTCCGGCCGCCCGCAACCTAGCGGCCGTTCCAACGCACATTCAGAGAAGCCAGTTCCTTCCCCGGGAGAACAATCATGTCCTTGCTGTTTTCGAAGGCCACGCTCGGCCCGCTCACCCTGCAAAATCATCTGGTCATGTCGCCGATGACGCGCAATCGGGCGACCGACAACATTCCGAACGCCTTGATGGCGGAGTATTACGGGCAACGCGCCTCGGCCGGGCTGATCGTCACCGAGGGAACCTCGCCCTCGCCGAACGGGTTGGGCTATCCGCGCATCCCCGGCTCGTTCTCTCCCGCGCAGACCGCGGGCTGGAAGCTGGCCACCGCGGCGGCCCATAAGGGCGGCGCCAAGATTTTCCTGCAGCTGATGCACTGCGGGCGCATTGGGCATGAGCTCAATCTGCCGGCCGGCGCGAAAGTGCTGGGGCCGTCGGCGGTCCAGGCCGCGGGCGAGATGTACACCGATGCCCAGGGCATGAAGCCGAACGCGATGCCGCAGGCGATGACCGACGCGGACATCAAGACCGCGATCGGCGAATTCGTCCAGTCGGCCAAGAACGCCGTGGCGGCCGGCTTCGACGGCATCGAACTGCACGGGGCCAATGGCTATCTGATCGAACAGTTCATCCGTCCCAACTCGAATACGCGCACCGACAGCTACGGCGGCTCGATCGAGAACCGCGCGCGCTTCATGCTCGAGGTTGTCAACGCGACCACCGCCGCCATCGGCAAGGACAAGGTCGGCATCCGCCTGTCGCCCTACGGCGTGTTCAACGACATGCCGCTCTATGACGCGATGGAAGCGGACTACACCTACATCGCCAAGGAGCTCAACAAGACCGGGCTGATGTATGTCCATCTGGTCGATCATTCGCCGATGGGCGCCCCGCCGGTGCCCGATTCGATCAAGGCGGCGTTCCGCAAGGAGTTCAAGCGGACGCTGATTCTGTCGGGCGGCTACGACGCCGCGCGCGCCGAGGCCGACCTGGCCGCCGGCAAGGCCGATCTGATCTGCGTCGGGCGGCCGTTCCTGGCCAACCCGGATCTGGTCCATCGCTGGCAGACCAAGGCCGCCGAGAACGCGCCCGATTTCGGCACCTTCTACACGCCGGGACCGAAGGGCTACACCGACTATCCCGCGCTCGGCGCGTAACCGCGTCGCCAAAGGCGCCGAAACCTTCCCCTCTGCGGGGAGGGTTTCGGCCGCCGGCGACAAAATCGGCGCGACTTAGCCCGAAGCCTTCGGGACCAAATCCCGGTCGCGCTCCTCCACCTTTGCCTTCACGATGAAGGCAATGAAGTCGTCGCCGGGCAGGGGTTCGGCGATCCAAAAACCCTGCAATTGCGTGCAGCCGAAACCATCCAGAATTTGCGCGTGCTCGGCGGATTCCACGCCTT
>Ga0265313_10002670_pt1 | contig 15151 bp, 17 predicted proteins | sample 4123metaG_FD_203122 | JGI IMG/M metagenome (GOLD analysis project Ga0265313, IMG submission 203122) | Rhizosphere microbial communities from Carex aquatilis grown in University of Washington, Seatle, WA, United States - 4-1-23 metaG | ecosystem: Host-associated > Plants > Roots > Rhizosphere >...
GTCGCGCGGCCTCCTCAGGCGAGGCCGTGTCGCCCTGGATCCTGCCGTCGGGATCGCGGCTGATATTCTTGGCTCGGCCATTCGAAAGCGCATCGGTCAACAGGCCGTTCTCGCTGTTGCCGACCGTGAAAGGAAGTTTCGGAAAAAACAAAACCTTGCCGCTTTCGAGCGCATCCTGGGCTGCGGCGCGCGTCGATTGATCGAACGGTCCGCACCAGCTTGTCAGATCGAATGTCGCGATCGGTTCCATGGCGGAACTTGTAGCAAAGCTGCCCTGTCTACTCCAGCGAGCCGGTGATCGAGGCACGCTGCGAGATCTCGATCCAGTTGCCGTCCGGGTCGCGCACCATGGAAATGCGCGCCGTGGTGCCGAGAGTCGTCGGTTTCATGGCCTCACGTCCGCCGCGCTCCAGAATGCGGGCGTGTTCGTCGTCGACCTTGAAGACCTGGAACGTGATGTAGCGCCAGCCTTTGCCATCCATCACAGCATCGGACGGCGCATCCGGTGACTGCTCAAGAAGCAGGAGCGTCTCGCCGGCGCGGAATGCCGCACCGGTCGGCGACGGTTCTTCCGTGAGTCCGAGACCTTCGGAATAAAAGCGCCGATGCGCTGCGAGATCGCGAACCTTGAGGCGGATGCCGATCTGGGTGACGCCCGCGGTTCCAGGGGGAACGAGTGTGACGGCATTGCCGTCCGGATCGTGCAGGCTCTTTGGCGACGTCAGGCCCTCGCGCGCGATGAGAAGTTCGACATAACCGGTAGCAGGCGTGACGGGCAGCGGCTCGGCGTGCGCGTTGACCTTCACGACCGAACCCAGCGCGTCATGCCGGTGCTGCTTGACGCCTTTTCGGATCGGCAGCACGTAATCGAACGTCACGCCGGCTTCGTTCTGCCAGAAGGCGAGCATCGGTTCGAGATTGTTGGTGTTGAGACCGATATCGACGCGGGGTTTGGCCAGCTTCATCGCGGAGCATCCTTCTCGTCCGTCTGGTGGTCGAAGAACTCGTCCGCATCTTCTACCTCTACCAGTCGGCCACGACGGATTTCCAGAAACCGTGTCGCCGCAGTGCGTGTGAAGTAGCGGTCATGGCTGACGAAGATGCAGGAAACCTCGGATTCGTCGAGTTGTCCCTCAAGATCTTCTTGGCCCTCGATGTCGAGATGGTTCGTCGGCTCGTCGAGCAGATAGAAGTTTGGCTGCAGGAGTTTCATGTGGAGAAAGACAAGGCGCGACTGCTCGCCATAGGAGAGCTTGCGGATCCTGTCGTCGAGCCGTTCGAACGGGAATCCGGCCTTGGCCAGGATCGCCACGGCCTGCGCATTGTTCACGGTCTTGATCCGCGCGATGTACTCGCGCAGCGAAATGTCGAGCGGCAGGTCCGCCATGCGCTGGTCGAAATAGACAAGCCTGGTTGCCGGATTGTAACGCACAGCCGCACGGCCGTCATAGTGTTCCTGCAGCGGATCATAGGCAGAGGCGAGCGCGCTCAGCAGGGTCGACTTTCCGCTGCCGTTGGCGCCCAGCAAAGCGATGCGCTCGCCTGCCGCGACAACCAGCCGGTCGATGACGATGAGCGTGCGCGCATTGTCGGGAGTCTTGACGATCATATTTTGCAGGCGAAGCGCCACTTTTGCGTCGATCGCGTCATCATTGAGTTCGAGTTTGCGATTCTTTGCCCTGTAGACATCCGTTGCGTTGTCCTCGATGCGCGCAATGCGCTTTTCGGTGGCCTTTTGTTTCTTGTGAAACGCGTCGTTGAGCACGCCCCAGGCCTTGTAGCGCGCCGCAACCTTTTCCAGGCGCGCCACTTCGCGCTCTTCCAGGGCCCGGCGCTTCGCGTTCGTGGCGTCGTTCTGTAGCAGTTGTTCGCGCGCGGAGGCGAAAGGCGCCTTGAAGGCGTGCGCGCCGTCCTTGCGCAGAAAAATCGTGCGGGTCGTCGTGCGGTCGAGGAATTCGCGGTCATGGCTGACGATCAGCATTGGCAGGCGGATGTCTTCCTCGAGCCAGCGTTCGAGCTTGTTGATGTTTTCAATGTCGAGATGATTGGTGGGTTCGTCGAGTATAACGATGTCCGGCTCACCGAGTTTTGCTGCAGCGATCAGGAGGAGGCGTTGCCAGCCGCCGGAGAGTTCGCCGAACTTCCTGTCCGCGAGATCGAGCGGAATGCGCAGGTCGTCGATGAGGACATCGACTTTCCAGCCGTCGCCATGACTGTCGGCGGGCAGGGCGCGCTCCAGCATCTCGCGGACCGAGACGTTTTCCAGCGCCGCGGGAATTTCCTGAGGCACATAACCGACGCGCAGGCCGCGCGAGCGCACGATCTGGCCGGAGCCGAGCTCGTGTTCGCCGGCGAGACATTTCAGAAGCGTCGACTTGCCCGCGCCATTCTCTCCGACAAGCGCCGTGCGCGCATCGTCCAGAAGGAACGATACGTTCTCGAAAATCGTTGTGACGCCATATTGAAAACTGCCCCGGTCGATGCCGAGAACAGCCTGCCGCGCTGCCATGAAGATGAATTCTGCCTGATCCCCGCGCAGTTTCGCATACGCTTTCCGCCACGCCAAATCACCGCCTTGACGGACGCGCGCCAGCGGTCAAGCTCCGCGTCAGAACAATCGGGAGGAACTCATGGATCGTTTGAAGGGAAAAGCCGCAATTGTCACCGGGGCGGCAAGCGGAATTGGCCGTGCCACGTCGAAGCTGTTCGCCAGCGAAGGCGCAAAGGTTATCTGCGTCGACCGCGCTGACGCGGTGAGCGAGACCGCCAAGGCGATCAAGGACGCAGGCGGCACCGCCATCGCCCTGACCGCCGATGCTTCGACGGAGATAGACGTAGCCCACGCCGTAGACACGGCCGTGAAGGAGTTCGGAAAACTCGATGTCTTCTACGCCAACGCCGGCATATCGGGCGGCGGTCAGCCTCCCTTCTTCGAATTGACGGCGGAGCATTGGCGCCAGGTGCTCGAGGTAAATCTGATCGGCGTGTTTCTCGCGATCAAGCATGCGGCGCGCGTGATGGTGCCCAACAAGAAGGGCTCGATCGTCTGCACGGCTTCGGTGGCCGGCATCCGCTCCGGGGCCGGCGGCGGGCCTTACAGCGCGAGCAAGGCCGGCGTGATCAATCTGACGACGACGGCGGCGAACTATCTGGCCGGAACCAATGTGCGCGTGAATGCGATCTGTCCCGGCATCATCGAGACAGGGATGACAAAGCCGATCTTCGACTATGCCAGGCAACGCGGTTCGGCTGACCGCATCGGACAGCTCAATCCGCTCAAGCGCTATGGCGTGCCGGAAGAGATCGCCAACATGGCGCTGTTCCTGGCAAGCGACGAGGCGTCCTACGTCAACGGCCAGCACATCGCGGTCGATGGCGGTCTGACCAGTTCCATGCCGGTGACGGGACGCATCGGCCGCTAGTCAGACGCGCTGCGCCAGCACGAGCCAGTCCCAGGGACGGTGCGTGCCGGCGTTGCGCGGCTTGCGCAAGCCTTCCTTCTGCCAGGGATAGTAGACTCGCATCACTCTCCTCGCGCGAAAGCCGTGCTGCGCCAGGATCTCGTGCAACTCGTCGCGCGCGAAGTGTTTTTGGCGGCTCCCGCCGCGATCGACAAGACCGTCTGGGGCTTCACTCTTCGCCTGCGCAAGCGGCGTGCCATAGGCGACGCGTTCCACCATCCTGTCGGATTCGATCGACGGCACGACGATGATCGCATGGCCCCGCTTGCGCGTGACGCGCGCGATGCCGTCCCACATCTGCTCGCGGATGCGGGCTTGAGGCATGGTGATGACGTTCATGCAGACGGTGAGGTCCGCGCAGGCGCCGATGCGCCTTGCAGCCGGCGGAATATTCGACGTGAACCAGGTAATGTCGCCGCGCTTTGCCAGCCGCTTCTTGGCACGGGCGATGATACGCGGCGCATGTTCGACCGCGAAGGTGGCGCGGAACAGCTTGCCGTAGCGCTCGACAAAGGTGCCGATACCGCAGCCAAGGTCGACCAAAACCGACTTGCGCGGCGAGGGCTTCAGCGCAAGCACCAGGCGCGCAATCTCCTTGCCCTTGGTCTCACGCGTGATGTCGCAGACTTCGCGTTCGAAGTCGTCCGCCAGCTTGTCCCATTCCTTCCGACTCACCATGTGGTAATGAAAGGCGATTCCCGTCGCCGCGCAAACAAGGACCAGGCGCATGTGCGGAAAATTCACTCAGATGATGAGCTGGGGCGAACTCGTCACGCTCGCCGATCTCATCGGGGCGCCGCAAAGCGCAGTCGAGAGTGTGACGCCGATGCGTTTCGCGACCGTCATCCGCCTCGATGCGCAAGGCAGGCGACAGGCTGCACGCATGCGCTGGGGTCTCGTTCCGGCCGGCGCGCGCGACCCGTCCGACGGCACGCGCTTCATTCACGCGCGCGCCGAGACGATCGAGCAGAAGCCGACATTTCGCGACGCGTTCTTCAACCGTCGCGGTCTGGTGATCGTCAATACCTTCAACGAGGGAAAAGAGATCACGCCGAGAAAGACCGAACAGTATGTCGTCACGCCAAAGGAACGCGTCGCGACCGCCATCGCCGTGATCTGGGAGCGGTGGTCGGAACATAATGCCGGCGCGCTCGAAACCTTTGCGATGGTCACGGTTCCACCGAACGCACTGATCGCCACGATCACGGACCGCATGCCCGCGCTCGTTGCCGATGCGAACTGGGCAAAGTGGCTGGGCGAGGAGGAGGCGAGTGTCGATGAACTCAAGGCGATGCTGAGCCCGTCGGACCTTCCGATGGACATGGAAAAGGCCGGAAAGCCCGCGCCGCCGCCGAAACCGGAACGACAGGGCGATCTGTTCTGATCGTGGCGCGCGATGAGGGATTGACCACGGCGCTCAACCTGAGCTTGTCGAACGGCGAGGGTCTTGGCTACAAACCGGCCATGCCGTACCTGCTGCACTTCTCCGAGGTCCCGGATATCAAGATATTTCGGCCTCATGTTCCTGCAAGTTCGCCGGGCAATCCACCGATGGTGTGGGCGGTTGATGAGGAGCACGCGCCAGGTTTCTGGTTCCCGCGCCAGGCGCCGCGCGCATGCTGCTGGAGCATCGGCAGACCGTTGACGGAGATCGGCCGTTCACTGCTCGGCGTGGGAGCAGGAACGCGCATGCACGCGATCGAGAATGTGTGGCTGGAGCGGATGCGCGCGTGCAAGATGTTTGTATATCGCTTCGATAGTGAGCCGTTCACGCTCTACAACGCAGATGCCGGATATTATTCGACGACGCAGACGATAGAGCCTGTGTCCGTCGAACCGATCGGCGATTTGCTGGCATTGCATGCGCAGGCGGGCATCGAGTTGCGCATCGTGCCGAACCTTTGGCCGATCATCGATGCAATCGTCGCGTCGGGCCTTGGATTCTCCATCATCCGAAAAATGAACGCCCGCGCCGAGCCTGTAGGGTCACGCGAGCGTGCAATTTAGGCCGGAGAGTTGGTGCGGATTGACGTATCCACAGTCCCGAGACCTAGGCCAGCGTGAAGAACGGCACGGGTGCGCCGCCTTCGCTTGGCTTCCATACCAGCTTGGCTTTTGCATCGATCGCGATCTTCTTGAAATCGCAGTCGACGAGATTGGTCATGATGCGCGGTCCCTCGGCGAGCGTTACATACGCAATCGTGTACGGACCAGTCGGCGAGCGGTACATGATCGAGTAGGAATAGACTGTGGCGTTGCCGCTGGCCTCGCGCCACTCGACGCTTTCGCTGAAGCAGAACGGACAGAAGCTGCGCGGATAGTAATGCGGCTCCTTGCAGGCGAGGCAGTAGCCGTAGAGCAACTTGCCCGCCTCGGCAGCCTTCCAGAATCGTTCGGTTTCGACGTTGATGGCCGGCGGGAAGATCTTGCGCGCCGCAGGAGCGGGCTTGGTACCTTGTTCCGACATTGTCTACTCCCGTTCCATGATCACGGTGGCGGAGCCGTGGCGCGTGCCGAGCGAGCCGCCGGTACCATGCGCGATCGCCAGATCGCAATTCCTGACCTGCACCTTGGGGTGCGCTTCGCCGCGTAGCTGACGCACGGCTTCGATCACCTTGGTGATGCCGCCGCGGTTGGTCGGATGATTGTTGCAGAGTCCGCCGCCGTCGGTATTGAACGGCAGCTTTCCGACGCCTGAGATGAGATTGCCGTCGGAGACGAACTTTCCGCCCTGGCCCTTCTCGCAAAAACCGAGATCCTCGATCTGCATCAGCACGGTGATCGTGAAGCTGTCATAGATCGAGGCGTATTTGATATCGGACGGCTTCACGCCCGCTTCGGCGAATGCCTTTGGACCGCTCCACGCCGCGCCGGAATAGGTGAGGTCGACCTTGCCACCATAGGTGCCCTTGGGCGCTTCGCCTGCGCCGATGATTTTCACCTTCGGGCGGTTCAGGCGCTTTGCGACTTCGGGGCTGGTGACGATCAGCGCGCCGCCTCCGTCGGTGACGACGCAGCAATCAAGGCGATGCAGCGGCGTTGCGATCATCGGCGAGTTAATGACGTCCTCGACACTGACGACGTCGCGCAGGAATGCGTGCTCGTTGTACTGCGCATGATGCGAGGCCGCGACCTTAATCCAGGCCAGTTGCTCGCTGGTCGTTCCATATTCGTGCATGTGGCGTGTCGCGCACATCGCATACTGATTGTGTGTCGTGCCGCCATACGGCATCTCGAACGCGGCCTCAGGCGCCGCCGCGAATCCTCCGCCGCGCGGTCCCCCGCCGCCTTTGTCCGTGCGCGGCTTGCCGGCAAGCGTGACGAGGGCGACGGAGCACTTGCCCGCCGCAATCGCTTCGGCGGCATGACCGACATGCAGGATGTAGGAGGAGCCGCCGGTCTCGGTGGAGTCCATGTGGCGCAGGTTGCGCAGGCCCAGATAGTCGGCCATCGACATGGCGCCGAAGCCAGGCGCGTCGCCGGCGCAGAAGTAGCCGTCGATGTCGTCCTTGCTGAGTCCCGCATCCGCCAGCGCGCCGCGCATGCATTCGGAATGCAGCTGCGGCGTCGACTTGTCGGGTGCTTCGCGCGTCGGATGTTCGAACGCGCCCATGAGATAGGCTTTGCCCTTGATGCTCATACTTGTTGTGTCCGCTGGATATCGAGGGCCAAGGCTCTACAAGCGCATGCGCCCTGAATCAATCGGCGGAAGGCCGCTGCCCCGGGGGCAGCGATTGTCGCAGGTCCTAAGCCGCTGAATCGCAGAGCAGGGGCCAGTAGCCGTCCGGTCCTCCGGCGGCGACCAGCGTGCCCAACTTGTCGGCCCAGAAGCGGTCATTGCCGAACTCGCTGCGCCACTGCCACAGGAGCCTCGTCAGGCGCTGCAGCTTGTACTCCGCCGTGAAACCCATCGCTCCATGGACCTGATGCGCAACCGAGGTCACCGTGCTGACAGCCATGTTGGCGCGAAGCTTGGCGCAGGAAATTTCGAAGATTGCGTCATTGCGCTCCGCCGCACGGCACGCAGCGGCAGCGGCCATGGTCGTTGCAGCGACTTCCTGTGCGAACACTGCGAGCTGCTGCTGGATCGCCTGAAAACTCGCAAGCGGCTTTCCGAATTGCTGCCGTTCGCGCACATACTGAACCGAAAGGTCGAGCGCCCCCTGCATCGCTCCGCCCATCTGGCAACTGCGTACGAGTGCCATCGTTCGGAATTTGCTCTCTGCGTTTGCTCCCTTCAGCTTTGTCTCCGCCACCGCCTCGCCGAGCGCAATCGGCGTTGCGTGATATCCGCTCGCGCGCAGCACGATGAACGCGTCTTCCCAGCCTCCGCCGAACCCGCCGTCACTCTCCTGTGCCATGACGTTAGGCAGGCCGGAATCGTTGACCTGCGTCCATGCCGATTTTTCGTCGGCGGGAAGATTGGCGAGGACCTTCTCGGTCGTGTCTGAGAGCAAAGTGCGAAGTTCGCTCATCTCAGCCCCAATTCGCGCGCAATGATGCCGCGCAGAATTTCGCGCGTGCCGCCGCGCAGCGAGAATGACGGCGAGGATTGCAGCAGATAGGTCATCGTCTCTTCGAACGAAACATCGTCGAGGCCGGGCGGCGCGAGCGCCTGGATTGCCGGCGGGATGTCTTGCTCCAGAGAAACGCCGAGGTCCTTGACGATCGCCGCGTCGCTGGCCGGATCGCCTCCGGCGATGATCTTGCCGGTGATCGCAAGCGACATCTGGCGCAGCGTCCACATGCGAGCAGTCACTTCGCCGATAAAGCGCTTCTCGGACTCGCTCGGCGTATCGCCGACGACGCGCAGAAATTCGAGGAACAGACGAATGCTGGAGAGGTAACGCTCCGGCCCGCTGCGTTCGAACGCAAGCTCGGCGCCCACCTGGCGCCAGCCATCGCCTTCTTTGCCGACCACCATGGTGTCGGGAACAAACACGTCATCGAAGAACACTTCGTTGAAATCGGCGGCGCCCGTCAGGTTCCGTATGGGCTTGACGGTCAAGCCAGGCGACGACATGTCGACGATGAGTTGAGACAGCCCGGCATGCCGTTCGCCCTCCGACGTGCGCACCAGCGCGATCATGTAGGTCGCGACATGGGCGTTCGACGTCCAGATCTTCTGGCCATTGACGCGCCAACCGCCGTCGACTTTGCGGGCGCGCGTGCGTACGCCGGCAAGATCGGATCCTGCGCCCGGTTCGCTCATGCCGATGCAGAAACACACTTCGCCGCGCGCGATGCGGGGGAGGATGCTCGCGCGCTGTTCTTCCGTGCCGAAGCGCAGCAGCAGGGGCCCGCTTTGCCGGTCGGCGATCCAGTGAAAGCTCACCGGGGCGCCGGCGGCCAGCATCTCCTCGATCACGACATAGCGGTCGGCGAAGCTGCGTTCGTGGCCGCCATATTTCCTGGGCCAGGTCATGCCGATCCAGCCGCGCGCGCCCATCTTGCGGCTGAAGTCGGGGTCCATGCCCATCCACGATTCAGAGCGCTGTCGGGCGTTGCGGCTCGCAATTGTTTCCGACAGAAACGCGCGAACATCGCGACGCAGTTCCTGCGCTGACGGCGGCAAGTCGAACGGCTCGAATGCAATGGTCCGCATCGTCTCTCCCAGAGACGGCGACCATATTACGCCGCCGCGCCGTGAGCGTGCCGTCGCACGCCCTTCCACATCAGCCGGACGGCTTCATAGTGAATGGCGGCGATGATTTTGACCGTCATGAGCGGGTGACGCAACAGCATGGCGAAAAGCGAAACGTCGCTGAACGCTTTGCGCTTGCCAGAAAATGTTGCCGTAAGGACGGGCTTTCCCGCTTCTTCCTCGTCGATCGCGATCAGCACGTCGTCGTCCGGCGCGCGAATCTTGAAATTGTATGTGCAATCCAGCGAAAGGAATGGCGATACGTAGAAATCTTTGGCGCAACGCTGACGGATGAGCGGGTCGTTGTTCGCGACCCGAAGCACATAGGCGTGACTCTCGCGATAGGTATTGTGCACCTCATAGATGATCGCCGCGAGCCGTCCGTCGCGCGCATGGCAGAACCATACGCTCAACGGATTGAACACGTAACCGAACAGGCGCGGGTAACAGAGCACGCGCCTCGCCCCATCGGCGACAATTCCCTCAGCGGCAAGCTTCGCATCGATCCAGGCGCGCAGATTGTGGCCGTCGCCGTGGTCGCGGTCGTGGAAGCTCATCACGCCCGGCGCGTTCCAGGCGAACAGGCGAAGCCGCCGCGACAGGGTTTCCAGCTCGTCGAGATCGAGGAGCATGGCAAAGACGCGGTAACGGAACGCATGGTGCCGCGGAGAGACCCTTCGGTGCATGACCCGGCCATCATAGATGGCGCTGAAATGGGGCTGTGGCGGCATGGCAATGATACGGCGCGCCCCGGACTTTGGATCAGCACTGATCCGATGGCGCGCGGAGCCCGTAAATCCGGCTATGATGGCGCATGCTTTGCCCGTACCCCGTTTTTGGGCCGTCGGCCCCTCCTCGCGGCCCGAAGCGCGGGCTGTGCGCCATCTGTCGCGCGCGCGGAACTCCCTGATGGAGCGTCCAGCGGTTGAGGCAGTCCATCTTAACGCGCTGGTCGTGGCCGTCGGCCGCGCGCGCGACCGTGCGGCGTTCAAGGAGCTGTTCGACCATTTTGCGCCGCGCGTAAAGGGATACCTGATGCGGCTGGGCGCCGGCGGTGCGGTCGCAGAAGACCTGGCTCAGGAAGCCATGCTCACGCTCTGGCGCAAGGCAGAATTGTTCGATCCCGAGAAGGCATCAGCCTCGACCTGGATATTCACCATCGCGCGAAATATTCGCATCGATGCCATCCGCAGGGAGCGGCGGCCGGAGATCGACGCCAATGATCCGACGTTTCTGCCCGAAGCCGAACGACAGGCCGACGAAAAGATGGACTGGGCGAAGGCCGAAGATCGCCTGAAGCTTGCACTGGCGGATCTGCCGCGCGAACAGGCGCAAATCATCGAGCTTTCCTTTCTGGCAGACAAACCGCACAGCGCCATCGCAGCCGAGCTGGGCTTGCCGCTGGGTACGGTGAAATCGAGAATAAGACTGGCCATGGCGCGCTTGCGCACGGCGCTGGGAGACGGAACGTGAGCATCACCCATCATCCCGGTGAAGAACTATTGCTGAGCTACGCCCTCGGCGCGAGCAGCGAGCCTGTGGCGCTTCTGGTCGCGACGCACCTGTCCGTTTGCTCGGCCTGCCGCGAATCCGTCAAAGACATGGAGGCCGCGGGCGGCGCGATGCTGACCACGGTCGAGCCGGCCCCGATGAGCGACAGCGCGCTGCGTTCGGTTTGGTCACGCCTCGATGAAAAGCCGTTGCAGCGTCCCGTTGTGGCTGGCAGCCCCAGCGATGTGCCGCCTCCGTTGCGCGCCTATATCGGTGACGAATTTGCGAAGGCGCGCTGGATTCCGGTCGCGCCAGGATTGGCCCACCTGCCTCTCGTGACGCGGGGCGGCGCGCGGGCGCGTCTGATACGCGCCAGGCCCGGCGCCGGCGTCGCCGTGCACACGCATCGGGGTGAAGAGTGGACGATGGTCCTGACCGGCAGTTACCACGACGAGACCGGTCGATATCTGCCCGGCGATGTGCAAACGACAACGCCGATGGTGCTGCACCAGCCTGAGGCGGACGAAGGCCCGGTCTGCATCAATCTGGCGGTCACCGATGCGCCCCTTATTTTTCAGGGGTTATTGCCCAAGATCGTGGGCAAGGTTTTCGGCTTCTGACGCACGCGGTTTGGTCCTAGGATTTCCTCCACGCCCTCGGAGGTCACCATGGAAACGACGCGTCTTGGAAAAACCGGACTGAAAGTCTCGCGCATCTGCCTTGGCACGATGACCTACGGCTCGCCGAACTGGCGCGATTGGGTGCTGGGCGAGGAGGAGTCGCGGCCGTTCATCAAGCGCGCGCTGGAAGCCGGGATCAATTTCTTCGACACGGCGGACGTGTATTCGGTGGGCCGCAGCGAAGAGATTGTCGGCAAGGCGCTGAAGGATTTTGCGCCGTCGCGCGACCGCGTGGTGCTCGCAACGAAACTCTGCGGCCCGATGAGCGACGACATCAATGACCGCGGCCTGTCGCGCAAGCATGTCATGCATTCGATCGACAATTCGCTGCGCCGGCTTCAGACGGACTATATCGACCTCTACCAGATTCACCGTTTCGACCCGACCACGCCGATCGAGGAGACGATCGAGGCGCTGCATGACGTCGTGAAGTCCGGCAAGGCGCGTTATATCGGCGCGTCGTCCATGTATGCCTGGCAGTTCTCGAAGTATCTGCACACGCAGGAGAAGATGGGCGCAACGAAGTTCGTGTCGATGCAGAATTTCTACAATCTCGTCTATCGCGAGGAAGAGCGCGAAATGCTCCCGCTCTGCCGCGACGCCGGTATCGGCGTGATCCCGTGGAGCCCCTTGGCGCGCGGATTTCTCGCAGGCAACCGCTCTCGAGACGGCGAGGCGCAGACGACACGCGCCAAGAGCGATGCAAATATCCTCACGGCCAGCGCATTTCATGAAAGCGACTATGACATCCGCGATCGCGTCAATGCGCTGGCGGCGGAAAAAGGCGTGTCCGGCGCGCAGATCGCGCTCGCCTGGCTACTGCATCAGCCCGTCGTCACGGCGCCGATCGTCGGCGCGTCCAAGATGAAGCATCTGGACGATGCCATTGCCGCCGCGAGCGTGAAATTGACCGACGAAGAGGCAAAAGTGCTCGGCAAGGGCTATCACACCCGCCGCATCATGGGCCACCAATGAGAATTAGAGCGGCCTGAAGCCCACCGGCGGCGGAGCATTGGGGTCCGTTGCAACGGTCCAGCCGCCGCCCAGCGCACGATACAGCCCGACTCCTGCCTGCAACCGCGCCAGCTTGATCTGCACGAGCTGGTCCTGGGCGCTGAACAGCGTCTGCTGCGTCTGCAGGACGTTCAGCAAGTCCGTCACGCCTTCGCGATATTGCAGCTCCGCGATGCGGTAGGCTTCGGCGGCGTTGACTTCCTGTTCGTTGACCAGGCGCTCCTGCTCGGCGAGCGACGATACCTGACCGAGCGAAGTTTCGACATCGGAGAAGGCGCTGAACACGGCCTTGCGATAGTCGGCGAGAAGCTCGGTCTGGCGCGCCTTCTGGAGATCGCTCTCGTCCGACAATTTCCCCGCATCGAAAACGGCCTGCAACAGCGACGAGCCGATGCTCCAGATCATGCTCGACGGATTGAATGCCGCGCCGATAGAACCGGTGAGACTGATCTGCGGCAGGAACGCAGCGCGCGCCGCGTCGACATTGGCGTGTTGCGCGAGCAACTGGGCTTCGGCCTGTGCGATGTCGGGGCGCCGTTCCAACAGGCTCGACGGAATGCCGGGCTGGACGGGGGGAGTGACGATGCCGTCGAGATTGACCGATTGGACGTCGAACCCTTCCGGCGCGCGACCGAGCAGTATGGCGAGCGCATAGCGCGCCTCACGCTCTTGTTCCACCAGACCAGGAACGGCTGCCTCTTCCGCGGCCACCTGCGCGCGCTGCTGCGCCAGTTCGAGATTGGACGAAACGCCGTTCGTCACCTTGGCTTCCGTGATGGACAGAATGCGCTTGGCGGCGTCGATATTGCCATGCGCGATCTTGATGCGCTGACGCAGCGCCAGAACGTCCAGGTAAGTGTTGGCCACATCGGATGCGATGGTCAGAGCGACCGTCTGTTGCGCGTAGCGCGCCGCGAGTTCGGATTGTTCGGCGGCGCGCAGCTCGTCCTGGTTGAGACCCCACAGGTCCACTTCGTAGCTCGCCTGCGCGGAAACGCCGAATGTGTTGTGCGTGTTGCCGCCCGGAACACCTTTTACGTTCGAACCGCTGCGTTGCGCGGTGCCGCTGGCGTTGATGCTGGGGAACAGCGCGGAGCCTGCAATGCCGGTCTGGGCCTGTGCCTGCGCCACGCGCGCCGCCGCCGCGATCAGATCAAGGTTCTGAGCCGTGGCCTGCGTTTCGAGCGGCGGCAATTCGGGCGCGTTCAGACCGTTCCACCAGTCGAGGGCCGGCCAGACTGTGGCGTCCTTTGCCGCCGGAGCGGTAAAGCCCGACGGAACGTCGCCTTCCTTCAGGGTTTCAGGCGGGGGTGTCGTGCAGGCCGCTGTGGCAAGTGCGAGGGCGGCGACGGAGGTCGAACGCAGCAGGAATTTCATGGAGTCTCTCTTCGTCCGGCGGGCCTTGTCTACATAAAGGCTGCCTTGCTGAACACAAGGCCATCACTATGACCCGCGACGCCCTGCGACAATGAAAATCTCTGAACGGCGCGCGACGGGCGGCTGAACTGGTTGGCTTCGACTGGGGGCGTCTTAGCCGGTTCAGCCGCCCTTTGCCGTGCCCAAAGGTGGAGCGCCAAGACTGGGCACAAGCAATTACGCCTGCAGTGAACTTCGGGCTGAGTCTGTGCCTCTCGCTGCGATGCCGAAAGGAGGAATTTGTAACGGTGTGTCGCGTGTCGCCGCAGCCCGGGAGGCCTCGCGAAACAAATCTGCATCGGACGCAAAATGAAACACCGCGCCCGGTCGTGGGACGCGGTGTTTGCAGTTCGAGTTCAATATCAGGTGCCGGACGGTTTTTCGACGATCTTGAACCGTTTCAGCTCGTCACTGGCGCGTGTGAAATCCGGCGCGACGATTAGCGCCTGGCGATAATCTTCATACGCCGCGCGCAGGTTTCCAAGGCCTTCATCTGCCATCGCACGATCGAAATAGGCGATATGGGGTTCCTTCGATCCGAGCGCGAGCCCCTTGTTGATGTCGGCGATCGCTTCGGTGAATTTCTTTTGCGCGATCAAAGTTGCGCCGCGGTCGACATAGGCTTCACCGAGCGAGTCGTTGATTGCGAGTCCCGCGTTGAAATCGTCCTGTGCCGCATTGACCCGTTGTTCCAGTAGCTCAAGCACGCCACGGTTGACGTAGGTTGCAGCCCGATCGTCCTTGGACAGTGCACCGGCAAGCGCCTGATTGCAGTATTGCACGTACTCGATCGAAGCCGCGCCTGTGTCTGCACCCTGGTAGCAGAGCTGCGCAGGGCCGGCGCCAAGTACAGTCACTGCAGCTTGCGCGCTACCGGCGCAAAGCAGGACCGCAACTGCGCCGACGCAAACTTTTGTAACCAACTGGTTGCTCATGAGAGCCTCCTCGCTGTGCGACGCAGCATCATTGCATTTTCGGCAACGAGTCGTCCATGACGGTGCCGTTGTAAGCAAGAGTATTTCTGTGTCTTTTGGCAGTTCGATCAAATCATTCGTACAGAGAGGAACGCATGACCTGGCAGATGATCTTCCCTATTCTTTTGTTGAGCGTATCCAACGTCTTCATGACGTTTGCGTGGTACGGGCAGCTGCGCTTTCCCGCGACGCCGGTGTGGATACTCGTGATGATTGGCTGGGGCATCGCGTTCTTTGAATATTGTTTTGCCGTGCCGGCTAACCACTACGGGCATCAAGTTTATTCGGCCGCGCAGCTCAAGACGATTCAGGAAGTCGTCACGCTGATCGTCTTTGCTGCGTTCTCGGTGCTCTATCTGGGCGAGTCGTTGCGCTGGAACCATGTTGCGGCGTTCGCCTGTCTTGTCGGCGCCGCCTATTTTTCTTTTGCGAAGTGATCGCGCTTCAGTGCGTCCAGGGATTTCGACTGAA
>Ga0265313_10002671_pt1 | contig 15149 bp, 15 predicted proteins | sample 4123metaG_FD_203122 | JGI IMG/M metagenome (GOLD analysis project Ga0265313, IMG submission 203122) | Rhizosphere microbial communities from Carex aquatilis grown in University of Washington, Seatle, WA, United States - 4-1-23 metaG | ecosystem: Host-associated > Plants > Roots > Rhizosphere >...
TAGACTTGGCCGCGCAAGACACCATCCGCTTCATCCCCCAACGCTGCGACGGCTGCGGCGACTGCATGACGGCCTGTTCCGAGGCCAAGCAGGGCGCATCGCGCATCTCCATCGTTCCCGGCGCCAAGGCCGGGAGCTTCGAGACCGCCATCTGCCGCCAGTGCGGCGATCCCAAATGCGTCCAGGTCTGTCCCTCGGGCGCGCTCGACAAGGATGGCGGCAACGGCATCATCGGCTGGGACGCGTCCAAGTGCGTGGACTGCCTGCTGTGCACCGCCGGCTGCTCCTACGGCGGCATCGCGGTGGACCCCAAGGTGGCCCGCGTCGCCAAGTGCGATCAGTGCGACGGCGACCCGGCCTGCGTCAAGGTGTGCCCCACCGGCGCCCTGGAATTCCGCAAGGCGGGCAGCATCTTCAACGAGTACGGCGCCAAGGAGGATTTGTTCGTCCCCGGCCTGTCGGGCTGCCAGGGCTGCAATTCCGAACTGATCATGCGCCACGCCATGCGCAAGATCGGCCGCAACTCGGTGCTGGCCACGCCGCCCGGCTGCATTCCCGGCATGGGCTCGGTGGGCTATAACGGCAAGACCGGCACCAAGGTCCCGGTATTCCACCCGCTGCTGACCAATACCGCCTCCATGCTGTCGGGCATCCGCCGCTATTACGACCGCATCGGCCGCAAGGACATCGTGGTGATGGCCCTGGCCGGCGACGGCGGCACCTCCGATTGCGGCTTCCACGCCGTGTCGGGCGCCGCCGAGCGGGGCGAGAAGGTGCTGTATGTCTGCGTCGACAACGAAGGCTACATGAACACCGGCATGCAGCGCTCGGGCACCACGCCCTACGGCTCGTGGACCTCGACCACCCCGGTGGGCGAGCACATGAAGGGCAAGACCCAGGACGCCAAGAATCTGCCCCTGATCATGACCGCCCATAAATGCCGCTATGTGGCCACCGCCTCCACCGGCTACATGGAAGACCTCTACGACAAGCTGGACAAAGCTATCGCGGCCTCGTACGAGGGGTTCTCCTACCTGCACATCTACTCACCGTGTCCTACCGGCTGGCGTATCCCCTCGTCCAAGGTGATCGAGGCCTGTCGCATGAGCGTGGACTGCAATTTTGTCACCTTGTGGGAATACAGTCCGGCCGACGGGCTACGCTTCACCCGCTCGCCCGACAACGCGGCGCCGGTCGGCACCTACGTCAAGATGATCGGCAAATACCGCCATCTCGACGCCGGGCAATTGGCCCATATCCAGGCCAAGGTGGATGAGCAGGTTGCTGTGCTCAAGCTGATGGCTGCCAATGCCGCGCCGCCGGTTCCGGTTCATCGGGCTCTTCCCCGGCCGGCGGGCCCGGCCGAGGCGTCGACCGGCGCCGCTCGGCGTGAGATCGCGCGGAATTAGGAGGTGGGGCGGCCGTTCAGCTTGGCCAGCCCGGTGATGGCTGCCAGGGTGACTGCATAGGCCAGTAACTGGCTGCCGCTGGGGCGGTCCACATAGCCCACCAGGGTGTGGGCGAGGCGGCCGGCAATGCTGTCTTCAGCCAGCAGGGCCGAAGTGTCCCACAACGGCTGGGTGGCGAAGTCCAGAAGACCGGCTGCGGCCAGATAGGAGACAGCCTGGGCGGCCATGCCGGCGGCCAGCAGTGTCACCAGCCACGTGGTCACCGTGAACAGATAGCGGGTGGGAATGGCGACCAGCCCGGCATAGAGCAAGGCTCCGACCGCCATGCCGGTCGCTAGACCCAGGGCACAACCGAGGGCGGTGGCTGCGGCACCCTCACCGCCGGAGGCGGAAACGCCGAATACGAACAACACCGTCTCGGCCCCTTCGCGCAGCACCGCCACTCCCACCACCAGGGCCAGAATCGTGAGCGGACGCGAGCCCATGGAGACGGCATGGCCGACAGTCTTCATCTCTGCGGCCATTTCACGGCCGTGGCTGCTCATCCAGATGGTGTGCCAGCCCAACATGGCGACGGCGGCGGTGAGAATCGAGGCGTTGAACATCTCTTGGCCCATGCCGGCCAGGGCCTGCGACAGGAGGTCGGCGGAAGCGGCCAATGCCGCCGATCCGGTCAGGCCGCCCAGGATACCGGCAACGATCCAGCGGCGGCTGCTGTCCACACCCTTGGTGGCGGCGAGAACGATGCCGACGATCAGTGCTGCCTCCAGGACTTCACGAAAAACGATGACGGCGGCAGCGATCATGAGGGCCTCACTTGGTGGGCAATGTGTCCTTGGCACCGGGCAGTCCTGCGCCGAGGAGGAAGAGGGGATAGCATCATCTCTATGCGAATGAGAGCCAATCGCAAATGCTAAGTCCACACATACCGTGGGGGAGCCGTTTTGTAAAGCCCTGGAATTTTTCCCCGGATCGAGCAGAGGGGTTTGAATATAGGTTTAAACCCATATATGCACCTAGATCCGTGTTCTTTGGTGGGACCGGCCTCCGGCCCAAAGCGGGGAGAGGCCATGCCTTTTTGGCTATTTCCGAAGGCATGGTTTCGGAGGATTCTTGGGGCGGAATCGCGCCGGGGTGGCGAGGAGGGGTGATGCCGTTGTTGCGGAAGATCGAGGTCACGACTGGCGTATGGTGGATCGACGTTCCCGAGGTGGGGTTGTCGGTGCTGTGCGGCTGCCCGGCCGATTCGGTCAAGCATTTGATGAAACGGGGCCTGATCGTCTCGACCGAGCGCGATGGCATTCCCTTCGAGACCGGCCCCAACGCCATCCTTCTATCCGATGCCATGGTGCAGAACGGCAGCTTTTCTAATCTGGCCGAGTTCCCTGTCCTGCAGATGCTTTATCGTCAGGGCATGATCCTGCCGAACCATCCCGGCAATACCGGGATCAAGCCGCTGCTGATCGGTAGTGCCGATCAGGTTCAGGCGCAGATGCAGTACATCTATCGCGGCAATTACGGCTTGGTCACCGAGGAAGAGATCATCGAGGCCGGGGAGACCCCAGAGCGGGCGCATGAGCTGATGCGCATGAAGCTGAAATTCGCCTTCGGGACCATCCGCCATCCCGGCGAGCTGATCGACAGCGTGGTGATCGATACAGATCCTGCGGAGATTCGCGGCGGTGTCCGGGTGCGGCGCATGCTGTTCAACGTCTTTGAGTTTTCCTACAAGGGTGAGACGGCGGTGGTTGACCTCAACCTGCCACCCTTCGAGACTTACGAGTCTCCCTATCCCCTGGGATTCTACCGTCTGCGCCGGGAATATTTCGCGGTTATCCATTCCGGTGAAGGCGATGGTTGGGATATCAATCGCCCCAGCATGTCCTCCATCGTCATGTTCCAGGGTAAGGTTTATCTGGTGGATGCCGGGCCGAACATTCTGTTCGCGCTCAATGCCCTGGGCATCGGCGTCAATGAGATCGAGGGAATCTTCCACACCCATTCCCATGATGACCATTTCGCGGGTCTGACCACCCTGATCCGCTCGGACCATAAGCTGAAATATTACTCGACGCCCTTGGTGCGGGCCTCGGTGGCCAAGAAGGTGGCGGCGCTGCTGTCCATTGAAGAGGCTGCCTTCTCCGACTATTTCGATGTCTGTCCGTTGGTAGAGGGCCAGTGGAACAATATCGAGGGGTTGGAAGTGATGCCGGTTTTCTCGCCTCATCCGGTCGAGACCACGCTGTTTCATTTTCGCGCCTTGTGGGAGGACGGCTACCGCAGCTATTCCCATTTCGCCGATATCTGCCGGCTGTCGGTGCTGCAAAGCTTCGTCACCGAGGATGACGCCGTGCCCGGGATCAAGCAGTCCCTATACGATCAGGTGGCGGCCGATTACCAGAAGCCGGCCCATGTCAAAAAGATCGACGTGGGTGGCGGCATGATCCATGGAGACGCCTACGATTTCCGCGACGACGCGTCGGAAAAGATCATCCTGGCCCACACCTCCCAGCGCAATACCAGGGCGCAGAAGGCCATCGGTTCTTCGGCATCATTCGGTACGGTGGACGTGCTGATTCCGTCCAACCACGACTTCATCTGGCCCTATGCCTACGAGGCGCTGGATGCCTACTTCCCCGGCATCCCCCGCCACCAGATTCGCATTCTGCTCAATAATCCGGTGGTGGCGTTCAATCCGGGGACCATCCTGGTCAAGGAAAGGATGGTCAACAAGAACATCTACTTGCTGCTTTCCGGCAGCGTCGAGATGATCCCCATCGAAGTGGAGATGCGGTCGGTGCTGTCGGCCGGCGCGCTGATCGGCGAGCTTTCCGGTCTGTTCGGGGCGGCGGCGTCGGAAACCTACCGGGCAGCCAGCTTTGTCCAGGCGCTGGAAATTCCCTGCTCGCTCTACTCCGAATTCGTGCGGGCCAACAACGTGTTCTCCGGGGTGTCGCGGTTGCTGGAGCATCGTGAATACCTGTTGCGCACCGCCCTGTTCGGCGAGGTGGTGTCTTCAAAGTCACTCAACCGCATCGCCCAGAGCATGACACGGACCCTGGTGCCTGCCGATACGATGATCGATCCCGGCTTCGACCGTGTCGGCATGATCAAGTCGGGCAGCGCCGGACGCTTCCTCGGCGACCACATGTTCGAGACCCTGAAGGTGGGAGACTTCTTTGGCGAGGAGGCGGCGATCTTTGGCACGCCCAGTCTGCTCCGGGTTAAGGCCCAGGAGGCCTGCGAGGTCTATCTGGTCCCCGCCGAGACACTGCGCGATATTCCGTCAGTGCGGTGGAAGTTGTTCGAGGCCAGCACCAAGCGCACGCGGGCCATGGTCGAGGCTGGTGAGCACGCCCGCGTCCTGATCCGCTGGCACGACGAATATTCCGTCGGGGTGCAGCGGATCGACAGCCATCATCGCCGGCTGTTCGAGATTGCCAACTCGGTTCTGGACCAGATGGAGCGCAAGTGTCTCGATGCCGATGTGGCCGAGACCATGGGATTGCTGCGCGAATATGCCCGCTTCCATTTCAGCGAGGAAGAAGGCCTGATGATCCGCTACAAATTCCCGGAGATCACCGGCCACCGCGCCCGGCATCACCGCCTGCTGGAGCAACTGACCGAACTTCAGGCTACCATCGCCGATGGCCACGGATATAACGAGGCGGAGGTTCTGACCTTCCTGCAGGAATGGATCGTCGGCCACACCTTGTCCGACGATCGCAAGGCGGCGGTTTACCTCAACTCCAAGGGATTATACTGAGTCTGGTCAAAAGAAATCCCCGCCAACACTTGTCTTGGCTCTTCGGCGTATCCAAATGAGCGGAAAGCCCCGGATGGCATCCGCCATGTCCGGAAGAGCAAAGCGCAAGCGATAAGGGGGCGTCATGTTGACCATGGCTTTGGAATCCCATCATCGGCCTTCGAAAATGGTAACTGCCGAGCAGACCTCCATCTGGCTCGTCGCCGGCTGGCGCGACCTTTGGCGGCACCCCCGCCTCAGTCTGGCCTTCGGCGCTCTTTATGCAGCGGTGGGGGCGGCCCTTTATCTTGGCCTGACCGCCATGGGCATGGGGTCGCTGCTGCTGGCATTGGCGGCGGGGTTCATGCTGGTGGGGCCGTTGGCAGCGGTGTTCCTGTTCGAGATCAGCCGGCGGATCGAGGCCGGCGAGGCGGTGACCTTGGCCCTGGTACTCAAGGGGGTGGCGCTGCGTTCGGCCCAGGTCGGCAATATGGGGCTGGTCCTGTCCATGCTGCTGATGGCGTGGCTGTTCGCGGGATTGGTGGTGTTTGCCCTGTTCTATCCGCCCGGCTATCCCCTGCCACTGGACAGTTTCTTCACCGACGTGGTGCTGAAGCCGGAATCCTTCCGCTTCCTGGTGGTCGGCACGCTGGTGGGTGGGGTCCTGGCGACGGTGGCCTTCGCCATCAGCGTTTTTTCCATGCCCATGCTGCTGGATCGGGATGTGGGGGTGATCGAGGCTATCGACTTCAGTATCCGTGCCACTTTGGTCAACTGGCGCACCATGATCGGGTGGGCCGCGACCATCGCCATCATCACCTTCTTTGGCATGGCCACGGCATTCCTCGGTCTGATCGTGGCCTTGCCGCTGGTGGCCCATGCCAGTTGGCATGCCTATCGCGACGTGGCGGGTAAGGGACGGTAATCCCCCGTCACTTCATCTCACAAGTTCTTTCGCAATGCGGGTGGAAGGGCGGACAGTAACAGGCTCATCATAATTAGTAGTATTCTGATGAGCCTGAAAGTACCCGCCCATGGACCCTTCCCTGATCGAAATCATCCGTCAAGCGGTGGCCGACGCCCGCAAACGGGGGTTGAAGCCCTCGGCCCAGCGTGAGGCCGCGCGCGGTGTCGTGCTGGCCTTGTCGTCCTCTCTTTCCTTGGAGACGGCGCAGTTGATCGTCGATCAGCTCTATCCCTATGTGGTCGATCTCGGCAGGGCGGCTTGATCCTGTGTTGCGGCGCACATAATCCGACACAATTCAACTTGGGATGTTGCTGGGCTGGACCGGCAGGCCAATGCATCATGGGAAAGTCATTATACCGAGGGGCGGAAATGCAAATGACCATCCTGGACTCACAGCTGGAAGACATGGTGATGAGGGTGGTGGGCTTTGCCCGCAACGCCGGCCTCAGCGACCAGGACCAGCGTGATGCCGCCCAGGCTGCGGTCCTGGCGGTTTTGCCGGCCGAGGCCCCTGCCGTCGCTTATCTCATCGTTCAGCAGCTCTATCCCCGGCTGGTGGCCGCCTAAAACGTTACAACCTTGCCGGGATTCATGATCCCGGCGGGGTCGATGGCGGCCTTGATACGGCGCATGACCTCCAGCGCCGGGCCGAACTCCTCCTCGAGGAATTCCATCTTGCCGCAGCCGATGCCGTGCTCGCCGGAGCAGGTGCCATCCATGGCCAGGGCGCGGCGCACGATGCGGCGGTTGAGCCGCTCGGCCTCGGCGATGTCTTCCGGCCGTGCCGGATCCACCAACAGCATGACATGGAAATTGCCGTCGCCCACATGACCGACCACCGCTGACGTCAGGTGGGTTTCGGCCAGATCGAGCTTGGTCTCCAGCAGGCAGTCTGCCAGTCGGGAAATGGGCACGCAGGTATCGGTGGTCCAGGCACGGTAGCCTGGCTTGAGCGCCACGCCGGCATAATAGGCATTGTGGCGGGCTGCCCAAAGGCGCGAGCGTTCTTCCGGGCTGGTGGCCCAGGCAAAGCCAGTGGCGCCGAATTCGGCGGCGATATCCTGGACCTTCCGCGCCTGCTCTTCGACCGAGGCGGTGCTGCCATGAAACTCGAAGAACAAGGTGGGGGCCACCTGATGGCTGGTCTTGGAATAGCGGTTGACCGCGTCGACCATCACCTCGTCGAGGAATTCGATGCGGGCTACCGGCACGCCGCATTGGATGGTGAGGATCACCGTCTGCATCGCTGCCGCCACCGAGGGGAAGGGGCAGACTGCCGCCGAAATCGCCTCTGGAATGCCCTGGAGCCTCAGCGTCAGCTCGGTGATGATCCCCAGTGTTCCCTCCGAGCCGACGAACAGGCGGGTAAGGTCGTATCCGGCCGAGGATTTTCGGGCGCGCCGGGCCGTGCGAATGACCTGGCCGTCGGGGAGCACCACCTCCAGCGACAGTACGTTTTCGCGCATGGTGCCGTAGCGCACGGCATTGGTGCCCGACGCCCGGGTCGCCGCCATGCCGCCCAAAGACGCGTCGGCGCCGGGGTCAATGGGAAAGAACAGGCCGGTAGCGCGCAGATACTCGTTCAACTGTTTGCGGGTGACGCCCGGTTGGATGGAGACGTCCATGTCCTCCGGCCGTACCGCCAGGACGGCGTTCATGGCGCTGACATCGATGCAAACTCCGCCCCGCAGGGCCGCCACATGGCCTTCCAGCGAGGTACCGCTGCCGAAGGGGATTACCGGAATCCCGTACTCGGCGCAGGCGCGTACAGCCTCGGCCACCTCGGCGGTGGAGCGGGCGAACACCACCGCGTCGGGTGGTGTCGGCGGAAAGTGGGATTCGTCTTTGCCGTGATGCTCGCGGACGGCGGCGGCGGTAGAAAAGCGGTCGCCGAAGCTTTGGGTCAGACGGTTAAATAGGGGGGCGGGAAGGGGCATTTGGGAACCCATTGCAATGGTCCTACCACTCTACGAGGCGTGAGCGGTCCTGCGCAAGGCCAAGGCCAGGGCCATACCGGCAAGCGACAACAGAACCAGCACCAGTCCAGCGGCACCCCAGCCCCAGGCGGAGACGGCGGCACCCACCACCACCGGGCCCAGCATCTGGCCCAGATTACTGCCCTGCATGACCAGTCCCAGGGTGACCGGTACCAGCCGGCGCTCGGGAGCCAGGACCGCGGCACCGCCAAGGACGCAGCCCGGCAGCATGCCGCCCACGGTGGAGAAGACCAAGCAAAGGCCATAGGCCAGGGCAGGCGGGGTTGCGGGGGCGAAGATGCCGAGGGCGGTGGCTCCGATCACCGCGCTGGCGGTGATGATGGGGAGCCAGCGCGGCGCACCGAGGCGGAGCAGCGGACCGGTGGCGAGGTTGCCCAGAGCATTGGACGCGGCGACTCCCGCCGTCATCACGCCGGCCTGACCGGGCGAGACTCCCATGCGATCGATCAGCAAGGTGGGTAGGAATCCGGTCAACGCCATATAGGCGGCGGTGTAGGTGGTGAAGGTCAGCGCCAGCAGCGCCGGGCCGGCCGACCGCGCCGTCCGGATCAGGTCGTTCCAGATATGACCGGCAATGGCCGTGGCGGGCGGGGCCTGCCTTGGCATGCGGCATTGGATGGCAACGGCGTAAAGCCCGAGCAATACCGCCATGGCCAGCCACAATCCGCGCCAGCCGATCATGGGCAGCAGCGGCGCCGCTATCATGGCCAGGGCCATGCCGGTGGGCATGAAGCAGCCCCAAAGGCCAAAGGCCGTCTGGCGGTCGCGGGGATGGGTGGCAAGGGCGATCAGGGCCGGGGCGCTGATCACCGTCACCAGCACGCCGATTCCCTCGATGGCGCGGCTGGCCAGCAGCCAGCCCAGACTGGGAGCGGCTGCACCGCCCAGACTTGCCAGCGCCACCAGGACCAAGGCTCCCGGCAGCAGGCGGCGGGCGCCCAGGCGGGTGACCAGACTGCCCATGGCCCCGCCCATGCTGGCGCCCAGCAGGGCCAGGATGGATAGAACCCAGGAGGCGGACGAGAGGTCGAGCCCCATCTCGGCACGGATGAAGGGCAGGGCGATGGGGGCCTTTCCCACCTGAAAGGCTGCAACCACACCCGCTCCCACCGCCAGGGTGACGGCGGGCCAATCGGTACGCTCGGGGTCGGTCATTCCCCAGTCTTGGGCGTTGTCGCTTCGATTTTGGCGGCTGCCAGCCAGGAATTGGAGCCCAGCCAGGGGGCGAAGACCGCCTGGGCCATGTTGCTCCACAGGGCCAGCGGGTTGGCCCAGGCCGGGAGGCCGGAGAGGCCTGCCAGCAGCAGGCCTTCCGCCGCCTCGAAGGACGGCCGGGCGCTGAGAAGGATGCTCAGGTGCTCGGCCTGACCGTCAGGGTCTTGGCGGTGGACGATCTCCATCCGCAGGTTGGGCAGGTTGCCGACGATTCTGGTCTCGTCCCTCACCGGGATCTCCTCGGATTGCTTAGTTCTTGATGGTCTTACGGCAGGCGGTGGCGGCGCGACGACAGGACTCGGCGCATTCCTTCAGCCGCACGTCCTCCTTGGATAATTTCTCGCAGGCGGTGGCGCAACGATCCGCCACCTCGGCTGCAACCTGACAGGTCAGGTGGTGAAGCCGCGACGAGCGCAGCATGAAATCGGCGGCGGTCTCGGTGATGTCGGCACAGTCCAGAAGCAACTGGACCAGTTCCCACTCGGCGGCGGGGCCACCATGTTGCAAGCCGTGGATGACGGATTCGGTGCAAAGACGATGGGCCTGTTCGCAGGCCTCGATGCAGTCGGACAAAGGCATTCCTGATCTCCCCTCGATAAAGATCACCTGGACGGAACGGTTCCTTATTCCGCGTAATCGTAGGTGCCATTCTTCCACACATACATGACGTAGCCGGGCGCGGCGACGTCGCCCTTGGCGTCGAAGCCGATGCGGCCGAGCACGGTGTCGAATTTCTCCGACTTGAGCACGGCGGCCACCTTCTTCCAATCGGTGGACTTGGCCTTTTCCGCAGCCTGGGCCCAGGCCTGGATCGTGCCGTAGGTGTACAAGGTATAGGCCTCGGGCTCGTAATTCTGGGCGCGATAATACTTTACCAACTCGGTATTGGCTGGGTTCTTGCGCGGATCGGGGCTGAAGGTCATCAGGGTGCCTTCACCGGCGGCGCCGGTAATGGCCCAATACTCCTCGGTAACCAGCGCGTCGCCGCCCATCAGCACCGTCTTCATGCCCTGGTCGCGCATCTGGCGCACAATCAGCCCGCCCTCGGTTTTGTAGCCGCCCAGGAACAGCACGTCGACCTTGGCCTGCTTCAGCTTGGTTACCAGGGCGGAATAGTCCTTCTCGCCGCCGGTGATGGCTTCGTAGACCGCATCCTTCATGCCCAGCTTGGCCAGGGCGTCGCGGGTCTGGTCGGCCAGTCCCTTGCCGTAGGAGGACTTGTCGTGGACGATGGCTACCACCTTGCCCTTGAAATGCTTGGCGATGTATTCGGCGGCCACCAATCCCTGCTGATCGTCACGGCCGCAGGTGCGGAACACGTTGGGCAGGCCGCGCTCGGTGAACTTGGGATTGGTCGAGGCCGGCGAGATCTGCAGGATGCCGGTTTCGGCATAGACCTCAGAGGCGGGAATGGACGAGCCCGAACAGAAATGGCCGTTCACGAATGCCACCTTCTTGGAGGCCATCTCGTTTGCCACCGCTACCGCCTGCTTAGGATCGCAGGCATCGTCGCCCATGACCAGCGTCAGCTTTTGGCCCAGCACGCCCCCCTTGGCGTTGAGGTCCTCGACCGCCTTCAAGGCGCCCCGGCGGAATTGCTCGCCGAAGGCGGCCTCGTTGCCCGAAAGCGGGCCGGCGATACCGATGGCTATTTCGGCCCGCGCGGCCGGGGTTCCAATAAGAAGAAGGGCGGCTGCGGCCAATGCCGGCAACGTGGTCCTGGTCATGGGGCCTCCTCGGATAGGTCTTGAAACTGGATGGCAGTTTAACAGGCCTTCCTGCTTAGGTCAGTTCCAAACGGACATTAAGATTTAACTTGAAAACCGATATCGGTTCGATATAGATTTTTCTTGGCCGGGCGGGTTGGACGTCCGGATTTCAGGAGAGACAATGATGAACAGCGAAGCCAAGCCCGACCAGGCTGCCCCCGTGACGGCGGCGCCGTCGGAGAATGCGGTGGAGGCTGCCCCCCGGACCGCCAAGGTGGCCAAGGCCGCCAAGCCGGCCGCCGCGCCCAAGGTCGCCAAGGTCACCGAGCCCAAGAAGACAGACGCCGCCAAGGCCGAGGCTGCAGCCAAGAAGGTCGAGACCAAGAAGGCCGAAACCGAGGCTAAGAAAGTTCTGGTTGCCGCCAAGAAGGTCGAGGTCGAGGCCAAGAAGGCCGAACTCGCCGCGAAGAAGGCGGAAGCCGCCACAAAGAAGGCTGAGGCCGACGCCAAGAAGGCCGAAGCCAAGGTGGTGAAGGCCGCAGAAGCCACCGCTGCCGAGGCGGAGGAGAAGCACGCGAAGAAGGATCGCAAGGATAAGAAGAAGGCCAAGAAGAAGGACAAGAAGAACAAGGAGGCGGTGATCATCCGTTTCGATGATGATCAGATTCCCCAGGTCGATGCCCGCGCCGAGGCGCTGGGACTCTCGCGTGCCGCATGGGTGCGCATGGTGGTTGCCCAGGCGCTGGCCAAGGCCTGAAATGGCATCGGCCCGGCCCCCGGAGCGCTGATGAACGGCGCACCGGGGGCTGTTTTATTCCTTCCCCATCTCTCGCCAGGCGAACAGCCCGACCGGGGCGTAAAGCCAGGGATACTGGTCGACCATGCGCCGGGCCAATGTCCGGCGATAGGCCGTCAGCGCGATAGCGACGAGGACGCCACTGTCCAGTGCCGCTCCCGGCCACGACAGCAAGTCGCCGTTGAACAGGGCGTAGCCGAGGAAACGGTCTACAGTGCCCAGCATCACGCCATAGGGCAGGGCCTGCCACCACGGCCGCCAAGTGGAGGCCAGGGCCTGACCGGTCATGAAGGCGCAGCCGCCGAACAGCACCAGGGTCAGGCCGATGAAGACCGGGATCGACGGGATCATGGGCCGCTTCCCCCCAGGTAGTGGGTTCGGATTTCTGGATTGGCCAGCAGTTCGGTGCCGGTGCCGGCCAGGGTGACTCTGCCATTGACCAAGACATAGCCGCGATGGGCCAGTTTGAGGGCGTGGAAGGCGTTCTGCTCCACCAGGAAGACGGTCACCTTCCGGCTGCGGTTGATCTCGGCGATCATCTCGAAGATGTGGCGCACCACCAGCGGCGCCAGACCCAGCGACGGCTCGTCCAGCAGCAGCAGCCGGGGGCGGCTCATCAGGGCGCGGCCGATGGCCAGCATCTGTTGCTCGCCGCCCGATAGGGTGCCGCCGCGCTGGGTGAGGCGTTCTTTCAGGCGCGGGAACAGGTCCAGCACCTGCTCCAGGTCATCGGCGACGTGGCGGGGATCGGCGGTGGCGGCGCCCATCTGGAGATTCTCCATCACGCTCATCCGGGCGAAGATGCGTCGGCCTTCGGGGGAGTGGGCGAGGCCTTTGCGCACGATGTGATGGGTGGGAAGGTGGGTGATGTCCTCGCCGTCCAGCAGGATGCGCCCGGCGCTGGCGCGGGGATTGCCGCAGATGGTCATCAGCAGGGTGGTCTTGCCGGCGCCGTTGGCTCCCACCAGCGCCACGATCTCGCCCGCGCCCACCTCCAGATCGACTCCGTGCAGCGCCTGGATACGGCCGTAACCCGATTGCAGCCCCTCGATTCTCAGCATCGCGAGGTATCCTCCGCCTCGTCGGGTTCGCCGAGATAGGCGCGGATCACCGCAGGATCGGCTTTGACCTCGGCTGGGGTGCCTTCCGCGATCTTGCTGCCGTAGTCCAGCACTACCACGTGATCGGAAATCTCCATCACCACGCTCATATCATGCTCGATCAGCAACAGGCCGATGCGGTCCCGATCACGAATCGAGCATAATAGCCGGTTCAACTCGGCCGATTCATGCGGGTTGAGCCCGGCCGCCGGCTCGTCCAGGCACAGCAGCCGGGGGCCTGTGCACATGGCCCGGGCGATTTCCAGGCGGCGCTGATGACCATAGGGCAGGCTGCCGGCGGGTTCGTCGGCGAAGTCGCTGAGGCGTACCCGTTCCAGCCAGTGGCGGGCGGTCTCCACCGCCTCGGCCTCGGCGCGGGCGTAGCGGGGCAGGCCCAGCAGCCCGGCCAGCGAGAAGGCCGACGCCGCCATCAACCGTGTATGTTGGGCGACGATCAGGTTCTCCAGCACGCTCATCTTGGGGAACAGCCGGATGTTTTGGAAGGTCCGCGCTACCTTGGCCTTGCGGGCAATGGCGTGGTCGTCGAGCCGCTCCAGCAGGATCGGACCGGCTTCGCCCCGCAGGATGAGGCGCCCTACCTGCGGCTTGTAGAAGCCAGTGATGCAGTTGAACAGGGTGGTTTTGCCGGCGCCGTTGGGGCCGATCACCGCAGTGATGGCACCGTCATTTGCGGCAAAAGACAGGTCGTTGACGGCGAACAACCCGCCGAAGCGCATGGTCAGGTGCTCGACTTGTAAAAGGGGCCCCTCAGACGCCGGGTTCACTTCGCCCCTCCCAGCCGGATGGTTGGGGTGCGGGTGGCCAGTAGGCCGCTGGGTTTCCACAGCATGATCAGGACCATGGCTGCGCCGAACGCCAGCATGCGGTATTGCTGTAACTCCCGGAACCATTCCGGCAGCCCCACCAGCAGCAAAGCGGCCAGCACGATGCCGATCTGGCTGCCCATGCCGCCCAGAACCACGATGGCCAGGATCACCGCCGATTCCATGAAGGTAAAGCTTTCCGGGCTGATGAAGCCTTGGCGGGTGGCAAAGAACGAGCCGGCGAAACCGGCGAACATGGCCCCCAGTGCAAAGGCCGACAGCTTGATGTTGGTGGGGTTGATTCCCAGGGAGCGGCAGGCGATTTCGTCCTCCCGCAGTGCCTCCCAGGCCCGGCCCACCGGCAAGCGGCGGATGCGGAGCGTGAACAAATTGGTCAACAGCGCCAGCCCCAGGATGAGAAAATACAGGAAGATCACCCGATGGTCGGCGGTATAGTCCAGGCCGAAGAACTCGGCGAAACTTTGCTGCCCGTCCGGTGGCACAGCCTTGAACGACAGGCCGAACAGGCTGGGCCGTTCGATGCCCGAAATGCCCATGGGACCGTTGGTCACATCCTGCCACGCTCCGAGCACCACCCGGATGATCTCGCCGAAGCCCAGGGTGACGATGGCCAGGTAATCGCCGCGCAGTCGCAGCACAGGAAAGCCAAGGGCAAGGCCGAACCCGGCGGCGAGCACGCCGGCCAGGGGCAGGCAGACCCAGAAGGACAGGCCGAAGGTCTGCGACAGCAGGGCGTAGGAATAGGCCCCGACGGCATAAAAGGCGACGAAGCCGAGGTCCAGCAGTCCGGCCAGCCCGACCACGATGTTGAGGCCCCAGCCGAGCATGACATAGATGAGGACCAGCGTTGCCTTATCCACCAGATTGCGGTCGGCGAAGGGCATGAAAGGCAGGACCAGGGCGAAGGCTGCCATGGCCCAGCCGGCGGCCAGACGCGGTGGCAGGGGCAGGGTGGGAAGTGGCAGTGCCGGCAGGCTCGCCTTCATCAGCAGCGGGCGCAGGATGGCCAGGGCGAGGCGGCCGGCGAAGACCAGCCCTCCGGCCCACGCCACCCAGTCGAAGCGGGTGGCCAGCGACAGGCCGGTCGCGCTGTCCACCAGTCGGAAGCCCAGCATGGGCAAGGCCAGGGCGGCGGCGACGAAGCCGCCAAGGAGGGCATCGATCAATTTGTCGCGCACCGTGCCGCCCACGTCAGATCTTCTCCACGTCCGGCCGACCCAGCAGGCCGGTGGGGCGGAACAGCAGCACCATCACCAGGATGCCGAAGGTGGCGACGTCCTTGTAAGCGATGGAGAAATAGCCCGACCAGAATGCCTCGATCAGGCCAATGGCCAGACCGCCCAGCATGGCGCCGGGCAGGGATCCG
>Ga0265313_10002672_pt1 | contig 15127 bp, 14 predicted proteins | sample 4123metaG_FD_203122 | JGI IMG/M metagenome (GOLD analysis project Ga0265313, IMG submission 203122) | Rhizosphere microbial communities from Carex aquatilis grown in University of Washington, Seatle, WA, United States - 4-1-23 metaG | ecosystem: Host-associated > Plants > Roots > Rhizosphere >...
TTTAACCTTGTCTTTAAGATTTAACTTTTTCTCAACCATTCCAAGCATAATAAAACCGGTATTATGCCTCGTATTCTCATATTCTTTTCCCGGATTTCCTAAACCAACGATAAGTTTCATGTTTTTATAATAGCAAAATTAACAATTTTTAATTCATAAATTTTAATTACACAATACAATGCTTTATTGTGTCAATGATTTTTTGTGCTAAAATAGCACAATGGAACAAGAAAAACCTAAAGAAAAGTTTGATAAGCAATCGTTTTGGGAGCTGGTGCGTTTTGCTTTAATAGCTATAGTTATAGTCATACCTATACGTATATTCATTGCCCAGCCTTTTGTGGTCTCTGGCTCTTCTATGGTCCCCACCTTTGAGAATGGGCAATATTTGATAGTAGATGAAATATCTTACAGATTGGAGAGTCCACAAAGAGATGACGTGATAGTTTTCAGGTATCCCAATGACCAAACAAAATTTTTTATTAAAAGAATCATAGGGCTTCCCGGAGAGACGGTAGACATAAAAGGTAGCGTTGTCATCATAACAAACAAGGACCATCCAGGAGGATTTACACTTTCAGAACCTTTTATACAAAATGTCGCAGACAATAACACACATTTCGAACTGAAAAATGATGAATATTTCGTAATGGGCGACAACAGACCCGCTAGTTCCGACTCAAGATATTGGGGAGCAGTGCCTAAAAAACTCATAATAGGAAAAGTGTTCTTGCGTTTATTGCCGATAACTAAAATAGGCGTGTTGCCGGGCAGTTATAAACAAGCGAACTAAAAAAGATGCCACCACCTACGGCGGGATCCCGCAGAAAGCGGGAAAAAATATGAAAACAAAAATTACTAAAGCTAAAATAAAAAATTTAACTTCCCCGAAAGGAATGAGAGATATTATAAACGAAGAATATTATAATTTTCAGGGTTTTTTTGAAAAGGCGCAAGAAGTGGCGGTGTACTACGGCTTCAAACCGATTGAAACCCCGATGCTGGAGCATGTGGAAGTTTTTACTTCAGGCATCGGCGAGGGAACGGACATAGTGGATAAAGAAATGTACACGCTTAAGACCAAAGGTGGAGACCACCTGGCATTAAAACCAGAGCACACAGCAGGATTAATGCGCTCCTATATAGAACAAGGAATGCAAAATATGCCCCAGCCGGTAATGTTTTACCAATATGGTCCGGTCTTTCGGCACGACAACCCTCAACGTGGGCGTTACAGACAGTTTTGGCAGTTTGATTTGGATTCGCTGGGAAGCGACAAGAGTATAGTGGACGCGCTGGTTATAAAAGTGGGTATGAGTATTTTGGAAGAAGCGGGAGCCCAAAATCTTTCTGTTGACATAAATTCTATAGGCGACAAGGAATGCAGACATATTTATATCAAAGAGCTTACAGGTTATTACAGAAAACACATAAACGACCTGGCTCATATTGACCGGGAACGCTTAAAGACTAATCCCCTGCGTATACTTGATTCCAAAGAAGAGAAAACAATTATAGTGAATGAAAATGCCCCGGATGCGATAAGTTTCTTATGCGCTTCCTGCAAAAAACATTTCAAGGAGGTTTTGGAATATCTAGAAGAAATGAATATACCTTATAATTTGAACAAAAATTTGGTACGCGGACTTTCGTATTACACCCGCACGGTTTTTGAAATAATAGAACAAAAAGGAACCGAAGAAGGAACACCGCTGACTATTGCCGCCGGCGGACGTTATGATTATTTAGCCCGCCAGATTGGCGGCAAGAAAGATGTACCAGCCGTTGGCTTCTCCATTGGAGTAGACAGAATAATCGCGTCTCCTTGGTATAAGAAACTTTGCCCTCGCATAATTAAAAAACCTAAAATATATTTTATTCAGCTCGGTTCCGAGGCAAAATTGAAAAGTTTGAATATCATAGAAATACTGCGCAAAGCGCACGTGCCTATCGCCCAGTCAATTTCAAAGGACAGTTTGGGTTCTCAATTGGCTATTGCTGAAAAACTGAACGTCCCTTATGCTCTTATTTTCGGAGTCAAAGAAGCGCTAGACGATTCAGTAATCGTGCGTGATATGGGAAACAGGTCTCAGGAAACGGTAAAATTGAGCAAGCTTTTGGAATATTTAAAGGAGATTAAATGATAAAAATAGTTCAAAAAGAGGATAAGGTTTTGCGTCAAAACACGAAAGAAATTCCTGTAAGAGAAATCGTGTCTTCAAAAATAAAAAAGATACTGAAAGAAATGTCTGCGGCGCTGAAAAGCCAAAGTGACGGGGTAGCCATCGCGGCTCCGCAAATAGGATATAAATTATCAATTTTCGTTGTCTCCGGGAAAATCTTCCACAAGGACTTTGTCAGAGGAGAAAAAGAATTTGAAAAAATACCGGATAAAGAAAGACCAAGGGATTTAATTTTCATCAATCCAAAAATTTCAAAACTTTCCCGCGAGAAGGAATGGATGCCCGAAGGTTGTCTTTCCGTCAGGTGGCTATATGGAAAAACCTACAGGTCAAAAAAGGCTCTCGTCACGGCTTACGATGAAAATGGTAAAAAATTTCAAAGGGGCGCTTCCGGTCTTTTAGCCCAAATCTTCCAACACGAGACAGACCACTTAAAAGGCATACTTTTCATTGACCATGCCAAAGATATTAAAGAAGAATTGCCTAAATAAAATATGAACAAGAAGTTAAACTTCATATTTTGGGGAACACCGGATGTGGCGTCCGAGACGCTACAAATCCTGAAAGAGAATGGTTATATACCATCGCTTATTGTCACTTCGCCTGACAGGCCTCAGGGACGTAAAATGCTAATAACTCCCCCGCCGGTAAAAATTTGGGCCATAGAAAATAAAATTCCATACATACAACCTGAAAAATTAATAAAAGAAGAGCTCTGGGATATTTTGAGAACCCTTGGGAGGAGCGACGGCGACGGACAGAGAAAATTTTCAGCAGAAAATTTTCGTGGTGAGCAAAATATCCCAGAGCTCTTCTTGGTAGTCGCTTATGGAAAAATAATTCCGGAAGACATTTTAAATATGCCCAAAATGGGCTCTATAAATATACACTATTCACTACTGCCAAAATATCGCGGAGCCTCGCCTGTGGAATCGGCAATTTTAAATGGAGACAAAGAAACAGGTATTACAATACAGCAAATGGAATACAAAATGGACACAGGTCCTATTATATCCCAAGAAAAAGTTAAAATAGGACAAGATGAAAAAGCTCACGACTTGCGAGCTCGTTTGATAAAAATTGGAGGAGAGCTTTTAGTAAAAACTTTACCTAACTTTATTGATAGGAAAATAAAATTAACTCCACAAAATGAAAAAGAAGCCACTTACTGTAAAAAAATTAAAAAAGAAGACGGGCTTATAGATTTGAACGACAACGGAATTATAAATTACAACAAATTCCGCGCTTATGCCACTTGGCCCAGGACTTTCTTTTTTAAAGATGGTAAAAGAATCATAATTACCGACGCTGCACTAGAAAATGGAGAATTCAAAATTCTTAAAATTATTCCCGAAGGCGGAAAGGAAATAAAATACAAAGAATTTCTAAAAATTAATATTTGGACGTAAAGGGATTCCTTTTTGAAAGGCCTTTCATCATTTTTTTAACACTAGCCGCCCCCCTTTTAAATAATGTCTGCCTGCGGTCCTTATTTCTTCTTATCTCTTCATATAGGCTCTCTTTTACTTCGTCAATTGCCTGATACAAATCTTCTTTATCGGAGCTGGAATAAAATTCTTTTCCGCCTATATTAATCAGGCAATCTGAATGAAAAACAACGCCGGATTTATGGTGTTGAGTGCTTTTTCCAACCTCAAAATTAACCAATATTTCCCCTCCATCTGTTTCAATGGTGGAAAGCAATTTTTCCAGATTAGTGACTCTTTTTAAAACATAATCCTTAATGGCGTCCGTCAGTTCAAAATTTTTCCCCTGTAAATTTATTTTCATATATTTATTCTAACATATAAATAATTTTAACACCTCATACCATGAATAAGAGCTTTTAAAATAATATTAAGCTCCATCGTGGCCACACCTACAACTCTATCCCCGCCTCCGTAGTAAATATAAAGCAATTTATCCCCGCCTGCGCGGGCAGGTTTCACCACCATACCGCAAGGAAAAACCACATTATTAACGATTCCGTTTTTTTCATATTGCTCTTCCGGTTCGAAAATTGGTTCAGAGCTGCGAGCGAGCACTATTGCCGGGTCTTTTAAATCAAGTAATACGCACCCTACACGATAAGTACTGTGACTTTTAGATACGCCATGATAAAGCAACAGCCATCCGTATTTGGTTTTAATCGGCGGAGCGCAAATGCCGACCTTGGCGCTGTCCCAGGTGTTTGTTCTGGGTCCAATGATTCTTATGCATTTATTTATAGTTTCATTTTTAAAATCAAGCGATTTTAAATAATCTCCGCAAATTTCATTACCTATACGATGTAAAATAAAATAACCTAACGAAAATTTTATAGGAAAAAGACAAGTATCTTTATCATCAAGACCTGAAGGAGTAATAAGAGAAGGTTTGTCCCACTTCCAATTATGAGAAATAAAATTATTTTCTGTAATAGATGAGATAGCCACCCGCGGAGGTCCGACACCGTCAAATGCCGTATAACATAAGTAAATATTTTTGCTGATTTTCGTTAATCTGCCATCTTCACAGCCGGAATTCGCATTATTGATTTTTTTATTTTCAAAATCTTCCCGTGGAACATAAACAGGCACAGGCAATCTTTCTGTTATATCAGTGCCGTTTTCCGTCATTGCATACCCAAATGTGGAGGTATTATCTTTCGACATTGCCCTATACATTATATGTATTTTCCCATTAAGCAGTATAGCCCCGGGATTAAAGGTGGCTTGCGCTTCCCATTTATTTTCGATGATAGGAGCAATGATTGGATTTTTTGGAAAACGTTTAAAATGATATTGGTCTTTATATTGATAATGAATGCTAAAAATAAGGTCCGTTAAATTGACTCGCATAGAACATACTGTCGTGTCAGCTGCGCCATAATATATCGTGAGCATATCTTTTTCTATTAACGCGCCAGTCGGAAAAATAACATCCGAAACATATCCGGAGAGTTCGTAAGGCTCTTCTGGGACGAGTATCGGACCGTTAGTTCTGCCGATTATTTTCTTTGGGTCTTTCAAATCAAGCAGTACTACTTCAATGCCAAAAATTTTATCAAGATTGTTAGGTGACGGAAAGTAATTTTGGATGTGAGAATAAACAATCAGCCAGCCATATTTGGTTTTAAGAGGCGGAGCTCCGATTTCCACATGGTCATACGGGGAACGTTTTAAATCAATCGTGTAATCGTCAATTTTATTTTCCCATTTTTCCCAAAATGTTTGCGACCACAATTCTTCTATTTTATCCAGCAAAGCAAAAGTTATTTTAGCCGGAGGAGAATCGGTATGATAAGAAAACATAACCGCAATCTTTCCATTTATACGCTCCGGAAAAAGAGTCATTGCTTTGGCATTGAAGGGAGTGACGAGATGCCGTTCCTCAACTTTTTTTAAGTTATGAGATACGGCAACGGCTACTTTTATGCCATCAGAGCTAAAAGGGTATTTTGAAAGGGCGGTATAAAAAGTGTAAAAGGCACCTTCAAAATAGGTTATTCTAGGGTCCTCACAGCCGAATTTGTCCCATTCTTCCTGTGGAACGATAAATGGGATACGGTTTTTAAAATGTATTCCATCTTTGGATTCTCCGATACCTATAACGGAAACCTGGCGGGGATTTTGTAATACATCCACAGCCGAGATTGCCCGGTATAGTCCGTAAAAAGTTTTGCCGCGCTTAATCGGACAAAGATTAAAACTCGCAAACTCTTCCCAATAATGGTCTTTGTCTGGAATCATTATAGGATTGTGCTCTGACCTTTTTACGACAAACATAAATTCTTTTTAAGGTTTAAACAATTTATTCTTTTTTAATTTAACTGCTTTATTTTTCATAAGATTATGAATCAAGTCCGAAAGCTCGATTGAGGCCACACCGACGACTTTGTCCGCCCCGCCGTAATACACAAAGAGTTTTCCATCCCCGCCTGCTCCCGAATTTTCATGAGGGCGGGCAGGTTTTACCACGGCTCCACAACAGTAAACCACTCCCCATTTATATCCGTTATTTTCATAATCCTCTTCCGGCTCCAAAATCGGGCTCCCTGACCTGTATAAAATTTTCGTCGGGTTTTTAAAATCCAGAATTATCGCTCCTATTCGGTATCTGTCAGGATTTCTGTGGTCCATAGCCTGATATAAAATGAGCCATCCTATATCGGTTTTAATGGGAGAAGGGCCAACCCCGCGGAACCAGCTGTCCCAAGTCCTTGTTTCATCTATGGGTCTTGTGTTATCGCTTTTGATAAAATTCTTGCCGTCAAGCTCATTTAAATCATCAAAATAATCTATGAGAATACTCGGATAGAAACTGTGCAGAATAGCAAACTTGCCGTTTATTTTTTCGGGAAACAAAACCCAGTTTTTGTGAATTTCACCCGGCGGAGAAATTAAAACCGGTTTTTGCCAATTCCATTTCTTTTTTTTGAAATCATTTAGCTTGATTGAAGTCAAAGCTATGCGGACAGACCCCCAGCCGTCAAAAGCGGTGTAAAGCATAAAAACAGTATCGTCAATCAAAGTAACACGCGGATCTTCGCATCCGCCATTCCAACCTCCGCCAGAAATATAATTAATTGATGAAACAGACAAATCTGGTTTTGTAAAATTATTAGGTCTTTTATATATCGGATACAACGGCCTTTCTGTAATATTATAACCATCATTACTTAAGGCATAGCCCAACACCGAAGAATCATCGTCTCCTATCGCCCGATAAATCAGGTAAATTTTACCATCCGATAAAAAAGCAGTGGGATTAAATGTGGCTTTTGATTCCCAAGAATACGGGCGAGGTTCAATAATTGGATTATGCGGAAACCTTATAAGCTCTACGGCTTTCTTTGAAGTTTTTGCCGATTTTTTCTTAGCCGTTATTTTTTTTGCGACAGTTTTTGGAAGTACTTTCTTTTCTTTTTTCTTTAGTACCTTCTTAATCATACACGCATTATAACTCTTTATATTATTCTAGCCAACCTTATTTCTTAATTTTTTTTGAATACTCTTTTAACAACTCCGAGGAACTCCTTATTTTACCCCCACGACCTACGTTAAAAACCATTTCAATGCCTAATTTTCTACACATCTCCACGTCATAATACAGAGAGGAGTTTGGATTTCTGGCATCTTTTTCATTCCTATCTCCTCCATTTGCAAAAACATGTGGTTTAATTTTAAGCAACTCTTTGCTCACGCTCATATTTTTGGGACCTTTGGGATTTTTAGGATGTCCACTAATAACTACCCTATCCACACAAGCTAAAGCTTCTATAATTTCTTTGCGTTCGTAATCAGGCATAAAAACATGCTTCCTTTTTTGTCTTTTCCAATTATCATTATTTATAATAACAACAAGTTTATCACCTAATTTTTTTGCCTCCTGGAACATTCTTACGTGTCCGATATGAAGCGGGTCGAATCCTCCACTTACCGCCACTATTTTTTCTTTCTTATTTATTTTCATAGATTTTTTCCCATACCCCTGGGGTATGGGAAATTTTAATATACTTCCTGCTGATAACACTTTTCACAATAAATTATTTCTTCTCTATCTGGACTATACCCCGTTTTAAATTTTTCTCCGCAAGGTTCATCTCCATGAAAATGTTTGATTGTGTTTTTATAAACTCCAGTATTATCCGTTTCTCCAGAACACATACAAGTCCTTTCATAAAGTTCAATTTTTAATCTATCTTTAATTCTTCTTTCAAAACGACATTCATCACATAAATGAGGTAAGGGCATTTTTTCTCTTTTATAAAACAAAAATTCGTTTTCCAAAATACGGTATGGATTTTTACAATTTTCACATTCAATAACTTCCTTTGATATTTCTTTTTGTACTTCATCAATTGAATCCGGCAATTCTGAAGCTTTTTTTGTAATAGTATATTCTCCTCGTGAAACTTCAATCCAAGCATAACCGCTTTTTACGGCTTCTTCTTTGGTCATTGGAAAATATTGAATTGCAGTTCCATTATTGTACCCAAAAGAAGAAAGCTCAATTGGAAAAAACTCACCATATTTATAAATGTTTCCTTTTTTATCAACAAAAGGCATTTTGTCCATATGATGTTTTATTTTTTCCGCCATTTTAAAATACTCTTCTTTTGTATATTGTTTATTTAAAATACAATACTGTTTTTTCTGTAATCCAACACAACCAAAGCAATCCGAGGAACTAAACATACTTATACAATATTCTGAATTTTTACAATTTGGCCAACTATCATGTGAAAATTTCATATCATATGAATTACCGCCACAAAGACAAGTTTCATAGCTTAATTCCGTATTACTACCCCAAGCAGAAACATCATAACAATCTTTATTTTTTGGAACTTGAAGATATTGACAATATCGCATATTTTCTCCTTCTCTTACTAGAAAACTATCATTTACGTTTTTACAGTTTGTAACATAAGAACCGGTAGAATTTAAATTTTTCAATCCTTGGTGATATTTTGTTGGTTTGGTCTTCCAAAAAGCCCTTGCTTTTTCGCTTGCTTTTTTGATTCCAGAAATAGTATTTAAATTCATTTTTTCTATTTCAACAGCAAAATCCTCTTTTGAATATTGCTTATTAAAAATACAATATGCAGATTTGCGCAAATTCGCACAACCGACACAGTCATTGCATCCCAGACAATCTCTGCAAAACCAAAGATTACGGGACTCCGCAGACATTATGGTAAAATAACACTGATAGCAATTTTGCAGCCAAAAAGATTCATAACATCGCTCAGAATGGTTTATGTGTGAATTATCTAAACAGTCTTTAGAATAATCAGTTGCGTTTCCATACATACAATTTTCTGAATAACTGGAATTAAAACAAAGGTAAGAATTTTTTAAAGCTGTGGCATTTGCGCAATATGGACTATTCACCATATATTCAACTCTTAAAGATAAAACCGGCACTTCTTTTTCTAATTTTGAAATTTGTTCAAAGAAATTTACTGAAAAGTCATAATCTCGGGCATATTCCATTGCGTCCCAACTATCACTAAACCATTCTTCTTCAGTAACAGATTTTTTGCCACTTTCTGTAGGATACAATGAAAAAATATCTTTACCAGTAAAAGCATCTTTAACTTTAAAAAGCTTTCTTTCATTTCTGAAAGTAAGCCTTCGCTCTGCCCTACAAAGTGGACAAAATGTCGGCGGAGGGACTTTTATTTTCTCGTAAAAATTGAAATCTTCCGGCTCAATCATGAAGTCTTTCTTGCAGTTTTGACAATTTCTAGTTTCAGTTTGCATAAGGATATTTTATCATTTTTACAAACATTGTGGATAACTGGAGGAGGTTGGACCTTCGTTTTCGTATTTAATAAACTTCCTGCTGATAACACTTTTCACAATACACGATATCTCCTTTTTCAGGATTATATCCTGTTTTGAATTCATTTGGGCATTGCTCGTCACCATGGGTGTGTAGGCTGTAATTTTTATATATTTCATCTTTTGAATTTTTACCGGCGCACATACACTTCTGTTCATAAAGTTCTATGCCTAGACGCATTTTGAGTCTTTCCATCGTGCGGCAAGCCGGACATAAGGTAGGGACAGGCAAGCCAATCTTGCGGTAAAATTGCAGTTCATTTGGAATTATACGGAATGCTTTAGTACAACCCTGGTTACACTCTCCTCTATGCGCGCATTCTATGATTTCTTCTGTCAGAGAATCTTTAGCATCCCCAATATCTTCGGGTAAATCTTTGGCCAAAATAGTCGGTTTATAATCTCTAGAAGCGGGTTCGTGCCATCTATATCCTTTTGCAAGCGTTTCATCTTTTTTCAACGGAAAGTATTCTTGGGCAATACTTTCATTGTACGCTAATGGACTCATTTCAACCGGGAAAAATTCTCCGTATTTATACACACGACTCATTTTATCCACATAAGGCATTTCGTCCATATGTTTCTTAATTTTTTCTACCAAAACTTCGTATTCTTCTTTTGTATACTGTTTATTGAGAATGCAATACTGCTTTTTCCTCAAGGCCACACAACCAAAAATATTTTCCGAACTTAAACAGCTTACGGTATATTCCGCATCATGCACATTTTCTTGAGTAAGAAATGAAAACTTAACATTTTGCATTCCATAACCACCTGTGATAGTTTCATAAATCAATTCGGCGCCCTCACCCCAATTAGAATAATCGTAAGAATCTTTGGCTCCCGGAGTTGTTTGCAAATACTGACAATAACGCAAATTTTCTCCCTCTCTGATAAGAAAAGAATCTTTTACATTCTTTGAGTGAGTGACGTAGGAACCATTCGAGTTTAAATTTTTAACTCCTTGTATATTTTTATTCGGAAATTTTTTCCAAAAAGTATTGGACTCTTTTTGGGCTCGCTCTATACCTTTTCTAGTATTTAATTCATACTCTTGGACTTTCTTTAAGTAATCTTCTTTCTTATATTGCTGGTTGAAAAAATAATAGTTTGCATTATGCAAATTTACGCAACCGAAACAATTCACACATCCCACACAATTTTTACAAAACCATAGGTCGCTTGAATCCGTGCATTGGGAAGAATAATGCACACGATAACTTGAGGTAATCCAAAAACTTCGACAGCAAGATTCCGCTTTTGAAACATGAGAAACATCTATGCAATCTTTTGAGAAATCAATGCCATTGGAATACATACAGTCTTCAGCATTGGTAGAATTAAAAACGAGGTAGGAATTTTTAGGGTCGGTAGCGTTATTGGAATAGTTGCTGTTTACACCGCGGATAACGTTATTGGACTTGAAAGGCACTACGAGCATAAGTTCATACAGCTGAGTTAGAAATGGCCGCGACCAATCAATATCTCTGCCATAGTCCATCGGGTTCCAGACATCAGAGAGCCAAATGTCTCTCTCGTAAACCTTCACAGGAGAATCAGGAGCATACATAGAAAAAATTTCTTTGCCGGAAAAATCGCATTTCCTTTTATAAAACCCACGCTCATTACGGAAAGCCCAGCGTCTTTGTGTTCGACAAAGCGGGCAAAAAGTCGGTGGTGGAACTTTTATTTTTTCGTAAAAATTAAAGTCTTCAGACTCAATTACGAAGTCTTTTTTGCAGTTTTGGCAATTTCTGGTTTCAGTTTGCATAATGATATTTTATCATTTTTACAAGCATTGTGGATAACTAAAGGAGGTCGGACCTTCGTTTTCGTATTTAATAAACTTCCTGCTGATAACACTTTTCGCAATACACTATCTCCGGTCGGTCGGGAGCATAACTTGTATTAAATTCCACTTTACAATGTCCTTCATGATTGGTGTGTTTTTTATTACACATACATTCACGATGCCAAAGTCTCAACGAATTTCTTTGTTTTAATCTTTGATAATGTCTGCAATTCGGACAAAGTCTTGGTAATGGCAGATTCATTCTTTTATAGAACTTATATTCCTCCGGAACGATTTTAAACGCTTCTGTGCATTGTTCCAGACACTTTCCCCCATGTGCGCAACCGATAATTTGATTTACTATATTATCAGCAACATACTGCACATTGTCAGGTATATCTTTGTTTTCTATATCAATTTTATAATTTCTAATCTCTCCGTCTTCCCAAAAATATCCTTGTTCTAAAGTTTCTTCCTTAGTTAAAGGAAAGTATTCTTGAGCAATAGTCTCATTATAAGCGAACGGAGACAAATCGCCAGGGAAAAATTCACCATATTTATAAACTCTTCCGTTCTTATCTACAAACGGCATATCAGCCATATGTTTAATTATTTTTGGTAATAATTCTTCATATTCTTCTTTAGTATACTGTTTGTTTAAAATGCAATATTGTTTTTTACGTAAACCTTCACAACCAAAAACATTCAAGCAATTTTGGCATTCTTCACTATAATACGTATTTTGATTATACAGGTTCCTAATACTAAAAGCTGTATTTGCCCCAGCAAAACCGTGAGCAACTTCATACAAAAGTTCAGCATTAAAACCTTGAAATGAGGTATCATAGCAATCTTTCGTTTTATTTCTACAAAAAAATAAATACTTAGAATCTTCAACTTGGCGTGAACTAAAAGAGTCATGAGTATTTCTAACTTCGGACAAATCATCTCCATCAGAATTTGTGGATTTATATATACGGGCATAGCGGTGTGGCACCGTTAATTTTATTTCTTCCAGTTTTTTTAAAAATTCTTGATGAGCTTTAAAACTACCGATATTGCTTGAAGTTATGAATTTCAGATATTCTTCTTTGGAATGTTGCTTATTAAATATGCAATACTGCTTATTTACAAGTCCAACACAACCAAAACAATTCATACAGTTTTTACAATCCATTAGATAATAACTTTCAACGCAGTCCATGGAATAACAACTAAAAAATAACTTATTAACTCTTTGACATTCAAAATTTTCGTAACTAAATTCAACTTTTTCCGAGAAAGCCACATCCACAGAATCTTTGGAATCCACAACCTGATTACCAAAATAAACTCTTTCATTTCCCTTTCCTCCGAACAGTAAATAACATTCTTTAAAATCCAGGCCATAATTACAATAATCACTCAAAACAAAATTATCCCGGTAAAGATTCACCCTCGGAACTGACTTTTGGAGCGACTGGAATTGGGTAAAGAAAGGAATAGAAAAATCATATTCACTACCAAAAGTCGTAGGGTCCCATTTATCAGAAAGCCAGCAATCACGACAGTAAACCGTAAAGGGTCTTTCTTTATTATATATAGCCAATAATGATTTTTTACAGAGAGCGCATTCTCGTTTATAAAAAACACGGTTATTCCGAAACATCAACCTCCTTTGAAATCTACAATCTGGACAAAACGTCGGCGGAGGAACTTTTATTTTTTCATAAAAATTGAAATCTTCCGGCTCTATGGTGAAGTCTTGTTTGCAATTCTGGCATTGTTTAACTTCGGAATTCATTGTTCCTAATTATTTCTATTTAAGCAAAAATTGCAAGGTAGAAACTAGACGTATTTTTTTGTATTCCGGAGAGCCCGGGTCTTTATCGGTAATATCAAATGTTCCCTGACTGCCACGATGCAAACTGCCTAAAGCAGACCCAGACTCTTTTGCGATTTGCGCCGCCGTATCTTCGGCATTTTTTATCGCTTCCGTCAACATTTCAGGCTTGACGCTGTTGATATCCGAAAATTCAAAATCTATAGAATTTTGATTCATAACAATTCCATCTTTCACTAAAGTCAGAGTATCTTTGGAGGCGGATTTAACCAAATCTACTTTTTGGGTGTAAACAGACAACTGGGTAGTGGAATCGTATCTGAACAATGAATCCTTATATGTGTCTTGATATGTATTGACCGGAGCGACATTTATTTCCGAATCTTCAAAACCTTTCGCTATGAGAAAAGATTTAATAGCTGCGACATTTTTTTCTATGCTGGCATACAAAGAATCCACGTCATTTGATTTGACTTCAAAACTTATGGACCAAATGGCGGTGTCGGCTTTCACTATTTTTTCCGACAACCCTTTCACTTCAACATAAGACCCCTGCTTGGAAAAATCTTCGGCGGAGATAAAAAATACGGTGGAAAAAACCAACAATACGACACCTAGAACCAAAACACTATAACTTTTCATATTTTCCATATGTTTCTATTATATCACTTTATTACTTTTTTCTAAATCCTTCTCCAGACTGCTCAAATGACGGGATATTTCTTTAACTTCCTTCTCTATTTCTTCAATAGTTCCGCTTTCCGCCCTGATTTCCTCTTCTGTTTTTTGCTCTATCCTTTTTTCCCCTTTAATCCCTGAAATTATAGTCTGACTGCCGATAAAGTCAAAGACAAACAAACCCGTCAATAAAAGCAAAAGGCTGCCAACTAAAATCGAAAGCGGTCCATCCCACCAAGGGAGAGTTCCCAAATCAAGGGAGATATTCTGCTGATAGGAAAATATGACCTGAGTGAAAAAATCCACCGTATGCCAAATACCCCGCCAAAAAATGACCACCCCAACGCCGCCGATAAAAGCGTAAAGAACCGGATAATGACTCAACCTGCCTCTGATTTTATCTTCAATCGTATCAAGAAACTTATATATGGATTTCATAAGAAATTTTATCTAAACTTTTTTCGAGCGGCTTTTTTAGCGAGCGTGAGTCGCTTGATTTCAAGTCTTTTCTTGGTTTTATGAGAATGTCTTGATTTCTTTTTTGGACTAAGTGTTGTGCCTCTTTTTGCCATATAATTATTTTAAGTTATTAATAATAAATTTTATTTCGCTTTCTCTCCATATGCTTCATCTTGCGTATTTTTATCCGCATCTGCTTTTGTAGCCTCAAGAGTTCCATCAATATGATTCGGCGGAGCATACACTGTGTATATTTTTAGCGGAACAGTGCCAGTATTTATGAAATTATGTTCCGTGCCGGGTGTTACGACTACCACATCACCCGCCCCGATTGTACTTTCTTTGCCGTCTAAAACCGCTTTTCCGGTGCCGCTTAAAAAGAATAAAGTCTGTTCATTATATTTATGCACTTCATCTCCGACTTCCCCGCCCGGAGGAATGCTCATCACAACAAGCTGACTTCTTGTGCCCGTAAAAAGAACTTTGCGAAAATAAGTATTCTGCTCTGTTTGCCGAATTATATTTGTTACATATGGCTTACCGGCTTCAGCGTCTATTTGAGCTACGCTATACGACACTCCGACACTTTGTTTGTTTTGATAAAGGTAAAAAAGCGCAATTAAACCAACAACCAGAACCACTATTGCTACGAGCAAAGAACAGTAGGCTTTTTTTGATATTTCCATAATGTTTTTATTATAGCACGTTTATCTAAAATCTTCTTTTAACTTCCAAGGCTTCAGAAAAACAAAAACACCAAGGGCAACGAAGGCCACAACCGCCGCAAAAATAAAAGCGTATATGGGATTCCAAATCCAGAACACGCCCGCAATCGCCGAAGCCGGAAGATAAACCAAACCCG
>Ga0265313_10002675_pt1 | contig 15121 bp, 12 predicted proteins | sample 4123metaG_FD_203122 | JGI IMG/M metagenome (GOLD analysis project Ga0265313, IMG submission 203122) | Rhizosphere microbial communities from Carex aquatilis grown in University of Washington, Seatle, WA, United States - 4-1-23 metaG | ecosystem: Host-associated > Plants > Roots > Rhizosphere >...
GACGTAATCAAGACTGATTGCAAGTTGGTCGCCTTTTTCCATGCCCCACTGGAAGAACTGCAGCGCCGTCTTGCTGGCAGCCGGGTCGCCCGGGTTCTTGTACATCAGGATGAAGGTGGTGGCGGAGATCGGCCACGCATCGGCGCCGGGCGAGTCGAGGAACAGAACATAGAAATCGTTCTTTGCCGCGCCAACCCAATCGGCACTAGCTGCAGCGTTGCGGAAAGTCTCGATGGTCGGATCAACCGTCTTGCCGGCCTTGTTGATCATCTTGGTGTAGGTCAGGTGATTTTGCTTGGCGAATGCGTATTCCACGTAGCCGATGGAGCCACCGAGCTGCGCGACGTTGCCCGCGACGCCTTCATTGCCCTTGGCGCCGATGCCGGTCGGCCAGTCGATCGCCGTGTCCGCGCCGACATTGTTTTTCCAGTCGGGGCTGACACGCGCAAGATAGGTAGCGAAGTTAAACGTTGTGCCCGAGCCGTCCGAACGGTGGACGACGGTGATGGCGCGGCCCGGCAGGGTGACGCTCGGGTTCAGCTTCTTGATGGCGGGATCGTCCCAACGGGTAATGTGACCCAGAAAGATGTTGGCCAGGGTCGGACCGTCCAGCACCAGCTGACCCGGCTTGACGCCGGCAACGTTGATCACTGGAACGATACCACCCACAACGACCGGGAATTGCGCCAGTCCCGAAGCGGTCAACTCCTTCGACTGGAGCGGCTTGTCAGTGGCGCCGAAGATAACGGTCTTGGCCTTGATTTGGGCGATGCCGCCGCCCGAGCCGATCGAGGCGTAGTTCAGGCTGTTGCCCGAAACGCCCTTATAGACCGAGGCCCATTTGGTGGCGATGGGAGCCACGAAGGTCGATCCCGCGCCTGTGACTTCGGCTGCGATGGCGCCGGTGGCGAACACGGCAAACGCCGCGACGCCAGCCAGGATCCTGAGGTGCTTGTTCATTGGAACTCCTTTGGTTCGGGAGCAATCGCTCCCTTTGGATCAGGTTAGTTGGCGAAGGCCAAGCGAAGAGCCAAGATGTTGAGATCCTGGCTATTCTGGTTGAGGTTGGAGGCAACGCCCTTCTTCACCGAGACGATCATGTCGTCGAGTTGAAGTTTCACGTTGCGGTTGAAGTACCAGTTGACGCCGAGATCCACGACGCGTTCCTCACCACCGGTGATGCCTGCCAGGTTCGAGGTCCCGGTGACGTTGGTGACCGCCACCTGCGTCGCTTTCCAGTTCAGGTCGGTGTCGGAATAGCGCGCCACCAGTTCCCAGGTGCCCCAGCTGTCGCCGGCCAGAGAGAAGGGCGCCGAAGGCACCGGCGAATTAAAGCTGGCCTGGGTCTCATTGATGCCGCTCGCCGTATAGACCTTGGTCTCGCCGGTGATGATCCAGGATGCGCCGATGGTGAAACCATGGAAGCTGGGATGGTCGATCACCGAGGTCGAACTGACGCAGATCGGATTGTTGGTGGCGGTGAGCGAGGAGCACTGACGGTCCGCCTGGAAACTGGCGTATTCCGCGCCAAGATAGAGGTTCTGGAGATTCCCCTCCAGGTCAACCGCCCACATGCTGCCGGTCTTGGCGTTGATGGCGCCGGTGTCGATCAGACGGGTGCCGTCAACGCGGATTTCCGGACGATCGCGGAAACGCAGTGTCTGGGTGCCGCCATCGGGATTGCCGTTGGAGCCCGAATAGAGCACCCGGGCGGCACTGACGCCGACCTGAAGGTTGGAAATGCCGTCGCTCCAGAACCGGTCCACGGCACGGCCCAGGATCTGCGAATTCTCATCGCCAGAGCCAGGGGTCGCCAGGCCGGAATTCGAAGCATGATTCGCCGCGCTGCCGGTCTTGCCGCCGGTATAGGCGATGTCGATGGCAGTGTTGTCGCCCGCCCAGAGCGAATCGGTCTTGGACCAGCCGACCTCGACGCCGCGACGGCTGTCGCCGGCGCCAAAGGTGTCGGCGGCGATGTTCTCGATCTCCGGACGCTCTAGCCACATCAGATTGGCTGAGGTGGTGGTGCCTTCCATCATGAAGGAAGGCTCGATCACGCCGACGTTGAAGTGCCAGTTGGGAATGCCGGTATAGGTGATGACCGCCTTGTTCAGCAGCGGATCGCCTTCGCCGGCATTCGGCACGCCGGAGGCGCCGAAGCTGCCGCCGTCGCTGCCGCCCGCATTGAGGCGGATTTCATAGGAGAAGTCGTTATAGACCTTGCCCTCGACGCCGAAATAGGCGCGGCGCATCACGGATCCGCTGGAAAGGTCAGTAGGGCCACCGAAGCCGGCAGGATGGGTACTGTCCTGCGAGAAACCGGCGAAGTCAGCGTGCATACGAAGGCGGATGGACATGGTGAAACGACCGTCACCAGTGGCGAGAGTTGGCCGGCCATTGTCGAAGGTCCAGGAGGCATAATTATACTGCTGCTCCAGGGTCGACAGACGGGTGCGGTCGCCCATCGCGCGGTCTTCCAGCGCTGTAAGGCGATCCTCTACGGACTGCGCCATGGCGTTCGTCATCATTGCGATGGTGGCGGCGCCGACCATCAAACCCACCTTGCCCGTCTTCTTCACGGAAATACCCCTCTGTTGCATTGCGCAATCTCGCGCGGGGCTGCTATCGCCGTGGCCCGCGACGGGCCTGTGAAAGTTCCGTGACGGTGATGTGACACGGCGGGCGGAAGGCAGGGATTCCGCGCTTTCAAGAGTTGCGACATGTTAGTAATTGGCCGCTGTGGCGACCCGGACACGCCTCAAATCGAGTTGCCCAGCCTTAAAGCTCGCGGCCGCGAATCCATTCGCGGGAAGCGCGGATTACAGTCCGGTAAGTCCGTACACAGAGAGCTTCAAGCGAGCGCGCTATAGCGGCCGCGGAAAAAGACCAGCGGCGCGCCCTCCTGCGGACGGTGGAAGCGCAGCACCCGCCCGATCAGCACCGAATGATCGCCGCCATCGGCCACCTTTTCCCGCGTGCATTCGAACGCCGCCAGGCAATCGGCCAGCGCCGGCGGACCCAGTTCAGTCTCCAGCAGCTTGAGCCCGTCCAGACTATGCTCACCCGCGCCCGCCAGCCGCGCCGAAACCGCCCGATGCCCCGCCGCCAGCAGCGAGACGGTGAAACCGGGCGCGGCGACGAAGGCGTCGTGCCGGCGCGAGCGCCGGTCGATGCACCACAACACCAGTGGCGGATCGAGCGAAACCGAGGTGAAGGAATTGACCGTGATCCCGATATGGGACGCCTCGCCACCGGTCGCCGCCGTCACCACCGCCACCCCAGTGGGATAAAGCCCCAGGGCATCGCGGAAAGCGCGGGAATCGAAGCTCTGATCGCCTGCCATTTCACACTCGGTTAAGCGGGGCTGTGCATTATCGCTCAAGTTAGGCGAGACCAGCCCCGGCGGAAAGACCGGGGCGGCGAGCCGGGTAGATTGGGTGGCGGTATCATGGCCGGCGATGCAGCGGTCGTAATCAAGCGCGTTAAAAAAGGCGGTCACGCCGGCCATCATGGCGGCGCGTGGAAAGTCGCCTATGCTGACTTCGTCACGGCGATGATGGCCTTTTTCCTGCTGATGTGGCTGATCAACACCACCACCCCGGAGCAGAAGCGCGGCATCGCCGACTATTTCGCGCCCCAGTCCATCGCCCAGACCGTGTCCGGTTCGGGCGGCGTGCTGGGCGGCAAGGTCATGGGGGCCGATTCGGCCCATGCCGGCGGCGCCCAGTCGGTGATGCAGAAACAATCGCCACCCTCGCCCAACAGTCAGACCAACGCCATGGCCGCGGGCGGTTCACAGGGTGGCGCCAACGCCTCCTCCAGCACCAGCACGGCCGATTCGCAATCGGCGCAGGACGGCGAGTTCAATCACGCCGCCGAAGCGATCCACCAGACGGTGCAGGACAATCCCGACCTCGCCAACCTTTCGCACCAGGTCATCACCGAAAATACGCCGCAGGGCCTGCGCATCCAGTTGGTCGATGCCGATGGCCGCCCCATGTTCCAGCAGGGTTCGACCGAACTGACGCCCTATGCCAGGAAATTGCTGGCGGCGATCGGCGGCATTGTCGGCAACCTGCCCAACCGCGTCAGCATCGCCGGCCATACCAGCGGCGGCGACAGCGCCGGCGACGACTGGAAGCTTTCGTCCGACCGCGCCAATGCCGCCCGCGTCGTGCTGCAGGCCGGCGGCCTGGGTGCCGACCGCATCTACGAGACCGCGGGCAAGGCCGCCTCCGAACCGCTGCTGCCGGAGAATCCCGGCGCCTCGGCGAATCGCAGGCTGTCGATCGTGCTGCTGAAGGAAGCGCCGCCCGCGCCTGCTGGCGGACCACTGGGCAATTAGCGAAACCACCTTTCTTCAGTCCTGACATCAGGATCTGGAACCAAACGCCCGATGGTGTTGGTTTTTTGACGGTGGACCGTTAACCCAGAGATGGACCGGAGACTGGCGCGGCGCCGGGATTCCTTGTCATATTCGGGTCGTGACCGACCAGCGCGCCGCCCGCATTCCGCAATTCTTCCTGACACCGGGAGGGCCCTGCCCCTATCTGCCCGGCCGGGTGGAACGCAAGGTCTTCGCCCGCCTGGCCGGCAATCTGGCGCAGCCGCTGTCGGAAGCGCTGACCCATTCCGGCTTCCGCCGCAGCCAGTCCATCGCCTACCGCCCGGCCTGCGAGGGCTGTAACGCCTGCGTCTCGGTGCGGGTGCTGGCCAGCGAGTTCCGGGCCGGACGCAACCTCCGGCGCAACGCCAAGCGCAACGCCGACCTTTCCCGCGCCGAAGTCGCCGCCGAGGCGACGCGCGAGCAGTTCGCCCTGCTGCGCACTTATCTCGACTCCCGCCATCCCGGTGGCGGCATGAGCGACATGGGTCTGTTCGATTATGTCGCCATGGTCGAGGAGACGCCGGTTGATACTCACATCGTCGAATATCGCGACCGTGACGGGATGCTGATGGCCGCCGCGCTCACCGACAAGCTGCGCGACGGTCTTTCCATGGTCTATTCCTTCTTCCATCCCGGCGCGCACGATAGGGGCCTTGGCACCTTCATGATCCAGGATCATATCGCGCGGGCGCGCGCGCTCGGCCTGGCTTATGTCTATCTCGGCTATTGGGTGCAGGGCAGCGACAAGATGGATTACAAGATCCGTTTTTCGCCGCTGGAAGCGCTGACTCCGAACGGCTGGGAAGTGCTGATCTAAGTGGTGCGCCTCGCGATCTCCACCTCATAGCGGGGCGCGAAGGGAGGGCCGACACGCTTCAGCCGGACCTCGTCGCCCTCCCGCAGCTTGCCCAGATCCTCCAGCCGCCAACCATCCTTGGCGTCAGGCAGCAGAAGGGCGTTCTTGTTGCCGACATTGATGAAGAGCAGCCGGCCCTCCAGCAGTCCATTCTGCATGAAGTCCAGCAGCGCGCGGTGATAGGGCTCCCGCTTCCAGGCATCCGGCGAAGAGCTATCGACGTACACCCTGGTGGCCTTGTTGTCGTTGTCGGGCACGATGACCAGCTTGCTCTTTTCCGGCTTCCACTCCTCGCCCAGCGCCGGGTCCAGCAGCCAGAGACAGGAGAAGACGCGGCAGCTCTGCGGCCGCTGGTCATAGATGGCGCAACCCTGTCCCGGCACGGCGTGATCGCACCAGACGCCGCGTGGCTTTTCCAGCTCGACGATGCCCATGACCTTGCAACATAAGGTGCATGTCCCGCACTCCCGCGTCACGCTTCGCCACCGCCAAACTGAATTTTCAAATCCGCCACCTGCTCATCGGCGATCTTGGCGACAAGAATTTCGGGCGGCGTGATGGGCTGACCGGGTTCAAGCTGGTCCAGTTCCTCGGCCATATTGCCGTGAGGCCAGGGAATGGCGCCGCCGCTATAGCCGATGGGCTGGATGGCACGATGGATCGCCGAAGCCAGTGTCGGCACCACCGGCCAGGACAGGTGCGCGAAGAGATGCACCAAATTCAATCCCATGCGCACGCCCACAGCAGCCTTCGCGCGGTCGGTCTTGATGTGGGTCCAGGGCGCGGCGCGGGTGAGATATTCATTGCCCGCCACCCAGATGGCGCGCAATTCGGAAAGCGCCTTGCGGAATTCAGCGACTTCGAGAAACCCCGTATAGGCGGCAACGCGGCGGTCGAGGTCCGCGATCAGCGCCTTTTCCTCTTCGCCATACTCGCCCTCGCCCGGCATCTGGCCTTCAAAGCGCGCGGCGCAGAACTTGGTGACCCGCAGCACGAAATTTCCCAGTACATCGGCCAGATCCTTGTTCACCACGGCGGCGAAATGCTCCCAGGTGAAATTGGCGTCGCCGCTCTCCGGCGCGTTGGCGATCAGGTAGTAGCGCCAGACGTCGGCGGGCGCGACTTCCAGCGCCCGGTCCATGAAAATGCCGCGCTTGCCGGAGGTGGAGAATTTGCCGCCATCATAGTTCAGCCAGTTGAAGCCCTTGAGCCGGTCCACCAGTTTCCAGGGTTCACCCGAACCCATGATGGTCACCGGAAAGCCCACAGTATGGAAAGGCACATTGTCCTTGCCCATGAACTCCCAATAGGTGACGTCCGTACCCTGCCACCAGTCGCGATAATCCTTGCCGTTGCGGTCGGCCCATTCCTTGGTCGCGGCGATGTATTCGATTGGCGCGTCGAACCAGACATAGAAGACCTTGCCCTTGAGCGCGCCGTCCGCGATGTCGTCCGGCACCGGGATGCCCCAATCCAGGTCGCGGGTGATGCCGCGGTCGCGCAGCCCCTCGTCCAGCCATTTGAAGGCGATGGAGGTGACCACCGGCGACCAGTTCTGCTTGTGACCTTCGATCCAGGTACGCAGCTTGTCGGTGAATTGCGATTGCTTGAGAAAGAGATGCGTGGCGTCGCGGATCTCGATGTCGGTCGCCCCCGACACCGCTGAGCGCGGGTCGATGAGATCGACGGGATCAAGCACACGGGTGCAATTCTCGCACTGGTCGCCACGCGCCCGGTCATAGCCGCAATGCGGACAGGTGCCGATGACGTAGCGGTCGGGCAGGAAGCGCTTGTCGGTGACGGAATAGGCCTGTTTTGTGGTGCGCAGTTCCAGAAAGCCGTTCTTCCACAACGCCCGCGCGAAGTGCAGCGTCAACTCATGATTGGCGGCGGAAGAGGAACGTCCGAAATTATCCCAGGCAAGGCCGAAATCGTCGCCCAGCTTTTTCTGCACCGCATGCCACTTGTCGCAGAATTCGCGCGGGCCGATGCCTTCCTCCAGCGCCGCCAGTTCGATCGGGGCGCCATGCTCGTCGGTGGCGCAGATCGCCAGCGTCTCAAGGCCGCGCGCCCGGCAGAAGCGGGCGAAAATGTCGGCTGGCAGCATTGAGCCCACCAGATTGCCCAAATGCTTGACCCCCGCCACATAAGGCAGGGCCGAGGTAATCAGGATGCGTTTTTTTGCGGACATGGCAGGGGCGCGAGACTAGGCTGAAGGAGATGCCCGCCAGTCCTACAGAAGCCGGGCGCATGAGACAACTCGCGCCCAAAAGGGCTATGAGGGGGAACGCGCCATGAAGCGAATTTTTGGGCTTTTCGGTCTGAGCATGATGGCGACCGCCGCGCTGGCCCAGACACAGATGGTGCCGGAAAGCAGCATCATTCCCGTCAGCGCGCTGGATGGCCTGCCGCATCGGGACATCTCCAACGGCATCGTCTCCGCCAAGGTCTATCTGCCCGGCGAAGGCGGCTTCTATCGCGGCACCCGCTTCGACCGCACCGGCGTGGTGACGCATGCCACCTTCAAGGGCCATGACTTTGGCCAGCCCTGGTTCTCCAGCTATTCGCCCTATACCCGCGATTTCATGTGGAAGAACGGCCAGGTCACCGTCTCCACCGTCAGCGCGGCGGTTGGCCCGGCCGAGGATTTCTCGCCCTCAGGCTATGATGACGCTGGCGATGGTGGCCGTTTCCTCAAGATCGGCGTCGGCGTCATGAAGCGCGATTCCCGCGCCTATGATTTCGTCCATCCTTATCCGATCGTGACCGAAGGCACACGCAGCGAAAGCCATACCGGCAACAGCGTGCGCCTGACCCACACAATCTCCGACCAGGAGAGCGGCTTCGGCTATTCCTATGTGAAGACGGTGCGGCTGGTGCCCGGCAAGGCACAGATGACGATCGAGCATGTGCTGACCAACACCGGCAAGAAAGACATCGTCTCCGACGTCTACTGCCACAACTTCCTGACGCTTTCGCCCGGCGACGAGAATGTCGCCATCACCGCGCCTTTCGACATCACGGCCGGCAGGCCCTTCGCGCCCGGCGCCGCTGTGGTGGAAGGCAGGACCCTTCGCTATCTGCGCCCGGTAAAGGAAGGCGAAAGCGTCACTTCGCCCATCAGCGGCTTCAGCGACAAGGTCAGCGACTATGACTTCACGGTGCGGAACACCGCTACGGGTTTTGGCCAACGCATCCGCGCCGACCAGCCCCTGGCGCGGATCAATTTCTGGTCGATCCGCACCAATGTGAGCTGGGAGCCGTATATCGCCATCAGCCTCAAGCCCGGCCAGACCAAGCGCTGGACCTACACCTATGACTATTTCGGTCCCGGCGGCGGCTAAGACCGGGGCCGTTGAACTTGCCTTTAACGGGAATGGTGGCCTATTCAGCCCCTGCGTGGCCGGATTAGCTCAGCGGTAGAGCAGTGGTTTTTGTAAACCTGTGGCCGTCAAGGCCGGGGATTTACCCCTTAAAAACTGTCGGATATTACAGTGGTCGAGAAAGTGCCGGTTTAGCTCAGTTGGTAGAGCACCGCATTTGTAATGCGGGGGTCGTCAGTTCGAGTCTGACAACCGGCACCACCCACTTTGTCTCTCTTTTGTCTCGGCCCTTTAAAGTCTCTCCTCGGCAGTCAGAATTTCCCTCGTGTGCGCGGTTCCTGGCGGGTGTATTGGCGGTCTGAGGGCACGTTATGGGGCGCCGGCAGAGCCATTCAAACCGCCGACATGGACGCCAATGATCTCCGCCTACTGGCAACGGCTGACCGCGATGGAAAATATTTGCGGCGCTGGGACCATGACCAAGCCCTACAATTTTGATGCCGCTGCCACAAAAAACACCCTCGTCATCAACAACAGCCGGATGAACTAGGAAAAGCTTCCGGTCTGGAATGTACGCTTTGGGTCACTGGCAAGCCCCGCTCCGCTAGCCCTTATGTGGTATGGGCCCCAGTCGTTTTGTTGCTACCGCTCTAGCGATCTGCTCCCACATTCTCTGATTGTCGAAGCGCCCCTGCATCCTCTCGTAATCCGCACGGGATTCGCATTCAGATTCTGCGGCTTCCCCGTGCTGCGAGAGCATGGCGGCTGCGGCTTTTCTGACCTTCTCTGGCATGACCCCATAGGCCATAGGTTGTCAGAGGAAGCAATGCCAGCCTGCGATGTCCGCTTTGAGCTGCCGGCTCAACCGGTCGACGCAACACAGGCGTTGAATCTATCTGCCGGCGTTTGAAACGCCAAGGTCTCACGCGGTCGTTCATTGAGCTGGCGGGCCACCCTGTTCAGGTAGGCTAAAGTTCGCACATCCCTCGGGGGAGGCGTATGAAGTTAGCTTGTGTCCGTCGGTAAGGTTGGGGCAACGGGAAATACTAAGGCCTCGGCAGAGCGTCCCCGCCCCCGCCGCTCCTCACGGTCAGCTCTCTCGCCGGCCAGGCGACGGTCCTCTCGATTGGCACGCCTATCGGGACCGATAAAAGCTTTGGTGGCAACAAAATCCTTAGGCGTCTGTAGCGTTGCGCGGAGCTTGCGCTCGACAGTCGCGACACTGACAGGCTTTACGATGACGCCATTTATGCCGGCGTCCCGCGCGGTGTGGATTTGTTGTTCATCAGCTCCCGCGGTAACCAGGAAAACAGGCACCAGAATATTGCGGGTATTGAAGTCGCGCCGCAGCGTTTTCATGAAATCTGCTGGAACGCCCGCCAATTCGTCGCAGAATACGACGTCGCGCCTATGCGTCTGCAATGTCGAAAGGGCCCGCCCAGTACTTGATACATAGTCGATGTCGTGAACCTCCAGCGAAACCAATATACGGCGTAGAAGGTCACGACTGTAACCCGTCGGGTCGATGATTATGGCCTTTATGCTGCGAAATTCTTCCATGGCACTCCCGAAACTTGCCGAATGGAGTTGCGGTAGTTGTCGCTTTCTTGCTCCAGTAGGGAGATGGTGACACGGCGCTCGTAAAAAGTGCTTTAAGAGAATGGTAAACAACCTTTACGGAAAATAGACGAGCGATAGTTCCTGCCGTTTGAAATCGTAGGGCATTGCGAACATCTCAGGGCCACATAGGAGCTACATTTAGCATTAGCTAACTGGTTGCCTTCAGGGACGACGAAGATCCAGAAATTGCCCCTTCTTAAACTTATGTCATCAACCCTGGGGATAACATCCAACCATGTTCGCGACCATATATCGCTTTTGGAAAGACGAAAGCGCGGCCACTGCTATCGAGTATGGCCTCATGCGCGGTTTACGCACTGCAATTTCTGCGTTTCGATAATTCCGGTGCTGTCAATTTGTCTGTTTGCGACGAAGTCGGGCCAATCATGGAGACAGATACTGCTTCGCTAAAATGAAGCGCCCGGCAACAATCCGCTGGGTCTGTTACCGGCCCACGAGCTCTACAGGTCCTACGAGCTTCCGGTGGCAAGAGACGCTTTTCGCTATGCTGGAGCGGGAACCCATTACCAGACCGCGGGAGGCCGTCAGGGCGGCTATATTATCCCTCCGTATCCAGGCTAGGGAAGTTGTAATGCGCCGCCACTTTGGCGAGTTCGTCCAGGATATGATCGCTTACGTCCGCCTGGGGTGCAGCGCAAAAAGGCGAGAACAGGCGCATGGCACGGATATGCACCGCGACCGGCGCCACATCCCCCATGCCCGCATGCATCAGGCCGTCGGCGATGTCGCAAAGGCCGCGGGTCGCCTTGTCCAGGGTCCCATAGCCGAAGGTGCCGGCCATGGTAACGATCTGGTCGGCCTGGACCAGTATCTCGCGTAGCTGGTCCGGCGACAGGGCCTCGCCGTGGACCCCGGCGACGAGCGCCTCCAGAGCCTGGATGGTAACCTCAATGATCTGGTCTCCTTCGCCGCTGATGGACTTCACATTCGCCATGGCCGCGTCGATGGCTTGGTCGCGCGCGATGCCGCCTTGCCGGGCGATCATCTCCTGCAACGGGATGGTGGGGAAATGGATTTTCTTGATGCTCATTGCGTTGTGCTTTCTGCAATGGACGCCGCGCTGATTCTTTCGAGATTGTCGGTTTCGCGCTTATAGTCGTTGTCGGGCGGGAGTATGGTGCGGAAGCGCCGGTCAGGACCGATGTAGGTCGAGGCTTCAATATAGGCGCGCTTGGTGCGGCCGAGCCAGCCAATTCGGTCGAACAAGGCCTTTGGTGAGAGCGGCTTCTGCATCACCAGATTGGCGCCGGCATTGCGCACCTCGTTCAGCATGCGCACCTGGGTGTAACCCGACAATACTATGATGGGCACGAAGCGCAGGGGCTCCTTCTGCTCGCGCCGGATCCAGCGGATCAGGTCCGAGCCGGCCATGTCGGGAAGATCCGCCTCGATGATCGCCAGCGTGACCCAATTGTCCTTCATATATTCCATGGCGGTAGCGCCACTGTCGCAAGAGCGGATATGCTGCACCCCGAAGCCGGCCATCATCTGGGCCACTAGCGCGCGGTAATAATGGTTGCGGTCGACGAGCAGAACGCCGATGCCGCGCAGATTTAATCGGAGTTGAGCCATCGCGCCCTCCCCAGCTCGCGGCAAACTTATTGTACACAGTAAGGTCACGTTGGTTAAAGTTGTCTTATATCTCTTCTTCTGAGAGATTCAGCCCGTTTCCAACAATCAGCAATGTATGAAAGCCACGATATAGGGGCGCCACTCTGCTTTCGTCCGCGTTGTCGGGCTGACGGAGAATGCCGGCCTGCATTTCGCGCACTATAATTTCATACGCCAGCCGGATCCGAAGGAGTCGTGCCGCCTTTGATCACCTTGATCTTCTTGGGGACGCGGATGCGCCCCTCCAGACCGGGCGCTGGCGGGCGCGGCGATCAGTCCGCTGCCTCGGTGCGGGTTGGGTTCGGCCTCGGTATGGCCTGTGGTCTGCCCATTGCCGGTGTCGCGGAACCGTCCAGGTTAATAACTTATTTCCAAGGCACGGTTATGCTGCTTTCCTGTTCGGATATCCAGCATGGCAGAATCTGTTCTCAAATACGCCCAGCAAAATAGCAGCGCGCCCAGCGATAAGCCGCTGCGCGACCGCCATACCGTGCGCGCCGGAAACGCCCAGTTCGGACCAAGGGAACTTGAGGCCTGTCTGGACAACCGGCATTTCCGGGTGGAATACCAGCCGAAAGTCGCCCTGCTCAGCAACCAGACGTCGCAGTTCGGCGTCGAAGCCCTGTGCCGCATTGGCGATCCGGCGTTCGGGGCGATTTCACCGGACACATTCATCGCCATTGCCGAAGCCAACGGCCTGATTTTCAAACTGACGGACTTGGTGGCTTGCGATACCTTCCGGGCCTGGCAATCGTGGAATAGCGCTGGGCTTCCTATCCGGCTTGCGCTCAATGTGTCGCCTCTTCTGCTGGCCGACCGGGATTGGTTCGACTCCTTCCTTCAACGTTGTGCAGAATTCCGGATGGATCCGAAATGGATCACCTTGGAAATCACCGAAACAGCAGCGGGTGCGACCGATGAGCAAGCTGGCGAGATACTCCGGAACCTGCACGAAAAGGGCTTCAAGCTCTCCATAGACGATTTCGGCACTGGATTTTCGTCGCTCGCCACGCTTTACCGGCTGCCCATTTCGGAGATGAAGATTGACAAGAGCTTTGTCCTCGAGATGGATAGGAAGCCAGGCGCCAGGGAGGTGGTCGAATCCGCGGTGACCTTGGCCAAGCGCATGGGCATTAGAGTCGTCGCCGAAGGCGTTGAAACGGAAAAGATGTTTGAGGAACTCCGTCGCATCGGCTGCGACGAAGTGCAGGGCTTTTTCGTCTGCAAATCCCTTCCGGTAGAGGCGATCGTTCCTTTCTTTACAGACTGGAAGAAATCGCGTGGTGCGCTATCGGGTTCCGCGGCGTTTCAGTTGCCAAAAGTCGCGCTCATCCAGGCGCTTTTGAACGATCTTGCCAATGACATAGCGCCTCCGGTCCCCATGAAGGTCGGGCCCTATGCCGCGCCGGCAGTGCCGGTCATTTCCGCCGACCGCGCTAGGGATCTGGTGCTGAAGATCCCGCCGCTCGTTCTTGGCGGCAGAACGGTGCCGGCTCTTGCTTCCTGCCACGAGGCGATGCGCGCGCTCGAAAAGATGCCGGGGGGGCACGCGCCCTGTTCCCGGATCGGGCAGCTGCAATCACAACTAGAAGGCGAATTGCTTTCAGATGGCGAGGTTGAAATCCGGACGTCCTCGCGCAATTACCGCCTGCTGCCCCGCAACAGCGTGACACTGGGGCGCCCATCACCCACGGCATCGCCCGATATTTCAGTGCAGTGTTCCTGGTTCAATCCTGGCGACAGGAACCTGCGCATATTTCGGCGAGACGACCAATATTTCGTCGAGGATACCGGCAGCAGGCACGGCCACCTTGTCGATGGCGACAGACTCGATCCGCACCGCCCTTATTTGCTTCCGGTCGGCAATACCTTGGTGGAGATATGCCTTGCCTCCGGCGGCCAGGCGCCAGTTTCGCTGCTGCTGCAGCGACGGTTCTATGACCAGGATGCCGTCCTGGTGGAGTTCGAATATGACGAACAGACGCTTCTGACTGACCTTGGAGAAAAGGCATGGTCTGTGCTGAAGGGGCAGCTGGAGACCAGGTGGATCATCTTCAACGGAAAGGTCAGCCTGGGCCGATCGTCGGAGTGCTCCATCATCCTGCGCGACTGCATGGCACCGGTCGCGGCCATCGTCACCTTCGAGGACGGATACTGGATTACGCCTACTGATGGAGTGATATTCAGGGCCGGCGACACGGAATTTCGGCAGCGTCTGCCGATGCTCCTGACTTCTGAACTAGACCTTGCCGGATCGGTCGTAACGGCCCATCGCGCCGAGGATGCGGCGCGTTGAGCGGCGGCGATATCCGCTTCTGACCCATGGCGGACTTGCCTCAGTCAGAGCGTTCTACTCTGGTGATATTGCAGACCTTTCAGTTAACCAGAACAGACCTCCTCATGAACGGGGCAATATGGGAAGCAGGTCAATGGCTTGAGCCAGATGCGAGAGCATATAAAATTTTAAACTAATCAAAGATCACACCTAAACACATGTTCCCCATCATGCAGCGGCTGGCTTCCTGTTATACGGATGATCGCTATGTCTGGAATTATCACGGCGAATGAAAGCGATGCAGTGGCAATGCCTGCATCGGGAAAGCAACGTCCTCCCGGCCTCAGTGGCGCGACAGGCGCGGATATTGGCTCAGGCCGCAGTCTGGAGGCGCAAAGCCCGGGCTGCGATTCCCACGGTGCGCCAATCAGTGCCGCACAGTTCGTTGCGACAATCAGGGCGCACGAGGATTATGTGTTGCGATGTCGCGGAGGCCAGCGTGCCGATTTGCGCCTCACCAAGTTTCCGGGCGTGAATTTAAGAAAACGCCGGCTCGACTCGATTAATTTTTCAGGCGCGAATTTACAAGGAGCCAACTTTGCGGGCGCCAGCCTCGATCTTGCATCGCTTTCGTGCGCTGATCTGACCAGGGCCAACCTGGCCGAAGCAAGCCTGAAGAGAGCGGATTTGCGTGGTGCCCGCGTCCAAGGCGCGAGCTTTGAATTTGCAGATATGGATGGCGCCGATTTTCGCCAAGCGACCATCGTCGTTACCGGCAATGATAAATGGACGATCGTCGGACAGGATAAAGACAAGTCAACTATAGTGAGCTTTGCGAATTGTTCCCTGAAAGGAGCAAAACTGCAAAATGCCAACCTGAAGGACGCGAACTTTGACGGTGCACTATTAAACGGTGCTTCTTTTGCCGGAACGACCCTGGGCAATGCCAGTTTTGAAGGCGCGGTACTGATCGGCGTAAAAATTGCAGAGCTTCGTCTGCCGCCGTCCAGGCTCAAGAACTGCATCAC
>Ga0265313_10002676_pt1 | contig 15100 bp, 12 predicted proteins | sample 4123metaG_FD_203122 | JGI IMG/M metagenome (GOLD analysis project Ga0265313, IMG submission 203122) | Rhizosphere microbial communities from Carex aquatilis grown in University of Washington, Seatle, WA, United States - 4-1-23 metaG | ecosystem: Host-associated > Plants > Roots > Rhizosphere >...
AGTCCAATTGCCATCCCATGCTTGAGTACATTCAAGCAGCCGCCAGTTGCCGTTGTGCACCACTGGCAGTTTTAGGCATTCGAGCAGCTCGTCGTAGAACTTGTGAATATCCACGTCGATGTCTTCTTTTGGTTTGCGACGCACATGAACGGATACTCGTTTGCGGAGACCCTCAAACTGGCCCTGGTGAAAAAATCTCAAGCCCTGAGAGAAAAATGTGAGGATAGCTGCGGCCTTGTGTTGTTCGGGTGAGAAAGTTCCGGCGGCACGAGGTTCGTCATGGTTTTCCAAAAATCGTGCAGAACGCTGCTGATAGTCGGGCGCAGCCCAGAAGTGTTCACGAACCGCGCGAGCGTTGTTTTGACGCAGCCGGTCGTACAGGCGTTTATCATATGTGAAGTCAAAGCCTTGTTGCTGCAGGTCCCATTCTCTGTCCCAGTAGACCTCCGCCATGAAAGTGAAATCGGGATAAGAATCTCGTGTGTTTGCAATGGCTGCCGGCCAGAAAGGCTCTATGTTGATTCCCCAGGTGCGCGCGAAAACATCAGGCAAGACAAGCATCGCCATGTCACAGCGCAGCCCGTCGCAAGAGTCGGCAATTTTGGAAATCTCTGCAAACATGGCTTCCCGGAATGCCGGATTGCCATAGTTCAATTGCAGGGTATCAGGCCATCCGTCGAAATATGGATCCCGCCCGTGAGCGAAAATCCTTTCGCCGACTTTGAGAAAGTTCTGCGGTGCCTGCGCGATCGATGATTCATCACCCTGCACGTAAAACTCAGGATGTGATTGCACCCAGGTATGATCTATCGCTGTGTGATTAGGAACCAGGTCGAGCATTAGTTTCATACCGCGTTGATTGATGCGTTCTTTCAAGCGCGTGAGGGCATCAGGTTTTCCGAAGTTTGTGTGCAAGGTGTAATCACTGACGGCAAAGCCGGATCCGCAAATATCCTCATCGCTCAGATCGGGAATGTCGGCTTTGAAGCCATCTTTCCAGCCGGGATGATTGATGGAGATTTTTCGGCCGGCCTCACCGGTTTGCCAGACGCTGAGGAAGTAAACCCAGGCAAAACCTTGTTCTGCAAACTCATCGAAAACGCTGTCCGGAATATCGTCGAGAGTAGCCTGGCGTCCAAGCTGTTTCGACATTTCCGTCAGCCATACGCGAGTATTGACCTGATACAGAGTCGGATTCCTCTGCAGGACCTTCAGCTGATCTTGCGTTTTCAGAGCTGTCGGCTTTACCTTCTGTTTTGAGTCCATTTTGAAAATGTTCCTCTTTTGTTGTGCATTATCTCTCAATAAGGGCGACGCCGCGCATCGCCCTGTGCCGACAGCTTGCTACTTTATGACCTCCATCATGTGCGCCAGGCGCCGCATTGGATGCGGAGCCAACCAGGTTTCTTCTGTCATTATGGCATTCATATAGAGAAGCTTCGCGACTAGACCTGTCCAGCCCGTCTGGTGCGAGGCACCAAGACCGGCACCATTGTCTCCCTGGAAGTACTCATAGAATAAATACAAGTCTTTCCAGTGGGGGTCATCCTGGAATTTTTCCGCGCCACCATAGAGGGCAAGCTTTCCGTCTTTGTCGCGCAGGAAAATGCCGGCTAATCGATTCATGATGTCTTGTGCACATTCGAATAACGTGCACATCTTGCCTGATCCTGTCGGATACTCGATTTTGAAATCATTGCCATAGTAGCAATAGTAGTTGAGCAAGGCGCGCACCATGAGGAAGTTGACGGGCATCCAGATGGGACCGCGCCAATTCGAATTGCCGCCAAACATGCCGCTGTCGGATTCTCCAGGCACATAATCGACTCTGAATTCAGTGCCATCGCAGTCGAATACGAATGGGTGCTCCTGGTGATAGCGAGAAAGGCTGCGAATTCCATAAGGACTGAGAAACTCGTTTTCATCGAACATGCGCGACAGAATACGACGCAAATTTTTCTCATTGCAAATCGATAGCATTCTGCGTCCGGCAACCCCTGGTTTCATCGGCGTGTGAATGTTTCCGCAAATATCTTTCTGGCGCTTCAAGAAGTTTTCTGCTCTTTCTGTGAAGCCTGATACGTTATTCCAAACATCCTCTTCGATGACGACGACTGATGCAAGTGGCAGCAGTCCAACCATCGAACGCACTTTCAGTCGTGTTGCCTGTCCATTGGGAAGCCTGAGAACGTCGTAGAAAAATCCGTCTTCTTCGTCCCAGAGTTCATCTCGATGGGCGCCTGGTCTGTCCATGGCGCTGCCAATCCAAATAGTGTGTTCGAAGAACTTCATGGCGAAGCGCTCATACAGTGGATTGTCTTGTGCAAGTTCAAGCGCGATATTCAACATCTGCTGACTGAAGAAAACCATCCAGGCTGTCCCGTCTGCTTGCTCCAAACTTCCACCGGTAGGCAATGCATGGCTTCTGTCGAAAACACCGATATTGTCGAGCCCCAGAAAACCGCCTTCGAAAACATTGTGTCCACGCGGATCTTTGCGATTGATCCACCAGGTGAAATTTACCAGCAATTTAGAAAACGCATACTTCAGGAAGTCGCGATCGCCAAATCCATCGTGCTGCCATCTGTCATACAGATAGGCCCAATACGTCGCAAAAGCATGCACCGGCGGATTGACGTCACTGAAATTCCATTCGTATGCTGGAATTTGGCCATTCGGATGCAGGTATGAACTCTTAAGCATCATATCCAGCTGTGTCTTGGCAAAATCCGGGTCGACCATGTTGATCGACATGATGTGAAACGCCAGATCCCAAGCCGCATACCATGGGTATTCCCATTTGTCGGGCATGGAGATAATGTCTTCGTTATACATGTGAAACCATGCCGCATTCCGAACCTTATCGGAGCCTGACATCGGCAGAACATTATGCTCGCGCAGCCATTGACCGACGTCGTAGTAGAAGTACTGCTTGCTCCACATCATGCCGGAGAGAGCAGCACGCATCAAAGACATTTTCTCTTTGTCTTTTCTGAGTTTTTCAGGAGCAAGCGTTTCGAAAAATTCATCCGCTTCTCTCAAACGCATTGCCATCACTTCGTCGAAGTCCGTCATTGGAGCGCTGCATTCGCTGCCACTAAAACGCAGCTTGATGGTTTTCGAACCACCGGCAGGTATGCGCATTTTGTAGTGCGCTGACATTTTGGTGCCGGTCTTGGCGGGATTGACGAATTGAGTTTCACCATTAACCACGCAGGCGTTAATGCCGTCTTTGACATAGGGCGTCTGGTTGGGAGTGTCCCAGAGCCTTTCACTGTTCGATTCGTTTTCAGTAAACAAAAGAGGCACATCACTGTCGAAATAAATGTGATACTCGGACAGACCTTCTTTCAGCGATGGATCAGTATGTTGTGCGACTGCCATCGAACGTCCATCCTTGGACAATCCGCGAATCATCGGTTTTGAGCCACCCTCAGCCCACGACCATGTATTGCGAAACCAGAAAGTCGGAAGCATGTCGATTTCGGCTTCGTCCGGGCCGCGATTGCAGATGGTTATTTTGACGAGCATGTCTTCGGGCGCGCCTTTTGCATACTCGACGAAAACATCGAAATACCTGTCATCATCAAAGACGCCGGTATCGATCAACTCATACTCAAGGTCGCGCTTGCCACGCTTTTTGTTGTTTTCGATCAGTTGTTCGTACGGGAATGGATGCTGTGTGTACTTGTACAAGTACTTCATGTATGAGTGTGTAGGCGTGCTGTCCAGATAGAAGTAATACTCTTTTGCGTCCTCGCCGTGATTGCCTTCCTGGTTGGTCAACCCGTAGATGCGTTCTTTAAGAATCTGATCTCTGCCATTCCACATTGCCAGCGCGAAGCACAAAATCTGGTGGTCATCGCAGATGCCGCCCAATCCATCTTCACCCCAGCGATAAGCACGCGACCTTGCATGGTCGTGCGGAAAGTAATTCCAGGCATCTCCATTGTCACTGTAGTCTTCTCTGACCGTTCCCCACTGGCGTTCGCTCAAATACGGTCCCCATTTTTTCCAGGGCGTGCCGCTGTCGCGCGCTGCGAGCAATCGCTTCTTTTCGGCTCCCAGTTTTTCGGAGTCGCCGCCGCCCGATTGCCACGAGCCGAGTTGTTCTGCTTCGTAACGCTCGTGATTGAAGTGCCCAGAGAGAGTTTTGTCAGCCATCGCGTCCTGATCCTTGTAGTAGGTGGGGAGAAAAGGCGTATATATAGATATAGATCTCTACTTTTATGCCACGGCTGCGATGTCAATCATGTCGCCGGGTGGATTAAATTACGAATTTGCTTAATGTCGGTTGTCAGTTGGCTGAAATTCTACCGTTATCGCAAGTGCGTTTTGAGAAAATGATTTGATTGAGAGCAATAGAAAAAATGATTTGTTAGCAGACCTTTTGATATAGATGATGCCGATTCACAAAGAGTTTTTGACGAATGCTGTAGCAGTCTGGTTGAGCCTGGCGTTCAATTGTTCGGTAGCATTTGCCGACACCGGTTTTCCTGGCATTGCTGTCCCAAAATCCTATGCACCGAATATAGTACCAGTTGAAATTTACCGGCAAAGCAAATATACGGAGAAGATTGAGCCCCAAGTCCGGCAGGCACTCGATAAAATTCCCGTAAACGTGCAAGAAGCACTGAAGCGAGACGGCATTGCGATTTTGATCGTGCCCGACATACTTTCCGTAAAACCTGAATTCGCAACGGAAAAACCGCGCGGTTATCACGGCGGTGGCTATGACAATTGCGGTGGTTTGTATTATCCAACTGACAAGAAGGTCTTTATTTGCGAACGGCTATCCTGGAATAACGGTCCTTTGCAGGAAAATTGGGATGTTATTTCAACGATGCTTCACGAGTGTGGACACGCCCTCGACCACACGAGCAATTACTCAAAATCTGATGAATTCGTCAAAGCCTATGAGGACGATCAAAAGTATTTAGGCAGCGAGCAGAGAAAAACATTCGAGTATTTCCTTCAGGAAAATGATGCAGGCCGATCGGAGATGTTTGCGGAGTTGTTTCTCGCGAACATCTCGCCAAGAAATGATCGTTATGCCGGTGATTTGGCGAAAGCATTTCCTCGATGCACGAAAGTAGTGAAGGCGATTTCTGACAGGATTTGAAACTCTTGGAAATTTGGTGAAGCGGTAATTGCATTCACATGGAAACGGGGTGAGCCTCTGGCGTCACGACCGAGGCTCTTTGGTGGGAAGTTGATTGCCAAGTGGATACTAGGTCACTTGGACTGCAACTACTGCCTGCAGGCACATTAAATGCCTTTTTCGGTGATTTAATCCACTAAATGCTGCAACAAAATTTTCAATTCGCCACGGTTAGTACAAATTGGTACTAAGATCTGTCAATTGCCGTCAGGCAAGACTGATCACCCTCAATAGACGAACGGAAAAGATATGAACTTCAAAGCAATTCCAGTAATTCTCGCACTTGGAGGTGCGCTTATGGTTTCATCCGGTGCATTGGCAGACACAGCTAAAGTCGAATTTCCTCAGGCAAGCCCGATGTGCACATTGAAGCAACGCATCGGCTTGACCGACATTGAAGTCGACTATTCGAGACCCGGCGTCAAAGGGCGCGAGATTTTTGGCGCCATGCTTCCTTATGGCAAAGTTTGGCGCACCGGCGCAAACTCTGCGACAAAACTTGTTTTCAGCACTGATGTGAAGCTCAACGGTCATGAAATACCGGCCGGGACCTATGCGCTCATGACCATTCCCGACAAAGACGAATGGACTGTCATCATCAACAAAGGCTCCGAACAATGGGGCGCTTACAAATATGACGAAAAGTCTGACGTTGTACGTTTCAAGGTCAAGCCGATCAAGATCGATCACTCGGTCGAGACCCTGACCATCGAGTTTGATGACATCAAGGACGAGTCCGCTGATATGAAGCTGGTTTGGGACAAAACCAAAGTGCCGATCAAGTTGGAAGTCAACTTTGTCGACAAGCTCACCAAGCAAATCGAAGCCGAGATGGCATCGGACGACAAGAATAAGCCTTATTTCCAGGCTGCCAATTTCTGGTTCAACCATGATAAAGATTTGCACCAGGCCAAGAAGTGGGTAGATGCTGCAGTCGCAGAAAAAGACACCTTCTTCATTGTTCACTTGCAAGCGAAAATCCTTGCTAAGTTGGGCGATAAGGCTGGTGCACTTGCGGCCGCCAAGCACTCGACTGAACTGGCCACCAAAGCCAATGACACCGCATATGTAAAACTGAACGAAGCCCTCATTAAGAGTTTGCAGTAACAACTTGCAGTGAGAGTTATCGTTGCCACCAGTTTTAGGTTGCCGTTTTTGAAAAGGTGGCGTTGCGCAATCATCTGTTTGTTGTTGTGCGCAACGTCACTCTTTTCTGGTTCTGTTTTAGGAGTCGAAATGAAGAGTGATTCTCCACAAGCAATTCTGCATGAGCTGGAGAGTTTTCGGCAAATGGGCAGTGTTCTGTACATTGCTGCTCATCCCGATGATGAGAATACGGAACTGCTCGCCTATCTTTCGCGTGGCAGGAATTACCGCACGGCCTATCTTTCTTTGACACGGGGAGATGGTGGTCAAAACGTTTTAGGTGCAGACCTTGGTGCAAAACTTGGTGTGGCTCGCACACAAGAGTTGTTGGCGGCGAGGCAAATTGACGGCGCCCGGCAGTATTTTTCTCGCGCGATTGATTATGGATTTTCGAAAAACTATTTGGAGACGATGCACGTCTGGGACAAGCAAGAAGTGCTGTCCGACATCGTTCGCGTCATTCGCGAATTCCATCCTGATGTTTTAATTACTAGATTCTCGCCGAGTCCCGGCGGCACCCATGGACATCACACCACATCGGCGATATTGGCGATGGAAGCATTCAAGCTCGCCGGCGATCCAAAAGCGTTTCCAGAACAAAATCTGCCACCATGGCAGCCAAAACGAATTTTGTGGAACGCATCGATCTGGCAAAAAGAGAAAATCGGCAGCTCGCCTGTATTCAAAATTGACGCGGCAGGAAAGGATCCTGTATCAGGAGAGACCTTTCATGCAATCGCCAGCGCCAGCCGATCGATGCATAAGACCCAGGGCTTTGATACCTTCAAGCTTCCCGGTGCTGATGACAAAGAGCGGCTCGAGTCGTTCCAACTCTTAGATGGCGCGCCTGTGAAAAGGGACATCATGGACGATGTCGACACCAGTTGGAATCGTGTGCCCGGCGGCGCCGAGATAGGTAAAACTGCAGCGGAAGTAATTACTAAGTTTGACACTAAAGATCCTGCGGCAAGTGTACCGGGGTTGTTGAAACTGCGTGGACAGTTAAACAGCTCTTTTGGTAGTTCAAAAGATCCGGTCATTGTCGAGAAACAAGCCTTGTTGGACAAAGTCTTGCAAGGCTGTCTTGGCTTGAAAACTGAAGCGACAATCGATCGCTCGGATGTAGTGCCCGGCGAGCCGGTGAAGCTTCACATCAGTGCATCTCTTTCAGCTCAGTCGCACACACCAGTTCATTGGATCTCTGTGCGCTTCCCCATGCTGAAAAAGGAAGTTGGTAAGAAGGTTGAACTTCAAATCAACAAACCGAGTTCTTTTGAATTGACGGAGACTTTGCCGACCACCGCACCCTTGACGCAACCATATTGGCTGCGCAGCGAGGGCACGCCTGGAATGTTTCATGTGGACGAGCCTGAACTGATTGGCACCGCAGAAAATTCACCAGCCTTTCCAATTGAAGAAGTCTTCGATGTCGGTGGGCAAACGCTTATAGTTCATGACGAGCCCGTTCAGGTAACAGCGGATTCATCTGGCCATCAGATTCATCGACGTATGGACGTTATTCCTCCGGTTTCCTTGCATTTCGTTTCGGATGTCGTGGTGATGACTCCGGGAACTTCTCGATCAGTTGAAGTCGAGATCAAAACATCACGCGCCAATTCTAAAGGCAGCTTGGAATTGGAGGCACCAAAAGATTGGAAAATCGAGCCGGCTAAGCAATCGTTTAACTTGGCTTCTGTCGGGCAAAGCGCGCAATTCACCTTTACTGTGACGGCACCGCCGAAGTCTGCAACATCACCAGCACCATTCGACTCAGCGAAGATTATGGCTACTGCAGTCATGAATGGTGAGCGCTATCACAATCAGCGCCAGGAAATAAGTTATGCCCATCTGCCCAGGCAGTTGCTGCAGCCACCGGCAGTGCTGCAAGCAGTCAGCTTCGACCTGGCCACTCGCGGTCATACAATTGGATATCTGCCAGGTGCCGGTGACAGTCTGGCAGAGAACTTGCAGCAGATGGGTTATGCCGTAAAGATGCTGGACGACGCCAATCTCGCGGCGAAGGATCTGGAAGGTTTGGATGCTGTGGTTATCGGCATACGCGCTTTCAATGTAAGAGCCAATATCGGAAAAGCAATGCCGACGCTCTTCACTTATATAGAAAATGGTGGGACTGTTGTTACGCAATACAATCGTCACGACAAATTGAAGTCGGAGAAAATCGCGCCATACGATTTGCACATATCCAATGATCGCGTCACAGACGAGAAGGCCCCTGTCACTTTTCTCGCCCCGGATAGTCCTATTTTGAACACGCCCAACAAAATAACCAGTGCTGATTTTGACGGTTGGGTACAGGAGCGTGGACTCTATTTCCCCAATCAATGGGATGAGCACTTCACGCCGATTCTTGCCTTCAGTGATAATGGTGAGTTGCCGCATGCAGGCGGGTTGTTAGCTGCACAATATGGCAAAGGCTATTACATTTACACTGGGCTGGGTTTCTTCCGGCAACTTCCTGCCGGTGTTCCAGGAGCATATCGATTGTTTGCAAACATGGTATCAATCGGCAAGTGATGGGTTTTGCGGTGGAGGAGCTGTGGCGATGAACGAATTGGATATCTTCGTTCTCGTTGGTTCTCTGGCTGCAATTGCATTGTATGGAATATGGCACACAAGAAGTCGTCGCGATTTAAACAGCTATGTGAAAGGCAGCGACCGTACTCCCTGGTGGGTAATTGGCATCTCCGTCATGGCTACGCAGGCGAGCGCCATAACATTTCTCTCGACGCCCGGGCAAGGCTATATCTCTGGGCTGGGTTTTTTGCAGATTTACTATGGCGTTCCGATTGCCATGGTTGTGATTTCGCTTTTCTTTCTGCCGATTTTTCACAAGTTGAATGTATATACTGCATATGAATTCCTGGAAAAGCGATTCGACGTCAAAACGCGCTTGCTGGGTGCAATGCTTTTTCTGTTGCAACGTGGAATTGGCGCTGGATTGACTATATATGCACCGGCCATTGTGCTGTCGACAGTTTTTGGCTGGTCTCTTCAGTGGACGATCATTGTGAGCGGTTTGGTTGTCACTGCTTACACCGTATTTGGTGGAACAGACGCAGTTACTGTAACTCAGAAGTACCAGATGGCTATAATCTTTCTGGGCATGACCATTGCTGCTTGTGTTTTGCTTGGGAAGCTTCCTTCGAGTCTTTCCTTCTCGGATGCGATGAAAGTTGCAGGCGGATTTCAAAAACTCAACGCCGTGAATTTGTCGACCAGCCTGCACGAACGCTATACGATTTGGTCCGGCTTGTTGGGCGGAACATTCTTGATGCTTTCTTATTTTGGTGCCGACCAGTCTCAGGTTCAGCGCTACATTACAGGCTCTTCACTGCGGGAAAGTCGACTTGGTCTGATGTTTAATGCTGTATGCAAGATACCGATGCAATTTTGTATTTTAATGCTGGGCGTGTTGATGTTTGTCTTTTACCAGTTTGAAAAGCCACCTTTGTTTTTTGATTCGACATCCAACAGATACGTAGAAAGTCATCCTGGCGATCAGCGGCTGATTACATATGAAAACGCTTTCAATGCGGCTCACGAGCAAGGGAAACAGCAATTGGAATCCTGGCTGCAGGCCAGTCACAAAGGCGATCAGTCAACTGCTGCTGCCTCATTTGCCGCAGCCGCCGCCGCTAATCAAGAGTGCGAAAAGATCAGAGTGGCAGCAGCTCAGGAATTGCAATCTGAGAATGCAGAAAAGAAGGATAATAAAGCAATTACTGCAAACAGCGCTGACTACGTCTTTATTACTTTCATTCTTCGCGAATTGCCGCACGGCGCTATTGGCTTACTGGTAGCAGCCTTCTTTGCCGCTGCATTGTCTTCCAAGGCTGCAGAACTGAATGCTTTAGGAACCAGCACCACAATTGATTTCTATCGCCTGCTGATCAGGCGCGACGCCACAGATTCTGAGTGTCTGGCGGTGACGAAATGGTTTACCGGCTTTTGGGGCGTTGTGGCGATTGTAATAGCGCTTTTCGCGCATCTTGCGGAAAACTTGATTCAGGCGGTAAACATACTGGGCTCGATCTTTTACGGCGTTCTTTTGGCATTATTCATGGTGGCATTTTTCATCCGTCGCGTCGGCGGAACAGCCATTTTCTGGGCGGCAGTGGTGGCGCAATTATTGGTTTTTTTCCTGTATTACAAGCTGACAATATCGTATCTCTGGTATCCGCTCATCGGGTGCGTGGCATGCGTGGTTTTCAGCCTGCTCTTACAGTTCGTTTTGGAAAACAATAGGAAGGAAGTGGCAGGAGTATGAGTTCACCAATCATATGTTTTGGACAGCAGCCCTGCGGTTTTTACCCGAAGCGCTTTCTCGTCGCCAAAATGCAGACAGCGCGCCGGCTGCAGCAGGAGATTGGCGGTGAAATCGTCTTTTTCTTCCATGACAGCGATCATGACCCACGTGAAACCCGAACTATCCTCCGCCACCGCACTACCAACGATCCTGCTCAACTGAATTTTGCCTTTGAGAACAAAACTCAGCGCAAATTCTCCCCCCTTTATGCTAAGAGAATTCAAGCGGGATGGAAGGAGAAAACCATCTTACAATTGCCAAATTACATTGAGCATCCGCTGATCGATGTTTTCAAAGCTACATCCGCGGATAATGTCGCTGATTTTTGCTTGGAAATGTACCGCGGCATGGGATTGCTCGAGGGGATCAAAGTCATGCGCTCCGGCAGTCCGGAGTTTCGCCGCCAAGCTTGTGATATCTCGGATTTCTATGTGGATATTGCTCGTGACAACGAGATTGTTCGGGCTCGTTTTGCCGGAAATGTCTTGAAACTCCATGAAGGCGGCGATGTGTTTGTTGACTTGCCTCTGGTTGAATTTTCCAAAGAACAGGTGAGCCCGTCGCGCGATTCTCGCTTGCGCTGGATGCAATCGGTTATTCACTGTACGCACTATATCGCCGGAGCCGGAGAGCAGGCTTATCTTCGCAAGGATGAAGCACCGGAGATTGAATTCGTCACCCGTGATAATATCGAGCTGTCTGACGAAGCGTACGTAGAACTTCCCGATTCTACTAAAGCGGAGGAGGTTTCCATTGAGCGTCACTGATACTGCCCCATTGCTCATCTTTGGCGCCCATCCCGATGACATCGAATTCGGCTGCGGTGGTGTTGTGGCAGTGGAAACGCGGGCCGGACGCAAAGCGCATTGCGTTGTCTGCTCTCTGGGTGAAGCGGCATCTAATGGAACGCCGGAGTTACGTGCGGCAGAGTCAAAAGCTGCCACCGACTTGCTGGGAGCTACTGTTGAATTTGTCGAATTGGACGGCGACGCCAAGCTGGAAATTCGAGCTGCTCATTCAATAAAATTGGCTGAGATTATTCGACGAGTCCGCCCTTCAACTGTTCTTGCCACAACTTGCACGGAAAACCAGCACCCCGATCACTCTCGTTTGGGACAACTTGTCCGCGACGCCGCTCGCCTGGCTCGCTACGGCGGACTGACTGAATTGCGCGATCTGGAAGCGCATGCTATCGAGCAATTATTTTTCTACGCCGTTACGCCGGAAGGCGAGCCGCGTGACATTATGCCTATTTTGATCGACATTTCCGCGCCGGAAATAGTTGATGCCTGGACTGCCGCGATGAATGCACACATGACTCAAGCTGCGTCCAACGATTATGTTGAATTGCAGCTAACGCGCGCTCGACTGTTTGGTGCGCGAGCAGGAGTAGGACACGCAATGGCACTTTTCCCTAACGATCCTCTGGTATTCCAATCGCTCGCTCATGCGGGCAAAGGAGCGCGACAATTCTAAGGTGGCTACAGGGCGTCCATTAAAGATAGGTATTACTTGCTACCCTTCAGTCGGCGGCAGCGGGGTGGTGGCAACTACGCTGGGAATCGAACTGGCGCTGCGCGGGCATGAAGTTCATTTCATAAGTTATGAACGCCCTTTTCGGCTGCCTGAGAATGCACCGCGAATTTATTTTCATCAAGTCACAATTAACAGCTACGGTCTATTCAAATATCCTGATTACACTTTGCCCCTCTCGGTCGAAATGGCGCGCGTTAGCTGTATGCATCAATTGGATGTTTTGCATGTGCACTATGCGGTTCCTCATGCAACCGCTGCCATTCTTGCCCGTTGTATGCTGCCGACAGATAAACAGCCGCGCGTCGTCACGACGTTGCATGGCACTGATACCACTTTGCTCGGAGCCGATCCTGGATATGGTCCTGCGATCCATCACGCACTGTTGCAATCCGATGCGGTCACCACTGTTTCGGAATACTTGAAAGTAGAAACAGGTCGCGTGCTCGGCTTTGATGGTGCAATGGACGTTATTCACAACTTCTTTGAACCGGGTACTCCGAAGCGCTCACGAGAAGATGTAAGACGCGATTTGGGTATTGGTGATGAAGTAATGATTCTGCATTCTTCAAATCTGCGTCCTATGAAAAGGATCGATCTGTTGCTGGAAACCATTGCCGGCATAAAAGATCAAAAGTCTTTCAAGCTGGTGATTTTGGCCGGCGCGGATTTCGGCGTTTTTGCAGACGATGTTCGTCGACTAGGACTCGAAGACAGAATTGTGGTGCGGGAAAACGTATTGGAGATAGAAGATTATCTGCAAGCTGCTGACCTGGCATTGTACACGTCCGAGAGCGAGAGCTTCTGCTTGAGCATCCTGGAAGCGATGTTCTTCGGCTGCCCAAGTGTTGCCACCAATGTCGGCGGCATTCCTGAAGTGGTCGATGATGGCAAGACAGGTTTATTGATTCCTTTTGGCGATGTGCCCGCGCTGACCAGCGCTCTGGAAAAATTGATCAAGGATAAAGCTCTGCGTGAAACGCTTGGACAAGCTGCGCGCTTGGAAGCGCAGAGAAGGTTTTCAGCAGATGCCATCATCCCGCGTTATGAGGCTCTATACAATAGATTGTTGACGGTACCGCAGGCGGTTGGAACTTGCAATATCAACGCCTAGAGCCATCTGCAATCGGAATGGAATCCCAGCGCTGAATGACGAGGTGATCGTATGTCCAAAACTGCATTGATGCTGATGGATTTGCAAAATGTGATTGTTAGCCGATATGCCAATGATCCTGCCTTCGTGGAGCGATTGCAGAACGTAATTAAAGCAGCACGTGCTGCCAGTACGCCTATCATTTATGTGGTGGTTAAATTCAGACCAAACTACCCGGAAGTTAGCTCGCGCAATAAGGGTTTTTCTGCTCTCAAGTCCGGGGCGATGAGTCTACTGGAAGGGGAGACGGCAGCTGAAATCTACGAATCATTCGCGCCTCAGCCGGATGATATTGTCGTCACTAAACGTCGCGTTGGAGCCTTCAGCGGCAGCGACCTTGAAGTCGTGTTGCGTTCACAGGAAATCGATCATATGGTTTTGACAGGCATTGCCACCAGCGGTGTGGTGCTCTCGACTGTCAGAGCAGCCGCAGATCTGGACTATAAATTGACTGTCTTATCTGATTGCTGTCTCGACAAAGACGAAGAAGTGCATCGGGTACTTACGGAGAAGGTATTTCCTGCGCAAGCGGATGTCATAACTGCAAAGCAGTGGTTGGAAAAAATCTAGCCAGGTTAGTTTGATTATTTCTTCAGCGCGTCTAGCTTTGCCTCCACATCTTTATAAATGCCATTTATAACGCTTTTGGCTCTTGCATTTCCGGCATCGCGAAATTTCTTAATTTCATCGGCCTGTGATGCTATCAATTTTAAATTCAGATCCACTGCCTTTTTGGTGTAATCACTAGCAAGCTCATTTTTTTTCGCAAGCCTGTAAAAGGAAGCGAGATTCTCGTTTGCTTCAAGAACCGCAGCGGATTCATTCCCGCAAGTGGCAGCGGCCGCGTGCAGCTTCCATTTCAATGCGGTCTCAACTGCTGCATTTTTGTTCATATCATCAGGAGTTTTTGGAAGAGGAGTTGCGCCGCGAGTCAAGAGTTCTTTTCCCACTGCCATCAGCTCCAAGAACATCGGATCACTGCAGCTAACCTTTGCCGTCTCCGCCCCTTGTATTGCTGCAATGTAAAAGGCGACGCCTTGAGAAGCATTGCCCTGCTGCAAAAGCAACTCGGTTGATTTCAGCGTCTGGCGCCAGTCCGCTGGTGTCTTGCTTTTGGCCGCTTTTGCGTTTTTGGCAGGCGCACCATGTGCGGCGGGGTGGGCGCAAATTATAACTAAGGCTGCAAATACCAGAGTGATGAATCTGTGCATCGGGCTGTTACCTTTCATTGGTGTCCTTGATTATTTATTTTCACTTTCTGAAGTGAAGCTAGCAATTTTCTGTTCCAGCTCTGCGTATTCTTTTGCGAATTCTTCCGGCAGTGGTTGTCCGGCTTGAGAATGTGCCATGGCTGCATATTGCATCTCGTTTTGACGCTTAAGCAGGTCTTGCAACGTTTCATTTGGTTTGGATGTTGATTGCATTTGAGTGTCCTTCGATTACATTTTTGGGTTCAAAAAATTCAATCGCGCGTGCAACGCGCGGGCTACAACACCGTCATCGTGCAGGAACCACCGGTTTATATTCCGGCGCGGCATCGCCGGCGACGCGTTGTTCTTTTCGAAGCTCGGCTGCATAGCGGTCGCGAATCTCTTGAGCCAGTTTGAACTCGCGAATTTGCTGTTCGTTCAAACCTCTATATCGATTGGCGGGATCTTCGTAGAACGCCTTTTCATCGGCTGTTCGTGCACCGGCTGGTTTTGTGTGAATGTCCCACCACTTTTGTTCGTAGTCAGGATATTTCACGTTGTCAGGTTGCATTACCACCCTGCCGTTTTTC
>Ga0265313_10002678_pt1 | contig 15092 bp, 13 predicted proteins | sample 4123metaG_FD_203122 | JGI IMG/M metagenome (GOLD analysis project Ga0265313, IMG submission 203122) | Rhizosphere microbial communities from Carex aquatilis grown in University of Washington, Seatle, WA, United States - 4-1-23 metaG | ecosystem: Host-associated > Plants > Roots > Rhizosphere >...
ACCCCTTCTTCGGCACCGGCACGACCGGCGCGGTAGCCAAGAAGCTGGGCCGCAATTTCATCGGCTGCGAGCGCGATCCCGAATACATCGCCGCCGCCAAGGAGCGCATCGCCAAGGTGATCCCGGTCGCCGACCCGTCCGTCCTGTTGACCATATCCAAGCGGTCCGAGCCGCGCATTCCCTTCGGCACCGTGCTGGAACGCGGCCTGCTCACCCCCGGCGACCTGCTGTTCGGCGGCACCCGCCACGACAAGGTGGCTAAGGTCCGCGCCGACGGCACCCTGATCACCGACGACCATCGCGGCTCCATCCACAAAGTGGGAGCCCTGGTCCAGGGCGCACCCGCCTGCAATGGCTGGACCTACTGGCACTTCAAGGGCGGCACCGACGACTTCCTGCCCATCGACGTGCTGCGGCAAAAGATTCGCGCCGAGCTGCATTGAAGCGAGGGAGGACCGCGACATGCGTCTGATGCTTGCCGTCCTCAGCTTCCTCGTCCTGGCCGCCGGGCCTGCCGTCGCCGCTGGAGGATGCCTGCCGGCCAAGGACGGGGTGCAGTGCACCGATGGCGGCGAGACCATCATCCTGCGCGGCCCGAACGGAACCTTTGGCAAGTTGGCCGGCGAGAAGCTGATGCTTCAGCGCGATGCCCAGGGCAACACCTTCGGGATCATCGGCGGCGAGAAGCTGATGATCATCCGCGCTCAGGGCATGTCCATCGCCAAGCTGGGCGACCGCAAGCTGATCTGCGCCGAAGCCGGCGCTGGCGTCACCATCTGCAAGTAGCACACATTAAATTAATGTAGACTCTAGATAGCAATTCTCCTTAGGCTGCACACAAGCGCTGCAAACAGCTTTGAGGATAATCATGAGTCGATTAATCAATCAGGCTGGGCTTAACCTGACCGAAGCCTCGGAAGGGTTGCGTCTGACCGCCTATCTCTGCCCCGCAGGCAAACTCACCATCGGTTACGGCCATACCGGACCGGATGTCCATGTCGATGAAACCATAACCGAGGAGCGGGCCGCCACCCTGCTGACCACCGACCTCGCCAATGCCGGCATCAACGTGACCAAACTGGTCACCGTGCCGTTAACCGACAATCAATACGCGGCGCTTTGCGACTTCGTCTTCAATCTTGGGGCCGGGGCGCTGCAGAGTTCCACCCTGTTGAGACTGCTGAATACCGGCAATTATGCCGGTGCCGCAGATCAGTTCCTGGTATGGAACAAGGCCCATGTGAACGGCGAACTCGTCACCCTGCCCGGCCTCACCACCCGGCGCCAGGCCGAACGAACCCTGTTCCTCGCCGCCTGACCTCCCGACGGCTCACACCGGATCGGTATTCCCGGGCGGCGGTGTGAAGAGAATCACGTCGGCCGCCCCGGGGACATCATTTTGGACAGGGGTGACGGGTGGAATCGGCGATGTCGCAGACCGAGACGGCGCGCAGGAAACTGGACCATTCCTTCAGCATTCCCTCGGGGACCGGGGCGACCTCGTTGCGTTCGAAGGCAGGGCCTCGCCACACCCGCTGGATGACATAAAGCGCCTGGGCGCCGCGAATGGCCTTCACCGCCACCAGACCGCCCATGCCGCTGACCCGGCCCTTGGTACAGGTCACCGTCATGGTCGCCACCGGATAGCCGTTGGTCAGTCCCTCGGTCACCGGGCTCGGCCCCGATGCGTCGCAATTGGTGCGGCTGGCCTCGACGATGCGCTGGATATGATCGCGTGGATCGGCCCGGCCATCGGCAACCACCTGGACCGACAGCATTTCCGTCCAGTTGTCGCTGCTCTCATTGCCGGGGAACATCTGGGTGGTCAGCGTGGTCTTGCTGCCCCCCGATCCGGCGGTCTTCCAGCCTTGGGGCGGGACCAGGAGCAACCGCTCGGTCATCTCGCCCGGTGGCGGGGCGGCGGTGGGCGGCGGAGTCGGACGGGCCGGCTGCGAGCGGATCTGAGCCCAGGCCGCGGCTGAGGAGACCAGCAGCGCCACGGCGATGGCAACAGGCAGGACTTTCATGACGTCTTCCTTCAATAACCCTTGGCCAGGGCGTGGCTGATCACCTTGCGCATCAAGGTGGGCAGAGCGTGGTCCTCCAGCCGGTCCAACGGACACCATACGCCTCGCACGGCGGCGCGGGAACCGGCTCGGCCCATGGCCACCGACAGTTCCAGATGGAAATGGGTGAAGGTATGGCGTACCAGCCCGGGCAGCAGCCGCCACCCCTCGGCCATGGCGCTTTCCGGCAGGGGCGCCTGGACGGCAGCGGCCTCCAGGGTCCAGGACTCGGGCCGCCATTCGCTGGAGGGAATCTCCATCATGCCGCCCAGCAACCCGCTGGGAGGCCGGCGGCGCAGCAGGACCGAGCCATCCTTGGCGGTGATCCAGAACGCGATTCCCCGCCGGATCGGCCGTTCCGGCCGGGCCAGTTTGGCCGGCAACGTCGCCTCGATTCCGGCGGCCAGCGCCTGACAGGCCTTCCGCCACGGGCAGATGCCGCAGGCCGGGGATTTGGGAGAGCACAGAGTGGCGCCCAGATCCATCACCGCCTGGGCGTAATCGCCGGCCCGCCGCTCGGGAGTCAGCTGGCCGGCCAGTTGCTTGAGCCGGGGTTTGGCCTTGGGCAGCGGCTCGGTGACCTTGAACAGCCGCGCCATCACCCGCTCCACATTGCCATCCATCACCACGGCGCGGCGACCGAAGGCGATGGCGGCGATGGCGGCGGCGGTGTAATCGCCGATGCCGGGCAACTGGCGCAGCGCCTCCTCCTCCTCGGGAAAGCGCCCGCCCCGCCACTCGGCCACCAGCTTGGCGCAGGCGTGCAGGTTGCGCGCCCGGGCGTAGTAGCCGAGGCCGGCCCAGGCGGCCATCACCTCCTCCACCGGCGCAGCCGCCAGATCCTCGACCCGAGGCCAGCGCCGCAGGAAGGCGTTGAAATAGGGAATGACCGCCGCCACCGTGGTCTGTTGCAGCATCACCTCCGACAGCCAGACCCCATAGGCGTCGGCGGCCTCGCCGGGGGCGGAGCGCCAGGGCAGGACCCTGCGGTCGCGGTCGTACCAGTCCAGCAGGGTGGAGGCGAGGTCGGGCATATCCATGGCGAGAAGATAGTACGAACGCGCCCGCTCGGGTATGGTCTGATCATGACCAAGGACAAGCCCGCCAAGCCCGACGAGGACCGCCGCACCTACGGCATGGTTTCCATCGCCGTGCCCAGCGACCGGGTGACCCGGCCGGTCTTCGGCAAGCATGGCTTCGCCGGTGGTGCCCTGGTGGTGGACTGGCCGGCCATCGTCGGCTCGGCGGTGGCCAGCCATACCCTGCCCCAGCGCATCAGGTTCCCGCCTAAGGAACGGGCCGAGGGCACCCTGGTGGTCAAGGTGGATTCCGGCGCCTTCGCCGTGGAGATGCAGCATCTGGAACCCCTGATTCTCGAACGCATCAACGGCTATTTCGGCTGGAAGGCGGTGGCCCGCCTGAAACTGCAGCAAGGCCCGCTGCCCCAGCCCACGGCCCAGGCTAAAGCCAGGACCGCCACGCCCGCCAAGCCCGGCGGCGGTGGCCTGTCGCAATCCCTGGCCGCCCGTCTCGCCGAAGTCGAAGACCCCGAGCTGCGCGACGCCCTGGCCCGGCTCGGCGCCATGCTTAGCAAAAGCTGAGCTTTGCGCGTATAGTGGCGGCTCCGCAATCAAGAGGTGTTTCCCATCATGGGTGCCCTGAGCGATTTGTATGAGGTCGCCCGTGATTACGGCCTGGGCATGCGGTACTTCGCGCTCTCGGCCGGGATTGTTGCCGCGTTGATGGTCCTGCTGTTTCTGTGGGGCAGGGAGGACGGCTCGGCGCCCGATGCCAAGCCGGTGGCTCCCGTCGCGACCCGGGCGGCACCCGGTGGTGACATCTGACTCCGCCCTGCGGCTTGTGCCGGAACGCATGACCCCCTAAACTCCGCCCGGACTTTTACCGTCATGGAGGAAATGGTGACGCTGTTCATCCGTATGCTCGCCGTGGTCTGCGCCCTGTTTCTCACCGGAACCGCCCAGGCCGCCGAGAAGAGCTTCGCCATCGATCAGGTCATGGGCCGCGCCGACGCGCCGCTGACCATCATCGAGTTCGCCTCGACCACCTGCCCGCACTGCGCCCACTTCCACCACGACACCCTGCCGAAACTGAAGGCGGAATGGATCGACACCGGCCGTGCCAGGCTGATCTACCGTGACTTCCCCACCGGCCCCAAGGCCCTGTCGGAGGGCGCCTCCATGATCGCCCATTGCTCGGGCCCCGATCGCTATTTCGGCCTGCTTGGCCTGATCATGGACCAACAGGAGCGCTGGATGAACGCCCAGGCGCCGCTGGTGGAATTGAAGAAGCTGGCCAAACTGGCTGGCATGGGCGAGGACAAGGTCGATGCCTGTCTCAAGGATCAGTCCCTGATGAGCGCCATCGAGGAGCGCGCCCGCGATGGCTATGAGCGTCTGGGAGTGGAAAGCACCCCCTCCTTCGTCATCAACGGCAAGGTCATCCCCGGCGCCATCTCCTTCGACGAGTTGGACAAGGCGCTGAAGGCCGCCAAGTAGGCGACTTCAGCCAGGGGGGAGCCTTGAGCGCTTGATCCAGTTCACCAAGCTGCGCCTGTCGGGCTTCAAGTCGTTCGTCGATCCCGCCGAGCTGCTGATCGAGCCCGGCATGACGGGGATCGTCGGCCCCAACGGCTGCGGCAAGTCCAACCTGATCGAGGCGTTGCGCTGGGTGATGGGCGAGACCTCGGCGCGGCAGATGCGCGGCGGCGAGATGGACGACGTCATCTTCGGCGGCACCTCGGGCCGGCCGGCGCGCAATATCGCCGAAGTGCTGCTGGGCATCGATAACAGCGACCGCACCGCGCCGCCCCAATTCGAGACCGACGAGATCGAGGTTACCCGCCGCATCGAGCGCGGCAACGGTTCGCTTTATCGCATCAATGGCAACGAGACCCGGGCGCGGGACGTGCATCTTCTGTTTGCCGACGCCGCTACCGGCTCGCGCTCCTCGGGTCTGGTCAGCCAGGGCCGGGTCGGCGCCCTGATCAACGCCAAGCCGTCCGACCGGCGCTCCCTGCTGGAAGAAGCCGCCGGCATTTCCGGCCTCTACTCCCGCCGCCACGAAGCCGAACTGCGCCTGAAGAACGCCGAGACCAATCTGTCGCGGCTGGACGACGTGCTGGCCACCCTGGACGAACAGCTGAAGTCCCTGCAAAAACAGGCGCGGCAGGCCAATCGCTACCGCACCCTGTCGGAGCAGATTCGCGTTATCGAGGCCCAGGTGCTCTATCTCGGCTGGCTGGAGGCCCTGGCCACCATCGACGCCGCCCGCGCCGCCCATCGCGAAGCCGAGATAAAGGTGGAGGAGGCCACCGGGCTGGCGGCCGTCCAGGCCACCCATCAGGCCGAAGCCGCCGCTCTGCTGCCCGATCTCCGCCGCCGCGACGCCGAGGCCATGGCGTCCCTGCAGAAGGTCATGGCCGAACGCGAGCAACTGGAGGCCGAGGAAGGCCGGCTGGCCGAAATCCGCGCCGATCTCGAACGCCGCCTCGCCCAGGCCGGCACCGACCTTCAGCGCGAGCATGCCCGCGCCGCCGATGCCGAGCAATCGGCCGCCCGGCTGGAGGAAGAGCGCATCCTGCTGACCGGAGCCTGCGCCGGAGAGGCCGAGGCCCGAGCCGAGGCGGAAGGGCGGGTGGAACTGGCCGCCGCCGCCGTGGTCGAGGTCGAGCACGAGCTGGGCCTGCTGATGGAAGAGGTCGCCGCCGCCGATGCCGAGCGCGCCGCCGCGCTGCGCCGGTTGCAGGAGGGCGAAACCCGCCGCGACCGCTTGCAGGAACGGCTCAATCAGCTGGAGGGCCAGCGCGCAGCCCTTGAGACCGAGGCGGTGGACCGTTCCGACCTCACCGCCCTGGAGATGGAGCTGGAAGGCGCCCTGGAATTCCTGGAGGAATCCCGCGAACAGGCCGAAGCCGCCGATCGCCGCCGCATTGGTGCCCTGGCTGCGCGGGAAAGCGCGCGGGATGCCTATCAGGCTGCCGCCTCGGCCCGCGCCCGCCTCCAGGCCGAGGCCGACGCCCTGCGGCAGGTGCTGGCCCAGGGCAAGGCCGGCGATTTCCGCCCGGTGCTGGAAGACACCTCGGCCATGTCCGGCTTCGAACCCGCCCTGGCCGCCGCCCTGGGCGAGGACCTGACCGCGCCGGCCGACACCTCGGCACCACTGCATTGGGATGAGCTGGGACCGCTGCCCCATCCCCCTGCTCTGCCGGCGGGCGCCGAGCCGCTGGCCCGCTTCGTCACCGCTCCCGCGCCGCTGGCCCGCCGCCTGTCCCAGGTGGGCGTGGTGGCCGATGCCGAGACCGGACTGCGCCTGCGGGCCGGTCTCGCCATCGGCCAGCGTCTGGTCAGCCGCGACGGCGACCTGTGGCGCTGGGACGGCTATACCGCCCGGGCTGGCGCCCCCAGCCCCATGGCGTTGCGCCTCGCCCAGCGCAACCGGCTGCGCGAGCTGGAGGCCCGCCTCGACGACGCCGCCATGGGCGCCGAGGAGGCGGAGGAGAAGGTGGAGGCCGCCACCCGCGCGGTGGATCAGGCCAGCGAGGACGAGCGCCGGGCCAAGGACGCGGTGCGTCAGGCCGAAAGTGAAACCACCAAGGCCCGCGACTCCCATGCCAAACTGGCTCAGCGTTTTGGCGCCTATGAATCCCGCCTCGCGGCGCTGAACGACCAGACCCAGGGCGCCTGCGCCGATCTGGCGCAGGCCGAGGCTGATCTGGCCGAGGCCCGGACCGCCGTCGCCGCCTTCCCCCAATCCTCCGACGGCCGCGACCGGGTCAACGGCCTGCGCGCAGCCCTGGCGGAAAAGCGCTCGGCCCTGGTGGAAACCCGCTCCGAGCTGGACCGGCTGGTGCGCGAGGCTGGCGAACGGGCGCGGCGCCTCGACGCCCTGGCCGCCGACGGCGAATCCTGGCGCAAGCGCACCGAGGCCGCCCGCACTCATGTCCAGGAATTGGAAGAGCGCCGCGAAGCGGTGATGGCCGAGATCGAGCGGCTAGCCTCCGCTCCAGACACCTTCGCCAAACGCCGGGCCGAGTTGCTGGAGCGCCTGGAGGCCGGCGAGGCGGCCCGCAAGGCGGCCGGCGATGCCCTGGTTGCCGGCGAGCAGCATCTGGCCGAGACCGACCGCGCCATGCGCGCCGCGGAGGGAATGCTCGCCACCGCCCGCGAGGAGCGTATCCGCCGCGAGGCCGCCGTTTCCGCCGCCGATCAGGCCTGCCGCGCCGTCGCCGGCCGCATCAACGAACGCCTCGACATGACTCCGGAGCAATTGCGTGAGATGGCCGGGCTGGTGGAGGCCGAACGCCCCGATCCCGCCGAGCTGGAGCGCAAGCTTGACCGCCTCACCCGCGAGCGCGACAACATGGGGCCGGTCAATCTGCGGGCCGAGCAGGAGGTGGAGGAACTGACCACCCGCATCGACGGCATGAATGCGGAAAAGGACGACCTCACCGCCGCCATCGCCAAGCTGCGCCACGGCATCCACGAGTTGAACCGCGAGGGGCGCGAGCGGCTGCTGGCCTCGTTCCAGGCGGTGGACCAGCATTTCCGTGATCTGTTCGTCAAACTGTTCGGCGGTGGCCGCGCCCATCTGGCGCTCACCGAATCCGCCGATCCCCTGGAAGCCGGCCTGGAGATCATGGCCAGCCCGCCGGGCAAGCGGCTGCAACAGCTCTCCCTGCTGTCGGGCGGCGAGCAGGCCCTGACCGCCCTGGCCCTGCTCTTCGCGGTGTTCATGACCAATCCGGCGCCCATCTGCGTGCTCGACGAAGTGGACGCTCCGCTGGACGACGCCAATGTAGACCGCTTCTGCTCGCTGGTAGAAGGCATTGCCCGGGCCACCCGGACCCGCTTCCTCATCGTCACCCACCACCGCATGTCCATGGCCCGGATGGACCGCCTCTACGGCGTCACCATGGCCGAACGCGGCGTGTCGCAACTGGTCTCGGTGGACCTGTCCCAGGCTGAATTGCTGCGCGACAAGGCGGCGGATTAACCCGCCTGCTTGTGATCCTCGTCAACGATCCCGGCGGCGGCGCGGGCCTTGGACAGGCTGGCGCGCTCGCGCTGGCTTTCCGAACGGAGCTGGCCGCAAGCCGCCAGGATGTCGCGGCCGCGCGGCATGCGAATGGGGGCGGAATAACCGGCGTCCTGGAGGATGTCGGAAAAAGCCTTGGTGGTCTTGATGTCGGGAGTCTCGAACTCCGAATCCGGCCAGGGATTGAACGGGATCAGGTTGAACTTGGCCGGCAGGCCCTTGATCAGTTTCAGCAGGGCACGGGCGTCGGCGGCGGAATCGTTGACGCCCTTCAGCATGATGTATTCGAAGGTGATCCGCCTGGCGTTGGAGGCGCCGGGATACTCGTGGCAGGCCTGGATCAGCTCCTTGAGCGGATACTTCTTGTTGATGGGCATGATGCGATCACGGATTTCGTCGGTGACCGCGTGCAGGCTGACCGCCAGATTGACCCCGAGGCGCTCGCCGCAGACCTTCATCATGGGCACCACCCCCGAGGTGGACAGGGTGATGCGGCGCCGCGAGATGCCGATGCCCTCGCCGTCCATGGCGATTTCCAGGGCGGTGGCCACGTTCTCGAAGTTATAGAGCGGCTCGCCCATGCCCATGACCACGATGTTGGAGAGCTGCCGCCCCACATCATCGGGAGTCGGCCATTCGCCGTAAGCGTCGCGCGCCACCATGAACTGGCCGATGATCTCGGCCGCCGACAGGTTGCGCACCAGCAACTGGGTGCCGGTGTGGCAGAACCGGCAGGTCAAGGTGCAGCCCACCTGGGTCGAAATGCACACCGCGCCGCGATCCTCGTCGGCATCGGGAATGTAGACGGTCTCGGCCTCGTTGCCGTCGTCGAATTTCAGCAACCACTTGCGAGTGGTGTCCTCCGAGACCAGCGCGCGCTCGACCACCGGCCGGCGAACCACGAAATGCTCGGCCAGCCCCACCTGCATGACCTTGGAGATGGATGTCATCTTGGCGAAGTCGGTTTCGCCCCGATTGTACATCCAGTGCCACAGCTGCTTGGCGCGGAACGGCTTCTCGCCGATTCGCTCCATCTCGGCGGCCAGTTGGGCGCGCGACAGCCCGATCAGATTGGTCTTGGGAGAGGCGGTGTCCATGACGCAGCTAGATAAGGAGCTGCGGCCGAAGACGCAATGACAAAGCTGCGGAATTTTGGATATGGACCGGGGCGCGCGGGTGTAACGCTAGACATAACGGCAACCACAGATACTGTCACTGCGTGACGGTTTGACTCAAAACGTGATTTTAACTAAAATTAGCTTCAACCTATCAGGGCGTTTATGTATCTTAGGTCGCGTCGCGTCACGTTGTGGCGCGTTATAGTTGTTGTCTCAATCCGTGACCTAAGGAGCATCAAAATGATCGGATCCTTCATCGTCTCCTACCAGACCGCCGAAGTCCTGGCCGGCGGCTACAATCTTGGCCTGAACCTGTTTGTTGACGTGGCGCACGGCAAGGCGTCCGGCATGTCCAGCGTCACCCAGGCGATCAATCCGCCGCTGGACGTCCAGTTGCCGGTGCACGGCACCGTCACCGACATGACGGTGATGCCGAAAAACACCCACCATCTGGTGGTGCTGGAAAGCTCGGACAAGACGCTGGGCCGCCACATCAACGTCCGTCTGGTGACCACCGACGACTGGCAGACCGGCACCGCCAACGTCACCCTGTTCCTGGATACCGCCCAGGGCGTGGTGCAGTTCACCTCCGAGGTGAAGGCCGTCAAGGTCGCCCAGAAGTAACCGGGCATGGGTTCAGGCCGTCCGCCTCCCCTTTGGGGCGCGGGCGGCCTTTCCTATTGGGAAGAGGCTAACAGCCTGCTAAAGCTGCTGGATCTCGATGCCGTGCTTCTTCAGGGCATAGCCGATCTGGCGGGGAGTCAGGCCGAGCAGGCGTGCGGCCTTGGCCTGGACCCACCCGCAACGCTCCATGGCCTGAATCAGACGTTCGCGCTCGGACAGGTCGGAATCGTCATCCCCCACCGGAAAGTCCAGTGGCTCGGGCGTCGCCACGGCGGGCGGAGACACCGGAGCGGCGGGAGGAGTGACGGCCACCGCCGGAGGGCGCGGCACCATGGGACCGGTCGGAACCGGGATGGGGGCACTGACCTTGACCGGAGCCGAGACCTCGCCCACGCCGGGCGACTTGTGCCACAGGGTCGAGGACAGGCAGGTGTCATGGCGACAGAGCAGGTCCATCTCGTCAATGGACGGGCTCTTGGTCATGGTGGCGGTGCGATAGACGCAGTTTTCCAATTCGCGGACATTGCCGGGGAAATAACAGGTCTGCAACGCTTCCAGCGCCTTTTCCGAAAAGGTCAGCTCGCGGCCGTTCTCGTCGTTGAACTGCTTGAGGAAATACATGGCCAGCAGCGGAATGTCGCCCGAACGCTCGCGCAACGGCGGCAGGAAGATGGGCACCACGTTGAGGCGGTAATAGAGATCGGCACGGAAGGTATTGGCGCTGACCGCGGCTTCAAGGTCGCGGTTGGTGGCGGCCACCAGCCGGACATCGACCTTGACGGTCTTGGCGCCACCGACCCGCTCGAACTCGCCCTCCTGCAGCACGCGCAGCAACTTGGCCTGGAAGTTGGAGGAAATCTCGCCGATCTCGTCCAGGAACAAGGTGCCGCCATTGGCCAGTTCGAAGCGCCCCTTGCGCTCGGCCACCGCACCGGTGAAGGCGCCCTTCTCGTGGCCGAACAGCTCGGATTCCAGCACACTTTCCGACAGCGCGGCGCAATTGACCTTGATGAAGGGCTTGGTCGATCTTTGTGACAGGATGTGGATGGCGCGAGCCACCAGTTCCTTGCCGGTACCACTTTCGCCGCGAAGCAGGATGGAGGCCTTGGTCGGCGCCGCCTGCTGCACTTGGGCAAACACCCGGGCCATGGCCTCGGAATTGCCGACCACGTCCTCCAGCCCGCGAATGGGCAGGGCGGGCGCCACATCGGCCATCTTCTTCTGCAGCCGCGCGGTATCCTTCATCAGCATTTCGCGGTCGGCCGTGACCTTGCGGTGAAGCGACGCGGTCTGCCCGATCAGAGTGGCGACCATGGTGAGGAAGCGCAGGTCATGCTCGAACACGTACTGGGCGCTGCCATCCCAGGCGCGCTCCACCGACAGCGCCCCGAACGCCTTTTCAGTGGTCTTGATCGGCACGCAGAAGAACGAGATGCGCTCATCCTCCAGCGCCTCGTTATGAGCGACGTATTCGGCCAGCAGCGGTTCGTCCACCGCATCGGGAACCACCAGGGGAACGCCGGTGGAAATCACCCGCTCGGCGGCGGCATAGGGATATTTCAGGGCGCCGGAGCGGGCCGCCTGCAACGACATGCCGGTAACGGCGGCGAGCAACGGCCGCCCGGCCTCGTCGTTCAGCGCCACCGCACCGTGGCGCATGTTGAGGTAGGACGACAGGATGTTGAGAACGTCTCGCAGGGCCTTGTCGAGGTCCAGGGTGGCACCGAGAATCTTGCTGATCTCGTAAATTCCGATCAGCGGCAAAGCGCTTTCATCGGTTCGGTCACGGATCGCGCGCATATCTTTAGCCCTGCCTGCCATTCGCACAATTCCAACTAGCCCGGACAAAGGCATCCGGGCCGCGCCCCCCTTCCTGTAGATTATTCGGGTCATTCTTATGCAATTTGCCGGGGTGCGTCCACTCCCAACTGGAACAACTCCGACCTCTTGACTGAATCTGGTCATGTCCGCAAAAGAATCAAGGCAATTCACGGTAGAACCGATCACCATACGGCAACAACGAAAAGGCCGGATTTCGCCCAACCCTGTCCGATCCTGCGTTTTCCTCATTCAGGCCCGGATTGATCCCCCGCGATTTTCAGCGAACCGCACCGGCAGGAAACTGATAATGGTTATCTCATATTTTTCGCATATAATGCCGGCTCCACCCCTGGAGACCCGCCCATGAGCATCTACCTGCCGATCGCCGAGCAATCCGTCGATGTCTGGGAGCTCCTGGTGGTGGGGGGCGGCATCGGGGCGCTGTCGGGCATTTTCGGGGTGGGCGGCGGCTTCCTGCTGACCCCGCTGCTGATCATGATGGGCATTCCACCGGCGGTGGCGGTGGCATCGGGAGCCAATCAGGTGCTGGGCTCCTCGGTCTCGGGAGTCTTCGCCCATTGGCGACGGCGCAATGTGGACATCAAGATGGCCGTCATCCTGCTGGCCGGCGGCTTCATCGGCTCCAGCCTCGGAGTGTGGCTGTTCGCGCTGCTGAAGCGGCTGGGCCAGATCGATCTGGTGATCAGCCTCAGCTATGTGGGCTTTCTCGGTTCGGTCGGGCTGCTGATGCTGATCGAGACCCTGAACACCCTTTACGGCCCCAATGCAGGCAAGGGAGGGGGCAAGCGCCACCCCCACCATTCCTGGCACGCCCTGCCGCTGCGCATGCGCTTCCCCCGCTCGGGCATTTACATCAGTGCCCTGCTGCCCCTCGGCGTCGGCGCCTTCGGCGGCGTGCTGGCCGCCATCATGGGCGTCGGCGGCGGCTTCATCCTGGTGCCGCTGATGATCTACGTCTTGGGCATGCCGACGGCGGTAGTGATCGGGACTTCGCTGTTCCAGATGATCTTCGTCACCGCTAATGTCACCCTGCTGCAGGCCATCACCACGCAGACAGTCGATGTGCCGCTGGCGCTGATCCTGCTGGCGGGCGGCGCCATCGGCGCCCAGCTCGGCGCCCGCATCGGCAGCAAACTGCCGGCCGAGCGCATCCGCCTGCTGCTGGCGCTGATCGTGCTCGCGGTCTGTGCCCAGATGGGCTACAGCCTGATCGTGCCGCCGAACGATCCCTATTCCCTGGTGGAATGACATGACGCCCGCGCCCGGCGACTGAGGGACAAAATCAGAAAAACACCGAGCCCATCAGGAAGAAATTGCGGCCAGGAGCTTCCAGGAAGCGGGTGGTCGGACTTTGCGGCATGGGATTGACATGCAGGTGATAGCGCTTGTCCAACAGATTGGACACGCCGCTGGTCAGGCTGAAGCGATCCCCGAGGGCAAGGCCGCCGAACAGATCGAACAGCGCCCAGCCGGCGGTGGCGCCGCTGGTATCCTCGCCGGAGCCCGACGCGGTGGAGGCATCGATGCGGTTCTGGCTGAGGGCAAAACTGACTCGGGCGCCCAGGCTCCCCATCAGGTCGGGCAGAATTTCGCGGCGATGCTCCACCACCGCTTCACCCTCGACCGGCGGCACCTGATAGAGTGGGCGATCGTCGGAGAGATTCTCCCCCCGGGTCCAGGCGACACGGCCATGCACCGAGAGAGTCGGCCCCGCCTGCCACCAGCCTTCGCCCGCCATGCCTGCGAGATAGGCCTCCACATTGCGATAGATGATCGCCTTGTCGCTCTTGTAGATTCCGTCCTGACCACGGGCGCGGTCGGCGGTGATGAAATCCATCACCCGGTCTGCATAGGCGCTGCCGGACAGTCGCCAAGCCCCGGCCGGGGTCCTGGTGTCGAAGGCCCCCTGATAGCCGGCGAAATCCCGCCGCCCCCCGACCTCGAACCGGTGATGGGCCTCGGGCGAAAGGCCGGGATTGCCCACCTGGGTGACCGAGGCTGGCCCGGAATTGGCGTAGAAGCGCTCGCCGGCATCGGGATTGCGCACCAGCCGGCGCAAATCGACAAAGACCTGACCGGCGCCATCCTCCAAAGTGTGCTGGGCGTTAAGCCGGGCGCTGACGTTAAGATTGGTGAGCGTCGAGTCCACCCCGGGACCGTAATAGGACTCCCAGAGCCGCTGAGGACTGACCGCGAAGGCCGCCGAGCCGCTTCCGCCCAGCGGCGGGATGGCGTCGCGCTTGCCCACCTGACTGTGCCAAGCGTCGAGCCGCAGCCCACCGGTCACCACGTCGCGCGATGACAGCGCCGCTGCGGCGGAGTAGGTCAGTCCCCCTTGCAGGGTTTCCACCTGGGGGATGCGGAAGCTGCTGGTCCCGATGCTGGGGAAGCGATTGGACACATCGATATTGAAGCGCAGAAAGGCGCCATCGGCGGTGACGGTGTGACGCAGGCCGCCGGCATCGAACTGCCCGCGCACCAGCCCCCGGGTGGTAGTCCACAACCCGTCATAGGCCATACCCAGGCTGCCGCGATCCCGCAGGCTGACATTGTCGGCCTCGTAGGTCACTCCGTCGAAGGTCAGGCCGGCCTGGACGATGCCGAATCCTGATTCGGGAGCAGCCTGCTCGTACACGGAGGAAGCGATATAGCGCTCCAGCCGGGGGGCATCGATGCCATAGCTCGGAACCCGGAAATCGGTAAAGCCGTCGCGCATGGCAAAACCCGACAGCCGGGCATCCGGCTTCGGGCGCCAACTGGCCGCCAGTTGGGAATTGTAGCGATCATAGGTGAAATTCACCGGATCGCCGCCGCCATCGCGGTATGGGTGGGCGTGATCGTGGCGGGCCGCGCCCCACAGCGACACGGTATCACTGTCCTGCTTGACCAGCGCCGCCTGGGTATCGATGGCGCCGTTACTCTGCATCCCGCCGGTGACAACCACGTCGCGGCCGGCGGCGGCGGCCCGGGTCATGGCATCGAACTCCGCCGGCCACGCCACCTTGCTCGGCATATAGGGCTCGGCAAAAGCCACGTCGGGCAACAGCATGGCCGGAGGCAGGTCCTGGCCGGCCTGGCGCATCATACCGCGGGTATCGACGAAGGACGGATCGGCGAACAACTTCGGCATCTCGGCGCGCGCCGCGCCGACGACCATCATGACGGCCAGAACCCCCCCGGGTACCACCGCGCAACGAGTTCTATTCGCCCCCTCATCCATAAGGATTACTGCTACACGTCATGGCACTTGGCCGCAAGACCCTAGGGCGTGAACTCATAATTCCGCTTCCCCCGCGCCCCTGTCCGTGATTCAAGATTCCCGTTCTGAGGCGGGGGTTTTGATGACGCGGCGGCGCTATGAATTGACGGAATGCGAGTGGTCTGTGAT
>Ga0265313_10002679_pt1 | contig 15092 bp, 10 predicted proteins | sample 4123metaG_FD_203122 | JGI IMG/M metagenome (GOLD analysis project Ga0265313, IMG submission 203122) | Rhizosphere microbial communities from Carex aquatilis grown in University of Washington, Seatle, WA, United States - 4-1-23 metaG | ecosystem: Host-associated > Plants > Roots > Rhizosphere >...
GTAGCCGTCGGCATGCCAGACCGCCAGATCGCCGGTGTGGAACCAGCCGCCTTCGAAGGCTTCTGCGGTGGCCTTCTCGTTCTTGAGATAGCCCTTCATGACGTTATTGCCGCGCATGAAGATTTCTCCAACCGTTGTGCCGTTCTTCGGCACCGGCTGGAGCGACAGCGGATCGGCGATCATCAGGCCTTCCAGCATGGGGCCGCGCACGCCCTGGCGAGCCTTGATCCGCGCCTTCTCCTCCAGTGGCAGCGGGTCCCACTTGTCGTGCCAGACGCACTGGACGGTGGGGCCATAGCATTCGGTCAGGCCGTAGACATGGGTGACGTCCCAGCCCATGCGTTCCATGCCGGCGATGACGGGGGCGGGCGGGGCGGCGCCTGCGGTCATCACCTTGACCTTGTGGATGATGCCTTCCTTGAGCTTGGCCGGGGCGTTGTTGATCATGTTGAGCACGATCGGGGCGCCGCAGAAATTGGTCACCTTCTCGGTCTCGATGGCCGACAGGATGGCCTCGACCCGCACATGGCGCAGGCAGACGCTGGTGCCGGCGGTCACCGCCATGGTCCAGGGAAAACACCAGCCGTTGCAGTGGAACATGGGCAGCGTCCACAGATAGACCGGCGCGTCGCCCATGTTCCAGGACAGGGCATTGGACACCGCGTTCAGATAGGCGCCGCGGTGGTGATAGACCACGCCCTTGGGATTGCCGGTGGTACCTGAGGTGTAGTTGAGGGTGATGGCCTGCCACTCGTCGGTGGGCATGGTCCAGGGCAGTTCGGTTCCCTCGGATTCGTCCAGCAACTGTTCGTAGGTCTTCTCGCCGAGCAGCTCGCCGCCGGTAAACTGGGAGTCATCAATGTCGATGACCGGAATGACCCGGCCCAGGGAGGCCAGCGCCTTCTTCACCACCGGCGAGAACTCGCGGTCAGTGATGAGCAGTCTGGCTTCGCTGTGATTGAGGATGAAGGCGATGGCATCGGCATCGAGCCGGGTGTTGATGGCATTGAGCACCGCGCCGCACAGCGGTACACCATAATGGGCCTCGAAGGTCTCTGGGGTATTGGCGCCCATCACCGCCACGGTATCGCCGGTCTTGATGCCGCGCCGGGTCAGCGCGGCGGCGAGCTTGCGGCAGCGTACGAAGGTCTCGGCCCACGAGCGGCGGATGGAACCGTGAATGATGGCGGTACGGTCGGGCCAGATGGCGGCTGCGCGTTCGAGGAAGGTCAGCGGCGTCAGGGGGACGAAATTGGCGGAATTCTTCTCGAGCCCCAGCTCGTAGAGGTTAGTGGACATCTGGTGTTTTCTCCCTTCCGGCATTTCATGCCTGCCGCTCTTGGTCGCGGCGTTGACGGTTGGTTAGCAGGTGGGCATTACCCAACTTTCTCTGGATTATAACGAATTGTAGCTCACCCCCAGGAGACTTCGGCGGCGAACAGGTAGCCAGCACCATAGACGGTTTTGATCAGCCGGGGCGCCTTGGGGTCGGTCTCGATCTTCTTGCGGATGCGCGAGATACGAACATCGATGGCGCGGTCGAAGGCGAAGTCGTCGCGGTCGAGATCGTCGCCTTGCAATTGCTCACGCGACAGCACCCGCTTGGGGGCGCGCAGCAGCGACAACAGTAGCGAGGCCTCGGCGGCGGTCAGACTTTCCTGTCGCCCGTCGCCATGGGTCAGGGTCAGGGTGCCGAGGTCGAAGGTCCAATCGGCGAAGCGGGCGCGCGTACCGGTACCGCCGCCGGCAGTGGCCAGCTGGTCGCGGCGGCGGATGACGGAATTGACCCGGGCCACCAGCTCGCGCGGCTCGAACGGCTTGACGATGTAGTCGTCGGCGCCCAGCTCCAGCCCCAATACCCGGTCGGAAACGTCGCCGCGCCCGGTGAGGATGATGACGCCAAAGCGCACATCTTCCCACAGCTCGCGGACCAGGGTCAGGCCGTCCATATCGGGGAGGCCGAGATCGACGATGCATAGGTCGGGGGCATCGCGCTGGATGGCCTGGCGGGCATCCCGGCCGCAGCCGAAGGCTTGCACCGCATAGCCGTACCCTTCCAGCACTTCGCGGACGAGGCTGCGGATGTCGGGATCATCCTCGATCAGGTAAAGGCGCTTCCTCGCGCTCAAATGCTTGGCCCTTCATCCCCGGCAAGCCGATTGCCGTCACCAGTTCATGCTTTTCCCACGGCTTACGCAATATGACCAGATCGGAGAGGTCGGCGCCACTGTCGAAGGAAAAGCCGCTGATCAGAATGATGCGGAGGTGGGGCCGGCTTTGGCCCAGACGACGGGCCAACTCGAAGCCGCTGAGGCCGGGCATGGAGATATCCGAGACCATCAGGACGAGTCCGTCCAACTGGTCCACCAGTTCGGCGGCTTCGTCGGCGCTTTCGGCCTCGACCACCGAGAAGCCGAGATCGACCAGTTGCTGGCGCATGATCCGGCGGACATCGGCATCGTCTTCCACCACCAACGCCAATTGCCCCTGCCAGACGCCGCCGGGGGGAGGGGGCGTAATACCGGCGTCCGGGATCTGCGCCACCGGATCGGCGCGGGGCAGCAGGATAGTGACGGCGGTACCTTCGCCCGGAACGCTGTCCAGGCGGATATAGCCCCGCGACTGCTTGACGAAGCCGTAGACCATGGACAGGCCCAGGCCAGAGCCCTGGGCCTTGGTGGTGAAGAACGGCTCGAAGGCGCGAATCAGCGCGTCGGGGGTGAAGCCGGTGCCGGTATCCGTGACCCGGAGGTCGAGATAATCGTCGGGGGCCACCATCTCGTCGAACTCCAAATCCTCGGTGACCTTGCGCACTCCCACAGCGATCTCCAGCTGGCCGCCGGCCGGCATGGCGTCGCGGGCATTGAGCGCTAGATTGACCACGGCGTTTTCCAGCTGGTTCTGGTCGGCAATGGCCCAGCAGCGCCCGGTTTCGTCGGGGATCGTCAGTTCGATGGTGTTGGGCAATGACCGTCGCAGCAGGATGGCGGTCTCGCGCAGCAGGGCGCAGACCTCCACCGGCTCGGGCTTCAGCGGGTGCTGGCGGGAGAAGGCCAGCAGGCGGCTGGTGATGTCGGCCCCGCGCCGGCTGGCGCGCTGGGCCGGTTCGAGATAGGCATCCAAGCCATCCATCCCGGCGTATTTCTCCCGGGCGGCCGCCAGATTGCCGAGGATGATTGATAGCAGATTATTGAAGTCGTGAGCCAGACCGCCGGAGAGCTGCCCCACCGCCTTCATGCGCTGGGCCTCCATCAGCTGGGACTCGGTCTCCTTCTCGGCGGTGATATCCAGCGCCAGGACGAACAGCCCGGTGACCTCGCCCTCGGGGGCGCGTTCGGGGATCAGGCTGTTCTTGGTGACGACGGCCCGGCCCTCGGCGGTGGTGAAGGCATATTCGAAAGTGACAGTGGCGCCGGCCCAGGTCCGCTCCAGATGGGGAGTGATGCTGGCATGGGCGCGGCGGCCGATGACAGCGCCCAATGAACGGCCGATCACCTCCTCCTTGTCCTGGCGCACCAGTTCGGCCCATAGCCGGTTGGCGAAACGCACGATCTGGTCGCGTCCCATATAGGCGATGGCGGCGGGAATGGCGTCAAGGATCAGGCGCTGGCGGGCCTCGGACTCGGCCAGGGCGAGGGTGCGTTCGCGCACGCGACTGTCGAGGGTGGCGATATCTCCGCGCACCCGTCGCACCATGGCGTCGAAGGCCGAGGCCAACACTCCGATCTCATCGTCGCGGACAATGCCGCTTTCGGCATCAAGGTTGCCAGCCCGCACCAGCGCAGCCGTCTCGGCCAGACGGTTGAGTGGCTGCACCAGTCGGCGGGCGGCGAAATAGCCCAGTGTGCTGGCCAGGACCATGATGGCCAGGGCGACGGTGAGCAACCGGTGGCCTAACTCCGCCGAGGAACGCTTCAGCTCCTCCACATAGACCGAAGAGGCGATGTACCAGTCGAAGCCCGGGAAGTGGCGGACGTAGGAAATCTTGTCATAGGCGTAATTGCCCGGCTCAGAGGGCTTGTCCCAGCGATAGGTCAGTGGCTGGCCGCTATCGGCCACCGCCTTCAGTTCCTCGCTGATCAGACGCCCGGTGGCGGGGTCCTTCAGTCCACTGAACTCCTTGCCCTCGATATTGGCATTGGGATGAATGATCATGTTGTTGGCGCCGTCGAAAATGTAGACGTAGCCGGTCCGGGCGATTCCCACATTGCGCAGGGCAAGGCGCAGGTCGTCGATAGCGGCTTCCTTGCGCCGCGCCACCTCGGCATCGATGTCGTCGAGATACGCTCCGGCACCGATCACCAGCCCCCATTTCGGCAGGTTCTTGAAATAGGAGATTTTCGGCACCGGTTTGGCCTCGCCCAGGCGCTGCCAGGGATAGGTGTGGAAACCCTCGCCCTTGTCGCGGGCGATGGCGATGATTGTAGGCAGGATTCGCTCGCCTGATGGAGTGCGGACCTCCAGCGCGCTGCGGCCTTGGAATTCCGGGTCGGGATGGGAGTGAAGAACCGAATTATAATCGGTGACCCAGACATAGTCGTTATTGCCGTATTTAAAGGCACGCAGCCCGTCGAAGGCCACCCGCCGGGCCTCGGCCTCGGACATCTCGCCCCGCTCCGCGCGGGAGAGGGCGTAATCCATTTGGGCGGCAGCCAGCCCCACCACATTGGTCAGCTGGCGTTTATAGGACTCGATAGTGGCTGCGCGCTGATCCTCGAGGCTGCCGTCGATCTTGCTGGCCATGACGAAGACGTTGTCGAGGATGGTGCGGCTGGCGTTCAGCTCGATCTCGTAGCCCTTCTCCTCGATCAGGGGCACGGAGAACAGATAGATGGCCGAAGAGAACAGGGCCACCGAGAGCGTGATCGCGGAAAAAGTCCGAAGAAATAGCCTGGATTTGATCACCCTTTCCCCCGGCCTCCGCGAAACTGCACCAGCCTTGATCATGGCGTTGGCTGGCGCCGCGCTCAAGCGGCCTTACCGCATGCCGCCATGAGCCGGCGATTGTATACAATTGTGGGAGTTCGCTTCGAGGCTTTACCCCCATTGCCGGGGATCGGACAGAAGATACGGCCCGGATTGGATACAATTGGTCGGATTCGGGTGATAGTTGGGCAAAGCTTTGCTGTTAACGGGCGCAGTGAGAAAAAAGGCCCGGGGAATTTCCCCGGGCCCTTCGTCTTATTTCCCCTTGTGCCCCGGCCGCTTGCCGGCATGGCCTGGGGCGGGGCCGCTGCCTCGGCCGGAAAGGCTGGGATTGGTCATGAAGTATGTGTGCGAGCTGAAGGCACCCTCGCCGGCGGGGACGCGGGTGTAGCGCCCATCGGCGCCCAGTAGCCAGCACTGGGCGGTGTCCTTGAGATTGGCGGCCATGATCTCGTCGAGAATCTGGCTGTGGACGGTGGGGTTCTCGATGGGGACCAGGGTCTCTACCCGCCCGTCCATGTTACGGCCCATCCAGTCTGCGGAAGAGATATAGAGCTTGGCATCGCGCGACGGCAGAGGCTGGCCATTGGCGAAGACCATGATCCGTGAGTGTTCGAGATAGCGCCCGACGATGCTGCGGACCCGAATGTTTTCTGACAGGCCCGGCACGCCCGGACGTAGGCAGCAGATGCCGCGGATCACCAGTTCAATGGGCACGCCGCTCAGGGAGGCGCGATACAGTTCGTCGATCAGCTTGGGATCGACCAGCGAGTTCATCTTGAGCCAGATGCCGCTGGGCTGCCCCGCCTTGGCGGCGGCGATCTCGTTGTCGATCTCGGTCATCAGGCGCTTGCGCAGGAACATGGGCGCGATGGCCAGCTTCTCCATGCCGTCGGGAATGGCATAGCCGGTCAGATAGTTGAAGGCCTTGGCGGCGTCGGCGCCCAGCACCGGGTCGCAGGTGAAAAAGGACAGGTCGGTATAGATCTTGGCGGTGATGGGATGGTAGTTGCCGGTGCCGAAATGGACGTAGGTGGAGAGCTTGCCCTCCTCGCGCCGCACCACCATGGAAATCTTGGCATGGGTCTTGAGCTGGATGATGCCGAAGACCACTTGGACGCCGGCGCGCTCCAGATCGCGGGCCCAGTGGATATTGGCGGCCTCGTCGAAGCGGGCTTTCAACTCGACCATGGCCGTGACAGCCTTGCCGGCCTCGGCTGCCTCGATCAGCGCCTTGACGATGGGGCTGTCGTTGCTGGTGCGGTACAGGGTCTGCTTGATGGCCACAACCTGGGGATCGCGGGCGGCCTGGCGCAGGAACTGCACAACCACGTCGAAGCTCTCGAACGGGTGATGCACCACGATGTCCTTGTGGCGGATGGCGGCGAAGGCATCGCCACCAAAATCGCGGATGCGTTCGGGGAACCGCGCCTCATAGGGGGGGAACAGCAGGTCGGGTCGCTCACTGGTGATGATCTGCTTGATATCGACCAGCCCCAGGCGGCCTTCGAATTCGAACACGTCGGCGGAGGCGGCATGCATTTCGGTGGAGACCAGCCGCTTCAGGTCTTCATGGATGCCGGCCTTGAAGGTGAGGAGAATGACCCGGCCTAGTCGCCGGCGCTTCAGCGCCGATTCAAACACCCGGACCAGATCCTCGGCCTCGTCGTCGATTTCCATCTCGGAATCGCGAATCACCCGAAACATGCCACTGCTTTCGGCGACGAAGCCGGGGAAGAGGCGGTCGAGGAACAAGGTGATGACGTCTTCCAGTGGATAGATGCGCACCGCCTCGCCCGGCAGGCGGATGAAGCGGGCGATCTGCGACGGCAGAGGCACCAGCGCCCGCATGGTTTCGTTATCGCTCAGTCGGCGGAAGGTGGCGACGATGGCCATGCCCAGATTGGGGATGAAGGGGAAGGGATGAGCCGGATCAATGGCCAGGGGGGTCAGCGCCGGAAAAATCTGCTCGACGAAGGCCACCGACAGCCAGTCCTGATCCTCGGGGGTCAGCTCCCTGGTCTCGACCACGGTGATGCCGGCGGTGCGCATCTCCAGCTTGAGGTCGCGCCAGCCCCGGTATTGGGTGGTCATCAGCTCGGTGGCGTAGCGGTTGACCTCGGCCAATTGCTGGGCCGGGGTCAGCCCATCCTGGCTGTGCTGGGTGACGCCGGCATGGACCTGTCCTTTAAGGCCGGCGACACGGACCATATAGAACTCGTCCAGGTTGGAGGCGGAAATAGAGAGAAAACGTAGCCGTTCCAAAAGCGGGTGGTGGTGGTTGAAGGCTTCCTCGATGACCCGGGCATTGAAGGCCAGCCACGACATCTCGCGATTGATGAAACGCTCGGGCGAGGCTAGGCCCATGGTACCAGCGGTCACGGTTTGCTTGGACATTGTCGGCATTTCCCCTCTTACCCGGATGTTCTGTTTCCGGCGCCTTGGCAGAGCTTTGGATGAGCATACGCAAATTGCAGTAGGGTTGTCAGGTCGATCCGGCCGCCAAGTCGGCGGCGGGCGAAAAAAATCCCCCCTCGGAGCCGGCGGTCATTCGATCTCAGCCAATTGGCGGTTGATCTCGTCGAGCCGGCGGTTTCGCTCCTGGGGGGCGAGGGTTCCGTCATCCTCGATGCTCTGGCGGCTGCGGTAGAGTTCGACCTTGCGGATCGGGAGAAGCTGGCGGTTGTCCGACGCAATGAATTTCACCACCCCCAGCCGGGCCAGCACCCCGCGCTCGGTGGCCAGATCCTGCCCGCTCTTGCCGGACCGGGGATTGCCGAAATCCAGGAAAAAGTCCCGGATGCGGGCCTTCACCTCGGTCGGCAGGTCCCGGCGCCAGAGCAGTGGATCGGAAGGAATTTCCGGCGAGCGCCAGACGATTCTGAGGCGGCGGGCATAGTCCGGGTGGTCCCGCAGTAGCGTGTCCAGATGGTTGCTGGCCACGGTGGCGGCATCGAGACGCCCTTCGGCTACGGCAAGGATATTGGCCTCATGGCTGGCCTGGGTAATCCGGAGAAAGGCCTTGCGGGGCGTGATCCCGTGTCGGGCGAAGAGGTAATAGCCCGGCACCAGGAAGCCCGAGGTGGAATTGGTGTCTCCAAGGCCTAACGTCAAATCCGCCGCGTGGGCCAGGACCTCCTCGGCTGACCGGTAAGGCAGCCCATCGCGCAGGATCATCTGCGAGTGGTAGCCCGCACCGCTGTCCATGAAGACCATGCGGGCGAAAATCTCCCCCTCGGCATGGTCCACCGCTTCGATGGCCCCCTTGTTGCCCAGCCAGACCAACGAGTCGGTTCCCTTGCGCATGGCCCAGATGGTACCCGCATAGTCCTTGGCGACATGGGGTTCCACCGGTATTCCCAATCGCCTCGCCAGGGCCGCCAGGAGCGGGCGCCAATGATCCTGGATATCTTCCGGCGCCTGGACGGCGATCAGCCCGAATCCCATGCCTTGCGCCGAGTCTTCGGCTTTCACCATGGTAATCGGCAGGAGATGAAAGGAAAGCGTGGCCAAGACAAAGAGCGCCGGGCGAAGGCGATGACAAATTATTCGGGACACGCCATTCATCGGCGGCATGGAACCGCTCCCCCCTGTTCCGGATTGGCGGGCATGATATTTTCCGGATGGGAAGATGGCGGTGAACGTTTGATGAAACGGCTTTGTTATTCCAGCCCAGCCGCCAATGCGGCTCAGGCCGCCTTGACGCCGGAAAGGAAGGTCTCCACTGATCCGCGCAGCTGTTCGCTTTGAAGGGAGACGGTTCCGGCGGCGGTCTTGACGCCCACCGCCATCTGGCCGGTGCTGTCGGCGGCCTCGACCACCTGACCGATGTTCCTGGCCACTTCACTGGTGCCCACCGCCGCCTGCTCGACGTTGCACACCACCTCTTGCAGGGCTGCGCCCTGTTCCTCGACCGCCCCGGAAATGGCAGCGGACATTTCGCTGATCTCGCCGATCACCGAGGTGATGTGCCTGATCGCCTCGACTGCGGCGAGGGTCTCGTCCTGGATGGCGCCGATCTGGGCGGTGATTTCGTCGGTGGCCTTGGCAGTTTGGGTGGCCAGAAGCTTGACTTCGCTGGCCACTACGGCGAAACCCTTGCCGGACTCGCCCGCGCGGGCCGCCTCGATGGTGGCGTTGAGGGCCAGCAGATTTGTCTGCGAGGCGATGTCGGTGATCAGGCTGACTACCTCGCCGATGCGAGTGGCCGAGGTGGCGAGCCCCTGCATCCTGGTATTCGTCGCATCCGCCTCCGAGGCGGCGTTTGAGGAAATCATGGCCGAGCGGCTGACCTGACCACCGATTTCCTGTATGGACGCCACCAGTTCGTTGGCAGCCGAAGCGATGGTGTTGATGTTGGCGCTGGCCTGTTCCGTCGCTGCCGAGACTGCGGCTGTCTGGCGCTGGGTTTCCTCGGCATTGGCGGTCATGGCCTGGGCGGTGCTCTCCATGTGGTGCGCAGCCGAGGACAACCCGGTTACCAGTTCCGAGACGGCCAGATCGAACTCGCCGGCCATCTCCAGCATCGCCCGTTTACGATCCAGGGCGGCGGCGGCTTTCATCTCTTCCTGTTGCTCCAGCAGGCGGCGGTTCTCTATGGCATTGGCGCGGAAAACTTCCATGGCGCGGGCCAGATCGCCGATCTCATCCTGGCGAGAGGTTCCCTCCACCGCCGTGGCGGTCTCGCCGGCGGCCAGATCGCGCATGCGGCCCACTAATCCGCCCAGTGGTCTGGTGATGGACCGTGCGATGATCACGCCGAATACCACGGCGAGGATGGTGATCAGGACTGCCTTCAGGCTGACTTCGACGACCTTGGCTCGAAAGGCTTCGTCGATATCGTCGATATAGACCCCGGTTGCGATCATCCAGCCCCATGGCTTGAAGTCGACGGCGAAGGACAGTTTTGGCACCGGGGCGGCATCCTTGTCGCGCGCCCAGTGGTAGGATACGAAGCCGGCGCCGTCGCGGTGGGCCACGTCGAGCATTTCGCGGACCAGATAGACACCGTTGGGGTCTCTGAGCTGCGAGATGTCGTGGCCCTCCATCTCGGGCCGCAACGGGTGCAAGACGCTGTAATTGCGGTAGTCGTTGATGAACACGTAATCGTTCTTGCCGTAGCGCAGGGCGCGTAAGGATTCGAGAGCCGCGGCTTTGGCCTCCTCCTCGCCGAGCTCGCCCCGGGCGAAGCGGGCCTGATAGCCGCCAACGATAGTGCTGGCCGATTCGATGATCTGGCGCAGGGATTGCCGGCGATCTTCGACCATGCTGTCGCGCAGAGTCATGAGATCCTGGGCCTCCAGCACCGCCAGCCCAACCACCAGCAGGGCGACGAGAGACCAGATTTTCGCACCGATTCCCAATTTGATCACCGACATGGCGCCTCCGGGGCACGATCACGCGGAAACCGTCGTGCCGCAGGCCAATGGCTGCAAACGCGGGATTTTCCGCCACACTTACATGTCACGGTAGGATTTTGTGTGCGCTGCAACAAGCGAAGATTTTACGACATCGGCCGGGACTGAGCCTTTACCAAATAGACATAAGGCGACAGAGCCGCAGAAAAGTGCGGAACGGCATTTATAATACACTGTGAATGGGTCTGGCGCAGGCGCAGGCGATACGGGCGGTTGATCGGGGAGCAGAGGTCCTTAACAACCTTCTTTATCAATACCCATATCCTGGATGCATGGGCTGACGCGGACCTTTGGGAAAGCGAAAAAAAACCGCTGGGTTGCCCCAGCGGCTTGAGTTTAGGGAGGAAACGTCCAAGAAATGCAGCAAGAAGATGTCCGAAAACCGTTCCTTGCTGCACTGCAATATATAAGGGGTGATTCCAGCGGGACGCAAGCCTAAAATTTGACCTCGGATCGATATCGGATGGAAAACGCCGGGATATCAGCCTTTTAGCACCGCAGATCAGGTATGACCACTTGCTGGAGCCGAGAGTGGCAATGATGGCATGACCTGTGCAAGAATACTGGCTCAAGGCGAGACCAAGGAGCGCAGGGAATGTCGATGATGCGGATCATGGGGAAGGTGGCGGCGCTGGCCGTCCTGGCCCTTACCGCGCTTCCGGCCCGGGCGGTGCCTCCCCTGGCGCCCGATAATCTCTGTGCCGCTGAGACCAATGCCGCCGAACGGGGGTATGGCATTCCCGCCGGCCTGCTGCACTCCATTTCCATCGTTGAATCCGGGCGCTATGATTCGGCGCAGAAGGCAACAATTGCCTGGCCATGGACGGTCATGGCCGAGGGGCAGGGGCGATATTTGCCGAGCAAGACCGAGGCCATCGCGGAGGTCCGGCGTCTCAAGGCCCGAGGCGTGCAGAACATCGATGTGGGCTGCATGCAGGTTAATCTGCGCTATCATCCCGATGCCTTCGCCAGTCTGGACGAGGCCTTCGATCCGGCGGCCAACGTGGGTTATGCCGCCCGCTTCCTCAAGGGGCTGTTCGGTGCCACAGGCCATTGGCCCACGGCGGCGTCCTACTACCACTCCCAGACTCCCAGTCTGGCGGCGGAGTATCGCGAGCGCCTGATGAAGGTGTGGAACGGCTCCGGTGCCGCCGAGACCCGGCTGGCCTCGGTGTCGAGGGTGGCCCCGGTTCCCCATATGCCGCCGCTCAAGCAGGTGCCGGGGGCGCCCCAGGTGGAGGAGGCGCGCAAGGCATGGCGCCAGCAGGTACAGGCCAGCCGGGACGAGGCGGCGCGTATCGCAGACGCTTATCGCAGTGCCCGGCTTGCCGAATACCAATTGCGACGCGCCCGCTTCCAGGAAGCCCGCGCCTCTCTGACCACCAGCACCCGGCGCTGATCAGTCTTCAGTCGGCGTGGCGGCGGCTTCCGCTACGGCCTTGCGGTGGCCCCGCAGGGCGCTGAAGCCGGCGAAGGCGATCATGACGACGATGAAGCCGCCCAGCACGTACCACTTGCTGTCACCCAGCCATTCCTCAAGCTTGCGCCCCAGGTAAAAGCCGCCCCAGGCGAAGCTGTGGGCCCAGACCGATGCGGCGATCAGGTTCAGCACCAGATACTTGACCCGGGGCACGCCGGCGATGCCGACGATGAAGGGCGCGATGTTGCGCACACCGTAAATCCAGCGGAACGACAGGATGAAGGTGGCGGGAGTGCGGTTGACGGCGAGGAAGGCCCATTCGATTCGGGCGTGAAGCTTAGGCCAGCGCTTGAGCAGCGGCGCCCCGTATTTCCGCCCGATGTAATAATAGAGCTGGTCGCCGAAGAAGCTGCCCGATAGGGCGGCCAGCGCCAGCAGCTCCACATTGATGCGGGAGCGGCCCTCCGAGGCCAGCACCCCGGTGACGATCACCACCGTCTCACCTTCGACGAAGGTCCAGGCCGTGATGAAGGGATAGAGCAGGAAGCCGTATTCGCTGAGGATGTGGACGACGAGGTCTTCCAAAATGGCTCCCACGCTAGGAATGAAAAAAAATCGTCCGCAAAAATCCGGCAATATAGGGCAGGGCGTCAACGTCCAAATTCAGACGTTACGAAATCGTCATGGCGAAGGGCTTATGACCTCCGTCTTGCGCGGCTTCAAATTCCTCTTGAACCGAGTGGCCAAGTGCGGTTGACGTGCCCCATCTTGCGCCCGGGGCGGGCTTCTGCCTTGCCGTAAAGATGCAGCTTGGCGCTAGGATCGCTGAGAATCTCCAGCCATTGCCCGACCTCGTCGCCGATCAGATTCTTCATCTCGGCGTCGGAGTGCCGCTCCGGCGAGCCCAGGGGCAGGCCGCAGACCGCGCGGATGAACTGCTCGAACTGATCGGTGACGCAGGCATCCATGGTCCAATGGCCCGAATTATGGGGCCGTGGCGCCATTTCGTTGACCAGCATCCGGCCGTCGCGGGTGACGAACATCTCCACCGCCAGCAGGCCGATCACCCCCAGCGCCTCGGCTGCGCGACGGGCGATGTCCATGGCTTGATCTCCAAGGGCGGCGGAGATTGGGGCCGGAACAGTAGTGGTATGAAGAATGTGATCACGATGGATGTTCCACACCGGGTTGAAAGCGGCCCATCCACCATCGACGCCCCGGGCGACGATGACGGAAATTTCGCCCTCGAAATCGATGAAGCCTTCCAAAACCCCGGCTCCGGCGGCTTCCAGCCCCGCGCCCAGCGCGGCCCAGGCCTCGGCCAGATTGGTGTCGGGGCCGATCTTGACCTGTCCCTTGCCGTCATAGCCCAGCCGGGCGGTCTTCAACACCGCCGGACGGCCGATCTCCACCACCGCACGGGTCAGCTCGTCCAGGCTGCCGACGGCCCGGAATGGCGCGGTGGCGATGCCGAGAGAGGTAAAAAAGCTCTTTTCGGCGAGGCGGTCCTGCGCCACTTCCAGCACGCTCCAGCAGGGACGGACCGGGGCATGCTCGGCCATCAGGCGCACGCTTTCCGCCGGGATGTTCTCGAATTCGAAGGTGACCACGTCCACCGCACTGGCAAAGGCTTCCATGGCGGCCTGATCGGTGTAATCGGCGACTGTGGCTGCGGCGGAAACCTGGGCGGCGGGGCCGTTGGCCTCGGGCGAGAAAATATGGACCAGATAGCCCAGCCGCGCCGCTGCCAGGGCGGCCATGCGGCCCAGCTGGCCTCCGCCGACGATTCCGATGGTGCTGCCGGGGGGCAGCGGTTGAGCTTGCAGGGGAGGGCTCACGGGCGGATCAAATCGGGGTTTTCGGGGTCGACCGGGGTTTCGGCGACCGCCTCGGTCTGACGGGCGCGCCACTTATCCAGCGCGGCCTCGACCTTGGCATCCATCAGGGCCATGACCGAGCCTGCCAGCAGTGCGGCGTTGATGGCGCCGGCCTTGCCGATGGCCACGGTGCCGACCGGGATGCCCCCCGGCATCTGGACGATGGACAACAGCGAGTCCATTCCCTTCAGGGCCTTGCTTTCCACCGGCACGCCAAAGACCGGAAGCGCCGTCAGGGCCGCAGTCATGCCCGGCAGGTGGGCGGCGCCGCCGGCTCCGGCGATGATCACCTTGAGGCCGCGACCCTTGGCGGATTGGGCATATTCGTACAGCCGCTTTGGGGTGCGATGGGCTGAAACCACCCGGGTTTCGTAGGCGATGCCAAGCTCGGCCAGGGTGGTGGCGGCATGACGCATGGTTTCCCAATCGGATTGGCTGCCCATGATGATGCCGACCTGAGGCACCGAAGCGATGACCATGACTCCCCCAAATGCCTGGGGTTGAAAGAAAGGGCGAAATTATAGGGATCGCCGCCGTCGACGCAAGGCCGTATTGGGGAAAGGCCGGACAACGGGGGAATTGCATGCTATGGTCACGTGATTCTCCCGGAGCGTGGAATGCCCAATCAGTTCCGCAGCGATCCGATTTACGGCGTCGGACACGTCAACGAGTACGCGCAGGAGCCGGGTTCGCACCATTCCGGCTACCATCCCCACCAATTGCCTTATCCCCCCAATGAGCCACCGGTAGAGCCCCATTCCGAGGCCGACGTGGCTTCCATCCTCGGTCTGCCCGAAGCGGCGGTGACGCCGGCGGTGCTCAAGGCGGTGACCGGGCTGCTGGCTGAATTGGAGCGCCTGCGCTGGATGGACAGCCAACACCACCGCCGCCAGACCTTCCTCGAAGGTCTGGCCGAGCGGGATTGCGTGGTGCCCGCCTGCAATCGCCGGGGATTCATGCGAGAGCTGGAGGCGCTGCTGGCGACCGGCAGTGGCGAGGGGACCCTGGTGGTGCTGCATGTCCACGGGATTGAGCAACTGCGCCAATTGCACGGCTTTGCTGCCGGGGACGGCGCATTAAGGCACATTACCGCCAATCTGGTGGGGGCGCTCCGCAGCACTGACCCGGTGGGGTTGCTTGGTGGCAGCGACTTCGGAGTGCTGCTGCCTGGCACCGAATTGATTTCGGCGCGCGAGAAGGTGCGCGATGTGATGGAACGGATCAACGCCCAGCCCTTTGTCTGGGAGGGGCGGTCCTGCAGCTTCGCCATGTTCTCGGGCTATCACGTGCTTCAACCGGGCGAAAACGCGGAGGCTGCCCTGGCCGGTGCTGATCGGGCGCGGCGCGGCCTGCCGGCCGAATAAGCTAATTAATGACCGGCGGCATGATCCAGCCTGATTGCAAGGCAATGCGCACGGCCTGGGCGCGGTTGGCTGCGCCGATCTTACGATA
>Ga0265313_10002684_pt1 | contig 15073 bp, 12 predicted proteins | sample 4123metaG_FD_203122 | JGI IMG/M metagenome (GOLD analysis project Ga0265313, IMG submission 203122) | Rhizosphere microbial communities from Carex aquatilis grown in University of Washington, Seatle, WA, United States - 4-1-23 metaG | ecosystem: Host-associated > Plants > Roots > Rhizosphere >...
TGGATGTGATCGAGAGCGTCGTTGGTGGATCTTTCACTGGTTTCTCGGTTGACGCTGGGTACGTCACTGGTGTAAACATAGTTCCAAGCACGGTTGACCGAAGCGTGGCCGGTAGCAACGTCACTTTCGACTTCGCAGCCCCGAATTTGACGGGTACGAACACCTCCGATCTCCTCGTCGTGGAAACCAACGCGCTGTATTATACGACGGGCGGTTTTACTATAACTGACCATCAATCGGCGAATGCAGCCGGCTTCCAGCCGACTCTGGTTCCTGAGCCGATGACGTTCTCGCTCATGGGCGCTGGCCTTCTCGGCCTCGGCCTTCTGCGGAAGCGGACCAAGCGCAGCTAGTCAACAGTCTAGTTCCGACTTTTTCAGCGGGCCGGCGAAAGCCGGTCCGCTTTTAACTTTTGGTGGGTCTGATACTGGCATCAAAAGCAGCCTGTAAAGCGGAAAGAGCGCCCCTTTCGGGGGCGCTCTTTGATTTTCTTACATCGTGCACAACGCTGAAACCCGCTGTGCCCTCGTTTCATACCGCGCACAACGCTGAAACCCGCTGTGCGCTCCTTCCGGAGAAGGGTCTAGGCGCTGAAGGAGCTTCCGCAGCCGCAGGTGGACTTCACGTTCGGGTTGTTGAACTTGAATCCGGAGCCTTCCAGGCTCTCGACGTAATCCACTTCCGCGCCATCCAGGTACAGTAGGCTCGCTTGGTCGACGAATACCTTGAGGTCATCGAATTTGTAGGTCTTGTCGAGCATGCCGGGGCTGTTCTCGAAAGCCATCGAGTAGCTGAAGCCCGAGCACCCTCCGCCGACTACGGCAATCCGCAGCCCGGCCGGTTTAGGCTCTTGCGACTCCAGAATCTCTCTCACTTTGCCAATCGCGGTTTCAGTTAGCTGGACCATTTCGGCGTATTTCGCTCCTCAAAAGCATTATACTATAGGCGACCAGACCGGTCCAGTTTATCCGGGCACCCGGATTCGACCGTCATGGTTGCTATCTTTTAGGAAAACCCAATGAAACCGGGGCGGGGCGGGGTGCGTCGGATCAGGTAGATATGGGTAGCCTGATCGGCACGCTGCAATTCCCGGCAATTGGATCGAAGGCACGAGCCAAAACGCGAGTGGACCACAGGAACGGCGATGAGGCGGTGCTTGTCCGGCGGGTGCAAGCTGGGGATGAGCTGGCTTTCCGGGAACTGGTAGAGCGTTACCAGGCCAAGATATTCTCGATTATCTACGGCATCCTCCGCAATCACAACGATGCGGAAGACATCGCGCAACAGGTCTTCAGCAAGGTTTATTTTTCCATCCGGAACTTCGACTTCCGCAGCTCGCTGCTCACGTGGATTTACAAAATCACGGTGAACGAGTGCTACGATTACCTGCGCAAGAAACGCGTGCGGAGACTGGTCTATGAAAGCGATTTCAGCCAGGAAGAATCGCAGAGAATGGAAGCTTCCGACCCGGCTGTTGATCCGGCGGTACCCGCGGATGAGAGGCTCGCCCAGCGCGACTTTGCCGTGAAGCTCTTGTCCAAGGTTTCCGAAGAGGACCGCAACCTGATCCTGCTCAAGGAAGTGGAGGGCCATTCCGTCGAAGAACTGGCCCAGATGACCGGAATGAACGAGAATACAATAAAGGTAAAGTTGTTCCGGACGCGCCAGAAGCTGCTCAAAGCGGCGCAGCGTTTGGGACGCGGCCGCGTGGTGGTTAAGTAAGAAACTAACGAGCGGGCACAAGACCCGCAGTTGAGTGTAATGGCAAGTTACTGAGGGAAGAAAATGATGCATCGGATCATTCGAGACCATCTCGAACAGGTTCTTGGGGAGCGCCCCCCGGCTCTTGATCATCCTGCTGGAAAGCACCTGGCGGAATGTGGAGAATGCCGCGAGGCGGTAGCAGCCATGCGTGAGCAGGCTGCCATGTTGCGGCAGTGGCGCGTGACGAACGCGGAGACGGTGGAACCTCGCCCGGGTTTCTATGCGCGCGTCCTGGATCGGATCGAGGCGCAAACGCCCGCTTCCGTCTTCACCCTGTTCTTCGACTCGCTGTTTGGCCGCCGGATCGCGATGGCTTCGCTGGCCATGGCGCTGTTGCTCGGTGTCTACGTGATTTCCTCGGAGCAGATGGCGGACCCTCAGATCGCAGGTATGGACGCGTTGCCGCAAGCGACCCTGGTTTCCGATATGCCGCAGGATTTTCCAGTCCTATCGGATGATAGCCAGCCCCGGTTGGTTAGGGGCACACCCGACCAGGCCGCCGTTCTCGTGAATCTGGTCACCTATCGTGAGCAATAGCCCTTCGCTCGGAAACCCCCGCATCGCGTCCACGCTGCTGCTGGTGTTTCTGGCCGGCGCTGCCGTGGGCATGCTGGGCATGCGTTATGGGTTGCACGACCGGCTGCACCGCGTTGCGGCGGCCGCGGCGCCGGCACATGAATCGAACCGGGAATCGAATCACGAGGCGGTGCTCCAGGACTTCAAGGCCAAGCTGGACCTCACTGCTGAACAGACCGATCAGATTGCCGTGGTGCTGCAGGACTACAGCCACTACTATGAGAGCCTGCAGGATCAACTCGACGATCTGCGTTCCACTGGCTTGAGCCGGATTGTTCAGATCCTCCAGCCCGGCCAGCGCGAGAAATTCGAAAAGATGCGGACCGAGCTGGCGCCCCAACTCAGCAGCGAACCCAAAAAATAGACAGGCAACAAGATTGCCTGTCCTACCGCTTATATTAGGTACTTGAATCTCCTGATTTCGGGTCCTCCTGCGTCCGGCAAATCCCGTGCCGCGCTGGCGCATTTCCGGTCGCAAACAAATCGGCTCCTGATTGTTCCCACGGCCACCATGGCGGAACACACCCGTCATTTGCTGGCCCGGTCCGGATTTCCCGTTCGCCCGCGCGAGATCCGCACGCTGGCGAATTGCCTCGAAGATTGGTCCTCCGTGGCGGCGGCTCCCGTAGCGCTGCTGGATCTATTGATCGAGCAAGCATTGGAACGGCTGCGGCCGGAGCGCTTCACCGCAGTGTCTGGATTTCCTGGGTTTCGACGCGCGCTCGCTGAACTGTTCGAACACGCTCCTCCGCAGGCGCTGCCTGCGGACATAATGAGTCTGGTTGAGGACGTAGAGCGCAACCTGCGCGTGCGCGGGCTAGGTTTGCGCCATGCGCGCTTGAGCAGCGCGTCACCCGCGGTCTTGCCGGCGAACGTCGTTCTTGACGGATTCTTCACTCTGTCCGCCGCGGAAACCGAGCTGATCTTGGCCCTGGGCGCGCGCACCAGCGTCACCATCACGCTTCCGGACTGGCCGGGCTCGCAAGTGGTTCGGAAGACGCTGCTGTCGGCAGGCTTCGAGGAGCAGCGGCTCTCCTCCACATTGCGCTCTGCGATTCGAGCTGGGTTCTCGGCGCCCACGATCGAACGCGAAGTGGAGGAGATCGCGCGCCGCATCCTGAGTTATGCGGCACAGGGCCGGAGCTTCCGCGAGATGGGAATTGTTCTGCGCTCGCGCGATCCTTATGCGGGCGTGGTGGAGACCACACTCGCGCGCTTCGGACTTCCCGCGAGGTTTTACTTTCATCAGCCGCTTGGATCCCACCCTGCTCTGACGTTCCTAACAAATGTCATGCGCGCTTTACTCGCCGGATGGGATCACGAGACGCTGCTGTCTGCGATCCGCATGCCGGTTTCCGGACTGGGCGCGACGATTGCCGGAGATCAGCTTGATTTCGCGTGGCGCGACAAGCTTCCGGCTTTTGGGCTGCCTTTGCCTGCAGGACTAGAGCAGCTTGCTGCTCTTGATAAGTGGCCGCGTGAGCGTCTGGAGCCGCTGGAATGGGCGGCGCGCCTGAAAACGCTGCGGGCGTTATTACCCGCGCCCCGCGTGACCGGCAGCGCGGATCGCGATCAAGTTTCTGTTTGGCGCTCCAACTCTGTCGCGCTGGCGGCCTTCGAAGAAATCCTGGATGGCGCGGCCGCTGCAGTCGATGGTATCGGCCGGTGTGCGCTGCCGGTGTTCTGGAAGCAGGTGGAGACCGCGCTGGCGCTCGAGCCGCTGCGCGTTCCCGATGCGCGCAGGAACGTGGTCCACGTCATGGACGCGTATGAGGCGCGGCAGTGGGAGCTTCCGGTTGTCTTCGTCTGTGGGCTCATCGAACGGCATTTCCCGCAGTATCATCGCGAGGATCCGATTCTGGGCGACACCGCTCGTCAACGGGCCGGTCTGGATACTGCGGCGGACCGGCAATCGGAAGAACGTTTCTTGTTCGAGCTGGCGACCTCGCGGGCGACGCGCGAGACGATCCTCAGTTATCCGCGCTTCGATGAGCAGGGGGAAGACACGCTGCCATCGTTCTTTCTGGAAGATGAATTCGCGGCTATCGCAGGGCGTCCTGTGGTGCCACGGGCACAGCGGGGTGTGGACACCCCGCGCAGGTCTGGAGATTTGCCTCACTTCGTGCATAAGGCCCTGAGTCCCACTGGTATCGAAAGTTTTCTGCAGTGTCCGTTTCAGTTCTTCGCGAACAAGACGCTGCGGCTGCGGCGGCGTCCTCCGGTGCCGCGCGATAGGTTAGACCTGCTGCTTCAAGGCAACATTCTCCATCGCGCGCTAGCCGAGTGGACCAAGGCACCATTGCTGGGTTCGGCGATTCTCGATGAGATCTTCGAAGAAGAGTGCGCTCGTCTGCGTGTGCCGGAGGGATATCGCACCGAAGCCGTGCGGCTGGAGCTGATGCGTAATTTCCGGGGTTTTCTGGAAGATAACCGGTTTACGTTGGGTTGGCCCACGCGCGTAGAAGAAAAGTTCAGCTATCCGCTGAATCCCCTGGTGAACATCACTGGCCGAATCGACCGTATGGATGTCGGCCCGGCCAACGAGGCGCTGGTGATCGATTACAAATACAGCGCCGGGAACAAGATTAAAGAACGTGTCGACGACACCGGTGAGGGGCACCTGGTGCAGGGAGGTTTGTACCTGGCGGCTGCTAAGCGCACGTTCGGGCTCGACCCGGTGGCGATGCTGTTCTGCGGCTTGAAGAAGGACGTGACCTGGGACGGCTGGCACGTGAGCATTCCCGGCCTCGAATCGCTGGGAACATCGTCCACTCGCGAGTTTATGCGTGCTTTAATCGACGACGCCGAGCGCGCCGCGGTGCGGGTACACGAGGCGATTACTTCCGGGGACATTGCCGTTCGTCCGACGGACCCCCGGAAGTGCCGGTGGTGCGATTACTGCGATATATGCCGCGTGGAATCGGCCGTTTTCGTAAAGAAGGCTCATGACACTCTCGGATGACCAGCGCCGCGCCGTTGAGCGTATCGGACAGGACGTGTGCGTGGTGGCGGGACCGGGGTCGGGGAAAACCCGCGTGCTCACGGAACGCTTCGCCTGGCTGGTGGAAACGCACGGCGTGGAACCGGACGCCATCCTGGCCATCACGTTCACCGAGAAAGCGGCCAATGAGATTAAGAGCCGCCTGATCCAGCGATTCGCAGGACGGCCCCAGTCCCGCGAGACACGTGAAAGCATCGAGCGCGCATGGGTATCGACCATTCACGGCTTCTGCGCTCGCGTGCTTCAGGAGAACGCGATTCGCGCCGGCCTGCCGCCCGATTTCAAGGTGCTCGATCAAGCCGCGGCCGACCGGCTGGAGCGTGAAGCAGCCGAGGCGACGCTCGATGCCATGTATCGCGAGCAGCCTGAGCGGATGCGCCGCCTGCTGGAGGCGCTGGATCTTTCTACTCAGGACGATGGCCGCCAGCCGGACCTGGCTGAGAGTCTGGTGACCGTGTACGAATCGATGCGCTCGTCGGGTATTGGCGAGATCCCGGCCGCTGTCCTAACTCCAGATTGTTTAGATGTCGCCAGGGAGCTGGCAGAGTCGCTGGTGACCGGACCTATGCCGAGAGGGACGGATGGGCCGCGGCTCCGTGAGTGGGCCGTGCAGTTTCTGGCGCAACCGAACCTTGAGACGCTGGCGAAATTCGACTTCAACCTCAATAACGTGGGCAGGAATGCCGCGGCTAGTCGCCTGAAGAACGAGATCCTGCCAAATTTGCAAGCGCAATGGGTGGGCGAGTGGAATGCCGATCTGCGCGATCTTTTATGCACCGCCATTGCGCGGATCGAAGCAACCTATCGCACGAAAAAGCGCCAGGAATCCGCAGTGGATTTCGCCGATCTGGAAGAGTTTACCGTCGCGTTGCTCGAATCGGATGAAGCTGTTCAACTGGAGGTCTCCGGCCGGTTCGAGCATGTACTGATGGACGAACTGCAGGATACCAATCGCCTGCAGTGGCGCTTGATAAACCTGCTACGGACCAGCTTTTTCGGTGTCGGCGACATCAACCAATCCATCTACGGCTTTCGTTATGCCGATCCGGAAGTGTTCGCCGAATACCGCGATGAGTTGCGATCGAGCGGCGCTGAGATCGACGAGCTGAAAGAAAATCACCGTAGCCGCGCGGAGATCCTGGCGACGGTTTCGGCGATGCTCGACGGCCAGACGGGAATCGAGGCACGTCCGTTAGAGGCACATGCGAATTTCGAGCCTGTAGGCGTTGCCGTGGAAAGACTGGTAGGACGGGGCGAGGAAGCGACAGACGCTGCGAACGCCGAGGCCGATCTCGTCGCCGGGCGAATCCGCCAGTTCGTGGATAGCGGCGAGTTCTGTTACCGCGACATCGCGGTGCTGGTGCGCACACTGAGCTCGACCGCGCCGTTCGAGCGCGCCTTCGATCGTCTGAACATTCCGTTCCTGCTTACCGGCGGCCGGACGTTTCTGGAAGCTCGTGAAACTCGCGATTTGTTGGCGCTCCTCGCTGCGCTGGTGAATCCGCTGGACGAGATCCCGCTGATCGGTGTGCTGCGCGGGCCGCTAGTCGGCTTAAGTGATCACCAGATTTTTCAAATGACCCGCGAGGGCTGGCGCGAGGAGTTCGAGCGCCGCTTCGGCCGCATCCGCGAGCATGCGGGATTCATAGCCCCGGACCGCTTGATCGCCATGGCCCTGGACCAATGCAGCTACACCACTGGCTTGTCTGATCGTGCGCGAGCCAATGTCGAGAAGCTGCTGGCGTGGCTGCGGCGTGAGTTTCGCGATCACCCGCGCCCGCTTGCGGAACTGCTCGAAGACCTGGAGGCATTGCGGTGGACCCAGAGCGTCGCCGAGGCGCCTCCGCCCGAGGCCGGCGACGTGGTTCGCGTGATGACCATCCACGCCGCCAAGGGGCTCGAGTTCCCGGTGGTCTTCGTAAGTGCGCTGCATCGCGGGCCGGACCGCAGGAAGCCTGTGATCGCGGTGTCACGCGAAACCGGATTAGGTGTGAAGTGGCGGCACCCGATAACCGGCGAGGGGTGTTCCGACTCAGCCCACAGTGAGCTGATGCGGCAAATCGATCTCAAAGAAAAAGCGGAAGAAAATCGGCTCCTGTACGTCGCGATGACGCGCGCGCAGGACCGACTGATTTTGTCACATGCGGAGAGTAAAAGATCGTCGTCTTGGCGCAAGCTCGCCGAATCGGTGATCCCGGAGTCGGCGGCGCCGCCGGAATCCAGCGCGGGAGAGTTCGCCGCCGCAATCCTCACGGAAGAAGTTCTCGATCCACCAGTCGTATTGGGTCAGTACGATTCGGCGGTGGCTGTCACTTCGGTCGCGATGTTCCAGGCTTGCCCTCGCCGATACTATCTCAGCCGGTATTTGGGCCTGGAACCAGTGGCAGATCGGCCCGGCACAGGCGCGATCGAGCTAGGCCTGAACGTTCACAGCGCGCTCGCGGGCGAAGTTATCGAATCCGCAGAAGCTAGAGAACTCGCCGCAGGCTTTCGGTCGAGCGATCTCGGACGCTGCGCGGAAGCGGCCACGCATATCGAACGCGAATTCGATTTTCTGTTTGAAACAGAAGACGTGATCGTGCGAGGCCAGATCGACTTATGGTTCGAAGAGGCAGGGGAACTCGTCCTTGTTGACTACAAGACTGACCGCGACGAGTCGGGTAGCGACGGCTACGCGTTGCAACTGCGCCTCTATGCTCTGGCTCTGGAGCGTTACGCAGGCCGACGACCAAACCGAGCCGTGCTGTACTATCTCCGCTCGAATCGTATGGTCGAAATCAGTTTGACGGATGCAGACTTGGCCGCAGCGCGAGATGTTGTTCGGGAATTAAAACAGGCGCAGGATCAGCTTCAGTTTCCGTTGAAGGTTGGGGAGCAGTGCAGAAAGTGTTTGTTTCGGGGAGGACTCTGTGAGGGGTTAAAGGAAGGAGGGGGTCAGGGCTGAGGTTGTTTCTTGGCTGCCATTTTCTTCTCCAGGGCTTGCCAAAGTCGCGTTCTTACGTCGTCCGGGAGAGTTTGCGGCTCCATGCCCTTATAAACCTGCAACGTCTTCTTGGTGGTATCCACGATGACGAAGCAGTTGGGGCACGCATTCACATGATCCTGCCAATGTTTCTTCGTCTCCGGGTCTACCGTGTCGTCGAGGTAGACGTTTAACTCCTGCAGAAACTGCTTACAAGTAACCAAGCAAGTTCTCTCCCTTCCGCTTGAACTGACGGGTCAGCCTCTCCCGCAACGCCAGGCGGGCTCGCAAAAGCCTGCTCTTGACGGCCGGAACCGAAATCCCGAGGGTCTCAGCAGTCTCCTCGGTGCTCAGTTCTTCGATGTCACGCAATACAAAAACGGTGCGAAAATCGGGTTTCAGGCTATCGACGGCCTCGTCCAGGATCTTCCGCCATTCCTCTTGCGAATATTGCTGCTCAGGGTTGTCTTCCCAGACGGCGATTTCCCTTTGCACCGTTTCTTCGCCTAGTTCCACGGGCTCGTCCAGGGGGACGCTCCGGTCGGTTTTCCGCTTACGGAGCCTCATGAGGGCTTCATTCACTGCGATGCGGACAATCCAGGTGTAGAACTTCGAATCGCCCTTGAAGTTGTCTAAGTGCGTGTACGCCTTGAGGAAAGTGTCCTGGAGGACGTCCTCGGCGTCTTCATCGTTACGGGTGATGTTCTTGGCCAGCCGGTAGATCTTGCGCTCATAGCGCTGCACCAGCTCCCCAAACGCGTTCTGGTCCCCCGCCTTGGCCTGTGCCACCAGGGCGGATTCATCGAATCCGGCGGGCACGCTGGTGGTGGGAGTCACGGGCGATGAGACCTCTAATTCACTATATCAGGAGGATATCGGGAGTTTGTTAACCTGAAAATTACCCATGGACAACATAGAAGTCACCCTCCCGGACGGCAGTGTCAAGAGCGTCCCGGCAGGAACCCGGCCCCTGGAAGTTGCGCGCGAGATTAGCACACGGCTGGCCGATGACGCCATCGTCGCGCGCGTCGACGGCAATTTGTGGGATCTGAACCGGCCGTTCGAGGGAAACGCCCAGCTCCAGATCCTGACCACCAAGAATCCCGAGGCGCTTGAAGTGTACCGGCATTCCACGGCGCATCTTCTTGCCGCAGCCGTACTGGAGTTATTTCCGGAGACCAAGCTCGGAATCGGGCCGCCGATCGACACGGGTTTCTATTACGATTTCCAGCGCGACACGCCGTTCTCTCCCGAGGATCTCGAGAAGATCGAAAAGAAGATGTGGGAGATCCAGGCGCGCGATCTGCCCTACGAGCGCAAGTACACCGAAAAAAACGAAGGACTGAAGCTCTACGCCGACCAGCCCATGAAGGTGGAACTAATCACGGAGCGCGCCGGCGACGTCTTTTCCGAATACACGCTGGGCCCGCAGTTCATCGATTTCTGCCGCGGCCCGCACGTGCCGTCCACCAAGAAGATCAAAGCATTCAAGCTGCTTTCGATCGCGGGGGCGTATTGGAAGGGCGACGAGAAGAATGCGCAGCTCCAGCGCATCTATGGCACGGCGTTCTTCAACAAGAAGGATCTCGACGACTATCTTGCCAAACTTGAAGAGGCCAAGAAGCGCGACCATCGCAAGCTGGGCCAAGAGCTGGACCTGTTCAGCATTCAGGAGCTGGCCGGGCCGGGGCTGATTTTCTATCACCCCAAGGGCGGGATCATTCGGAAACTGATCGAGGATTGGATGCGCGATCAGTACCTGAAGCGCGGCTACTCGCTGGTGTATACGCCGCATGTGATGCGTGCGGATTTGTGGCGGACGTCGGGGCACCTGAGTCACTATGCCGAGAATATGTTCGCCGGCATGGAGCTGGACGACGCGGAGTATCGCCTGAAGCCCATGAACTGTCCGGGCCACATCCTGATCTATCGCGACAAGCTGCGCAGTTATCGCGAGCTGCCGGTGCGCCTGGGAGAGCTCGGCACCGTGTATCGCTACGAGCGCAGCGGGACCATGCATGGCCTGCTACGCGTTCGGGGATTCACACAGGATGACGCACATATATTCTGTACGCGCGATCAAATCGAGGATGAGGTGGTGAACTGCCTCGAATTCGCGCTGGATGTGCTGAAGGTCTTCGGGTTCGAGCAATACGACGCGGAGATTTCGACCTGGGATGGCGGCGTCAGCGGAAAATATGACGGTGAGCGGGATCAATGGGAGCTGGCGGAAGGCGCGCTGAAGCGGGCTGTGGAGCGCCTGAACATCAAGGCTCCGGTGATTCCGGACGAAGCGGCGTTTTACGGGCCCAAGATCGATGTGAAGCTGCTCGACGCGCTAGGTCGCAAGTGGCAGCTTTCGACTGTGCAGTTCGATTTCACGCTGCCGCGCCGGTTTAATCTTGAGTACGTCGCTGAAGACGGCAAGCGGCATCAGCCGCTGATGGTGCATCGCGCGCTGTACGGCAGTATCGAGCGTTTTTTCGGAACGCTGATCGAGCATTACGCTGGTGCGTTCCCGGTATGGCTCGCGCCGGTGCAGGTGGTGGTGATGCCGATCACTGACCGGCAACAGGACTACGCGAAGACGGTTCACGCGAAACTCGAAGCGGCCGGGTTCCGTGCTCATCTGGACGATCGCAAGGAAAAGGTCAATCTCAAGATTCGCGACGCCCAGATGCAGAAGGTGCCGTACATGCTTGTGGTGGGCGATCGTGAGGCCGAGGCCGGTACGGTCTCGGTGCGGCATCGCAAGCACGCGGATCTGGGCGTGAAGCCGCTGGATCAGTTCATCGATGAAGTTGCCCAACTGATCGCGTCGAAATCCGCGGCGGAGTAGCGGCAGTCATGTGGGGCAGGATTGCATCCTGCGAGCGGGTTTGTAACCCGCGTATGGCGCCGATTGGAAATCGGCGAGCAGGTTGGAAACCTGCCCCACCGTAACGCTATATGAGGGAAGTAATCTCTTACAATCCCGCAACCGGCGACGAGCTTGGCCGTGTCCCGTTAGCCTCGGCGGAGGATTACGAAACCATCGTTACACGAGCTCAGACGATCTTCGAGCGCTGGCGCATGCTGCCCGCGCCTCAACGCGGCGAGATCGTGCGTCAAATCGGCGACGAACTCCGCAAAGCCAAGCAGGAACTGGGCCGGATGGTCACGCTCGAGGCGGGCAAAATCGTCGCCGAAGGCCAGGGCGAAGTGCAGGAGATGATTGACGTCGCCGATTTCGCCTGCGGCCTGTCGCGGCAGCTCTACGGCCTCTCGATGCACAGCGAGCGGCCCGGCCACCGCATGTATGAGCAATGGCATCCGCTAGGGGTTGTCGGTATCATCAGTGCCTTCAACTTTCCCGTTGCGGTCTGGAGCTGGAACGCGCTGATTGCCCTTGTATGCGGCGATACGGTGATCTGGAAGCCGTCGCTTAAGACTCCGCTGTGCGCTGCGGCGGTGCAGGAAATCTGCGACCGCGTCCTCGAACGACACGGCTGGAAGGGCGTTCTGAATCTGGTGATCGGCAAAGACGACGTGATCGGTGAGCGCCTGATCCGCGACAAACGCATCCCGCTCATAAGTGCAACAGGATCCACTCGCATGGGGCGGCATGTCTCGCAAGTGGTGGCCGAACGCCTGGGCCGCAGCCTCCTGGAACTCGGCGGCAACAACGGCGTGATCGTGATGGACGATGCCGATCCAGACGTGGTGGTGCGCGCCGTGCTGTTCGGCGCCGTGGGGACTGCGGGCCAGCGCTGTACGTCGATCCGCAGACTTTTTCTGCAAAAGGGAGTCGCAGCGAAGATCACGGAGAAGCTGATCGCGGCCTACAAGCAAATCCGCATTGGAGATCCGCTCGACCCCGCAACGCTAATGGGTCCGTTGATCGATGAGGCCGCAGTCGACGCAATGATGCGCGGACTAGCGGCCATCCAGGAACAGGGCGGCAAAATCCTGATCGGCGGAAAGCACCTGCAAGGAAATTTCGTCGAGCCTACGATCGTCCAGGCGAACCCCGATATGGCGATCCTCAAAGAAGAACTGTTCGCTCCGGTGCTCTACCTGATCGAGTTCGATACCTTGGACCAGGCCGTCGCCTGGCACAATGATGTTCCGCAGGGACTTTCCTCGGCGATCTTTACCGCGAACCTGACGTCCGCGGAAGCGTTTCTCAGCGCGCGCGGCAGCGACTGCGGCATCGCCAATGTGAATATCGGCACCAGCGGAGCGGAAATCGGCGGCGCGTTCGGCGGCGAAAAGGATACGGGCGGCGGGCGCGAATCGGGCAGCGATGCCTGGAAAGCCTACATGCGGCGTCAGACGGTGACAGTGAACTGGTCGGGCGACCTGCCGCTATCTCAGGGAATCAAGTTCGATATTTGATTATTGCTTCAGCAGAGCTTCGATCAGGATCCGCGTGTTCTTTTCTTCGGCCTTGAAGAAATCGTCTTTCCCCGCGTACTGAAACCGGACCGTACCCTTCTTATCCACGAACATGAACATGGGGACGAAAGGGTGATCATCCTTTTTGAAATCGAAGACCTGCATGGTCGTGTTCTGATCCAGGTAGCCGACCGGAAATGCGATCTGGAGACGTATGAAACCGGCGAGTGACTCTTGGGCCCCGTCGTTTGCGGCGACGCCAATGGCCTGGAACCCCTGCGGACCATATTCCGTCTGGAGCTTGCTCAGCATTTGCAGTGAGGAGAGGCAGTGATCGCACGTAGTGGAGACCAGGACCACCAACATCACCTTGCCGCGGTACTGGGTCAGGCGGACCTTCTTTCCGCCGGCGGCGGGAACGGTGACGTCGGCCAGCGGACGGGGTGTAGAAGCGCCCTCCACCGATACCAGCAGACATAGGGACACAAGAATGGCTTTCAGCATGGCGATTCGAAAATCAGGGTTCAAAACTTATCTTACTTGATTCTCGACTTCTTCCAGCCAATCGGGACGCTTCAGCACATCGCGCGGGCGGCTGCCGTCGGGCGGTCCGATGATGCAGTCGCGCTGCATCATATCCAGAATTCGCGCCGCGCGGCCGTAGCCGAGACGCAGCCGGCGTTGCAGCGTGGACGTGGACGCTTTGCCCATCTCGCACACCACGCGAACGGCGTCGTGGTACAAGGGGTCTTCCTCGGCGTCGACGGCCTCGCCATCGCCCTCTTCGTCGTCTGACGGAGGCGCGATCAGGAAGGTCTGATCGTATTCCGGCTGAGCCTGCTGCTTCCAGAAGTCCACCACGCGATTGGTTTCGGCCTCGCTCACGAAGGAACCGTGCACGCGGGTCAGGCGCGATGAACCGGGCGGCAGATACAGCATGTCGCCTTTGCCGAGCAAATGTTCGGCGCCCATCACGTCCAGCACGGTGCGGGAATCGACGCGCGTAGCCACGCGGAAGCTGATCCTCGATGGGAAATTCGCCTTGATCAGGCCGGTGATCACGTCCACGCTCGGTCGCTGCGTCGCCAGCACCAGGTGCATGCCCACGGCGCGCGCCATTTGGGCGAGCCGGGTAACACTCTCTTCCACGTTGGCGCGTTCGAGCATCATCAGGTCAGCCAATTCGTCGATGACGATCAGAACATAGGGAAGGTGTTCCAGTGCCTCTTCTTCCAGTTCATCCTCGAACAGATTGCGCGGCTGCGATTCCAGTTGCCGCACCTTCTTGTTGAACTGCTCGATATTGCGGACGCCCTGGCTCGCCAGCAGTTTCAGGCGGCGCTCCATTTCAAGCACGGCGTTGCGCAGCGCGATGGTGGCTTTGCGGGCGTCGGTGATCACCGGCGTCAGCAGGTGAGGAATTCCCTCGTACGGCCCAAATTCCAGGCGCTTGGGATCCACCATGATCATCCGTACCTCGTGCGGCGTGGCCTTATAGAGGATCGACATGATCAGCGTGTTGAGCATCACGCTCTTGCCCGATCCCGTGGAGCCGGCGATCAACAAGTGAGGCATGGATTCGAGCGCGGCGACTTTGATCCGGCCGTTGATGTCCTTGCCCAGAGCGACCGTAAGTTTCGAGGCGGAGTTTAGGAATTCGTCCGACTCCAGAATTTGGCGCAAGCTGATGGTCTCGCGCTTGGTGTTGGGAACCTCGATGCCAACGGTCGGCTTGCCGGGAATTCGCTCGATGAGAATCGATTCGGCCTGCAAGCCGAGGCACAGGTCCTCGCTTAAGGTCGTGATACGCGTGTACTTCACGCCCGCTTCGGGCTTGAATTCGAAGGTGGTCACCACGGGTCCGGGATTGATCTGGACCACCGAGCCGCGGACGTTGAATTCTTCGAACTTGGACTTGATCTGGGCGGCGGTGTCCTTCAACTCCTGGCTGTCGAAAGCGGAGCGCGCGGTGGCCTCCTGCAAAAGTTCGGTGGAGGGCAGCCGGAATACGAATCGCGGTTTAAGGGGCGTGACCGGCGGCAGATCCCGCTTGGGCGCGGCATGGATTTTCGCAAGTTCTTTCTCCAGCTGTTCGGGCGGCGGTTCGATGAAGGTGGTTCCGCGGAGGGGCGGCTCGGGTTGCGACTCCAAAGCGCGGATGGGAATATCGTCGAACACATCTGGCGGCGGTTCGGGCGCTCGCGCGGGGCGGGGGATGGAGGTACCGGCGGCTGCAGCCGCGGCCACCGGTTTCAAAGGATCGACGATCTCCGGATTGTCGGTCGCTGGAGGAGGTTCTGGAACGGCTACGGCCATTGCCAGAGCTTCCGCCTCATGTGCAGCTTTCTCTGCAGCCCTCTTCTCAGCCCGCGCTTGAGCTTGTTGTTGCGACC
>Ga0265313_10002688_pt1 | contig 15060 bp, 8 predicted proteins | sample 4123metaG_FD_203122 | JGI IMG/M metagenome (GOLD analysis project Ga0265313, IMG submission 203122) | Rhizosphere microbial communities from Carex aquatilis grown in University of Washington, Seatle, WA, United States - 4-1-23 metaG | ecosystem: Host-associated > Plants > Roots > Rhizosphere >...
AAAGTAGGCGCTTGATTTTGCTGCCTCCTCGGTGACGGTAAACGTCGAAACTGTGACATTTAGGACATCGACGGATGCGAATCAAAGGGTTCCAATTCGTTGACATAGTTATAAATTCTGTCTCAGGTTGAATCGCTCGTCAACTCCCTACTGTCTTGAGAGAAGAGACTTTACAGAACAAACGCTCGTGGATAGAAATTTGGATATCGCGCATGGATAACCCCTGCCAGCGAATGGACGTCCAACTTACCATTCGTGAGCGGCCACTGTAAGTTCGATGCCTGGCGGAACGAATTTTGGAACCAAGTGGGCTGCAAAGCTGTATCTTCTAAGGGCTTAGAAGGGGGAGTGAGAGTTGTTGGCCGGAAGATTCATCGCACTGATCGCACTCATTGTTTTGTTGGGACATCCCATTGGCGCTCAGCAGTCTGCGGACACAAATGCTCCTGTCGAACTGCGACTGAGCGGATTGGTCCGTGCGGCTGACGGGACGGCCGTCCCCGGCGCTACGTTACGAATCATCCAGGCGGTCACGGGAAAAGCGTGGGTTACTTGGACCGATGAAAATGGGAAGTTCGACTTGCCGGGACTGCCGAGCGGCCATTATCGCGTCGAGGCTACGCAGTTGGGATTCGCGCCGGCAACGAAGGAACTCGATCTGGCACAGAATTCTCCCGCATCGATCGATTTAAGACTAGACGTGGGAACCTTGGCGGCGATCAACGCAACTGCGACATCTACTGTTTCACAGGCGCCCTCTGCGAACTCATCCACACCTCCGGCGAATTCGACCGATACTTCAAAATCTCAGCCATCGAGCGGCACTTCGGCAAATCCTGCTAATCCTCCTGCCGGCACTGCCGCAGCACGAAACGGTGGGTCTGGTCCTCCCGGTGGTAGGTCTGGTGGGCGTAACGGACAGCAAGGTGGCCCCGGTGGTCGGCGCACGTTTCAGCAGGTCGGGCTCAACGGTAATGGCCAGGATCCAAACAATCCTGAGGGCACTGGCGACGACCAGCAGAATCTAAACGCTGCCGGAGGGCAACTCGGCCAGGCGGCATCTGCCGATGCAGTTCAAATGATCGGTACCGTCGCAATGGGCCAGACACAGAGTCAGATGGGAGGCCCAGGATTTGGGGACGTCACCGCAATCGGCCTGAACGGACAGGGCGGATTTGGGGATACGGGCGCAATCCCCGGGCAAACGGCGCAGGTTTCTGGTCCGGGACAAGGGTTTCCTGGCGGAGGAGGCGGGCCCGGTGGCGGAGGATTCGGCGGAGGTGGATTTGGCGGCAGGGGGGGGGGCGGACGTGGAGGAGGACAACGTGGAGGCGGCCCGCGCGGTGGGCCTCAGGGAATCGAGGGGCTGATGGGCGTACAGCGATTGATGCGGCAGCGCGTCAATCGCGTTCATTTCAGCATTTACGATACGTTTGGAGATTCAGCGCTAAACGCGAGACCCTATTCCCTCACGCAGGTGAACCCGCCAAAAGTTTCCGGCTGGAATGAATCCGCGGGATTCAATATTGGCGGACCGCTGAAAATTCCGCACATTTACGACGGCACCGACAAGACATTTTTCTTCATCAATTTTGGCGGGACGTGGTCGCGCAGCCCGGTCGATTCGTTCGCGACGGTTCCTACCGCCGCGGAGAGATTGGGAGATTTCAGTTCCGTCAACGGCAGCCCCGTCGTTCAACTCTATAACCCTCTATCCAATTTGACCGGTCCGAGAACACCGATGCCAAACGCGGGCTGCGCACAGGACGTGGCGAATGCGCCTGGCACGTGCATCCCGCAGAGCATGATCAGCCAGCAATCGCTTGCGTTGCTGAACTATATTCCCTTGCCGAACGTGCCGTGCCCCACGCCGACGACCTGCCCGGCGCAGAACTTTCACCTGCAGACCAATATTCCCGCGTTGAGCCAGCGCCTCAACGTGCGCGTCAACCATCAGATTTCCTCGAAGCTCAGCCTGTCTTTGAACTACAGCCTTAACAACGGGACTTCGCACTCCTTGAGCAGTTTTCCGGGAATCGAGGGAAATACGTTCACGCAGGGACAGAGCGTGACGATTGGGCTGACTCAGAACTGGACCAAGACGTTCATCCACACATCCCAGTTTTATTTTTCGCGGAACCGCTCGCTGGGGCTGAATGAGTTTTCCTATCTGACGGACGTTAGTGCTCAGCTCGGCTGCCCCGCGTTGTCGTGTGGTATCAATGGAATATCACCATCCCCGTTTGACTACGGATTGCCTTCGATTGGCTTCACGAATTTCACCGGGCTGAGCAATCCAAATCCTTCGTTGAACCGCAGCCAGACATATCGTTATGTGGACAGCATTCGTTGGATTAAGTCGAAACATACCGTAACCGCTGGCGGCGAAGTTCGAAAGATGGATATCAACCGGGCAACCGATCCGACGCCGAACGGGCAATTTACGTTCACCGGACTATTGACGAGCCAATTGAGTGCAGCTGGAACTCCAATACCAGCGGCACTGGGCTGCGGTACAGTCGCGTTGCCGTGTGTCGGAAACGACTTTGCCGATTTTCTGCTCGGCTATCCGGCAAATACGAAAGTGCAATTCGGAAACACCAGCACGTATTTCCGCAATTGGGGATTCGTCGGCTACGCGAGCGATGACTGGCACATAGTCCCGAAATTTACGCTGACGTATGGCGTGCGGTATGAAGCCTTCACTCCTCCCACGGAAATCAACGGGCACATCGCAAACCTTGCCGTCAGCCCGGACTTTTCCACTGTGCAATGCGTCACTCCGGTTCCCACGGGAAATTGCATTGCCGGAACGAATGGCTCGCTTTTTCACGGCCACTACAACAACTGGGCGCCGCGTGTGGGAATCGCATGGCAGCCGCCGGGAAAATGGTTTGCCGGGCAGCACCAGCTAACCGTGCGGGCTGGATTCAGCATGTTTTACGTCGAGTCGTACCTGAATACGCTTTCGAACGAAATGGCCAACCAGCCGCCGTTTGCTACGGCGAACACTCAGGCCACACTGACTGGCACAACGACGCCGCTTACGATCCAGACCGGCTTGGTCGGCGGGACGGCCAGCACGGTAACCAATACCGTTGCGGTGAATCCGAATTACCAGGTTCCCTACGCGATGGTGTGGAACGCCTCGATCGAATACAACCTGCTGCGAAATACGTTCATGGAAGTGATGTACACCGGAACGCGCGGCGTGCACCTCGACGAGCTGCTTGGATTCAGCCTGGCGAATTCCGGGCAGGCGGGATTTGCCAAAAACGCGGCGGGGTTCACCTATGACACCACCGGAGCGTTCTCCAATTTGAACGCCTTGCAGGTGCGGCTGCAAAAACGAATGACGCGCGGCCTGCTGTTCATGGCGCGGTACACGTATTCGAAATCGCTGGACGATGCCAGCACGATTGGCGGCGGGGGGCAAACGGTGCTGCAAAACAATGCGGACCCGCGAGGCGACTACGGGCTTTCTTCCTTCAACATGACTCACCAGTTTCAGGGCAATTTCATGTACCAGTTGCCGTTCGGCGATCGTCAACGGTTTGCCACCAAAGGCTGGCAGAAGGATATTTTTGGCGCGTGGCGCGTGAATTCCAGTTTTACCGTGCACTCGGGCACGCCCTATACGGTTCGAGTCTTCTCAACAAATCCGTCGTGCCAAAATGTTCCGGGCGTCAACTCCGAACGCGCGGATCAGAGCGGAGTTTCAGTGCTCGGAAATCACACTGTTCAGCAATGGTTCAATACGGCAGCATTCAGCGTGCCGACTGGATGCCTGGGCGATGCGTCACGGAACTCCGTGATCGGTCCGGGCGCGTTCACGATGAATATGGGACTCTCCAAGACGATTCAATTCGGGCGCGACGGGCTGCGGCGGCTGGACATCAGTTGGAACACGAACAATGTCCTGAATCACGTGAATTATTCGGGGCTCTCCACGGTGCTGGGCTCCTCAACGTTTGGGCAAATCACCGGCGCAGGCGCGATGCGAAGCATGACGTTTACAACGCGGGTGAATTTCTGATGCGGATTCAAACCACTTTTATCCGGCAGGTTCTCGCGCTTATTTCCATGGCGGCTCTGCTGGTTACGCCCCTATACGCGCAGAACGCCCAGCCGGAGACGCGGCAAGTGGATCCAAGGCAAGCGCCGCCACCGCCTCCAACAGCTCTGCCGCGAGGAAAGGGGACGATTCGCTCGACGGTCGATCTGGTGGAAATTGATGTGCAGGTGACCGACCGCGATGGGAAACCGATCAAGGGGCTAAAGCAGGAACAGTTCACTGTGACCGAAGACGGCAAGGCGCAAAAAGTTTCGACGTTCGAATACAACGACATCGAGAGAATCGAAACTGCCGGGGCGACGGCGGAAACTCCCATTACGGTCCCGATCGGCAGCGTTGCCGCGTCCGAGACGATCAAGGCGGCCGTGCACGATCACCGGATGATTGTTCTGTTTTTCGATCTGACTTCGCTGCAGCCGGAGGATTTGCTGCGCTCCACGCGCGCCGCCGAAAAATATCTGCGCGAACAGATGACGCCGGCCGATCTGGTGGGAGTCGTGGCGTTCGGCAACACTCTGAAAGTCGTCGCCAATTTCACGAACGACCGCGACCTGTTGCAGCAATCCGTGGAAGCATTAATTCCCGGCCACGAAGCGGCGCTGGCCGCTCTGGCCGATGCGGCCACTGCCGCCAATGGCGAAGCCGCCGTCACCGAAGACACCGGCGCTGCCTTCACTGCCGATGACACCGAATTCAACGTGTTCAATACCGACCGCAAGCTCGCTGCGATGGAGGCCGTCTGCGAAATTCTGGACGGCATTCCCGGCAAGAAGTCCGTGATTCAATTCACCAGCGGCATCACGCAAACGGGCGAGGAAAACCGCTCGCAACTGATCGCTGCGACCAACTCCGCGAATCGCTCCAACGTTTCCATCTACACGGTGGATTCGCGCGGCCTGCTCACGGCTGTGCCGGGCGGAGACGCGAGCGTGGGCGCATCCGGTGGCACATCGCTATTTTCGGGAGCGACGGTCATCTCGCAAAGCCAGTCGCGACAGGATTCGCGCGAGACGCTGGCGACGCTTGCGGGCGATACCGGAGGACGTTCGTTCTTCGACACCGGCGATTTCGGGAAAGTGTTTCAGAGCGTGCAGAACGATAACTCTGGTTACTACCTGGTGGGCTACTACAGCACGGACTCCGCGCGGGACGGCCGCTGGCGACGCGTTCACGTGAAGATCGCGCAGCTTCCCGCCGGAGCGCACGTTCGCACTCGCGAGGGATATTATGCGCCGAAGAATTTCGGCGTTTTCACGACCGAAGATCGCGAACGCCAGCTCGAAGACGCATTTCGATCGGACACTCCTGAAGTCGAACTGCCCGTGGCTGTCGAAACCGCGCAGTTCCGGTTGGAGGGAAATCAGGTGTACGTGCCCATCGTGGCCAAGCTCGCTCCCAGCGCGTTGCAGTGGGCGCAAAAACGCGGCAGCCATGAAACCGCCTTCGATTTCGCGGCGGAGGTTCGCGACGCGAAAACCAATCGCGTGGTGGGAGCGCTGCGCGACACGATTACGGTGAAAATCGACGCGGAACATTTCGCAGACCTGCAGCAGCGCGCGCTGGTCTATCAGGGCGGAATTATTCTTTCGCCGGGCGAATACAAACTGAAATTTCTGGCGCGGGAAAACGAGTCCGGCAGAATCGGGACGTTCGAGGATAAATTCACGCTGCCGTTGCCAATGGCCGACCGGCTGCAATTGAGCTCGGTGCTGCTGTCGAGCCAGGTGGAGGCGGCGCAAAAAACAGCGCAAGTGAAAACGCAGGCGTTCGCGAAAGACGTCAAGATGAAGTCTTCGCCGCTGGAAGTCGGCGGCGAGCGCATCATCCCCAGCGTGACGCGCGTTTTCACCGATCAACAGACGCTGTACGTTTTCTTCCAGGCCTACTTGCCGCAAAAGGCGGACGCGGCGTCCCTGCGCGCGGGCTTGATTTTTTTCCGCAACGGGCAACGCCTATCTGACACCCAGATGGTCGAACCTGCGGAATACAATGAGGCGACGCGTACGGCATCGTTCCGCATCAGCCTGCCGCTCAGCGGATTGAATGCGGGGCGCTATACGGTGCAGGCTATCGTCGTCGATGCGGGGACAACGTATTCAGCCTTCGCGCGAAATTATTTTGCGTTGCGGCAAACGGCAAAACCGGCAGCGGAGGCGGCGGTACCGCCACCACCGGGAAATTAAAGACATCTGTTTCTCGTCACCGCTTTTTCTTTCCGAAAATCCCACTTTGGACTGACTGCGTTTCGTTTTGGACCTCACGGAAAACACTGGATGGGCTGACTGCGTTCGTCTGAACCCCCTGGTTCACTCTGAAACAATTTTGCGGGAAATTTAGGTCCCTTACACGCCAGAAAGCCACAGATCGCAGCAATTCCACTCGTAAGAAAAGACAAAAACAAGAAATCGCTCATGCGCAATGGCGCTCTTCTTGCTTAAGGTTCTGTCGTAGAAATCCACAAGCGCTGGAAGTACGCCCGCCAGGAGTGATGAATGGATTTTGTCCTAATTACGCTTCCACATTTCGCCATCGCCTCGGTTTGGACGGCTGCAGTCCTGGCCGCGCTGGGCGCGATGGTGATGTTGATCGGTTTTTTTGCGGGGCGACGCGCCGTCCGGCAAATTCGCATTCACCGGTACGATGCCATCGCGCTGAAAATGCACGACCAGTGGCGCGAGATTGCAAGGGGTTCGATTCCGGTAGAATCGTGGCGCAAAAATCCAATGCAGTGCGAAATCATTCAGTCGATTGTGATTCAGGAAATCGGTGCGGCGACAGACAAGGACCGCGAAGGGCTGCAGGAGTTCTTACGCAGGACGGGGCTGATCGGCCTGTGCATCGAAAAAGCGACGGGGGGTTACGGATGGGCGCGGCGACGGGCCATGCTGGCGCTTGGCGCGATGCGCGTGCCGGAAGCGATCGCTCCGCTTTCCGAAGCCCTGGATGATTGGCAACTCGATACGCGGATGACTGCGGTGAGAGCCCTTGGCAGCACCGGTCTGCCCGCAGCGGCGGAGCCCGTCATCGAAAGCTTCATGGTTGGCGGCCTGAAAGTGCCGCTCGATCCAATCTGCAACGCGCTGGTGCGCTGTTATTTCGATCAGCCCGCTGCCATCCTTCCGTATCTGCGCCGCTCGCAAGGCGAATCGCGCGAAATGTTGGCTCGCGTCGCCAGCGAACTGGCCACCGCCGAAATGGGAGATGAAATGATCCTGCTGGCGGAGGATCCACGGCCCGAGGTCCGGGCATCCGCCGCAAAGGCGCTGGCCGTTGCGCCGCTGGAGCTTGCTATCCCAGCACTAAGCGATCTGACGCGCGATGAATTTTGGTTTGTGCGCTTGCGCGCAACCATCGCGCTGGGCCAGATTCGCCATCCGCGCACGATTCCAATCCTGCTCGACGCTGTGCGAGACTCCAATCGTTTAGTTCGAATGCGCGCCGCGGCTACGCTGGCGCAGTTCGAACACGACCGTGTGGAGATTCTGCAAAGCATCGTCGATTCGCGCGACCGCTACGCGCTGCACGCCATGATTTCCGCGCTGGAACTCGGCGGCGGCTTCGATCAGGTGATGAAGGAACTTTCCGATCCGCTGCTGGACGAACAAACTGCCGCGCACTTGGTGGACGCTCTGCGGGAGGGCGCGGCTGGGTTGTGGTCTACACGGCCTGCTGATCCTGTGGTGGAGTCTGTTTTTCCTTAGATGTTTGTCGCTTCGGGCGTTGCTCTCCATTTCGTTCTGCCGATTGTCATTCCTCACCAGCATTATTCCGACGTATTATCCTCTCGTTGCGGCCTTGCTCTAAATGTGTCATAAAAGGGGCGGAATGGGCTTTGGATTTTGCGGCTGGGTGGGTTGGGTTTTCTGGTCTGTCTTTTGATTCGCGTAGATCCAGGACAAAAGCGCACAGACTGAAGTCTGTGCTACTGGTTGTACACCGTCATTTTGGAGGGGAATCGTGAGAGTTTGCAGAACTGTCTTGATTACTTCGCTTGCGCTATTTGCGGTAATTGCTTTTTTTGCATTGCCTGCTGTGAAGGCGCAGAATTCCACGTTTCACAATGCTCCCGCGTCTGCGGTGCAGATGAAGAGTCCTCTGACTACCGATGCAAAGACTACTGAAATTGGCGGGCAACTGTTCGTGGTCAATTGCACTTCGTGCCATGGGCCTCAGGGTCAAGGGACAGGGAATGTTCCCGGGCTCAAGAGCGCGAAGGTGCAGGGCGCTAGCGAAGGCGAACTGTTCTGGTTCCTCACGCAGGGCAGCGCGGATAACGGCATGCCCTCGTGGGCCGGTATTTCTGAGGAGCGGCGCTGGCAGCTCGTGATGTATCTGAAGGCCGGATTGCCGGCCATTCCGCGCAATCAAAATTCGCCGGACATGGACGCGAAAGCTCTGAGCGCTCCTCCGCCAGTGGCTCCCTACACGGATTTCCGGTTTGAAAAGCCTGGACAGTTCCGCAAGATTTCTCTCAAAGACATGCCTGCTCCTTTTGCGACAGGCTCATCCGGAAATGGCGCAAAGCTGGTGCCCCGGCCGGAGGGCGCATGGCCGAAAGTTCTGCCCGGTTTTAAAGTGGAGTTGTACGCGAGCGAGCTTCACGGGCCGCGCCTGATTCGAACGGCGCCCAATGGCGATTACTTCGTGTCCGAGGGCGTGGCGGGCGACATCAAAGTCTTCCGCGGAATCAGCGGCGACTCCAAACCCGTTCAGAGTGAAACTTTCGCGAGCGGACTCACACGGCCTTACGGCATTGCATTTTATCCGCCCGGCCCAAATCCGCAGTGGGTGTACGTTGGGGATACGAATGCGATTGTCCGCATTCCCTATCAAAACGGAGACTTGAAGGCGCGCGGTGCCGCGGAGCACATCGCGGACCTGCCGCCCGACGGCCACTGGACGCGCAGCGTGGAGTTTTCGCTCGACGGCAAGAAATTGTTCGTCTCGGTGGGATCGAATTCGAACGTCGATGACATCGACCTGTCGCCCTCGGAAAAGAATCGCTCGGACATACTCGAATTCAATCCGGACGGTTCCGGGATGCGCGTCTATGCCAACGGGATTCGCAATCCCGGCAACGGGCTGGCGGTGAATCCGAAGACCGGAGAATTGTGGTGCTCGGTGAACGAGCGCGACTCGCTGGGCGATAATCTGGTACCCGATTACATCACGCACGTGCAGGAAGGCGGATTTTACGGCTGGCCCTGGTGGTACATGGGCGGGCATCAGGATCCGCGTCACGAGGGCAAGCATCCCGAACTGAAATCCAAAGTCATCACTCCGGATGTGATCCTGCAGCCGCACAATGCGTCTATGCAGATCACGTTCTACAACGGCAAACAGTTCCCCGCGGAATATAGCGGCGACCTTTTCGCCGGCCAGCACGGTTCGTGGAACAAGTCCGTGCGCGTCGGATACGAAGTGATTCGAATTCCGCTGCACGGTACCGGACACGCTACCGGGGAGTACGAGGATTTCATGACTGGATTCGTGCTCGACAATGGAAATGTGTGGGGGCGTCCAGTGGGCGTCGCCGTCGCGCAGGATGGCTCGATGCTGGTGACCGATGACGGTTCGAATTCGATTTGGCGGATTAGCTATACGGGGAAGTGATCGTAGGGAGATGTGGGCCTTTCGTGGCGCCGGCGTCCCGCCGGCGATTTACGCGGGGCGAAAAACCTGCGCGGAAAATGAAATACCAGCACCCCAGCGGCTAAAGCCGCATGAATGATGCTGGCCTAATGTCGTGGCTGAAGCCGCGACCCACAAACGTTCTTAGATTTTCGATGAGATTCTTGCTAGCGCAGGACTTCAGTCTGACTTGCGTTCTGACCTTAGATCAATCCCTAGTTGCTGGCATTTTTTGTAGAGGTGACTGCGTTCGAGGCCGAGGGCCCGCGCGGTGTTGGTCATGTGATGGTGGTTGCGGCGAAGTTCTGCGAGCAGGACTTCGCGTTCGAACGATTCGATGCGCTGCGTGAGCGGGCCGGTTCTGGCAGTTGGCGCTAGTTCGCCATTGCGCGCGGGCGGCAAGGCCATGTTCACTTCTTCGGCGGTGATTGTTTCGCTGTTTGAAAGCAGCAGGACGCGCTCCACTACGTTGCGCAACTCGCGGACGTTACCCGGCCACGGGTAACGCTTCAGAATTTCCAGCGCGTCCGGTGAGAAAAACTTCTTCCTCCAGCCGTTTTGCGCCGCCACTTGCGCGGAGAAATATTCCGCGAGTGTGGGAACTTCTTCGGTGCGTTCGCGCAGCGGCGGCAATACGATCGGGAAGACATAGACGCGGTGAAACAAGTCCGCGCGAAATGTTCCCTGGCGGACCAGTTCTTCCAGATTGCGGTGCGTGGCGACCACTACGCGGGCGTCCACCGGAATCGGCTTGTCTCCGCCTACGCGCTCGATTTCGCCCTCTTCCAGCACGCGCAGCAGCTTGGCCTGCATGGCCAGCGGCATGTCGCCGATTTCGTCGAGGAATAATGTGCCGCCGCCGGCTTGTTCGAATTTACCGATGTGGCGAGCTGTCGCGCCGGTGAACGAGCCTTTTTCGTGGCCGAATAGTTCCGATTCGATCAGTTCTGCGGGTACCGCGGCGCAATTGAGCGTCACGAACGGACCGGCGCGGCGCGAACTTTTCTGGTGAATGGCGCGGGCGATCAGTTCCTTCCCCGTTCCGGTCTCGCCCTGGATCGCGACGCGCGTCTCGCTGGCAGCGACGCGCTCCACCTGTGCCAGCAAACGCTCCATGATCGGGCCGGACCAGATCACTTCATGCTTGCCGAGGCGGCGGCGCAGGTCGCGGTTTTCTTCCTCGAGGTGACGCATGCGCAGAACATTTTCCGTGGTGACGAGAAGTTTTTCAGTCGAGAGCGGCTTTTCCAGAAAATCGACGGCTCCCAGGCGCGTTGCGCGGACCGCCATTTCGATGCTGGCTTGTCCAGAAATCATCACGACCGGTGTGGTTGCCCCTGCGGCTTTCAAATCTTCCAGCAGCGATATGCCATCTTTTCCGGGCATGACGACATCCGAAAAAATCACGTCGAACCGCTCGGTGCGAATCAGTTCGAGCGCGCGAACGGCGCTGTCGCATACCGTCGCCTCATATCCGGCAAGGCGGAATGCGCGGGAGAGCGACGCCAACGTGTTTGGGTCGTCATCGATGAGCAGGAGGTGCGGTTTGGGAGCTGTCATGTTCGGCTCACAGTGTTACGCGGCGGTGATGATGGGCGGATCGGGCTGCGCCACTTGCGATTGCCTGGGTCCCGGCTCGGAGTCTTGCTGCTCGATCGGCAACTCGACGCGGAACGTTGCGCCTGCGCCGGGCGCGGATTCGACGGAAATTTTTCCGCCGTGATCGCTGACCACCGACTGCACGATCGCGAGGCCGAGGCCCGTGCCGTGCTGCTTGCTGGTGTAGTACGGAGTGAACAGGCGCGCGCACTCCTCCGGCGTGAGGCCGGCTCCGGTGTCGGTGACTTCCAAGCGCACCATTCCGTTGTGCTGAGAGGTCCTCACGGTGAGCGTACCTCCAGCGGGCATGGCGTCCAGAGAATTGAGCACGAGATTTTCGAGCGCCCTGCGCAGCAGAACACGGTCAGCCTGAGGGTGCGGAAGGTTTTCGTCGAGATACATTTCCGGCGTGATCGGCGGGCGGCCCATGGCGCTGAATTGCGGCTCAAACAGGCGCACGACGCCACGCACGGCTTCGTTCAGGTCCACGGCCTCGAATTCCGGCGTGGGCATTTTTGCGAAATCGCTGAAGCGGCTGACGATGTTTTTCAGATTTTCCAGTTCGGCGCGCAGGGTGGCCGTGGACTCAAAAAATACTTCATCGAATTGCTCGGAGCTTTGCTCGCGCGCGCGCTGCAGATTCTCCACGGTAAGCTGGAGTGGAAACAAAGGGTTTTTCAATTCATGCGCGAGTCTGCGGGCCAGTTCGCGCCACGCGGCGACTCGTTCGGTCTGCAAAAGCGTATCGCGCTGTTCAGAAAGCTGGCGGGTCATGTCATTGAATGCCATGGCGAGCTGGCCGATTTCATCGCGCGAATGGACTTCGACCCTGGCCTCCCAGTGCCCGGCGGCAACTTCGTGCGCGCCTGCGGCCAGTTGCTCGATGGGACGAGTGAATCGCGCGGAGATCCACCAACTGAGGATGATCCCGATCACAATCACTCCGCCGGCAACACTTAGTGCCAGAACGCGGATAAAGTTCAGCATCCGAACCAAGTCCTGACGCGAACTTCCAACCAGCAGCACGCCTAGCAAATCGTTGTCCCGCCCGACAAGCGGAATGGCGTTAAACGTTTCGGAACTCGCGGCGAGGCCCGAGCCTGAGGTGATTGTCCTTTGCAGCTCGCGGCGCGTGCGCTGGGCCTCGCCGATCAACGGGTCGAACAGATCGGCCTGGGCGACCTGGCCATTCAGATCGGTGAGGTCCGATGGAACGAAATCCTGCTCCAGATTTCGATAGAGCAATGCGCGCATGCCTTCCGGCAAAACCAGCGTGGCGAGAAAATCCTGGTTGAGGCGCTGACCACCGATCAGATAGAGACTTTTTTCTCCAACGCGAATGACGCGAACGGCAAGCAGGCCCAGCTCGACATTATCCGGCATGTCCACGCGGCGCAGGAACGGGCCCTGCGCATTCCAATCCCTTTCCGAACCGACCCAATCGTTCTTATAGCCGAAGCGCGCGGGCCATTCGGAGGAAGAGATCAGCGTGCCGTCGTCGCCGACGATGTCCAGAAAATCGAGTTCCTGGGAGAGCGCGATGCCGCGCGCATCGTTGTAATACTGCGACGCGTCGGCCTGCGGGCGGCTCAGGTCCATGGCCATGCGGAGAGTGGCTTCGGCGTCGGCAATTCCCTGCACGCGGCGCACGATGTCTTCGCCGCGCTGCGCGTATTCGCGGTGGAACTGCGCGACCAACGCGTCCGTGCGCTGGCGATTAAATTCTTCGAATGAGCGGCGAGAGTACGAGGACACGCCCCAGGCCACCGCCGTCACCGCCGCGACGATGGTCAGCGTGAACACCGTCAGAAGCTTGGCGCGAAAGCTCATGGAGTCGCTCCCGCAGCGGCTTGCGGCGGCCCAAGCCACACGTCTTCCAGTCTCCACCCGCCCCATCGCGGCGGCATCCAATCGCGCACCTGCGGGCTCAGTCCATAACTTTCCGTGACGTGGACGAGAGGAATCACGCGGAAGGCGTCGATTGGAGCGCGTTCGGCGGCGTAAGCCTGTTCCGGCGTTTCTGTCGAAGTCAGCGCTTCGCTCAAGGCATTCAAAATTCCAGCGAGAGCCAGTCCGGGGTCCGGCGCGGCCAGTCGATAGCGAACGAGGCGCACGTCAGCGGCTGGATTCTTCATGTCAGCAGCTTGTCCAGAAATTTGCGTCACGATCCCGGCTTCCCTCAGGTTTACGGCGACGCGCTCCGCTATCGCGCGCGCCTCCGCATCGCCAGAATCATAGACCAGCGTGAGCGCCATCGGATGAGAAACTTCGCGACCGGCTGCCGCCAGAAGTTCTTTCGCGTGCGGCAAATCTGTTACGACCGGAAACAGATGCGCGTAACCCGAAATCCAGTTCGGCAGCAAGCTTCCTGCAGCCACGCCTTGCTTTTGTAGGATCACTTCGGCAATGGAGGAACGATCGATTGCCAGCGAAATTGCCTGGCGGATGCGCTGGTCCTGCATGGCCGGCCTGCTTGCGTCGAATTGCAGCGCAAAAAGTTCAATCGGATCACTCGATGCAGTGCGCACGCCACGGTTCGCGGCGCGGCGGACTTGAGATGCAGGGAGTTCGACGACATCGGCCTGACCGAAGGCAATGGCATTGGCTTGCTGCTCGAAATCCACGCCCATGGTGAGTTCGATCTTGTCCACAAACGGCCGTCCGGCCCAGCAGGATTCATTGGAAACGAAGACGATTTTCAGAGGGCCATTGTTCTTGGGCCACTCCCCCACCCGGAATGGCCCGGTGCCTGTAAGCGAGCCGTCGTCCCCAGTGTGAAAAATGAAATAGCGTCCAGCAGCAAGGGTGGATAGAAAATCGGGCATCGAACGATCTGCCTGAATAACAACGGAATCGGACGTGGCGCTCACATCGAAGTCATTGCCGAGCAATTGTTGCAGCGCAAGAGCTGCCGCTTCCGGAGTCAGGGCAGGGCCGTCGCTGAACTTGACTCCTTTGCGGATGAGAAATTGCCAGCGTTTAGCCGCAGCGTCATGCTGCCAGGAAATCGCCAGCGCAGGTTGCGGCGTCCCGTGCTCGTCTAATTTAATAAGGCGATCGAAAACGAGCGAGGCCATACGTGCGAAAGCGGCTGCGCGCATCGGAGCGGAAGGCCACTGGCGCGGATCGATGGCAGTCACGCGTTCGCTATTCTGGACACGCAATATGCCTCCGAAATGCGGACGAGTTGAGGCTTGCACGCGAGTGGAAAAGAGTAATGCACCTAGCAGCACGATCGTAGTGATGCTGCAAGGCTTGCTATCGAACACACGATATGGACAACCGGTAGGCCTCATAATTTCCAGTCTGCACATTTCTGACGATAATCGTGTTCGAGGGGTCGTTTTGACCCCTATGAATTGCCAGGATCGGACCGGGAAAATTCACGTGGTTGCTGGTGACCATCGTACCCAAATCATGATGTACCTCTAGCCATAAGGTGTCTGACTGCGCGTCGTCTCCGGGCCCAGTTGCAAACCAGGGACTTCCTATATTCTTCGTGCAACTCGTTGGAGCGTGTGCAAATAGCCCTACCAGAGATACAGGGCTCAGATAACCCGCGCCGCCTTCAATATCCCCGCAACTAACAAAGGTGAGCGTTTCCAAAGAAACCGTGCAGTAGCGCTGGCCGTGCCCTGCCCAAATAATATTCCCCGCATTCAGATTCAACGTGGCTGTTGGGTCCCGCAAAGTGGATGAGGGAATCCCAAGGGGTACGTCAATTTTAGTCTCGGAATGGCGGCTCATATTCTGAA
>Ga0265313_10002692_pt1 | contig 15047 bp, 12 predicted proteins | sample 4123metaG_FD_203122 | JGI IMG/M metagenome (GOLD analysis project Ga0265313, IMG submission 203122) | Rhizosphere microbial communities from Carex aquatilis grown in University of Washington, Seatle, WA, United States - 4-1-23 metaG | ecosystem: Host-associated > Plants > Roots > Rhizosphere >...
GCTGCGCCGAGACCCGTGACAGGGAGCGTTCGCCGAACAGCCCGGTGCGGGCCGCGTGCAGGATCTTGGTGTCGATATCGGAGGCGGATATCTCGATGTTCCACGAATCCGCCTGATCCCAACGTTCGAGGATGTTAATGGCGATGGAATAGGGCTCCTCGCCGGACGAACAAGGGATGGACCAGATACGGACAGGTTCGCCGCGCGCCTTGTTTCGTGTCAGGGCCGGCAGGATGTCGCGCACCAGCGCGTCGAACTGGTAGTCCTCGCGGAAGAAGTAGGTCTCGTTCACGGTCATGGAATTGACCAGGAACTGCAGTTCCTCGCCACTCGCCTGGAACCGGACCATGGTAAAGTAGTCGCGAAACGATTCCGCGCCAGTTTTTACGATGCGATCCGCAATTCTCCGCTCGACGTAATATTTTTTCCCTTCTTGAAAATGTATTCCAGTTTTCCGATAGAAGAATTCGCAGAACTTTGCGTATTCCTCATCCCCCATGGCGGGAGTTGTGTCTTTGATGCGAGTTGAGTTTAAGGCCATCACTGCCCCTCAATACGGCGGATCGCCGCGTCGATGGCGAATTCCATGAACGTGTTGCCATGAAACCGGTGGCGGAGAGCGTCCAGATCTTCCAGCGCTTCCGGTCCGCCGATCTCCGCCAGGGCATCAACCGCGGCGGCGCAGACATTCACGTGCTGATCGGCGCGCACCACGCCGGCCAGCCATTCGGGAGCCTGGGCATGGCGCAGCGCACCGAGGATATTGACGGCGAAAATGCGCACATCGCTGTCGCCATCACTCAGAAGGTTTTTGAAATGGGGAGCGACCGCGTCGGGCATTTCCTGCAACGCCTCGATGGCGGCATTGCGCAAAGGAGCGTCTTCGCTGCGCAGAAGCGCGGCAAGACGCCCCGCCACCGCCGGCGATTGCAGATGAATCAAGGTCGTGAACAGCACGGCCTGTACGCTGGGGCTACCTTCGACCTCGAGCCGGTCGCAGGCCGCCATGGCAGCCTCGGGGTAGGCTGCCAGACCGCGTGCGGCTGCCCGGCGCACCGAGGGTTCCTCGCCGGTCAGATCGGCCAGAAGAGTTGCCAGATCGCGGGATTCCGGCGCCGTCCGTGTCAGCGGACTCTGTCCGCTAGCTTTTACGAGTGCCAAGGCGTTCCTCCTTCGCTGCGGGAGACGGAGTCAGCCAAGCGCAGAGCTGGCCGGTGATTCGTCCGGCGGGTAAGACCAAATTGGCGCCGCCACGCTTGACCAGTTCGCCCGGCATGCCCCAGATCACCGAGGACGCTTCATCCTGGGCGATGGTTCGGCCACCTCTGCGTTTCAACTCGCACATGGAATCGGCGCCGTCGTCGCCCATTCCGGTCAACAGCACTCCGATCACACTCTCGGTCGGCATGGCGTGCAGCGCGCTGTCCACCAGACGGGCGACGCTGGGATGCCAGAGATACTGGCTGCCCGACGGCATGGGATTGACCACCCAGCCGGTGGCCCGTTTGCCGATGACAACGTCGGCATCGCCCTTGCCGATATAGATCACACCCGGCTTCAGCGGCATCATCTGGGCCGCCTCGACCACCGGCAGACGGCACATATCGCCGAGACGGCGCGCGAAGACCGCGGTGAAGCTGCCCGGCATGTGCTGCGCCACCACCACCGCCCAGGGAAAGTCGGCGGGAAAGGCCGGCAGAACATCTTCCAGCGTTCCGGGGCCGCCCGTGGATACGCCGATGATGACGACGCCGAAACCGCCCCCGGCCAGCGATGGGAGGGCGGTGCCGACGGGAGGACGGGCGCGGGACTCCGTACCGCTTCCTCCCGTCTGGTTGCGGAGCCGCTGCTGCAAGCCCGAGGACCGGCGCAGCCTTGCCCGCTGTGCCGACCTGACCTTGTCGAGCATTTCCTTCTCGATGCGGTCGACATTGAGCGAAATGGTGCCATCCGGTTTGTGGATGAAATCCACCGCCCCCAGCGCCAGCGCTTCGAAGGTGACTTCCGCGCCGCGCTCGGTCAGCGACGAAACCATGACCACCGGCGTCGGCCGCCGGGCCATGATGTGAGACAGGCAGGTCAGCCCGTCCATTTCGGGCATGTTGATATCCAAGGTGATGACATCCGGCTTGAAGGACTCGAGGGCCTCCAAAGCCTCTACGCCGTTGCGCACGGCCAGCACCTCGTAGCCACCCTTCGCCGCGAGGATTTCCTTGAGATGACGGCGCATCAGCGCCGAGTCGTCGACGATCAGCGCCTTTGCCATGCCGACAGGTATCCTTGAAAAAGGGAAGCCGCATTGCGCGGCTCCCGATTTGTCACTTCGCGGCCCGTGTGGCCGCGCTCAGTTCCTTGGTGTCGAGAAGCTGATCGGTATCCAGCAGCAAGATCATGCGATGCTGCTTCTCGATATTGGCAACCCGACGGATCAGCCGCTGCTGTTCGTCCGACAAGTTCGGCGATGGGCCGATCACCGAAGCCGGAATGCGCATGACCTCCAGCACCTGATCGACGATGAAGCCGGTTCGCACGCCGCGGATGGTGTAGACCATGATCCGCTGACGGTCGTTGCGCTCCATGGTGGCCAGACCGAAGCGCCGTCGCTGATCGACAACCGGCAGGACCACGCCGCGCAGATTGACCACACCTTCGAGGAAGTCCGGGGTCTTGGGCACGCGGGTGAGCTCGTCGGGAACCCGAACGATCTCCTGAACCGATTCGATGGGCACGCCATACTCTTCGTTCATCAGGCGAAAGACGACGAACTGCTCTTCATCATCAATGACGCCGTTGCGGGTCCCGGCGGTATCGTCGGTCATCGCCGTCCTCTCTCCTCCACCGCCGTCGATGACGGCCCGGATGTCGCCGGTGTTGAACATTCTTTCCGACGACAGGATCGACACCAGCCGCTTGCCGTCGTCGAGGCGGCAAATGGACTGAATCTCGCCAAGATTACCGTCCCGGGCCAGCAGGGCCGGCATGGGGTCGATCACCGACCGGGGCACCCGCAACACTTCCTTGACGCTGTCCATCATCACGCCGATGGATATGGCTGCGGCATCCGAGCCTAAGGACACCACCACAATCTTGTTGGTGTCGGTGACGTCCTGGGGCGGCAGTCCGAACATGCTTCGCAGCGACACCAGGGGCAGCAGCCTGTTCCTCAGCGTCATCACGCCGAGCACATGGGATGGCGTATTGGGGACTTCAGTGATCTGCTCGGGGATCTGGACGATTTCCTGGACCTCCTCGATGGGCAGGGCGTATTCCTGCCCCGCCACTTCGAAGCTGACCAATTGGCTTTCGTCGCCGCCATCCGTGGTCTCGGCGTGATCCTTGCGCAGGTCCTCGGGACCACCGCCCAAGGCTTGTTTCATCGCCTTGCCGACAGAGTGAAACTCCCGCGCGACCACCTTGCCGGCGTCGAGGATCATGACCATGGCCTTGCCGTCGCTGGCCTTGATCATCCCGGTCATGAGATCGGTATCGATGGTGCCGCTGATGGCGTCCACCGCTTCGATCCGGTCATTCTCGACGGTCACCACATTGGCGACCCGATCAACCACCAGGCCGACCGGCCGCCCTTGATCGAGAATGACGACACGGGTGGAGTCGTCGTGCTCGACGGCATTCATGCCGAAAATCTGGCGCAACCGAATGACCGGCAGCACGATTCCCCGCAGATTGGCCAAGCCCTCCAGTGCACCAGGGCTTAGGGGGACATGGACGACCTCGGGCATACGGATGATTTCCTGCACCTCGGCCAGAGGGACAGCGAACATCTCGTCGGCCACATGAAAAATAACGAATTGGCGGGCATCACCGGTGCCGGCAGCGTCCGCTGCCAGCTCGTCCCGCACCATTTCCGCAACTTCGGACATGGACTGTCCTCCTGTTGGCTATAACGGTTTGCGGGAGTGTCAGGAACCGGCCTGCAACTCGTCGGCCAGCGACGCGATTTCCTCGATGGCGGCGGCCAGTTCTTCGGCCCCCTTGGACTGCTGCTTGGCGGCAACGCCCGCTTCACCCGTGGCGCGGGTGGTCTGCTGGGCCGCGGAGGCGATCTGCTCGACGCCGGTCTGGACCTCCTTGACCATGCGGACGATATCGTCGCCGCCGATGAGGATTTCCCGATTGCCCCTCAGCACGAAGTCCACGTCCTTGGATACGGTTTCCAGGTCGGCGCTGATCACCTTGTTCTTTTCGACCTCGGCCGAGGCGGCATTGCCAATTTCCTCCAGATCACGGCGCACCCCGCCGATCTGGTCCTGGATGGCTTTGACCGTATCCTTGATGCGGTCGGCATTCTCGGCCGAGTCGCGGGCGAGGTTGCGGATATCGGTGGAGACCACAGCGAAGCCCTTGCCGAACTCGCCGGCGCGGGCCGCTTCGACCGAGCCGTTGACCGCCAGCATATTGGTCTGGATGGACACGGTGGTGATGGCATCGACGATCTTGTCGATGCGGCGGCTGATCTGTTCCAGCGAGTTCATCTGCTCGCGGCTTTGTTTTCCGGCCTCGACCGAGCCCATGACGCCAACGATCAATTCGTCGATGCCCTTGATGGCATTGGTCACCCGTTCGGCGGTGACTTCGCATTTATCGACCGCCTGCTTGGCATTGGAGGCCGACAACTGGGCTGCCCGCTCGATCTCGGCGATGGCGGCCGAGGATTGCTGGGTTGCGGCGCCTTGCTGCTGGGCGCCTCTCTGGATCTGCTCCAGGGCGACCATGATCTGGCTGGCGGCGCGGTTGATCTCTTCGACCGCCGAGGACAGTTCCTCGGCCGCCGAGGCAACCTCTTCGCTGCTCTTGGAGATGTCGGTGGAGTTTTTCAGTTCGTCGGCCAGTTCCGACAATTCCTGAGCCGCCTGCTCGGACTGAGTCAGCGCCAGGGTCTGCTGGTCGATGGTCTTGATGGATTCCTGGCAGGCGGCGCTCTGCTCCTCGGCGGCGGCGGCGATCACCTCGGAACCCTTCTGCACTTCCTTGGCGGCAATGGCGGATTCTTCCGACGCCTTGGCCATCTCGCGCCCGCCATTGGCGATCTCGACCATGTCGGCGCGGATCAGATCCAACTGGCCGGTAATGGCCATGCCCTTTTCCACTTCCTGCTTGGCGCTATTGGCGGAGTTGTTGATGCCCTCGGCGATAATCTTGACGTCTTTCTGAATCTGGGCGATCAGGTCCTGGATCTCGCGGGCGCTTTTCTCGCTGGTTTCGGCCAGGGTGCGCACCTCGTCGGCGACCACGGCAAAGCCCTTGCCATGCTGTCCGGCCCGCGCCGCCTCGATGGCGGCGTTGAGCGCCAGCAGATTGGTCTGATCGGCGATGCGCGCCACGGCCTTGACCACTTCCGAAATGGCGGCGGCCTGACGCTCCAGCTCTTCGACCATCTTGACCGACGAGACCTGACGCTCGGCGGCACGGCCGATGGCGGTAATGGAATTGGTGATCTGAACCGAGACGTTCTGAATCAGGACCTGCAGCGCTTCCGTCTTGATGACGGAGAGATTGGCGTTCTCTTGGGCCTTGCGGATCAGGCCGGCGCCATGATCAACGGCCTTCTGGGATTCCTGGGCGGCGCCAGCGGCCTCCTCGGCCCCTTGGGCGATCTGCTCGGAGGCCTTGCGCAGTTCCTCGGCGGCGGAGGCCGATTCGGCGATGCCGCTGGCCAATTGCGAGGTGGCGGCGGCGATGCGCTCGGCCGCCTTCTGCTGACGGGCGAAGGTGCGGGCCTTGCGTTTCTGGGCCTCGGCCAGCAGCTTGCTGCCGCTTCCGCCCCCCATGTCCTCGTCATCAATGCTCCTGGACGCAACCTGCCCACTGATCTGATTCTTCTTGACGAGAGCCATGCTGAAATACCCTTCGCTGAAGTGGCCAAGGCTTGGATGATGCATCCTAAAGATATATCTATACTATCCTATCGTATGGGCCAAGAACTATCGGAAGATAGCTAGGCCGATCGAATCTTTCCGCGAGCCAGAAGCGCCCAGACCGCCTGAGCGCGATTGCCGGCCCCGACCTTCTTGTATATGCAGCGCAGACGGGCCTTGATGGCCGCTTCTCCGGCACCGCAGCGCTGGGCGATGGCTTTGTTGGACAATCCGTCCAACAACAGTGGAATTACTTCGGCCTCACCCAGAGAGAAGCTGACGTCTCCGATTAAGATTGGAGCCGGCCGTTCCGCCTCGGCGGTCAAATTACCTTCCCGTCTTGTGGCTGCCATAACCAGTTCAGCTGGCAGATACACCTCCCCTGACAGGATCAAGCGCAGGGCGTTCAACATGCCTTGCCCGGATATGGCCTTGGAGATGACGCCGCTGATCCCGGCGGCCATTGCATCCAATATCATTCCGATATCGGGTGAGGCCGAGACAACCACGACCTTGGCCAGGGGAAATTGTTGCTGAAATACCCGGAGACCACCAACACCATCCAGTCCCGGCAGCGATTGACCGAGCAGGGCCAAGTCCATTCCGCCCGTATCCGCGGCCGCCGAAACGGCCTCTTCAAACGTGCTGGCCTCGACAAGACGGGCTTTGGCGCTCAGTTTTGAGAGGAATGGGCGAACCGCATCGCGCAACAGCCTCTGGTCGTCAGCGAGCAATATCCGCATGACCCACCTTCCCATAGCCCGAACGCATGACACGATTGGAAACCACCACGGGAAAGATATGGGCTGGTTCCAATAAATCACACCCTGTCGAAAGATAGGTTTTAATAAATGGTATCCGCCAGGCAGCAATTCTTCATGCAACCTACCACTACGGCGACCAGATCGGATTGCGCCGGAATGTACTCATATGTTTCCGTGAATACGTAGGCAGCACACGAATACCACATCTTGTCGGGACTGGTCCTTATGGACACAATAGAGGATGGATTGCGTGACGTTCGCCAAGGTTCTCTCGCTGGCCGCCTCCGACAACGAGGCCGAGCCGGCGCGGGCGATGCAAATCGCCAAGCGGATGCTTGAGGCTGCCGGACTGGATTTCGTTGATGTCGCTAATCTGATCGTCGAACCGGCGGCATGCGCCGAATCCGAGGCGATCGAGACTTTGCGGGACAAGCTGGCGCAACTGCGCCGTGAAAGCCGTCAGCTGAAGAGCGAAAATCGGCACTTGCGCTCCGGCTCCTCCGCCCGGAAACCGGAGGATATCCAGATTGCCCGGCTGAGGGCGGAGGTCCGCAGGCTGTTGAAAACCGATTTTGGCCCGCCTCTTCCTTCAAGACAGGCGCTTCGCGGCGTCCTCAGGATGAGGCTAATGTCCGGAACCTCGTGTAAGGAGGAGGTCGCCGTCAGGCGTGCCCGGCATCCGAGGACAGCAGGCCGACATCGATGCCCAGTTTGTGGATGGCCTGTTCGTACTTGCCTTCCAGATCCATCCCGAACAGCAGATCGGCATCGGCGGGGACGTTGAGCCAGGAATTCTCACGGATTTCCGAATCCAGCTGGCCCGACCCCCAGCCGGCATAGCCCAGCGCCAGCAGGCACTGGCTGGGGCCGTGCCCCTCTGCCATGGCGCGCAGCACATCCACGGTGGCTGTCAGCGCCACCCCCTCGGCCACCTGCATGGTGCTTTCGTGCTGGTAGTCGTCGGAATGGAGTACGAAGCCGCGCCCACCTTCCACCGGCCCGCCGAAATGAATGCGAATCTCGTCGCAGGCGGGCGAGGCCGGAATATCCAGCTGCTCCAGCAATTGTGAAAAGGTCAGGCCGCCGAACAGGCGGTTGACCACGATCCCCATGGCGCCATCGGCATTGTGGGCGCACAGATAGATCAGGGAGCGGGAAAACCGCGAATCCTGCATCTGCGGCATGGCGATCAGAATTTGTCCGGCAAGGTAGCCGTTGGTTGCTTGTACGCTCATGAGTCTGAGATATTCCGCCCGGAGGCGGAAAGCAAGTCGATTGACCCGTGTTATTGACAGCGACGCGAGGAGGGGCGGATCCTTCGGGCCTCGCTATGAGGAGCGGCAATGGTGGTTTTCAGAATGGCGCGGGCGGCATTGTTGACGGTGATGACCCTGGCGGCCTTGCCGGCCCTGGCCGCCGAGCCCGGCGCCTCCGACTGGGTGAGAAGCGAATCCGGCGCCGTCCGGCTGATCTCGGCCACCACTCAGGCCGGCGGCACCAATGGCCTGCACCTGGGACTGCACTTTCGCCTGGAGCCAGGCTGGAAGATCTACTGGCGCAGCCCCGGCGACGCCGGCTTTCCCCCGCGCCTGGACTGGAGCGGCTCGGCCAATCTGGGCGAGGTGGCCGTCCGCTGGCCGGCCCCCCATCGCTTCGTGCTCTCGGGCTTGCAGAACCACGGCTATACCGGCGAGGTGATCCTGCCGTTGGACGCCAGCATGGTCGCGACGGGCCGGCCGGTGGCGGCCCGCCTGTCCGTCGACTTCCTCGCCTGCGCCCAGATTTGCGTGCCGCAGAAGGCCGAGCTGGCGCTGGACCTGCCGGCCGGACCACCAGCACCCTCGGCCTTCGCCCATGATATCAGCCGCTTCGATGCCCTGGTGCCCGGCGACGGGGCCCGCCACGGCCTCTCCCTGGACAAGGCCGAGGCGGTGGGAACCGGCAACGGCTCGATTCTGCGGCTGCATCTGTCCTCGACCATGCCCCTCGACGAGCCCGACGCCTTTGTCGAAGCCGAGGATGTCGCCACCTTCGAGCAGCCCAAGGTCCAGGTGGCCACGGATGGCCGACAAGCCGTCATCGACATCGCCGTCGCGCCCCATACCCTGCAAAAGGCCCTGGCCGGCTCGCCCATGACCGTCACCATCGTCGACGGGCAGCGCGCCATGGAAGCGCGGATCACCCCTATTGCCGCCCCGGGCGTCGAGGCTGGAGGCCCGGGGCTGCTGGGCATGATCCTGGTGGCATTGCTCGGCGGGCTGATCCTCAACCTGATGCCCTGCGTCCTGCCGGTGCTGTCCATCAAGGTGCTGGGCGCCATCGGTCATGGCGGCGGCGAGCGTGGCCATGTGCGGGCCAGCTTCGCCGCCTCGGCCGCTGGCATCGTCGCCTCGTTCTTGGCACTGGCGGTTCTGGCCATCGCCATCAAGCAGGCAGGCCAGAGTGTGGGCTGGGGCATCCAGTTCCAGCAACCGGGCTTCCTCGCTGCCATGGTGGTGCTGCTGGGCCTGTTCGCCGCCAATCTCTGGGGACTGTTCGAGATTCCCATGCCGTCCTGGCTGTTCAATGCCGGCGGGGGAAAGGGCAGCGGCGGCCCCTCCCCTCACCACACCGTCATCGGCCATTTCCTCTCCGGCGCCTTCGCCACCCTGCTGGCGACTCCGTGCTCGGCCCCGTTCCTCGGTACCGCCATCGGCTTCGCCCTGGCGCGAGGGCCGGCGGAAATCCTGCTGATCTTCAGCACCCTGGGCCTGGGAATGGCCCTGCCCTATCTGGCGGTGGCGGTCTGGCCGGAAGTGGCGGTCAAGCTGCCCCGCCCCGGCCGCTGGATGGTGATGCTGCGCATGGTGCTGGGGCTGGCCCTGGCCGGGACCGCGCTGTGGCTGCTGAGCGTACTGGCGGTCCAGGCGGGAGTGGCGGCGGCCCTGGTCTCCGGCGGCTCGGTGGCTGGGGTGGTGGTGGTGCTGGGCCTACGTCACCGGTTGCCGCAATCGGCACGCCCGGCGCTGCTGGCCTGCGTCGTCGCCCTCGCCGGACTGGCCCTGGCGGCGCCGTTCCAGGGCGAAGGCGGTGAAAGATCGGGACCGGGCAGCGGCGGCGGCATTGCCTGGGTTCCTTTCGATCCGGCGGCGTTGCCGGTCCTGGCGGCCCAGGGCAAGCTGGTCTTCGTCGACGTCACCGCCGATTGGTGCATCACCTGCAAGGTCAATAAGGCGGCGGTGGTGGAGCGGGGGGAAGTGGCGCGGCGGCTGAACTCCGCCGATATCATCGCCATGAAGGCCGACTGGACCCGACCCGACGAGGCGATTTCGCGCTATCTGGCCTCTTTCGGCCGCTACGGCATTCCGTTCAATGCCGTTTATGGCCCCGCCGCGCCCGAGGGTATTCCTTTGTCGGAACTGCTGAGCGAGAGCGAAATCCTCGCCGCCCTGGACAAGGCCCGGGGCGGCTGAAGGTTCTCCACGAACAGGCTGTTAAGAACCGATTTTGGCCCGCCTCTTCCTTCGAGACAGCCGCTTCGCGGCTTCCTCAGGATGAGGCTAATGTATTTGAAAGGGCGGAACCTCATGCTGAGGAGACCGCAGTCAGGCGGCCGTCTCGAAGCATCCTTACCGCCCAAATTCCGACGTCTCAACAGCCTGTTAAGCCCGGCGGCGAACCCGGACGATGACCTCGATCCCCTGGACTTCCATGCCGGCCGGCGGCGGCGGCAGGTCGACCAGACGCGGTCCGGGACCGGGAATATCCTCGATCCGGCCGGTGATCTCGTCCAGGAAGTGGTAGTGCTCGTGAGTATTGGTGCAGAACCATGTCCGGTCACCCACCCCGACACGGCGCAGCAGGCCGGAATCGGCGAAGTGGTTCAAAGTATTGTAGACCGTGGCCAGCGACATCCGCACCCCAGCGTCGGCCAGTTCGCGGTGAAAGGATTCCGGTGCCAGATGACGGCAACCACCCTGACGGATGGTCTTCATCACCGCCAGACGCTGACCGGTGGGCCGAATGCCAGCGTCTCGCAAGCGAGCACAATCCTCGAGGTCAACTCCAGTGGCGGACATGTAAGCACCCAGGGTTAAACTTAAGATTACATCGGTCGCCACAATGCCTAAAACCCACAACGAAAACAAGGGCTCTCGGACCCGCCCTCCTTCCGTCATAGGCAACCCTGCCCTGCTTTTTGTGAGCAGGAACGCAAGGGTCTCCTAATCCTCCATCTTGACCGGGCGGAACACGCCCGGCGGCAAGCGAGTACCCATATCGCAGATGGTCTTGTCTATCTGTGCGGTGGTCAACCCCTCGGCTTTGGAAAGATCGGCCTCGCGCAGATCGGCCCCCATCATCACCGCCCCTTTGAAGTCGGCCCCGGCCAGACGCGCCCCGGTCAGGATCGCCCCCGACAGGTCCGAGCCACGCAGCACCGCGCCCTCCAGATTGGACAGATTCAGCTTGGCGTGACGCAACGCCGCCACCCCGAGATTGGCCCCGGCCAAATCGGTGGCCTGCATGGAGGCATACCGGAAATCCGAGCCGTCCAGACGGGCCTCGGCCAGACAGGCATCGGAAAGATCGACCTCGCGGAAGGTGGCGTTGGCCAGGACCGCGCCGGCCAGATCGGCTCCGGCCAGATCCATGCCGGTGAAGGTGGCGCGCTTGCCCTCGGCGCCCTTGGACAGCAGCCATTGTCCGTGCTCGGCGACCACGGCGGTGAAGTCCATCACCGCCACGTCCTTGCCTTTGCGTGCCTTATGGCCCTCGGCCTCCATTTCTTCCTGCCATTGCCTGCGACGTTTGGCGGCGCGGCGGCGCGCCTCCTCCGCCTCAAGATCGGGACGCAGCCCGGCAACCTCGATCCCGACATCTCCCGTCCGCTTGACCGGCGGCGGGGCAAGATCGTCCGCATCCAGCTTGCCGCCGGTGACCCTGCGCGGTGATGCGGCAGGGGCATCCGCCGAGGCGAAGCCTCGGGTCACCACCGGCGGGGGAACCGGCCTGGCGGCGGGAACTGGGCGAGACTCCTCGGGGACCGCCGGCTTAGAGACCGGAGGAGGAGGGTCGATGGGGAGCGGCCGGTGCAGCCCCTCCGCCACCAGGATATCGGCGGGACCGCCCCGGCTGGGACGGGCCGGGTTGCCCGGGGTCACCACGGCGGCGGCTTCCTCGCGGGCCTTGAAGCGGGCCATGAAGGCCGCCACTTCCGGTACCTGCCCGGCCGGACCGGCGGCGGTCCCCTGGACGGCCACCGGCGCAACCTCCGGCAGGTCGGGCAGCGGCTCGGCCTCCTTGATGAAACTGACCTTGGGCTTGGCAGCCACCGGCGGCAGCAGGCGCTGGGGATGGGCCAGGGTCTCGGCGACCCGGTGCGACAGCTCGTGACCGGAAACCGGCTTGGGGATGATGCCCTCGACGCCGAAGCCCTTGGCGCGTTCAATCAGCTCCTTGAGCACCGGTGGCGCCACCACCAGAATGGGAACTCCGTCGAAAGGACAGCCTTCCGGCCGTCGCAGACGCTCTATCACCGCCAAACCATCCTCGCCGCCCTGGCCGATATCGACCAGGACGATATCAACGCCTTTGGCCATCAGGGCCGGGGTGTCGGCGGGCACGGAATAGGACTCCACCTCCCGAACCATCTGCTTGCGGAAGGTCTGACGCGCCAGGAAGCGGAACTGGTCATCCAGTCCGAACACCAGAATGCGCAGCTTCTTCCAGTCGGTCTCCTGACCGGACTGAACCCCAGTGGGATGACGCATGAAATCCTTGCCCTTGCCCTTGATCTCCGGGACCTTCCCCGCCCCGGTCTCGCCACGCTTTCCAACATAGTCATCGCCGCCGCCGGGAGCAATTGTCGAAGCCATGTTGCAGGGACGGCAAAGCCCCATCATCTTAGGCGGATGAGAAGACGCACGCCCTCGACCTGGGACAAGGGACGCGGCCGGGGTCCCGCCGCCGACTGGACCACCATCCGCACCTTGTTGCCCTATCTGTGGCCTCCAGGCGAGAGGGGGCTGAGGATCAGGGTCGTCGCGGCGATGATCTGCCTGGTGGCGGCCAAAGTGGTGTCGGTGGGAGTGCCGCTACTCTACAAACGGGCGGTGGACGCCCTGACCCCCGGCCACGACGCAGCCGTCATGGTACCGGTGGCGGTCCTCCTCGCCTATGGTCTGGCCCGCATTCTGGGCGGCAGCTTCGGCGAGGTGCGCGACATCATCTTCGCCAAGGTGGGACAACGGGCCATCCGCTCGGTGGGGCTGGGGGTCTTTCGCCACCTGCACCGGCTGGGATTGCGCTTCCATCTCGACCGCCAGACCGGCGGCGTATCCAGGGCCATTGAACGCGGCACCAAGGGCATCGAGTTCCTGCTGCAGTTCATGCTGTTCAACATCCTGCCCACTCTGCTGGAGATCGCGATGGTCACCGCAGTGCTGTGGGGGCTGTACGACGTCAGTTTCGCCCTGATCACCGCCGGCACCATCGCCATCTACGTCACCTTCACCCTGGGGCTGACCGAATGGCGGACCAAGTTCCGCCGCACCATGAACGAGACCGATTCCGAGGCATCGACCAAGGCCATCGACTCCCTGCTCAATTTCGAGACGGTGAAGTACTTCTGCAACGAGGAGCACGAGGCCGGGCGCTATGACCGGGCGCTGGCCCGCTACGAGACCGCCGCCACCAAGAGCAAGGTGACCCTGTCCCTGCTCAATATCGGCCAGGGCGCCATCATCGCGGTCGGCCTGACGCTGGTGATGCTCCAGGCGGCCAGGGGCGTCGCCGCCGGAACCATGACCGTCGGCGATTTCGTGCTGGTGAACGCCTATCTGATGCAACTTTACCTGCCGCTCAACTTCCTCGGCTTCGTCTACCGCGAAATCAAGCAATCGCTCACCGACATGGAATCCATGTTCCGCCTGCTGGGCGAGAATGCCGAGATCGAAGATGCCCCCCATGCCCTGCCGCTGCGCCTCGGCGGCGGCGAGGTCCGCTTCGGCGGCGTGCGCTTCGGATACGACCCCGACCGGGAAATCCTGTCCGGGGTCACCTTCACCGTTCCCGCCGGCCGGACCGTGGCCATCGTCGGCCCCTCGGGCGCCGGCAAAAGCACCATCTCCCGCCTGCTGTTCCGCTTCTACGACGTGGGCGGCGGCAGCGTCGCCATTGATGGCCAGGACCTTCGCGACGTCACTCAGGCGTCCCTGCGCACCGCCATCGGCATCGTTCCCCAGGATACGGTGCTGTTCAACGACACCATCCGCTACAACATCGCCTACGGTCGCCCCGGTGCCGGCCAGGAGGAGATCGAGGAGGCGGCCCGGCTGGCCCGCATCCACGACTTCGTGGTGTCGCTGCCCCAGGGCTACGACACCAGGGTGGGCGAACGCGGACTCAAGCTGTCGGGCGGCGAGAAGCAGCGGGTCGCCATCGCGCGCACCATCCTCAAGCGCCCTGCCATCCTGATCTTCGACGAAGCCACCAGCGCGCTGGATACCCACACCGAAAAGGAAATCCAGATTTCACTGCGCGAGGTGTCGCGCAATCGCACCACCCTGATCGTCGCCCACCGCCTGTCCACCGTGGTCGATGCCGACGAAATTCTGGTGCTGGACCATGGCCGGGTGGTCGAGCGCGGCCGCCATGCCCAGTTGCTCGAAGCCGACGGCCGCTACGCCGGCATGTGGCGCAAGCAGCAGGAAGCCGCCGCGCTGCAGGAACGCCTCGCCACCGAACTGGATGGCGCTGCCCAATAGGCGTTTGTCCCGAGATTGCGGTTGTGCCGTCTTCGTGCGACAGTTGGGAACCACACCGTCGAGTAGGAGGCATGGATGTTCCCGTCATTCGATCCCAAGCTGTTCGAGGCTTTCACCGCCGACCCCACCTCCTTCCTCGGCAAGCTGGCTGATTTCCAGCGCGCCAACTTCGAAGCCGCCCGCAAGATCGCCGAGATCAATGCCGGCGCCTTCCAGCAGTTGGCCTCCATCCGCGACCCGCAGCAGTTCGTTTCGGCTCAGTCGGCCATCCTTCAGGCCGCCGTGCAGCAGGATATCGAAGTCCTGACCGAGCTGTGGCAGTCCCTCGGCGGCGAAGGCCCCGCCCCGGCCAAGCCCGCCCCTCGCAAGAAGTAGGGCGCACCGCCGCCACCGCCCTTGCTCCTCCGGCCGTCCATCGCTAGTCTAGCCAACTTTGTGATGTTGGCCGGAGAGCCTTTGCCTTGAAGTATGTGAGTACGCGCGGCACCGCGCCCGTTCTCGATTTCGACCATGTCCTGCTGGCCGGCTTGGCCCGGGATGGCGGCCTCTATCTCCCCGAGACTTGGCCGGTGTTCTCGCCCGCCGAGATTCGCGCCATGCGCGGCCTGCCCTATGCCCAATTGGCGGCGCGGGTGATGCGCCCCTTCGTCGAGGGCTGTCTC
>Ga0265313_10002693_pt1 | contig 15045 bp, 11 predicted proteins | sample 4123metaG_FD_203122 | JGI IMG/M metagenome (GOLD analysis project Ga0265313, IMG submission 203122) | Rhizosphere microbial communities from Carex aquatilis grown in University of Washington, Seatle, WA, United States - 4-1-23 metaG | ecosystem: Host-associated > Plants > Roots > Rhizosphere >...
GACGATGTGCGCGGTGAAGCGGCGGTCGGGCTCGGCCCAGGAGACGCGTTCGTAGAGGTCGACGAGGTGGCTCTTGTTGATGCGCGTCGGCGTGGAGTTGATGATGACGAACATCTCCGTGGCGAAATCCTCGCTGCGACCGTCGAAAATCACGCACGGCACCTGGATGTTTTTCGCCTCGTCCGGATGCGTGCGCAGGTAGAACTGCAGCGCGGCGAGCCGGTGCTGGCCGTCGATGATCAGGAATTTCTCGTGCGGCTCCTGCAAGCGGCCGACGCCGCTGTTGTCGGTCCATGCCTCAAAGCCGAGCTTTTGCGGCGTGAAAAGCAGCACGGTGCCGGGGATCGGCGGCTGGCTGATGGCGGTCTCGTAGAAATTGCGGATCGAGGCGACCTTCGCGCGCGAAAGCTCGCGCTGAAAGGCCTGGTCGCTGCGCTCGACGCGGGCGATGAACTGGGCGACGTCGTCCTCGGCGGGCACGTCCTCGGCGCGTATGCCGCCGCCGTCCTCGTCGTAGAAGCGGCTGATGAAGCGGACTTGGGCGAGCAATTTTTCCGGCGTGTAGGAGGCGAAGTAGAAAATGGCGTCCTTCTGGCGAATTTGCGTGGCGATCATGGTGGAAGATTGGTTGAGCGGACGCCGGAGTGGCGGCCGCGGAGGCAAAGATTTATGCGGCGTGGCGGCGGGGACAAGTGGCGAGCGGTGAAATTCGTGGGCTGCGGCGTGACAAGGTGCGCCGGGGTTGTGCACAAGTCGTGCCTTGCGCCGCGCCGCGGTTTTTGCGGCGATCGCTTAACCCCATGTCTCTTTTTATCGGCATCGATTCCGGCACGCAGAGCGTCAAGGCGATCGTCCTCGATCTCGACATCCGCAAGATCGTCGCCTGGGCGCGCGCACCGCACAGGTTGATCGACGGGCTGCCGGTCGGCCACATGGAGCAGCACCCGCAGGAATGGGCGGCGGCGCTCGACACGGTGATCCTCGAAGTCGCGGCGAAAATCGACCGCCGCCGCGTGCGCGGCATCGGCGTCTCGGGTCAGCAGCACGGCTTCGTGCCGCTCGACAGGAGCGGCGAGGTGATTCGGCCGGCGAAACTCTGGTGCGACACGAGCACGACGGCGGAATGCGACCTCATCACAAAAAAACTCGGCGGCCCGAAGGCGGCGATCCGCAAGACCGGCAACCTGATCCTGCCCGGTTTCACCGCGCCGAAAATTTTCTGGCTGAAACGTCACGAGCCCGCGAGCTACCGGCGGCTGCGCCACGTGCTGCTGCCACACGATTACTTGAATTTTCACCTTACCGGAAATTATTTCATGGAGTTTGGCGACGCCTCGGGCACGGCGCTGATGGACGTGCGCAAGCGTGTGTGGTCCGCGGATGCGAGCAATGCCATCGACAAAAACCTCGGCGATTTTCTGCCGCCCCTATCGGCGTCACACGAGGCGGCCGGAACGCTGCGCGCGGAGATCGCGGCGAAATACGGCTTCTCACCCGACGTAGTCGTGAGCGCCGGCGGCGGCGACAACATGATGGGCGCGATCGGCACGGGCAACGTCGCGCCGGGCAACGTCACGGCAAGTTTCGGCACGAGCGGCACGATCTACGCGTATTCAAACCAGCCAGTCGTCGATCCGCAGGGCGAGATCGCGGCGTTCTGCTCCTCGACGGGCGGCTGGCTGCCGCTGCTGTGCACGATGAATGTCACGACGGCGACGGAGCAGGTGCGCGCGTTGTTCGGTTTTGACTACGCCGCGCTCGACGCCGCGGTCGCCGCGACGCCGACGGGAGCGGGCGGACTCGTGCTGTTGCCTTATCTCGCGGGCGAGCGGACGCCGAATGTGCCGGACGGCTCGGGCGTGCTGCTCGGGCTCAACCAAAAAACATTCCACGCCGCGCACATTGCGCGCGCGGCGATGGAAGGCGCGACGACGGGCATGAACTACGGGCTGCGCCGGCTTGCGGCCCTCGGCGTGAAGGCGAAGGAAATCCGCGTGACCGGCGGCGGCGCGAAATCACCGGTATGGCGGCAGCTCATGGCGGACATTTTTGGCGTGCCGATCGTGGCGATGGTCGGGGACGAGGGAGCGGCGCTCGGCGGTGCGTTGCAGGCTGCGTGGTGCGTGGCGTTGCGCGACGGCCGGAAGGCGAAGATCGGCGATTTCACGGGTGGCGTGGTCGCGGTGAAGGAGGAGACGCGCTGCCTGCCGAACAAGGCGAACGTCGCGCGCTACCGCGAGCTTCAGGCGCTGCAGGACAAGTTGAGCCTGGCTTTGCGCGGGGTGTTTGCGGCGCAGCGGAAGCTCGCGTGACGACTAGGGAGTTTCCCGGTCTTGCCTTCAACGGCACGCGTCGTGCAACTTCAAGCGGGTTGTTTCGTCAGGTTTACACATTTCCCAAGCATCCCGTATGAATTTCCCCCACAAAATCGCCGCGGCGATTTTCGCCGTCTGTCTTGTGTCGGTTGTGGCGCTCGCGGCCGAAGTTTCACCCGAGGGCAATTGGAAATGGACCGCGCTCGGGCGCAGCGGCCCGCGCGATGCCACGGCGAAATTTCAGATCAAGGAAGGCAAACTCACGGGCTTCGTCACCACGTCGCGCGGGGATCTTCCGGTTCACGAAGGCACGTTCAAGGCGGGCGCGATCGCGTTCTTCACCGAAGTCATGCTCGATAAAAATAAAATCGTGAGCAAATACGCCGGGCACCTCGACGGCGACACGATCAAGGGCACGATCGATCGCTCCGGCCGCGACGGTGGACCGCCGATCAGGGTGGACTGGAACGCGTCGCGCGTAAAGTAGCGCGGCCGGCGGGCGAATCACGGAGACGAGGATTTCGGCGCCGGTTGGGTAAACTCGATTTTATTCAGCAGGTCCACGAGTCGCCCGCGCAGGATTTCGTCCTCCTCGTCGGAGGTTTTGTGGTAGGTGGTGCGCTCGAGCACCCGCTCGGCGAGTTCGATGCTGAGCACGAAAACCCAGTCGTTGCGGGTCAGCAGGAGATTGCCGCGCTTGGCGTCGGGCACCGCCTCGTCCGCGCCGACGAACGAGAGCCGGTGCGCGAACATCGAGCCGCCGGGGAGCAACATGTAGGTAAACAGCGCGCCGTGGCCGACGACGGGGGAGAACTTCGCGCTCTCGACGCGCGCGCCGCGAAACGTGTTCTGAAAGTCGGGCATCACGAAATTCGCAAAAAAATACGCGAGGTAGTCCTTCGTGCCCCGCGTCGAAAATTCCCAGCGTTGCGTGGCGTCCATCGGAAAGGCGGCGACGGTGCAGAGGACGTTGAAGTTGTCCTGAAAGGTGACGACGTTCTCAGTGTCCGTGACGCTGCCGCCGAGTTCGGGCAGGACGGGGATGGTCATGCGAAACGCGCCGGTCGGCGACACGTAGGTCCTGCTCTCGAGCTGCCCGACGAGCCGGGCGGGCTCGTTCGGCTGGCCGAGCAGCGGAGCGCCGGCCAGCGCGAAAAAAACAAAAAGCAAGCGGGACATTGGCATGACACTACTGGCACCACCGAAAGCCTTCAAGTGCAGTCAATCTCCTCAAACCGCGAGGGCGCGCCAAAGTTCCGCCGGAATCGCCTCGGGCCGCGTCTGCGCCGGCAGGCCGGCGCCGGCAAGCCGATCGAGCCACGCGGCGCCGTGGTCCGGCAACCGGTCGCGCAGCAGACCGCCGATCTGTTTGCGGCGTTGTTGAAAACAGGAGCGGATGAGGGCCTTGGTCGCGGCGGAAAAAACAAAGGGCGCGGGCCGGCGAACGAGGTGAAGCAGGTAGGAATCGACGTCCGGCCGCGGGAAAAAACAGGTGGCCTCGACCTTGTGACCGGGTGCGACGGCGTAGGCGGACTGGAGAAAAATGGAGATCGCGCCGAACGCCTTTGTGCCGGGCTCGGCGAGGTAGCGTTGGGCGGCCTCCTGCTGAAGCATAAGGACGAGACGCTCGGGGAGCGGGCCGGAAAGAACGGCGTCGAGCCATGGCGTGGCGATGGCGTAGGGCAGGTTGGCGACGATTTTGAACGGGTGGATCGCGCGGTCGGGCGGCAGCGCGGCGAGCGGCTGCTCGACGGCGTCGCCTTCGACGAGGTGAAACGTTGACGCGAACCGCGGGACAAGCGTCTCCGCGAGGTGCGCGTGCAGCGTGCGGTCCTTTTCAATCGCCCAGACCTCGGCGCCGGCTTCGAGCAGCGCGGAGGTGAGCGTGCCGAGGCCCGGACCGATTTCGACGACGGTATCGCCGCGGCGCACGCTCGCGAGATCGAGGGATTTGCGGACGATGTTGCCGTCGATGAGGAAATTCTGTCCCAGAAAACGCTTCGGCTGATGGCCGAGCCGGGCGAGCACTTCGCGCGTGGCGGACGGAGTGAGCGGCATCGCGGTCAATCCTTCGACCCCGTCTCGAGATGAAACCGGTGCAGGAGCCGGTGGAGCACCGGCGCGGCCATGACCCCGGCGGTCGAGATGAGCGCGATGCCGGAGTAGAGCGCGTAGCAGCCGGCGAAGATTTTCGCGGCGCGGGTGTGCAGCTCGGCGACCGGGCCCATGCCGGACAGGATCATCGCGGCGTTGAGAAACGCGTCGGGCCACGACAGCTGCGCGAGATGCCGATAGCCGACCATCCCGATCGCCAGCGAACCGGCGATGAGCACCATGCCCCAACCGAAGCTGCGCGCCAGCCGGCGGTAGAAAATCGGTCGCGACGCGAGCGGCTGGCGGCGATGTTCAAACATGGCGAAACGCGGCGATCAGCGCAGCGGGATCGACGGACCTCATGAGCGCTTCGCCGACGAGGACGGCGTGCGCGCCGGCGGCGCGCACACGCGCGGCGTCGGCCGCCGCGAAAATTCCGCTTTCGCTGACGGCGATCACGTCGCGCGGAAATTGCGGGATGAGCCGCTCGCTCAGCGCGAGGTCGGTCCGGAAAACGGCGAGATCGCGGTTGTTCACGCCGATGATTTTCGCGCCGTGGCGGAGCGCGCGTTCGAGCTCGGCTTCATGGTGAATTTCGAAAAGCACGTCGAGTCCGGTTGCGCTGGCGGCGGCGTGGAGCGTGGCGATTTCGTCGTCGGTGAGCGCGCGGACGATAATGAGAATCGCGCTCGCGCCGGCTTCGCGGGCCTGCGCGACCTGCACGGGGTGAACCATGAAATCTTTTCGCAGGCACGGCCGGGCCGGGGCGGTGGCGCGAAAATGCGCGGTGACGCTGCGCAAGTCATCGAGCGTGCCGCCGAAATATTTGGCGTCCGTCAACACGGAGAGCGCGTCCGCGCCAGCGGCTTGGTAGCGGCGGGCCTGGTCGAGCGCGGAGGCGTTGGCAGCGATTTCGCCGGCGGAGGGCGAGCGGCGCTTGATTTCGGCGAGCACGGCGAGCCGGCCGTCGGCCCGGCGCAGCGCGGCGGCGAAGGCCGGTGGGCGCGGAAGCGACGCATCGAGCCGCGCGAGCTCGGTCTCGGACACGGGACGCTCGAGCGGCGCGATCTCGCGACGCTTCCAGGCCATGATCTCGTCGAGCATGTCGGACATGGCTGGCCACGGAACACATTGAACCGATGGAAGACAAAGCCGAAAAATTTTCCGTGTGTTCGACGCGCCGCGCGGGCAATTTGGCCGGATGAGTGCAATCGAGGATCTGCAGCAAACCATGGCGCGACTGCGCGAGCCGGGCGGATGCCCGTGGGATCAGGAGCAAACGCATGCTTCGCTGGTGCGCTGCCTCATCGACGAGGTCAGCGAGCTGATCGAAACAATCGATCACGGCGACATGCCGCACATGCGCGAGGAACTGGGCGACGTGCTGATCCAGGTCGTGTTTCATGCGCGCATGGCCGAGGAGGCGGGGCACTTCAATTTCGACGACGTCGCTCGCGAAATAAACGAGAAGTTGATCCGCCGGCATCCGCACGTGTTCGGCGCGGAGAAACTCGAAACTTCCGAGCAGGTGCTGCACCAGTGGGACATCATCAAGGCCGGTGAGAAAAAAAACGGGCCACCGGCGAATAGCGCGAAATTTTTCAAGGATCTGCCGCCGCGGCTGCCGGCGTTGATGTTCGCGGAGGCGGTCTGGAAGCAGATCGAGAAAAAACAGCTTCCGGCCGGGGGCGTCGTGGATGCTGCTCAGGTGGCGGCGCTCGGGCGGCACCTGGATGAAGAATCGCTGGGGCGGATGCTGTTCGAAATCGCGGCGGCGGCGCGGGCGAAAGGGCTCGATCCCGAAGGCGCGCTGCGGCTGCACGCGACGAAAGTGATGACGGCGATCGAGGCGAAGCGGACGTGAGCGCGCAGTCGCGGATGGCGCATTTCGGTGGCAGCGGGTTGACGGCCGGGGTTCTCGCGCAATCGTGGCTCGTCGTGAAAACACACCTCAAGCTCCTCTTAATCGTTCCCTGTCTGCTTATCTTCGCCATGACCGCTTCCGCCGCCACCAATCTTTACGACATTCCGCTGAAGGACATCGACGGCAAGCCGACGACGCTCGCGCCGTTTCGGGGCAAGGTTTTGTTGATCGTCAACGTCGCCTCGAAGTGCGGCAACACGCCGCAATACAAGGAACTCGAGGCGCTCTACATGAAGCGCAAGGCCGCCGGTCTGGTGGTCCTCGGTTTTCCGTGCAACCAGTTTGGGCGCCAGGAGCCGGGGTCGAACGCGGAGATCAAGGAATTTTGCTCGCTGAACTACCGCGTCACTTTTCCGCTGTTCGACAAGATCGATGTCAATGGCGAGCACCGGCACCCGCTGTATGTCGCGCTCGCGGGCAAGGATTCGCCGTTCCCCGGCGACATCGACTGGAATTTCGCGAAGTTCGTCGTCGGGCGGGACGGCAAAATTCTCGGGCGTTTCTCTCCCGAGACGAAACCGGATGCGCCGGAGGTGACCGCGGCGATAGAAGCCGCGCTCACGAGTCCGGCAAAATAGAAGCACGAAGCGGAGGCGTCGCGGCGCCCAGAAACCGAACCAGGGCTGATAGACGATTGCGATTCCCTTGGTGTCTTGTGCGAGTTTGTTGTTTAGTCCGAATGCATGGCTCCGGCTGACAGAGACCCGAGTGTTTCGATTCCCGACGCGGTCGCCGCGGAATGGTGGGCGCCGTTTGCGGAATTTCTGGCGAAGGAGCGGCGTTATTCGGACTACACGGTGCGGAACTACCGGCAGGCGTTTGCGGATTTTTATCGATGGCTCGTGGCGGCGGGACTGTGGGAACGCGGGCTCGATGCGCTCGGGCCGCGCGAGGTGCGCGACTTCGTGATCGAGGCGCAGCGGCGGTTCGGCCGGCGGACGCTGCACAACCACGTGTCGGGGCTGCGCGCGTTTTTCAAATACTGGCTGCGTCACGGGCGGGTGCGGCGGAATCCGCTGCTCGGGGTGCCGCTGCCGAAACTCGAAAAGCGGCTGCCGAAATTCCTCACCGAGGAGCAGATGGTGCGCCTGCTCGCCGGGCCGCAGCGGCTGCTCGAAAACGAGAGCATCGATGCGTTCACCGCGTGTCGCGACCGCCTCGCGATGGAGCTGCTTTACGGCGCGGGGCTGCGCGTGAGCGAATTGACGGGACTGAACTACGGGGCGGTCGATTTCGAATCGGGCGTCGCGCGCGTGCTGGGCAAGGGGCGCAAGGAGCGGCTGTGTCCACTCGGAGGCGTGGCGACGGCTTTGTTGAAAAAATTCCGGGACGAGTTCGCGCGGGAAAAAGGGTTCGGCGCGCCGGTGGTCGTGAACGCGCGGCACGAACGGCTGGCGGTGCGGCAGGTGCAGTTGATGCTGAAGCGTTACCTTGCGCTCGCAGAGCTGCCGATGGACCTGACGCCGCACAAACTGCGGCATTCGTATGCGACGCACCTGCTGAACGCCGGCGCGGATTTGCGGCTCGTGCAGGAGCTGCTCGGCCACGCCCAGCTCGCGACGACGCAAGTTTACACCCACGTGAGCGTGGCGCGGCTGCAGGAAATTTACGCGAAGGCGCACCCGCGCGCGTGAGGACCGCCAGCAACGCTAGCCGACGCGTGCGGCGGCGATTTTGCGGAGGGCGGCGGTGCCCCACCAGCCGAGCGCGAGGCACGTGAGCGCGGCGAGCAGCGACGCGGGCAGCGCGCCCGCCCACGCGCGCGGCAGGCCGGCGGCGAGCGTGGTGAGCGCGACGGAGACGGCTTTCGCGAGCGGCAGCATCGTGAGGTCGTGCCGGAAGACAAAAAAATACACGGCAACGACAATCGCCGACGATGCGGCCGCGGCGACAAGCCACGCGGCGACGCTAGGGCCGCCGGCGTCGAGCGACAGCGCCACGCCGACGAGAAACGCGAGCCCGAGCGCCGGCGCTCGCCGTTTTTGCCAACCGGTGGTCATGCGGTCGAGCGTGCCGAACACGAGGAGGGTAATCGCGGTTTGCGACGTGAAGCTCAGGACGACGGCGAGCGTCGGCGCAAAGAGGGGGATGAATGTGTCCGGTGCGCCGAGCGGTGGCCAGGACGGGTCGGTGTTGAGGTGAAGAAGCGCAACGAGGGCAACGCCACCCGCGGCGGCGAGGCTGGCGCCGATGGCAAGCGTGGTGGCGCGACGCGCATCGGCGATGGGGGCGCGCAGCCACCGCACCACGAGGCCCGCAATCAATGCGAGGCTGGCGGACACGATCAGTGCGCCGACCAGCGGGCCGACGAGCGCGATGGTCCGTTGCAGGTCGAGCGGCTGGGCGGTGGAAAAATTTGCAGTCGTCGCAGGCCAGCGGTTCGCCGTTCCGATCAGCGATGCGACGACGAGCAGGCAGAAAACCGTCACGGCGACGCGCACGGCGAATTTTTTCCGGCTCCACGCCACGAGGGCGACACAAATCCCGGCGATGACGATGACGGCGAAGACGATGCCGTTGACAATGCTGCCGGTCCGAAACGCCGACTGAAGCGCGCGGTCGGCGCGTTCCCAGTCCTCGGGCGTGAAAACGAAGCGGTAGGCCGTCGTCACTTCGTCGCCGGCGAGTTCGACCTGGAGGCGCGCCTGGCCGGTCGCGAGCGATTTCACGGCGGGGTCGCGAAACACGAACGTCCAGTCGAGACGTTTGGGTCGCTTCGCCGACGTGGCGGAAATCTCCTTCAGACTGGCGGGATCGATTTTCCATTTTTCGCGGATCGCAGCATGGGCGCGTTCGCGCGCCTCCGCCTGGGTCAGCGTCGCGCCGGCACGGGCCTCGGGCAACTGGTGGGAAATTCCATCGAAGCCGCCTTGGCCGTTCAGATAGACGTTCCACTCCTCGGCGCGCTCGGCCACATCGCCTTCAAACGTAAAGAAACGAACTCTCCAAAGCGTATTCGGAACATAAGTGCCGAGCAACGCCTCGTAGCCGGCGCGGCCCGCGGTCTGCCAGGCGAAGCGGTCGGCGGTTTGATTTCGCCCGAGAACGGTGGCGCCGACCTGCCATTTTTCGTCCAGCTTCACGCCCCGCCGGGCGAGTTCCGCGCGGGCCGTGGCGATGGCTTCGGTCCGGCTGGCTTCGAGCGGCGGACCGAGCCGGTAGAACGGCGTGGCGGCGATCCACGCGACAAGCCCGGCGACGGCGGCGGCGAGCACGCCGACACGCAGGCGGTTCGAGATGACGGCGGAGGTGGCGGCGACCGGCGGCAGGGTCACCGCGGTGATGGCTGGCGGATCGGGCGGTTGCCAGCCGGCGTTGCGCAGATCGGTGGGAAATTCGCGCCACGCGCCGGCGCGCCAGCGCCGCCACAGCACGATCCACAGCGGCACCAAACTCAACAATGCGACGAGCGTGCGATCGATCCAGATGCCGTTCGCCGAGGAGGCGAAGAGTGGAAGCGACATCAATGCGACATCGTAAGTGAAGTGGATGAGGATCGCCGGCAGCAGGCCGAACAGCAGATAAGCGCCGCCGAAAAAGCAGGACGGCACGAGCAGCTCGACGAGGCGCGAGTAGGCCGGTTGACCGGGGTAGTTTGCATGCGCGGCGGAAAACACGAGCGCCTGCAACACGAACGCGCCGGCGATCCACCAGCGGCGTCCGCCGAAGCGAGAGCCGAGGAGGGCGGCGCCCGCGAGTGGAACCGCGCGGAAAAGCGACTCCTCCCAAAAACCGGCCTGTGCGGCGGTGGCAAACGGCGTGAGCCACGGCTGATAGTGCGACAGCAAGTCGGGATCGACCAGCGCCTCCGCCGGCGTCCACCAGCCGAGTTTTCGCGCGAGGAAAAAATAAAACACGGTCACGTAGAGCAGGCTGACCGCCGCCCACAAATAACCGCCGAGGGTGCGGCCGAGGATGGCAGGCGAGGGCGCCGCGTCGCGCGACCAGAGCCGCCAGAGTTGGGGTTGTTGCGGAAACGCGCGCCGCGTGAGTCCCTCGGCCGCGAGAAACGACAAAAAAAGCACGAAACCCATTCCAAGCGTGCCGGCGAGGAGCAAAACGATCCGCTCGGTGACGAATCCGCCCGCGGAGAGCGCGGTATCGTAGCCGAGCCACGCAAGCGGCCACGCGTTGACGGCGGCGAGCAGTTGCAGGCCGGAGATGACGGCGGCCCACGCGAGCGGTTGACGCCAGAGCACCGCGCGCTGGCGCATGAGAAAAACAAAACCGCCACCGCAACCGCCAATAATGTAGAGCAGCAGAACCGCGATGGACGCGCCGATGGCGATGGCGTTGTTGGCGGAACGCATCTGCTCGTAACGGCGGGTGAAAGCCTCGGGGATTTTTACGAATTGCGCGAGCGCCGTGAGCCGGTCGCCGCCGACGACGAGACTCAGCCGGAGGCGGCCTTCGCCGAGCTGCCGGTCGGGCCGCTCATAGACAAAGGTGTGATCGATGCGCCCGCCCGGCCGCTTGACCTGCGAGCTCTCGACGAGCTTGAAGCGTGCGAGCGGAATCCGCCACGGCTCGCCGGCGGCGGCGCGCTCGGCGATGAGGCGGGCGGCGTCGGCGGCAAGGGCGGCGCCGGGCGCGTTCTGGCGCAGCGTTTCATCGAAACCGTAGGGCTCGCCGCCGGGTTTGAAGCGGACGGTGGTCTGGTTGGTTTCGGATTCCTTGAAAAGCCGCACGCTCCACGCATACGGCGAGAACAGGTCATCGTGGAGCAGCGAGACAAAGGCGGATTTGCCGCCGCCCTCGAGCTCGATGAAAGCCTGGGCAGAGCCGTCCGAGCCGAACGAGGCGACGTCGCGCACGGAGTCGGGCGGGCCCCATTTTTTCGCGAGAGCGAGTTCGCGGGCCGCGCGAATCGCGTGCGCGCGATCCATGCGGATGTCGAGCGAGACAAGCGGAAACGCCTTTGGAAACAGGCGGAACGCGAGCGCCGCGGAACCCGCGGACAACAGAATCAGCGCGATCCAAAACCACGGACGGCGGACGAGCGGGACGGGCATGGGGGAAGTCATGGCGGCCGAGTTGAAGGGGAGACGGCACTACGCGGTTCGGCGCGCCGGGAGTCAACGGCGATCCGTGGCAGGCGGCCTCGCGTGAGGCAACAGCGACGGAATTCGACCGAGCGGGAGAACGCGCCTACCAAGTCAGGCGTTTCGTGGCGGCGTTGCCGCCGGCGTCGTAGAGCGTGACTTCGACGGAGGTGGCGCCGGCGACGCGGGCGAGCGGGAATTCGATGACGAACGTTTCTTCGCGACTGTCGCGGATGCCGTCGGCGGGTTGCTCGGTTTGGTCGTGCGCGCCGTTGTTGAAAGTCGCCTCAATGCCCTCGAGCAGCGAGAGCGCGTCGCGACCGTGGACGGTGACGAGGAATTTCTCGCCGTCGCGCTTGGCGGTGGCGTCGAGGATTTGCGGCGGCGTGTGATCGACAACGAGGTCGTCGGTTTCGAAGGTCGTCGTGAGCCGGTCGGCAACGGGGCGCGGGTCGGTTTCGGTGACGACGAGGCGGGTGAAATAAACGCCGTCGGGGAGATGCGAAATGTCGAACTGAGCGTAGGGGTCGTGGGTGTTGAGTGCGATGTCGGTCCACGCGGCATCGCCGTCGCGGCGGATCGAGAAGGTGCAGACGAAGTCGTCGCCGTCGGGATCGGTTACGGTCCAGAGGACAACCTGCGTCCCGGGCAACGGCACGATCTGGCTGCCAAGGAAACCGCTCTTGTGTTTGTCGTCATCCTTGCTGGCGCTCTGCAGGAGTTGCCCGAGCGACACGACTTGGGGCGGCGGGGATTCCGGCGCGGGGACGAGGCCGAAATTGGCGGACAAGACGTGAAAATCCTGGAGCACCGGCCGGTGGTTTTGCGGGAGCGAATAGAGCGAGGCTTTGTCGAGTTCGGCGGTGACGGCGGAATCGGCGGGAAGTTTGAGGCGGAGTTTGAAATAGCGGCCGCGTTGCGCGGCGGCGGCGGTCCAGCCGCCGTCGGCGGTGGCAAGCGCGGTCCACGGTGTCCAACCCTCGACTTCGTCGCTGCCGTTGCTCGTTTTCAATTCGACGGTGAACTTGTCATCGGCGAGGTCGCGGAGGCGATTGAAGCGGAGCGCGCCGAGGAGCGACGGCGCGCCGAGGTCGATGCGACGCGTTTCCGCTTCGCGCGGGGTTTTGGCGGCGAAATCGAGAAGAGCGAAGCCGGGGGCGTTGTTGCGCAAAACGAGAAAACGATCCGGTTGGCCCGGAACCGCGGCGAGGCCATTGAGCTGCGAGGAGGCGCTGCCGGCAAAGGTCAGCGAGAGCCGCTCGCGCGGATCGTAGCCGAGCATCTCGCCTTGTTCGCCACCGGTGATGACGAGCAGGTCGCCGTGGCGCGCGAGGCGGTAGAACGCCGTGTTGCTTCGCGAGGCGAGCGTTTCGGGAAAACTGTTTGCGGGGAGCCAGACAAGTGTGCTGCGGCCGGAAAACTTCTCCGCGGCGAAAGGTGCAATGGTCGCGAGCGTATCCGGGACTTCCTTGCCGCCGGGCTTGGGCGGGGTAATGCGACCCTCGCCGCTGCCGCCCGAAAACGTGATCGTGGCGTAGAGGCCGCCGTCGGGCGTGGGAAGAAGGTCGGTGACTTCGGCGTCGCGGTTTTCCTGGAGGATGACCGGTTGACGCGGCAAGGGCGCCGCATCGCCAGCGACGGCGAAGGTGTAGATGTTGCCCTTGGGCGCGGAGCCGGCGGCGATGCGGCCGTCGGCGAGGCGGGCGAGGCGGCGGACGTTGCGGTCGCGGATTTCGCCGAAAAGGGTGATGCCGCGCTCGGCGAGAAGCTTGGGATCGGTGATCTTGTCGGCGACGACGGGCGAGGCGGAGAATTTCGCGAGATCGATTTGGTAGATGCGACCGGGGTTGCCGGTGGCGGCGAGAATGGTTTTCGCGTCGAGGACGAGGAAGTCGAAAATCGAATCGACGGGGAGCGCGACGCGGGCGACCTGCTTGCCGTTGCGGATGAGGCAGAGCGCGCCCTTGGGCGACGTGCCGGCGAGGAGCGTGCCGTCGGGCAGGCGGGCGAGGGCAAAGACGTGCGGTTCGTCGAGGTCGGCCAGTTCGCGGGACGAGAAGGACGATTTGGCGTCGTCGATCGTAATTTCGAAAATTTTCCCGTCGGGGCCGGTGCCGACGAGCCACTTGGCGGGATCGCTGGTCGGCTCGAGACACCAGAAGAGATCGGCGGGCGCGGTGCCGCTGAGCTCGGTCAACGCGGGGCCGGCGACGAGGCGGCCGTCGGAGCGGGCGGCGAGGCCGCGCAGGTTGCGGCTGGGGACGTCGCGGAAGAAATCAATTTCGGTTTTTTTCGAAAGTGGATCGGCGCGAGATGAAAGCGCGGCGACGAAACATGCGGACGAAACGATGGCGAGAAGGGCGCGGCGGGACGGGATCACGAGGAAAAGACGGAAGCGATTGCGGAAAAATGCAAGGCGGCGGGCAAGTCGGTGCGCCAGCGAACTGGCTGACGGCGAGGCCGTGGCGCCTGATGGCGAGGCGGCTACTCCACGATTTTCAGCGGACGGTGGAGCGTGACGGACGAGAGTTTGCCGTCGAGGACGTGGCTTTCCCAGAGCGGAACGACCGCGTCGAGCTGGTCGAAACGGGCTTCGTCGGCCCCGCGGGCGATGCGTTCGATCGAGGAAGGAGCGTCGGGCGTCGAACTCGACTGGTCGATGAAGAGGCGCGTTTTTTCTACGACGGCGAGACAGAGGCCGTCGGCCGGACGGGCGTCGCGGAGCGCGGCGAGATAGGCGTCGAAGCTGCGGAGTTGCGCGGCGTCGATCGAGTGCGGGCGGCCGGTGAGTTCGTCGAGTGCACGGCCGGACGCGAGGATGACTTCGAGCGCGCGGCCGGTCCAGGCGGAATCGACCGGGATGTCGATGATCTGGCGGTGCGACTCGCCCTGGAAGTCGCGCCACGCGAGCGTGGCCTGAATGGTTTCGCCGGCGCGGGCGGTGGCGCGGGAAAGTTGGAAAAGTTCGAGCGTGATGGCGGGGTTTTGGTCGAGCGCCTCGACGGTGAAGACGACTTTGCCGGGGAAAGTTTTTTCGTAGGGATTTTGTAGATTTTGCGCGAGATCGCTGACGAACTGGTTGAGGCCCTGCTGGAAACCCTGCGGCCCGGCGTAAAGCGTGCGCGTGGCAAGCGTGGGCTTGGTCGGGAAGGTGACGTCGCTGCGGAGAAGAAAACCCTTGCTGAGGCCGGCGTCGTTCGAGCCGAGGATCGCCTGGCTGACGCCGGTGGCGACGAGGATGGGCGTGAGCTGTTCCTGGCGCGCGACGGAGAAATGAAGCGTTTTGGTGGGGGCGTGCGTGGAGGAGACGACCACATCGACATCGGTCATCGCCGGGCCGGCGCCGAGCATGCCGGAGACGGCGGAGAGGCGGTCCTGCGTGATGGTGCCGATCACGGGGCCGGTGTTGGCGACCTTGATCGATTGCATGTTCGACGGAAGGATCGTGACGATTTCCGCGGAGCACATCGGCAGCGCGACGTCCCCGAGCGCGAGCATCGGATGGCCGAAGGCGGTGATGCTCTTGCCCTCGACGGCGGAGACGGTGCCGGTGCCGGCGAGCGTGATGTCGCCCGTCGCGAGGGCGACGGCGACGGCGGAGCCGGGAGTGAGTTCCTGATTTTCGGTTTTGAGTTTTGCGCTTTGCGTCGGGGAATCGAGGCTGCCGCCG
>Ga0265313_10002694_pt1 | contig 15043 bp, 12 predicted proteins | sample 4123metaG_FD_203122 | JGI IMG/M metagenome (GOLD analysis project Ga0265313, IMG submission 203122) | Rhizosphere microbial communities from Carex aquatilis grown in University of Washington, Seatle, WA, United States - 4-1-23 metaG | ecosystem: Host-associated > Plants > Roots > Rhizosphere >...
CCGCGCTCTGTTCTGCTGACCAGCACTTCCATGCCGCGCGTGAGCTGGATGAAGCTGAAGACCGCCACCACGGTGAAGTAGCGCGGCTGCGGATGATTCTGAAATGTCATGAAGAGTACGTAGCCAGTCGAAGCCACAATGGATGCTCCGAACAGCGGATCGGCCATCAGCCCTCTGCCGCGAATGATCCATGCCAACGCTGCTGCAAATGCCACCAGTACGGCTAGCGGCATCAGCGCATGATCTGCCCACAATCCGCCATGAAGCGACCAGAACGCAGCAATCAAAGGCCAGTAAAGTTCCTTAGGCTTGGGATAGGCATTCACAAAGAAAAGGTAGCGATAATCGGCGAGCAGCCCAAGTCGCACCACCATCGCCAGCCACATCCCGTAGGTCAGGATGGCTGTGCCCACTGCGGTCAAAACGCATTGCACCATCGGCTTCCGTTCCTGCCGCAGCGCTGCTACAAGCGCCCACAGCGGCGCAGGAATTAAAAATAGAGCCGTTGTTTTGGTCAGCATCATCACTGCGAACAGCACACCAAGAGCGACTGACATCAACATCGACCGGCGCATCCGTGGCATACGCACCGCAACATTCAGCGCCAGCAGCGTGAGCGCCACCAGGATCGGCTCAAGAATCGCGAGCCGGCTGAAACTGTACAAGAAAGGACTGGTCACCATCAGCGTGACGGCCATCAGTCCTGCCCAGCGCGTGCCCTTGTCTCTCACCAGCCGGTAGGTCAGCAGCAGACTTAAAAAGAAAAACGCCACATCGAGCCCGCGCGCAGCCTGCGGCGACACACCGGTAAAGTAGAACAGCAGCCACTCAAGAAACGGCAGCACGGGCAGTGCCACCGCCGGATTGAAGTCTCCGGGGACATACCAATTGCCAAACAGATGGGCGCGAATGGCGGCGTTGCCGTACCAGCCTTCATCGGTGTATTTTGCCCAGTCAAATATCCAAGGGGAATGGTTGGGAAAATCTGCATTCAGGTGCAGCGCGGCCAAAACGGCAAACGCGATCAGGACGGCGACCCATGCCGCATAGCAGCAGCGTTCAAGCGCGCCAATCGATTCATCCTCACGAGTTGAACTAGCCAATGGCTGCGTTCCCTCCAATGAAAAGCAATGAGACGGCTATACGCTTCGATCCTGCTATTTCGGGGCAACGGACCAGGAAAGAAGGACGCCAGGAAAGGATGCTTCAGTATAGCGCGCCGCTTTTTCGTGGCGATTTGAAGCCCGAAGCACTCATGTTTACCCAGTGCAGGCCGATGACTTCAATGTCGGCCTGCGGAGCATAGGCCGCGAACCGAGGTGCGTTGAGGCCAATGAAGACCACTGCAATGTATCAGCCTGTTGCTGCCGGAATTTCCCTGGTCGAAACGGACTCGCAACCTCTTCTGCAAATCGCGGGCGTGAGCGTGGCCTGGAACAAGCTGTTGCAGCAGGCAGAGATGACCGCGCCTTACCTGCAGGTTGCAGTGCTGGAGGGCGAGCACGGCAGCGGCAAACATACGCTGGCACGTTTTCTGCATAGCCGCTCACCCTTTTCGCGTGTGACGATGCAGCGCCGTGACGCGCGCGAGTGGCTTGCCACGGATGGCGAAGCCGCCATGGTCAATGGCATTCTTTATCTTGATCGCGTTGACCTTTTGGCGAGTCTGGGTCAAGGCCTGCTGGCCGGAGTACTGCGCGCCTTGCAGGACCGGCCCGCCAGACAAGGCGTCATACTCGCGTCCTCGCACACGCCGCTGCGCCAGATGGCGGCACAGGGCCAGTTGTTGCCGGATCTCGCTTTTCGATTGACTGCTGTTCGTTTTGCGATTCCGCCGCTGCGCCAGCGCCGCGAAGATATAGCCCCAATTGCGCAGGCCTTGCTGGAACGACTTTGCGCCCGCTATCAGCAGCGACCGGTCATGATGGGCCCGGGTGCGCTGGCGCGCCTGCTGCAACACACCTGGCCCGGCAATATCCGAGAGCTTGCAAGCGCGCTTGAAAGCGCCTTGCTTAACGCTGAAAACGGCGTAATTCTTGCCGCAAATCTGCCTCTGCGCACGGACATTGAAGTGCATGCGGAGATGCAACCGGGAACTCGGCCTGAGGAACTCTCGCTCGATGCAGTGATACGACGCCACGTTGAATACGTGCTCCATCTGAACCACGGCAACAAGCTACGCGCCGCGCGGCAGCTTGCCATCAGCCGATCCACGCTCTATCGCATCCTCGCCAACCAGTCGATCGACCCACACTCACCTGGCGCTTAGTCGCGATACTTCATTGAGCATCCATATGCGCGACAGATGAAGTTGCATGCGGCAGCTTGCCCACTGCATCCAACACGATTCCTGGTGTGAGGACTTCAGGAAGCATCTGCGGTTCACTCTGCCCCGGAACATAAAGCGCATAGGCCGGGACTCCGCTGCGATCCAGAGCCGCCAGCGCCTGCGTAATGGCCTCATCGTGCCGCGTCCAGTCTGCTCTAAGCAGCGCAACATTGGCTGACTGAAGGGCCTGCTTCACGGATGGCTGGCTAAGGGCTACTCGCTCGTTTACTTGGCAGCTCAGGCACCAACTCGCGGTAAAGTCCACCAGCACGGGCCTTCCCTGCGATTGATATTTGCTGACGGCGTCCCGCGACCACGGCTCCCACTGCTGCTGTGTTTGTTGTCCCGTCGTCTGCACTTCCGGCGCAGCGGCCAGATTGCCGGGCGCGTAAGCGCTGATGCCGATGACGCAAAGCAAAATTGCCGCGGCAATGACCGTGGCCCAGCGTTGCGCCGGCCAGCGGCCCAGGAACCATCCCGCAACGGCGAGCAACAACAGACAAACCAGTAACGCCGCCAAAACCGCCGCACCATAAGCCTGCGCAAGCACCCACGCCAGCCAGATCACCGTTGCAAAAATCGGAACAGAAATTGCCTGGCGCAGAATCTCCATCCATACACCAGGCTTGGGCAAAAGGCGCGTCCACGCAGGCTGCAGCGTGAGCGCCACGTAGGGCACAGCGAGTCCGAGCGCGATCGCCGTAAACACGCAGAACGTGACAATCGCGGGCTGTGCAAGCGCATAACCAATGGCCGCGCCCATAAACGGCGCTGTGCACGGCGTAGCCACAATCACCGCAAGCACGCCGGTAAAGAAGCTGCCCGCGTAACCCTGCTTCGCTGCCAGCGATCCGCCTGCAGACGTCAGGCTCAACCCAATTTCAAATTGCCCGGCAAGTGAAAGCCCAAGGAAGAAAAGCAACCCCGCCATGAGCGCCAGAAATACCGGCGACTGGAACTGAAATCCCCAGCCCAACGAAGCGCCTGCAGCGCGAAGCCCAAGCAGAGCGCCCACCAGAATCCAGAACGAAACCAGAATGCCGGCTGCATAAACAAATCCGTGCATGCGCAATCTGTGCCGCTCTTCGCTGCCCGACTGGCACAGCGCCAGCCCTTTCAAAAAAAGCACAGGAAACACGCAGGGCATCAGGTTCAGCAGCAATCCGCCTAGAAACGCGAGCGCGGACGTTTTCGCCATCACGCCCCAATCAAGCTCTACCGGGGCAGCAACGGTTCCGGGTAACGCGGCAAGAACGTAGGCGCGACCACCGGAGAGTTCGAGTACTCCATTCAATTGTTTCGGATTCGTGGCGAGGTTTGCATCTTTCTTGAGTTCCATCACCGCGCCCCTTGGTGTAGAAGTCACTTTTTCGGGAGCAGCGTTGGCCAGCGTGTCTTGATCGGCTGGGAAGAACTGCGCCGCAGTCTCGCGCTTCCCCGATTCAATACCTAACCGGAACCCATCCTGCGTTGGCTGAAATGCGACTTTGACACTGGGCGGCAAGGGCTGCGGCAATGTGCTGGCCAGCCGCTGCATGAGAGCCGCATCCTCACTCGAGCCGGAAACGACCGGCGGCTTGTCAGAGGAGAGTTGCAGCATCAGCTTCAACTCCGCCTTGCCGGGAAGGCAGACTTCGCGGCAAACCAGCCAGTCAACATTCGCGTCCAGCACCGCTTTTCCGTTCTTCACGCGGGGCGCAACGTCAAGCTTCATCGGGTAGAGAACTTCATCCTCATAACCGAAATCCATCAGCGGACCGAGCGGCAACCGTTTGGGCGCTGGAAACTGCAGCGGCCCCGCGGTCACGCCGTCGGGAAGCGTCCAGCGAATGCGCGGCGGCCCACCTGCATCGCCCGCGTTCTTCCAGTAGACGTGCCATCCCGGCTCAAGCTTGAAGTAAAGACCAATCTGGTTGTTTCCGCCGGGATAAATCTCGTCTTCGGGCGCCACCAGTTGCACGTGCAGATGCGGAGCGTCCGCAGAGTTCGGACCTGCGTTCACTGTCACTCCCGCAACGAGCGCAATGAACACTACGAAGAGGATTCGAAAAAGGCGCATGAAGGGTGTTGAAAGCTCCTGACTATTGGACTCAGTTTAAGGCACCGAAGTTACAGCCGGCGAATCCCAACTCAATGGGTGAGCCGGCAGCGTTGAAACTCGAAGTCCTCTGAATTTGATCGTCTTCTAACTAAATTCCGTCGTGGGCAATCCATCGGTGTGCTACGTTTGGACATCGGTTCCCCGCCCCCAAACAAAAATCCAACGGAGGTTGTTCCAATGAAAGCTCTCTCAACACTGGTTGCTCTGGCGGCGCTTTGCGCAATTCCGGCTCAGGCCATTCACGCTCAATCGGCCGCTCCGGCCCAGGCTTCAACCAGCACTCCGGCATGCGAAGGCGCCTACAACATCCTGCGCATTTCAGAAATCACTCCGACGGGAAGCATGGATAAATTTCTGGCCGCGGTGGCCGCACACCAGGCTTGGTATGTCAGCCACGGCTACTCTGACGTGATTTTCGCGGCCAAAATAGCTGAGCGCGATCCGCAAACCAAAACGTGGGCCTACTCTGACAAACTGGTGATGACCTACCATTACAGCAAAGGGTCAGTGCCGAAGAGCGCGCAAGATGCTGCCTGGGATGCTTACGTGAAGCTGTACAACGAGACTTCGAGCATCAAGGAGTCGCACATGAACTGCGTACCCGCAGCAGGTTTACCCGCATCGCTCAAGTAGAAATACGCGAAAAGCCGCGCTGGCCTGGTGCTATTGATGCAGTTCAGGCCGCGCAGCATGCTCGCGAAAGATGCAGTCGTTCTGAATGCATTTAACTCCGGCTTCTTGTGCCCGCGCCACAGCCTCATCATGCATGACTCCGTCCTGCAGCCACAGGTAAGGGATTCGGAGTCGAATCACATCATCCACGATCGCCGGCACGTACTCTGAGGCGCGAAACACATCGACAAGATCAATGCCCTTACCGGCCTGCTCGCGCGCGGCCGCCTGCGCCGCTTCGAGATCTGCATAGCACGCCATCCCATTCACGGTTTGCAGCATGGGATTGACCGGCAGTACGCGATAGCCGTTCTCCGCAAGGTAATGCCCAATGCGATTGCTGGCGCGCCAAGTCTTGTCGCTCATGCCGACGACGGCAATCGTTTTCGCATTACGCAACATTTCGTCAACAAGGTGGGGATCAGTCATTGCCATATTATCCAATGTTGTTCCGTGTCATGGCAGCCTCGCGTATCGGCCATCATCTGTGCGAACCCAGCGGATGCCGTTCATGTCCAGCCACGGCCCGATAGGTTCATTGCTTTTAGGGTCGGAACCGAAGCGCAGCACATTGCCATCGATATCTTCAATTTGCATTTCGAGCGCCCAATCGTAATTCGTGGGCGGATTGCGAATCCTTGCCCCCGCAGCCTTGAATTCCTCGTGCAGAACCTCCACGTCATTGCCGTCGATCCACACCCAGCTGCCCGCGTGCCCTTGATCGCCTTCGCAGAGGAAGAGTTCACAACGTCCACGCTTGAGTGAAGCAAAGGACGGATGATCTTTGTCAGGAGCCAGAAATTTGATCGTGAATCCGAGCTTGTTGACGTAGTAGTCGACACTCGCGAGCGTATTGCCAACCCGCAGAATGGGGATGACCCCGCCCAGTTGAATCGCAATTGATTCCGCCATCTTCGGTAACCTCCCTGATGACTCTGCCTGCAAGCCCTACACATCAAGATCGTCGTCCGCCGCTGGTGGACCCGCGGTTCCGCGGCGCTTGGCCAGCAGATAGCCGCGCAGGAACGGTTCAAGGTAGCCGTCGAGCACTTTGTCTACATCGCCCACTTCAACCTTGGTGCGGTGATCCTTTGCAATGCGATAGGGCTGCAAGACGTACGAGCGAATTTGCGAACCGAAATTGATTTCCAGTTTCGAGTCTTCAAGCTTCTTGCTCACGGCTCGCTTTTTTTCGAGCTCATATTCGTACAACCGCGACCGCAACATCTTCATCGCTTTTTCGCGGTTCTTATGCTGCGAGCGCTCGTTCTGGCACTGTACGACGATGCCAGTGGGCAGGTGCGTCATGCGCACGGCAGAGTCGGTTGTGTTAACGTGCTGGCCGCCCTTGCCACCTGACCGATAAGTATCGATGCGCAGGTCATCCAGCTTCAGATCGACGTGGATCGTTTCATCGATTTCCGGTGAAACGTAGACTGACGCAAACGAAGTGTGACGGCGCTTGGCTGAGTCGAAAGGCGAAATGCGCACCAGCCGGTGCACGCCGCTTTCGCCGGCCAACATGCCGAACGCATTCTCGCCAAAGATGGTGAAGGTAGCCGACTTGATGCCCGCTTCTTCGCCATCCTGATAGTCGTTGATTTCGGTCTTAAAGCCCTGCTGCTCAGCCCAGCGCAGATACATGCGCATCAGCATCTCAGCCCAGTCCTGGCTCTCAGTTCCGCCGGCTCCAGGGTGGATCGTGACGATAGCATTGAGCGGGTCGGCCTCGCCTGAGAGCATGATGCGCGCCTCAAGGCTTTCGGCAAATGTGGCCAGATCCTTGATCTCGCGTTCGAGGTCGGCTTCAATATTCTCGCCTTCGCGCGCAAGGTCAAAATATGCGTCGATGTCGCCAGTGCGGCGCACCAATTGGTCGTCGTCTGCAACAAGCGCCTCAAGCCGCTTGCGGTCGCGCATCAACGGTTGGCTGGCTGCGGGATTGGACCACAATGCCGGATCGGCCAGCTTGGCTTCTATTTCAGAGAGTTCCTTGCGGATGCGGGCGGGGTCAAAGATACTCCCGCAGGTCGTGCACTTGATCGCGCACGGGAGCATAAGCGAATTCGAGGTCGTTTACCGACATTTTGCTCTCAAAACCTGGCTTGATTAGACATTGCGCCGCCGGCTTGCAGACAGAATCTTTCTTCCTGACCAGCCCGCTGCGACTAATCCCAGTATGGCACATGCCATCGCGAACACATCGCCGTGCTCGGTGTAGAAGGTGGTGTCGTCGCAGAAGCCGTATTCGGCAGGCAATGCGTCTTCGGAGTGGCGAAGAATGCTTTGCCGCACGCGCCCATAAGGATCAATTGCCGCGGTTACGCCATTGTTGGTGTCGCGCAAAATCCAGCGGCGATTTTCGATAGCGCGCATACGATCCATATTCAGGTGCTGCCACGGCGCACTGGTGTCGCCGTACCATCCGTCGTCGCTGATATTGACCAGCACCTCGGCGCCGAGCTGCGCAAACTGGCGCACTTCATCGGCGAACACTGCTTCGTAGCAAATGAAGACGCCATAGCGGTGACTCGCGCCACTTTGCGTGCCGAGCCGGAACACTTTGCGTTCTTCCCCTCTATCGAACTTCGATACTTTCCCGGTAAGCTTGCGCGCAAAAAACAAGAAGCGGCTGTATGGCACATACTCGCCGAACGGTACCAGGTGAATCTTGTCGTAGCGTCCTACACGCAAACCGGCCGGGCTCATCACTAGGGCGGAGTTGAACTGATTCCATCCTGCTTCCGGGTGAAAATCCATTCCAATAGAGCCAACCACGAGCGGCGCCTTCATGTCCTGGGCAATTTGCGCAGCGGCTTGCTGAAAACGCGGGTCGCCTTCGAAGTAAGGTGCGGGCGACTCTGGCCACACGACCAGATCAGGATGCGTCGGGTGAGGCGGGCACACGATTTCGCCTGAAGGCGCGCCAGTCTGCGGTATTCCGGCAATGTAGGTCTTGCATTGCTCATTGGCCAGCTTTGCAAATCCGACGATATGTTGATTCCACTCCGCCGGATCTGTCCACAAACTGGAACCGCCCACATCGAGATTCGGCTGAATCAAAACTGCTGTCGCTGTCGTTCTTGGCCGCGGAGGCTGATGCAGCAATCCCGCCGTGCCTGCGGCTGCCGCAATGATTCCGATTGCCGCAAAAATGAGTTTCTTCGCGCTGCCGTTCAGCGTCAGGCCTGCCGCGATCAACGCGTTTACCGCGACAAGCAGAAAGCTGATGCCATACTCGCCCGTCCACGGCGCCAGTTGATTTACGACGGAATTATCCACTTGCGAATACCCAAGCTGATCCCACGGAACAGATGTAATGCGCGCTGCGGCCAGTTCAAAAGCCACCCAGAAGACTGGCGCGGCCACCAGCGCAAGACCAGTGCTGTTGGTGGCCTTTCGCACCAGCGCAACGGCCAAACCAAACAGCCCAAAATACGCGCCCAGCACCAGGCTGAAGCCAAGCAGCAACAGATCCGGAGCGAGCGGGGGCATATCGCCGTACTGCAGCATTACATCGCGAACCCAGTAGCAATTGCCCGCATACCACAACACTCCGCACAGGTACGAAAGCAGAAACGCACGCCGCAGAGGCTTGGGAGAGTCATTTTCCTGCGAAGAAAGAATTGCCCACAAGAGCGGCGCCAGCCCGAACCATGCAAACACTGAGCGCCATGGCGGCAGAGGTCCGGCCAGCGGAAAAGGCAACTCGAGCAGTCCGGCGGAAAGGCCGGCCGCAGCCCACCACTTCCATGTCGCGGCATTCAATTTCGAGCGGTGCATACAGGGCAGAGTTTAAAGCATTCGGCCGGGTAACGATGCTCACGGCATCCGCATCGACGTGATTGCAAAGCGGCTACGTCGGAAATGTGGGCCTGAATGTATCTTCTCAGGCTCCCTCGTCGCGCTGCTTGTGCGATAGCAGACAATTTCCGGCAAAGGAATAGCGCCAAAAGACGCAATAAAGCGGCAGATCCTTATTCCATTTTGATTGACACCATCATCAGTCAGACTTAGACTCAGCCAAGGGCGCAAGGGTGATGGCGCCCTTTTTGTCGAGTGCGCACGAGAGGTCACCCACAGTAACCATAACGATGGCATCTACCCGAACGACCGTAGCCCCTCCGTCTGACCGCGTCCGATTGATTGTGGCATCCTCCGTGATGCTCACCTTCATCTCCTTCTGGCGTGCTGCCGCTATTGTTCTCAATGACCTGGGATCATCTGCCTTTTATGCGGGCGGTATTGCCGAGCAGGCGATTGGCCCCGCAGCACCATGGTTCATTCTCGGCATCATGTTGTTCAGCTTTGCGGTGCGCGCCGTTTACATCGAAAGTTGTTCGATGTTTACCCGCGGCGGCGTTTACCGCGTGGTCAAGGAGGCGCTCGGAAGCACGTTTGCCAAGCTCAGCGTTTCAGCGCTGATGTTCGACTACATTCTTACGGGACCGATTTCGGGTGTGTCCGCCGGACAATACATCGTCGGCGTCATGAACGAGCTGCTCATGGTGGCTGCCCACAGCAACTGGCTGCCCCCGGCTTTGATGGACGCACACCACAATCCAACCATCCAGTTTGATATGAACTACACTTCGGCCCTGTTCGCGGCCGCGGTGACCATCTACTACTGGTGGCAGAACATCAAGGGCATTGAGGAGTCCAGCGGCAAGGCTCTGCGCGTTATGGAGATCACCACCGTGATGGTGGTCATCCTGCTCCTCTGGGGTGTTTACACCATCTTCGTTCGTGGCGTTCACCTGCCTCCGCCTCCTATTCCTTCAAATCTCAGGTTCAGCGAAGACGCACTCGGTTTTCTGCGAGGTAGGGGACTGCCCATCATGGGCCTCTTCGGCATCCTCATGGCTTTCGGTCACTCCATCCTGGCTATGAGCGGCGAGGAAAGTCTTGCGCAGGTCAATCGCGAAATCGAGCATCCCAAGCTCAAAAACCTCAAACGCGCCGCAATCGTCATCGCCATCTATAGCCTTGTATTCACGGGCGGCGCCACGCTGCTGGCGTCCATGATCATTCCGACATACGAGCGGACGCACATCTACCAGGACAATCTGATCGCCGGTCTGGCCATGTACATGGTGGGGCCCATGTTCTGGCGTATTGCCTTCCGCATTTTCGTTGTCGTCGTCGGATTCCTCATCCTCTCCGGCGCTATTAATACTTCCATGATCGGCTCAACCGGCGTGCTGATGCGCGTGGCTGAGGATGGTGTGCTTACCGACTGGTTCCGCAAGCCGCATACACGCTTCGGCACCAGCTACCGCATTGTCAACCTGGTGTTCATCCTGCAGATGACCACCATTATTGCGACGCGCGGCAACATCATAATGCTGGGCGAGGCTTATGCCTTCGGCGTGATCTGGTCGTTCACGTTTAATGCCCTTGCCATGCTTGTATTGCGCTGGAAATACCATGGCGAGCGCGGCTGGAAGGTTCCACCCAATATTCGCATTGGCAAGACGGAGATTCCGCTCGGCCTGATCTCGGTCTTCATGGTGCTGGGCACCACCGCTGTGGTCAATCTGTTTACGAAGTCGGTGGCAACCGTTAGCGGCGTCATTTTTGCAGCCACGTTCTTTGTTATCTTTACAGTTTCTGAGCGGGCCAACCTGCGTAAGCACGCCCTGACCGCGCGGCAGATGAAGGACCACTTTCAGCTTGAGCATCAGGACACGGTCAGCCGCGAATCTGCGGACATCCGTCCCGGCGGCATCATGGTTACCATGCGCGACGCCGCCAACCCGGTAGCCTTGAAGTGGATCCTCAGCCGCACCAATACCGACGATCGCGATGTGGTAGTGGTCAGCGTGCGCATGATGGGCGCCGGTGGTCCCGAATATCTGAGCGCCGAGGATCAGAGCTTTAGCGAGCACGAGCAGATGCTCTTTACCAAGGCTGTTTCAGTGGCCGAGAGCTTCGGAAAAAAAGTGTCGCTGCTCGTTGTGCCTGCCGGCGATGTTTTTGCCGCGCTGGCCCAAACTGCCAATTCGCTTGAAGTGGATACAGTACTCTCCGGTGTCTCCAACTCCATGACACCCGAAGATCAGGCCTTCCATATGGGCCAGGCATGGGAAGCTCTGCCGGAGCCCAAGCGCCAATTTAATTATTTTGTGATTCCAGCAAACGGCGAGCCCAAAATCTTCTACATCGGCCCGCACGCGCCTGCTCTCAGTCCGGACGATGTGCAGCTTGTGCATCGCCTATGGCTGAACATGCGCCGCGATCCCTCCGTGCCCGATCTGCATCACAGCGACATCATTACCTACGCTCTGACGCGATTGGCCGGTCAGTACGCGCGCGAAAAAGGTGACATCCTGCGCGAGCTGCGCAATGTTCGCGCCGCTTCTGGAGCGCCGGAAGGGCCCCGCCTCGGCAATCCGCCCGACAATGAAGAACTCCGCCAATCGCCCAAGGCCATTCGTCAATCGCGAGATCAGTAAGGCAGTTTACAAGTTAACAAGTTGTCGAGGGAATCAGCTTCTCACCTTTTCAACTTGTTAACTTGTCGACTCGTAAACTTCTCCGGGCTTCCAGTTCACAACCTTCACATTGGGATCGATCAAGGCCTGCAACTGATCCGGCGTGCCCTTCAGCGGCGGAAACGTTCCGAAATGCATTGGCAGCACCACCTGTGGCGCTAGCAACCGCACAGCCAGCGCTGCCTCCTTCGGGCCCATTGTGTAATGGCCGCCAATCGGAATCATGATCACTTTCGGCGCGTAGAGTTCATGAATCAGCGCCATGTCTCCAAACACAGCCGTGTCACCGGAGTGGTACAGGACCGTGCCGTCTTCAACGGTCAGCACAAATCCGGTCGCAACGCCTACCTCATGCATTCCGTTCTCATCCTGTGCGGCCGAGGAGTGCTTCGCCTCCACCATCGTCGCTGCCACGTCGTTTAACTGCACGGTGCCGCCCAGGTTCATGCCAATCGTATTGGCGACGCCTTTGCCGCCGACATACGCCGCGAGTTCGTAGATGGCCACAACGGTCGAACCGTGCTCCCTGGCAACGGGAACTGCGTCGGAGATGTGGTCGCCATGACCGTGCGACAACAAAATGTAATCGATCTTGGGAGGCAAGGAAAATTGCTTGGGATAACTCGGATTCTGAGCGATGAATGGGTCAATGAGGATGTTGGTTCCCTTCGCGGTCTGAATCAGCATGGTCGAATGGCCAAGCCACGTAATGCGTGTTGCATTGCTGCTCATGTTCTCTCCTCTTCTTTCCACGTGCGCCAAGCATTTTAGATGGCGCCAGGGGGTCCCAGCGTGTTCAAAAAAAACGATTCGGCTAAGTTTACACGCCACAGATCGGCCCAAACCGATTCCTGCTTGACGACCAGTACGCCTGGCGCTACTCTAACCCGGTAGGCGAATATATGGCGAAAATAGAAACACCCTCCCCCGCCCTGTTCCCCATCCTTGAACAGGACTTCCCGCAGAAACGCCTCGGCCCTCTTGCTAGAACCGCCGCACAGGCTCCGCTCGACTCAACCGGCTGCCTTACCGAGTATCGCCCGCTTGCCTCGCGCTCCATTCTGAGCAAGACGACCTCGAAGCGCGGCTTGCCTTTCACGCACGCCATCAACCCTTACCGTGGCTGCGAGTTCGCCTGCCGCTATTGTTACGCGCGCTACACCCACGAGTTTATGGACATGCGCAACCCGGAGGATTTTGAACGCAAGATCTACTTCAAGCAGAACGCCGGATGGCTGCTGGCGCAGGAACTCAAACGATTGAAGCCAGGCACAGAAATCGCTCTGGGCACCGCCACCGATCCCTACCAGCCGCTGGAGCGAAAGCAGGAAGTCACCCGTTCCTTGCTTGAGGCGTTCGCGCACGAGAGCGGCTTCCGGCTGGGCATTATCACTAAATCCACGCTCATTGCCCGCGATATCGAGTTGCTTAAAGAGATCGACACGCGCCACAAGCTCACCGTTCACATCACCGTGACCACCATGAGTACAAAGCTGGCGCGTGTGCTTGAGCCGCGTGCGCCGCGTCCCGATCTGCGCATCAATACCGTCGCCGCTTTGCGCCAGGCGGGATTGCGCGCCGGTGTTTTGTGTTCGCCGCTGATGCCGGGCATTACCGATAGCCGCAGCTCCATTGCCGCAGTGGCGAAGGCCGCATCGCAGGCGGGCGCATGTTTTATGGGTGCGGGAGCGCTGTTCCTCAAGCCATGCTCGCAGCCAACATTTCTCAGCTTTGTGCGCGAGCATTTTCCTGCGCAACTTGCCGCTTACGAGCAACGCTACGGCAAGAGCGCGTTTGTTTCGCCGGAGTATCGCAAGCGCATCTCTGATCTCGTCGACGCCATTCGTCGCGAGTATAAGTTGGGAATTCGATATGGAGGGGACGCCGATAGCTCGGCGGGCACGGAACGGCCCGCAACTGTGGAATTGCAGCCGTGGCTTCCGTTTACATGAGTCGGGGTTAGTGCAGGGTTATTTCCGAGTGGGCGGTGACACGTCCGAGACTAGTGCAAGGTGATCAGAATTGCCCAGACTGCCAAGCCAATCGATGGGCTGATCGTCGCACCGGATCGCCAGCGGCCTTGCGCTCGCTTTGCTAAAACGATCGCGAGGATACATGCCGGAATTCCGGGAATGGCGAAGCGGAGAGAGTAATCGAGCGTCAGCACATTTCTGGCGACGGAAATGATGAAGATTGTCTGCAAGCAAGCACTGAAAGCAACCGCGCTCATTGCCTTCCAGAATTGACCTGAGAGGGGATCAGGACGAAGCAGTGGTATACACACCGGGACAAGGCTCGCTGCAATCAAAAGTAGAAACAGTTGGGCCATATTTGTGAATGTTGCTGTGAAACAGAATACCGCTGTGATCAACCGATTTTGGGCCGTTCAGAGCAGTTATTGTCCAATCGTCGCCGATGGTTCCCGAGTGGTCGACGATCCGGACCTCTGACAGTTTTCGCCTGAGAGCAACGGCTCCGCTATTTTGAATGCGCGAGCCAGACCTCGCCGCCCAGGAGGCCAGCCGAGATACCGAGAAATGTTGCAGCGATTACATCGCTGACGAAATGCCAGTCACCCACGACCAAGAGTACTGCCGCAATGAGCAGCAGTGCGGAGAACGGCAAGATACTGGTTCGATAGAGTCGCATGAAAACACCCGCGAAGGCGCAGGCGAGGACCATGTGGCCCGAGGGAAAGCTGCTGTTCGAAGAACCGGCCAGGAGATCGAATGCATGTCGGGTTCCGTGCAACACGGACGCAGGATTCGGTACCCCAAAAATGAGCTTCAGAATGCTATCGTTGATTGCATAAGCACAGATGGAAGTGAGACACGCGAGCGCGGTCGCCTCACCAAAACGCGACAAATGTCCGCGCGTTATCCGAATAGAAACCAGTGCCAGCGCAACAGCCGCTTCGATACCGAGAAGAACCGCACTTGCAAATCCCTTCTCCAGGCCCTCAGCTGACCTGAGAAGCCCATAGACGCGATGGGCTATCGACACATCGACGTAGACGAACGCCAGCGCCACCGCGAACGTGCAAATCAGCAGTGACAGAAGCCACATTAGTTCAGGGAAGCGTAACGTCTTTCGTTCCAATGCGCGACCGCCGTGCTGCCGAGCCCTGCCGGCATTTTGAAGCAATGGAATCTCCTCTTTAGGCCCCACCCTCAACGGCACACAACCAAATCTTTGTTTGGCCTTGCCTTGCTGTGTACAAGGCCCGTGGGCGCGAGGTAGTGCAGGTCAATGATACTTGTGAGCGGTCTCATGGCGGTCTACTGTTTCCCTTACATCAGACAGATCACCGGGATAGGCGAAGGTTGGCCAAAGGTCGGAGTGGGCGGTAATTGGCCCACAACGTCGGATCTCCACTAAAGGTCATTGATCTCTTCTGGATATTTGCCCCACTGGTCAAATAGCTGTTGGGTCAAGTGTGCGTATTCC
>Ga0265313_10002695_pt1 | contig 15043 bp, 14 predicted proteins | sample 4123metaG_FD_203122 | JGI IMG/M metagenome (GOLD analysis project Ga0265313, IMG submission 203122) | Rhizosphere microbial communities from Carex aquatilis grown in University of Washington, Seatle, WA, United States - 4-1-23 metaG | ecosystem: Host-associated > Plants > Roots > Rhizosphere >...
GTCGAGCGAAGGCGACCAAAGGTTTCTCGATGAGATGGTCCGCACCCGCGAGCCCGCGGCATATGCCGCCGCCATGCTCGAGCGGCGCGGCGCCGCGTGGGCCGTGGCCGAGCTAGAGGCCGCGCGCGCCCATGAGGCGAGCGAACGCGCGGTCGCCGGCGCCGAAGTTCCGAAGCCCGCACGGAACGCCGCCGATGCGCCGTGCTCGGTGGGCGCTCCCCTTGCCCCTTCAGACGACGACGCGCTCGACGACACGCTCGATGACGCCGTCACCCCCGCAATGCGAACGCCGCGGCGCTTGCGATCCGAGCTCGCGCCCTTTCCTTCCGAGAGCGCGCCCGACCACGGCGCGGTCACGGTTGTGGGTCCGAGCACGCCGAGCCGCGCTCCCCATGCCCCGGAGCGGGCGCGCGCGAACGGGGCGACGGGGCTCTCGGGCGGCGGTCCCGCGCGCCTCCCTCCCCCACTGCCGCCTCGCGCGCAGCCGAGCGCGGGCCGGAGGACGATCCCATGAGGGCGGTTACCCGACGGCGCCTCATCGCGCTTGGCGGCGGCGCGCTCCTCGGCGAGCTGACGAGTGCATCGAGCGCGCGCGCGGATCTCTTCGGAGGCGACCTGCCGCTTCTCGCCGCGATCTTGGGCAACACGGTCACGATGGTCGTCCAGATGATCTCGATGCTCACCCAGATTGGCTACCAAGTGAAAATGCTCCAGACGATGATCCAGGGACTGGATCACCCCTCGTTTGCCTCGATCGTCTCGTTCATCAACACGGCCCGCTACAGCTTCAATTCGCTCACCTGGGGCATGCGGTCGATAGGCTACACGATGCAGCGCATCGACGGCGAGTACCAAAAGCTCTTCCCCGGCGATGTGCCGCCCCCGGGCACCACGGTCGCGCAGCACCGCCAGACGCTCCAATCCTGGCACCAGGAGGTCGTCGGCGCGGCGCAGGTGGCGGCACGCCAGCAGACCAGCCTCGAGACGCTCGAACAGCACGCGACCAAGACGCAGGATCTTCTCAATCAGTCGGACGCCCACGGGGGCGAAGTCGCCTCGCAGCTCCAAATCATCGCGCAGCTCATCGGCATCACGAATACCGAATTGAACGTGCTCAACCAGACGCTCGCTACGACCGCGCGCGTCCTGACCAACTCGGCTGCCGCGGGGGCTTCCGAGCGGCAGCTGTCGCTCGCCAAAAGCGACGATGCCCGCGACGGATACACCGACAAGGGCCTCCCGGTCGTCGTTCCCCACACGCTTCCGTAGCGCCCGGCGCAAGCCCCCATGCAATTCAACACCCTCACCCTCACGCTACAAAACTTCATCGCCGCCCTTTCGGGCGGCTACGGCCGGATTCAGGGGTCGGCCAACTCGCTGCTCTCCATCCTGGTCGGCATCGAGGTCGTCCTTCTCGGCCTTTGGACCGCGCTCTCCGGCGGCGATAACGTCGTCGGCATCTTCAAGAAGATTCTTCAGATTGGCGCGTGGGTCTGGATCGTCCAGTCGTATCCGACGCTCTGCAAAGCGTTCGTCCAATCGCTCGTGCAAGCGGGGCTTCTGGCCGGCGGCGGCGGAGACGTCGCCCTCATCATGGATCCGTCGCGCCTGGCCGGATACGGCCTCGATGCGACCGAGCCGCTCACGCGAAAGCTCGCCGACCTCGGGATGACCGACCTCTCGGACCTCATCATCTTTGGGTTCGGGTACCTCGCCATCATGGCGTGTTTTCTCATCATGGCCATCAACGTCTTTTTGGCCGTCCTCGAATACTACCTATTCGCCGCGCTGGTCGGGATCTTCCTCCCCTTTGGCCTCCTCGGCCCGACCAAGTTTCTCGCCGAAAAGGCGGTGGGCGCCGTCGTCTCGGCAGGCGTGAAGCTCATGGTGCTCGCCTTCGTCACGGCGATCATCGACCCGGTCCTCGCGAACATCCACTTCCAAGGACCCGAGATCAAGTTCAACGAGCTCTGGTCGGTCTTCTTGACCGTCTGCGGCCTCATGTTCTTTTGCTGGAAGGCCCCGAGTCTCGCCGCGAGCCTGCTCGGCGGCTCGCCTCACCTCGGCGCGGGCGATCTTCTGCAAGCGGCGTCGGCTCCCCTCGCCGCGGGCATGGCGGCGAGCGCCATCGCGAGCCGCGTCTCGGGCGGCCCCCCTTCGGCGCTCGCCGCCGCGGCGTCCGGCGGACAGGGCGCGCCGCGCGGCTCTGGCGCAGCGTCGGCCGCCTCCCCGGTCGGCTCGTCCGGCGGCGCTTCGGGCGGCGGCTCGTCCGGCGGCGGCGCGGCGCCGTCCGCCGGCTCGACTTCGTCTTCGGCACCTTCTGCCAGTGCCGCCCTCGTCATGAGCTCCACAAGCAAGTCCCGCCCTTCGCCGGGCGCGCCGAGCGCATCGTCCCCCGCATCCGCCGCCTGAAAACCTCCCACTCGAAAGACGCCCGACCATGACCCTGAAATGGACTCCGGAAGGACCGCTCGACACGCCGTATCAGCGCGCGCGCCAGGAATGGGACAGCCGCATGGGCAGCGCCGTCGTGCACGCGCGAAACTGGCGACTCGCCGCGTTTGCGAGCCTGGGCGCCGTGACTGTCGCCCTCGGCGGCATCATCTATCTCGGCGCGCTTCCCAAGGCGGTGCCCCACATCATCGAGGTCGATCGGCTGGGCGCCGCGAGCTACCACGGGCCGATCGGACAGGGCGAGTACGCGCCCTCCGACACGGTCGTCACCTACCACCTGCGGCGCTTCATCGAAGAGACGCGCGAGATCTCTTCAGACATCGCTGTCCTCAAGCAGAACTGGCTCGACGCGTACACGCTGGTGACGCCGCGCGGCGGCAACATGCTGTCGGCGTTCGTGCAAAAGCCGGAGAACGATCCCTTCCGGCGCGCCCAGGACGAACGGGTCACCGTCGAAGTGCTCTCGGCCGTGCGCGTGTCGGGCGACACCTGGCAGGTCGATTGGCGCGAAACCTCCTGGGACAAAGGCGGCAATCCCGCGAGCCGGCCGATCGTCTGGCGCGCCATGCTGCGCACGATCGTGCTGGCGCCCAAGACGCCCGAGGCGATGAGCAAAAACCCCATCGGCCTCTACATCGACGAACTTCACTGGGACAAGGTCGGAGGGTGAGCGCCGTGGCTTCTCGACTCTCGCGCTTCGTTCTGCCGTTCGCTGCCGCCGCTGCCCTCGCGGGCTGCGCGGCGCACGCCGCCGCGCTCCCGTCGTCCGCAACCTTTGTGCGCGCAAAGGCCGCTCCCGAGCCCCCCCCGCCGCCGGCGCCCGTCGTCGTTCGTGGGCCCGATCCGGTAACGCAGACAAGCCAGCTCAAGCCGATGCCCGCCGTCGCCGCGGCGAAGACCGCCAAGCCGAACGCCCAGCAGGTCGCCGCGGAGGCAAACCACAAGGCGAGCGCCGCGCCGCAGTCCGCCGACTACTTCAACGCCATCGTCCAGTACGCGTACGAGACCGGCACGCTCTACCAGGTCTTCGCGGCGCCGATGCGCATCACCGACGTCGCGCTCGAGCCGGGCGAAAAGATCCTCGGCCAGCCCGCCTCGGGGGACGTCGTCCGGTGGCTTCTGGCCATCGGCAAGTCGATGAGCGGCGGCGTCGAGCAGTGGCACGTCTACCTCAAGCCGACACGGCCCGATCTCGAGACCAACGTCGCCATCAATACCGACCGCCGGAGCTACCTGCTCGAGCTCCACAGCTACGCCGACACGTACATGGCGGCGGTCGTCTGGCACTACCCCGAAGACGAAATCGCGCGCTTCGAGGCGCAGGCCTCCGAGCTCGCCACAGAGCAGAAGTCGTCCGCGCCCCTCGTGGGTCTCGACGCGCTCAACTTTGCGTACTCGATCGTGGTCATCAAAGGCGCCCCCGCGTGGACGCCGCTCCAGTGCTTCGACGACGGCCGCCACACCTTCGTGCGCTTTCCCCCAGCCATGCTCGCGCGCGAGGCTCCTGCGCTCTTCGTCCTCCGCGACAAAGAGACGCAGCTCGTCAACTACCGGGTCAAGGGCGACACATACGTCATCGACCGGCTCATCGATATGGCGGAGCTGCGGGTCGGCCAGCAGGATCAAGAGATCGTGCGCATCGTGCGTGGTCTGGGTGTGTCCCATGGGGGGTTGCCGTGACCGCCGCCGCTCGCCTTCCGGCCGAGCCCAACGACGCACTCGCGCCGGCGCTCCCCACACGCCTGACGCCACGGGCGGAGACGACGCCGGAAGTCCCAAGCGTCGCCACCGATCCGCACGCCCCCAAGCTCTCGCCCGACGACCCGCGCCTTCGTCTGCGGCGCCCCGCCTCGCGCACCCTTCGCACGGGGCCCATTGTCGTTCTCTGCATTCTCCTCTTCGGCGCCATCATGGCTGCTGTCGCGATGGCGTTTCAGACGCCGGCCGGACGAACCGGCAGTCGCCCCGAGGCGAGCGGAACTCCCCCGGCGCCGGTCGTGCCCGAGACCATCCGCAACGCATCCGCATCGCCCCGTTCCGGCGCGGCCCGCGCCGAGCCGGCTCCCGCGAGGGCGCAAGGCGCCGCGCGCACGGCGGAGACCGACGAGCGCCGCCTTCAGCGCGACCAGGATCTCAAGGCCCAACACTCCGGCATCCTCTTCGAGGGGGAGGGACCGCCGCCCGAGAGCCCCGGCGCGCGCAGCGCCGAATCTCCGCGCCCGTCTTCGCTGCTCCCGACGGCGCCTGCGCCAAGCGGCTCGCCCAGCGGCGGCGAGACCGACCCCAATGGCCAGGATCGCAAAAACGCGTTTCTCGACGGGCTCGGCGCCAAGGGCTCCGACCACCTCGCGGCGACTCTCGCGCATCCGAAAAGTCCCTACGAGCTTCTGGCCGGCACGATCATCCCCGCCGTACTCATCACGGCCATCAATAGCGACCTGCCCGGGCCCGTAATCGCCCAGGTCCGCGAGAACGTCTACGACACGGTCTCCGGTAACTTCCTGCTCGTCCCGCAGGGGGCGCGCCTTCTCGCCCAGTACGATTCGAAGGTCGCCTGGGGGCAAGAGCGCGTCCTTCTTTGCTGGAACCGTCTTCTCCTCCCGAACGGGGACTCGCTCAATCTGCAGTGTATGCCCGCCGCCGACCTCCAAGGCGGCGCGGGGCTCACCGACTCGGTCGACGAGCACTGGTGGCGGCTGCTCAAGGGCGCTGCCATCGCTTCTCTTCTGGCCGCGACGACGACGGCCGTCGGGGGCAACACCGACACGTATCAACCGACCTTCCAGCAGACCTGGGCGCGTAACGGAGCGGGCGAAATGAACCAGGTCGGCCAGCAAATCACTCGGCGCGATCTCATGATCCAGCCAACCATCACGGTCCGGCCGGGCTACTCCGTCAACGTCATCGTCACCAAGGATATCGATTTGCCACCGTACCCGGGCGCGGCCGACACCGCGCGAGGCGCCCGATGATTCGCGCCGCGACCGCGCGGGACCTCTCGCGCGTCACTCTCGCGCTCGCTGGAGGAGCGGCTCTCGCTTCGGCGCTCGCGTGCGTGCTCGCATCGCACCTCGTCTGGAACGTCACGCCGAGCCTGCCCTTCGGCCTCTACTGGCTGTCGCGCGGCGCTCCGCCCGCGCGAGGGGCGCTCGTCGCATTCGCCGTACCCGCCAGCGTGCGCGATCTCGTGTTCGACCGCCGCTACCTGCCGCGCGGAGCGTTTCTGGTCAAACCCGTCGCGGCCATGAGCGGCGACATCGTGTGCACCGAAGGCGGCGCGCTATCCGTCAACGGCCAGCGCCTCGGCCCGATCCTGACCGAGGACACGGCGGGCCGGCCGCTTCCCCACTACGAGGGCTGCGGGCCGGTGGTCGGCGGCATGATCTTCGTCGCCTCGCGCTACGCGAAGAGCTTCGACTCGCGCACGTTTGGACCGGTCGCCGTGGCCGACCTCCGAGGAAGGGTGACGCCGCTATGGACCTACTGACGACGATCCTCACCTGCTCGCTTTACTTCGCCGACGACGATCTGGTGCGCGCGATCGCTGAGTCCACTAGCCGGAGCAATCCCGACTTCGTCCTCGATGCGTCGGTCGACTGGACTGAGGTCGACCCGCCGCCGATGCCCACGACCGCCGCTGAGGCGGAGGCGCGCGCAGCCCACATCCTCTCCAAAGGCGGGCGGCCCCTTCTCGGACTTCTCGAAGTGCCTCCGGCCTGGCTGAGCGGCTTCGGGCGAGATCTGCCGAGCGCGTTCGACCCGTGCACGAACCTCGCCGTCGGCACCGCGATGCTCTCCGAGTTCGACGCGAGATGCGCGGCTCGCGAGCCGCACAAAACGGCGCCGCGTGGGGCGGGCAAGGCGCCTATTGGCCATTCCGCGACGCGCCGCCGCTGCGTGCTCCGCGCGTACGAAGACGCCATCGGCTCGCCGGATTTCGCCCAGACGATCCTGCTCGAGCTCCGCGCCCAGCGCGCGCTTCAGCCGCCCGTCGAAGCCTCTCCGATCTTCGCCCCCGCGCTCGAGCGGCACTGGGGGCCCAATCAACTTTTTATCCCCACTCTTCCCACTCCGCTCCTGCCCACTGCGCACTCCGACCCGTAACCGAACTTCCGTCTCCGCCTTCTTCCGACCGTTTTCCTTCGTTTCCATCGATTAAAACGAGATTGACGTGCGCGTCTCCGACGCCGCCGGCCCTTTCGCGCCGAGCGAACCGCCCGAGGTGCGTCCGCACAGGTCCGCTCTGTCGAAATAGCCCAGTTCACCGAAAGGTCGCCCAACCCATGCACTCGCATTCCGAATCCTCATTTCACGCTGCGAATCGTTTGCGCCGCTCGGTGCTCTACTCCGCGGCGCTCCTTCTTTTGCCCCAATGCAGCGGCCACCCGGACGCGAGCCGGGACGAACCGAATCAAGACGCCAGTCGGGACCAAGAGACCGACGTCGGGATTGACCCGCCGGACGCGGCGACCTCCGACGCGCCGGCCAATGCGGTCGACGCGCCGGCCGATGCGATCGACGCGCCGGCCGATGCGATCGACGCGCTTGCCGATGCGGTGGACGCACCGGCGGATACGGGCGCCGACTCCTCGGGCGAAGAAGCCGCCCCCGTCTGCGACCCCACGGCGGACCCCAAGGACGCGCCCTGCGCCGTCGACGACGCCTACGGCGTCTTCGTCGCGAGCTCGGGCGCCGACGACGCGAGCGGGAGCAAGACCCAGCCCCTTCGCACCATCGCGGAGGGGGTCGCCCTCGCCGTTCGCTCCGGGCGCTCGCGCGTCTTTCTTTGCCAGGGCCGCTATCGCGAATCGGTCGCCCTCGGCAGCGCGCACGGAGACGTGAGCCTCTACGGCGGCTTCGATTGCATCGCGGGATGGACCTGGACGGGAGCCGTCGTAGAGGTGACCGCCGAGGGCTCGCTCCCCGCCCTTCGCATCGATGGCCCCACGATGCCCATCGCCATCGAAGACGTCTCGCTGACGACGATCGACGCCGTCGGCCAGGACGCAAACGGGGCCGGTCTCTCGAGCATCGCCGCGTGGCTCTCGAAAGCGACCGTCACCATGCAGCGCGTTTCGCTCATCGCCGGCAGGGGCGCGGACGGCGGGGCCGGAGCCGATGGAGCGGCCTCGCCCAACTATCCGGTCGACGAGCCCTCCGCGCCTTCGGGTAGCGCCTACAGCTACTATCCTCCTGCTCTCGGCGCCGGCGGGGTCAACATGTGTCTGCGCGCCCCCGGGGGCGCGATGTCCCAAGGCGGCACGGGCGGCAATCCCGGCGACCCGGTGACAGCCGCTGGCTACCCGGGCGCCGCCGGGAGCTCCGTGCCCCCTGCGCCCCTCGCGGGCGGCATGACGGGACTCGATGGCGCCGGCGGCGACCCCACGGGCTCCGCCTCCTGCGAGGCGGGCGACGGCGACCCCGGCGCCAACGGTTCCGCCGGGCCCGCGGGCGCCATGGCGGCGAGCTACGGCGTCCTCTCCGTGAGCGGCTGGGCGCCGAGCGCCGGAAACGCCGGTGGGTTCGGCGCCGCGGGACAGGGCGGAGGCGGGGGCGGAGGCGAACCCTATTACATGTTTGGGGCCACCTTCGGGGGCAGCGGCGGAGGTGCCGGCGGATGCGGCGGCGCCGGGGGCGACGGCGGCCAAGGAGGGGGCGCGAGCTTCGCGCTCGTCAGCATCGGGAGCTCGGTGACGCTTGCCGCGTGCACGCTCCTCGCCTCCAGCGGCGGCCGCGGCGGCGCAGGCGGAGCCGGACAGCCCGGACAGGCCGGCGGCCAGGGCGGCCCCGGCGGGTGCGGCAGCACCGGGGGTCCCGGCGCAAGTGGCGCCGGCGGGTCCGGCGGCGGCGGCGGAACCGGAGGCTCGTCGGTCGCCATCGCGTACCAGGGCCCGATTCCCGTCTACGACTCGAATACCGTTCTTTCGGTCGGTGGCCCGGGGCCCGAGGGAATCGGCGGCCCCCCAGGACCAGGCGTCACCACCGCGGGCCAAGTGGGCCTCGACGGCGCACCGGGCAGCGCCGGGCGCGGCGGCGCATCCTCGCTCGTTCTTGGGCTGTGAGCGTCCCCCATGCGCCTCATCATTGCTGAGAAGCCGAGTCTCGCGCGCGCGATCGCCGAGGCCATCCCCGGAACCCACCGCCGCACCAAAACGCATATCGAGTGCGCGGGCGGCGACACGATTGCCTGGTGCGCCGGGCATATCCTCGAAACCGCGCCGCCCGAAGCCTACGGCGCTCACTACAAATCCTGGCGCCTCGCCGACCTGCCCATCGCTCCCCGCGCGTGGAAGCTCGCGGCCTCCGCGCCCGATCTTCTCCAGAGCATCGAGACGCTGCTTCGCAGGGCCAGCCGCGTCGTCCACGCCGGCGACCCGGACCGCGAGGGGCAGCTCTTGGTCGACGAGGTCCTCCACTTTCTCGGATACGCGGGACCCGTCGACCGACTTCTCGTCCGCGACCTCAGCCCCGAGGCCATCCGAACGCAGCTCGGCGCGCTCGAGCCCAATACCAAGTACAGGCCGCTCTACGAGTCGGCCCTCGCCCGCCAGCGCGCCGACTGGCTCTATGGCCTCAACATGACGCGCCTCTACACGCTCCTCGGCAAGGCCGCCGGGTACGACGGCGTGCTCTCCGTCGGGCGCGTCCAAACGCCGCTCCTCGGTCTCATCGTGGCGCGCGACCGCGCCATCGCCGGGTTCACGCCGGTTCCGCATTACGTCGTCGCCGCGACGATGCGCACGGCCAGCGGAGAAACGTTCCGAGCCATCTGGGTCCCGGGACCCGCCGCCGCGCCGCATCTCGACGAAGACAAGCGCCTTCTCAAGCGGGAGCTCGCCGCGGCGGTCGCCAGACGCGTCGACCGGCGCTCGGGATCCGTCGCCGCACATACCCAGGACAGCCGCTCGGAAGCCCCGCCCCTGCCCTACTCGCTCGCGGACTTGCAGGTGGACGCCGGACGGCGCCTGGGCCTGAGCGCCCAGAGCGTGCTCGACGCCTGCCAGGCCCTCTACGAGACCCACCGGCTCATCACCTACCCTCGTTCGGACTGCTCGCACTTGCCCGAAGGGCACTACGCGCAGGCTCCGCAGGTGCTTGCCGCGGTCGCGCGCCTCGCCCCCACGCTCGCCGCTGCCGCCCGGGCGGCCGACGTGACGCTCCGGTCGAAGGCCTGGAACGACCGGAAGGTCACCGCCCACCACGCCATCATCCCGACTCCGAGCGCGGGGCCGTCCCCGGCGCTCTCGCCCGAGCAGCGCGCCGTCTACGAGCTCGTCTGCCGGCGGTACGTCGCCCAGTTCTACGGCCCCCAGGAGTACGTCCAGACCAAGGTCACGATCGTCATCGCCGGCGAGTCGTTCATGGCGACGGGACGACAGGTTCTGACGCCGGGATGGAAAGTCTTGTCGGCCGCCGATCAGGCTCCCCACGACGCCAATAGCGACGAAGGCGCGCAGCGCGGCGAACTCGACCCCTCGGCGCCTTTGCCGCCTCTCGCCAAAGGGGAGCCCATTTCGGCGTCCCAGGTCGTCGTTGTCGACAAGAAGACCCAGCCGCCGAAACCCTTCACGGACGCTTCGCTGATCGCGGCCATGTGCCAGGTCGCGAAGTTCGTCGCCGACCCCAAGGTCCAGAAGGTTCTGACGGAAACCGACGGCATCGGGACGCCCGCCACGCGCGCGGCCATCATCGAGACTCTTTTTCAGCGCGGCTACATCGCGCGAGACAAGAAGGCGATCGTCTCGACCGAGACCGGCCGCGCCCTCATCCGCTGCCTTCCCAACGTCGCGACGACGCCCGACATGACCGCCGTCTGGGAGGCCGCCATGCGCGCCATCTGCGACGGCACGCAGTCGCTCGACGCGTTTCTGTCGCGCGTCGGCTCCGAGCTCTCGGCCCTTGTCGCCCAAGGCCGAGCCCTCGGCCGCATCGCTGTTCCGATGACCCGGGCGACCGCCCCCGCGCCGGCGGCCACGCAGCGCGCCCGCACGACCCCGTCGCCCCGTTCACGCGGAGCGGCACCGAGACCGAGACCGACCAGCCAGCCCTGAAGAAAGCCCCCAACGAGGACCCACCGTCATGCCCACTCCCCAGCACACTGCGTTCTTCGAATACCAACAAGTGACCAAGACCCTCGCAGAGATGTCCGATCGCCAAAAGGTGAGGACGCTCAAGCTCGAGCTCTTTCATGCCCTCCAGCGAGGACACGATTTCCAAGACCGAAGCCGCGCTCTCGAGGACCGCGTCACCGAGCTCGAGGCGGAGCTCGGAGCACGGCGCGTTGACCCCATCGCCATCGATACGCAGCTGCGCACGCATCGCGATCGCGCGACGAGCGAGCTTGCCGAAACGCGCAAGCAGCACGAAGCCGACATGGCGATGCTGCGCCTCGACCTTCTTTCCGCCGAGGCGCTCTGCGAGGCCCTCGGCGAACTGCTCGAAGGCCGGCTCTCCAGCATCCCAGACGAGGGAGAGATCGAGACCACTGGCGGCGATCCGCAGGCCCCCAACGGCCAGGAGCCTCAGGCGGTCGCGTCATGATGAAGCCGTGGGGCCAGCTCGGGGTAACGAGCGCTCTCGAAGTCTATCTTGTGCTCTCGCGCCCCCCGTCCGACCCGAGCGACCGCGCGCTCTGGCAGAACCAAGTCTCCATCGAGCCGCCCGTCTGGGGCTGCGCAGCCGCTCATGGTGCCGCCCGGTCGATCGCCGAACGGGGCTACCGGGTGTGGAGCTGGGACGACCGCGGCGTCGTCTTCTCCGAGTTCGAGGCGTGGCCGCCCCGGACGGTCGTTTACCTGCCGTGGGATGGAGCCGACCCGCACCGAGTCGCTCCGACTTCCCGAGCCGTCGAGCCGCTGCACGCGAACAACGCACTCCACCGGACGGTCTGACCTCCGCTTCTATCTGGGCGCCCTTGCGATGCATCTACTTTCTTATCGTCGTCCGCTCTTTCCTTAGAAACCGAAAGCTCGATTTCACGCGGCCTCATTTTCGCGCGCAGTCGCCCCAATGTCGCGCCTCACAACCCCCGGCCCCTTCGGGGTGCGGCCCTTCTGCTTTTCCGGCTTCCCCGGCGGGGAGACCCCTCCTGGAAATGCAGGGCTCGCATTGCGAGGAGCTCCGGGCGCCGCGCCCCTTCGGGCGTGCGAAACGGGCCGAGCGAACATCGGCTCTCTCTCAATCCAAGGAAATTCGCCATGAACACCGAACAAAAGATCATGCAACTCGTCGGCGCCAAAGAAACCGTCATCGCAGGAGAAACCAGGACCTGGTGGACCAAGATAGGCGTCGCCTTCGAGAACAAGGACGGCTCGTTCACCCTGCGGTTCGACTACGTGCCGACCAACCTCGCCGACACGACCATCCAGATGCGCGAGCGTAAGCCCAAGCAGGCCGACCAGAGCGAATAAGCAGGAACGCCGCGGACCGCGGGGGCGCTCGAGCCAATCCGGCTCGCGCCCCGGCGGCTCGCGAATCGCCTCGCCACCCTTCCCCCTCGTGCGCCCGAACCGCGGTTTCGTCATGCCAGACCCCGAACTCGAATCCCTCAAACGATCCGTCGACCTTGTCGACTACGCGCGATCGCGCGGCTATCGGGAAATGCCCCGCGACGGCGTTCCCGGGATCGTCGTCCTCGAGCACGAGCGGCTCGGCGATCGCGTCGCCGTCGCCCGCTATGCCCCGGGCGGCATCTACGCTCGGATTCCCGAGTACCAGCCGCGGGCCCCCGAAGAACCGGAAAAGACGGCCGGGCTACGCCTGCGAGACTGCATCGAGAACTCCAAGAACACGGGCCGGATTGTGGAGTTCGTGCAAACCCACGAACGCGCCGCCGGCCGCCCCGAGCCGAGCATAGACCAGGTGCGCGAGCACCTCCGCGCATGGAAGGACGTGTATCGCGGTTTGGAGCGCGCTTCGGCCGCGACCGCCGTCGACCCGAGCAAGCGGATCGGCGACTGGACTCCTTCGCCGGCATCGCCGGCGCCGGGAGCGTCCGAAGTCCAAGAGCGCCTTGTTCGCTGGCGCGAGGCGCAGCGCGCCATCGATCAGAAGCTTACGCCCGGCCCGTCGCTGGACCCATCGGCCGGTCCCGCGAGGGGCTCGCCTGCGGCCCCTCGCGACCCGGCTCGAGTCGGTCGCGGAGCGACGCTTTCGCCCGAAAAGGCGGCCCTCGGCAAGCGTCAATATGACTGGTCGGCACCCGGCCAAGGGGCGTCGAAGGTAGTCGCCCAATTGAGTCGCCGTATCGGCCCCGAACGGGGCCGATGACCACGGCCGTCCAGCTGCGACACGGCGACTCGGACGAGCCGCGGTACGATCTACCGACTACGCAGCCGCCGACTCACGCGCCGTTCGTCTTTCGAAACGCTCGATATCGACGTGCGACTCGCTGCCTTCCTCCCCTGTGCGGCCGCGCGTGAGGCTCTTGATCGCGCTGCGTTCGGCGGGACGCGTTCGGCTGGCACGCGACCTCTTTGCCTATCTGACGAAGACCGGGCGAGAGCCGTCACAGCTGACCGACGCGTTCTACCTGCGGGTTGGCGTGGCCCTCACCGGCCCCATTCCGGCCCGCAGCATCCTCCTCCCCTCGCTCTTGTCCACCCACTGCCTTCGGGCTCGCATCCCAGCCCCTGGGTCAATATGGACCCCGCACCGATCGGCTGCCGGTCCCAGCCCTACGCAAACATGCCATCTCAAAGACCCACTGCACGTCGAGCAGAAGAATAGAGCCCGCTGATACTTCGCGCTGCCAGGCCTCCGCGTGTCCCCGATGTCGACCTATCCACCTTTCATGCCGACTTCAATCGCAGCCCAGTATTGCGGGTTTAGGAACACAAATGGCCTGCTCAGCGCATACCGGCGAGGTAAACTCCGTCCCTGGGGCAGGCGCGGACAAACCGGCACCTTCGTTTGGAGACGCGAGGACCTAGATGCATTCCTCCGAGGCAGCAGTGAAATGGGTGACGCGATGGCGCTACCAACTGGCCAAGACACCTACGCGTCGAGGCATTTGGAGACTCAAAGGGGGCGGGTATCTCGTTCGCGCGAGAGTCACCGATTCGAGAACGGGACGCGAGTACCAGATCTCGAAGACACTGAGGGGCCCGAACGTCACCTTGCTCGAGGCCCTTCGAGTTCAGATGGAGCTACGGTCCAGAGGACGCGAACGGTCCGCCGGAAGGACGCCGTCGCGGACGCTCTGGAGCGAATACGCCGCATCGCTTTTCGAGGCCAAGGTTGCTGAGGGAAAGTTGGCATCCGCGGCATCCCGCGAGCGATGGGCGAACGCGCTATCGCGCTTGGTCCCAGCTTTTGGTGAATTGTATGTGCATGATCTTCGCCACGCAGACTTGGTCGCATGGCGGAGTCAGGTTGCGCGGTGGATTCGCGACGGAATGCCATCCAGTCGCAAACGCGACCTCGGCACCAACAAGACCGTCAGGCTATCACCGGTCACGGCCAACGGTTGGCTGTCCATTTTGAAGACAATCTGCGCTGCCATGAAAAAGCATTTCGACCTGGATCGCGATCCGGCGGAGGCACTCGAGTACTTTCCTAGGCTCCGCACGTACACGCGCGAGCAGCCGAATGCTCTGACTGCAGCGCAAGTACCGATATTTCTCGCCAAACTCGCCGAGCTTCATCCGAACCACTACGCAATGGTTTTCCTCGGCATGGTCACGGGTGCTCGACCCTCAACCCTTCGACCGCTGCGGCGAAGCGGCCCCGAGTGCGACGTTCTGTGGGAGGAAGGAATAATCCTTTTGCGTCGTTCAAACTCGCGTCGCGCTGAGATCATGGACCGGACGAAGACCGCACTCGACCAGGAGATTCCGCTACCAATGGCTGCCCAGCAGGCCTTGAAGAACCACGTTGCATCCCTCCCCGACGGACCGATGCGCGACTCCATGTATCTCTTCCCTTCCCTGACGGGAGGGATGCGGACCCGCTCGGTGCTGGATAAGCCGTTCGCCGAGGTACTCGAAGCCCTCAACTGGAAGATGCGCTTCACGCCGCGCGGCTTGCGACGAACGTTCCAAGACCTGGCCCGGCAGGCCGAGGTTCATGACGTCGTGACGCGCGCGATTTCCGGTCACCAGACCGAGCGCATGCAGCGGCACTACTCGACCGCCCACCGCGAGGAGATGCGCGTCGCCGTCGGCAAGGTAGTCTCGCTCGCCACGGGCTGAAGTTGCTACGGACTCAAGCCATCCCGAATATGCTGAACATGCGCAACGATGCTACTGCACTTCGAGAGACGAGCCGTGACTACGCCTACTTTGCAGAACGGTGTGAAAAACGGTGTGAAGACCAACGGAGCCTTATGAACTACTGGGATTTCAAGGGCTGCGCGAACGCACCGGCAAACTTGCCAAGGTGGACGTCGAGGGTTCAAATCCCTTCTCCCGCTCAACGATTCTAAGAAGCCAAGCGTTCTCCATACCTTCGCGACAAGCGGTCCTACGGCGTTTCCCCCCAATTGCCCGCGAGCAGCGCGATCGCCCGCACCTTGTCGTGCGACGTCGCGTGCAGGTAGCGCGCGGTGCTCGACAGGTCCGAGTGCCCCATCATCTCGCGCACCGCCTCG
>Ga0265313_10002698_pt1 | contig 15037 bp, 12 predicted proteins | sample 4123metaG_FD_203122 | JGI IMG/M metagenome (GOLD analysis project Ga0265313, IMG submission 203122) | Rhizosphere microbial communities from Carex aquatilis grown in University of Washington, Seatle, WA, United States - 4-1-23 metaG | ecosystem: Host-associated > Plants > Roots > Rhizosphere >...
AATCGTCAGTGGTGCCAGCGACTTGCTGAGGACACCACGCTCTTTCTCCTGTTCTCGGAGTTCTGATGCCAGCGTGGCCACTTGCTTGGCTAAACCCCCACCACTTGATCGGCTTGCATGAATTGCATCACTAAGTAGAGCGATCCGTGGATCATTCACATACGAACCCATCTCTTCGAGCGCTTGAGAAAATGACCTCCCTTGCTTCAACGCCGCCACAAGGCGCTGGAACTCAGCTCTTAGCGGCATGGCAATTGATTTTGAAACTTCTTCAAACGCCTCGGAGATTGGAGTTCCCGCGCGCAAAAGTGAAACAATAATTTCCAGTGCGTATGGCATTTGTCTCTCGAGTTGTTTTTGCCGCAGCATGATCTTGATGCAGAGAGCAAAGAGCAGCAAAGCCAGTACGCAGGGTACAGTGAGCAGAAACGCTTCAATCGAATGCGAGGCATAACCTGCTAAATAGTAAATTACAGCGGAACAACCAGCAGTACCCAGAGCACATGTCCAGGCCGCGTACAGAATCAAATTCGAATCACTGCTCACACCGGACAGGTTCAATCCCTTTCGAATGAGATCAACTCGCTGTGCTGGAACAGATCCAATCCCGGCGAATGTGCTCTGATAGATCTCCTCTGTCTGCGGTACCACAGCGTCCTGAGGAAGAGATGGATTTGCTCGCGGGGGAAGGACGACATCATGCGATGTACGCCGGGCTGAGCTCACAGCAATAGGTCTCGACTGAGCAAATTGGATTTTCGCCTGGCGATTGGACTCGCCCGTCACTGAGCCCATCAAGTTGATAAGCGTAAGACATTCGCGTTCGATATTCCGGAATTGCTCTTCATTCTCACCAAATATGCTGGCAGCCGCCGATTGCATTCTTTGAAGAATTGACTGCGCTTCTTGCAATCGTTCCCTCTCGATATACGGTCGCAAGAGAGACTTCAGGTCTATAAGCTCCGCGAATGTCTGCTTTAGATGACATTGGAAATAAATGTCATTGCTATATTGAATGTCCTCGAGAAGACTTTGTTGATTGTCTTCTTCGAGATCGATCCAGATCAAGCGAAGAATTCCAGACAGGGTCTCCGAATGTGCTTCTCCATAAAGCTTGATTCGAATCAATGTAGCAGCTTCCAGGCGTTCTCTGGCCTGAGCGAATTTTCCCTGTCTGCGTAAAGTATCCGAAAGCAAAAACTCGTCTTCACTAAGGAAATGACTATCCTTGCCATAAAACGCTCGATCAATTTCCGCGGCTTCGCTCGCGAATTTTTCCGCGCCTTCCAGCATGTCGATCTCTAAATGAATCCTCGATATTTGCCGTAGTGCATCGGAGATCATCGGCCGATCGTTTAATTTGCGGGAAATCTCGAGGGCCGCGAGATATGAACTGAGGGCTGAGTCGTAGAGTCCGCTGATCAAAGCTTTCTGACCATTCTGGCATAATTGCTCAGCCGTCAATGGCAGCCTTTCAGGAGCGGCATCCCCTCTGGAATAGCCCATCGCCATCAGCCGAGCTCTCTCTCTGGCTAGCTCCACATTGCTTTGATCGACCAGTACCGGAATACCATCAACAATGTTGGTGGGCACATTCAATCTCTCCGCCCAAGGGTTGGTTGCTTCCTTCTTCTGGATGATATCTGCTCGCGATTGCAGGTGCCATGCCGCCATTTGTCTGTTGGCGTCTTTCATGAGCGCCGAGCAATCCGCCAGGAGCTGATGTATCTCAGGATGGTTGGCACCAAACACGGTGCGAAGAGTCTCCTGCAGTCGAGTAGTAATTATCTCCGCTTCCTTTGGCCGATTCTGATCCTTGTACGGTTGAAGAAGCGCCTTGATGTTCAGAGCCCTGGTGAATGCACCGGCCGGGTGCAAAGAGGCAAAAATGTTGGCCGCTCGTTGAGTCAAAGCGATGCCGCTTTCCTTTCGTCCCTCCTGCAAATCCAGCCATATCAGCCGAATAAACACGTTAAGCGTGTCATCATGCATCTCGCCGAAAGTGGAAAGGCGCTGCTGCAGCACGCGCTCAAACAGTTCTCGCGACTGCATGAAGTTCTCCTTCCGTCGGAGAGCTTCCGCCAGCCAGAACATGCTCTCGCTGACTTGGTGGTTCTCAGAGCACCAAAACTCGCGGTCAGCAGCTTCAGCCGCTGTGGCAGCGTCGAATGCTTCCTCAACTCTTCCCAGTTCCAGATAGGTCTTTGCCAGTCCTCGCCAGCTCTCGCCCAACGCCGAGAGGTTGTCCTGACTCTTGGCCAGCTCAAGAGCCTCCAGATAATTTTTCAAGGCAGCTTCGAAAAGCCCGCCGCAAAAGGCTCGATTGCCCGATTCTTGAGTCATCTGCCAGGACGTCATGCAATCACTCCACCATTCTCAGCCAATTCTAAAGGATCGAAGCCTGAATGCGTGATGATATTTGCCGGAAGTCCGGTGTGCGAGACACCAGTAATCTTCCGTCCGCTCTGGCGATCCCAATGGCGAGACCAACCATTCAAGACCAGCAGGAAAACGGCGCTAGGCGGCCAGCACGCTAGTTGAGTTTAAATGTGAGCGAATTCAGGATGCGTAACGGGAACTAGACAAGGTCTGGTCCCGTCAAGCACGCAATGAAACGTTTCCTGGAGACGCCTGATGAAGACTTTGGAAGGTTTGAATGCAATTGTTTTAGCTGCTGGAGTAGGTTCCAGACTTGATCCCCTCACCAGTTTGCTGCCAAAACCACTTGTGCCGATTGCCAACCTGCCGGTGATGGAGCACATAATCAAGCTTCTTGCCTCTCATCAAATCAAGAACATTAACGCCAACCTTCATTACATGCCGGAAAAGATTGCTGAGTATTTTGGCAATGGCGAAAAATGGGGAGTGAACCTTTGCTACAAACATGAGCCGCAGTTGACGGGCGATGCCGGAGGCGTGAGAGCCTGCCGCCAATTTCTCATGGACGGCACCTTTGTAGTAATGATGGGTGACCTCTTAACCGATGCCGACTTGACGAAAATTGTCTGTGAGCACAAGGAAAAGAAGGCGATTGCCAGCATTGCAGTGAAGCAAGTCCCTCAAGAAGAACTGCATCGTTTTGGAGTCGTAGTTACAGACTCCAGAGGATTCATCAAAGGATTTCAGGAGAAGCCGGAAGCGAAAGATGCGCTTTCGGACAGGGTTTCCACTGGAATCTATGTCCTGGAACCTGCTGTTTTCGAACATATGCCGGCGCAAGGTGAATATGGCTTTGGCCGACAGCTTTTCCCTGACTTGATTCAGAAGGAGATTCCCGTGCTGGGAATCGAAATCGAAGGATATTGGTCAGATGTCGGCACCATCGAACAGTATCGTCAGGCCAATTTCGATGCAGCCAGAAGAAAGGTGAAGCTCGGTCTTGCCGATGCCAGACCATACCGTCAAAATGGCAAAATGACGGTAGGCGAACGCACCGTTATCGAATATGGCTGCGAAATCGAAGGTTCTTTGATAATCGGCAATAACAGCCGATTAGGTGCAGGCACTATGGCTATGGGAAACGTGATAGTGGGCGATAATTGTATTATCGAACCGGGCGCAACCTTGAAAGACTGCGTTATCTGGTCTGACTCTACGGTGCAGAGTGGTGCTCAAGTAGAGCACAGCGTAATTTGCTCGGGCAGTGTAGTGCCAAATCACTCAAGGCATTTCGAAGTCAATTATGTGTCAGCACATTATCAGGACACAGCACAGGTTGCATAATCAGTGCCTGAGAAAACGAAACTTTGCTCGGGATCAAATTAAAGATGTATGCTGTATCTTACAGATCACCTGGAGATACATACATCATGATCGCCTGTCCAAAATGCAAAAGCTATATGTTTCCCGGCCGCAAGAAGGGTGTTGAAATTGATTGCTGCAGCAGTTGCAACGGTATCTGGCTCGACAAAGGGGAATTGGCGACTATCACCCAAACAGCAAAAGACATCCCCGATGCAGAACCAGTGTCAAAAACTCAGACGAATTTCCCTTGTCCGCGATGCGGCTCCAATCTCTGCGAGCAGCCGTATTCCGCCAATGACCAGTTGCTAATTGACTCTTGCACCGGATGCAGTGGAGTTTATTTGGACAAAGGAGAGCTGGAGAAAATCCAGCTACTGGCAAAACAAATCGAACAAGTTTTTGATCCAAAATGGCAAAACGACAGTAATTCTCGCGCCATTAGAAGTGAAGCATTATCTTCCATTTACAAGACTGAATCCCCGGTTTCCAAAGCGTCGCAGTTAGACAGAACGAGCTTTATTGAGCGCGTCTATTTGCTCCTGGTTGTCACTCTTCTGGTCACTGCCGGCGCCGCATATTATGGAGTCACCTCAGGTCTTGCGGTTAAATACTTCTTTCCTGCACTGATTGCAGAACTCATTGTGTTTTTCATTGCCCTTGGCGTTCGCAGAATGCCGGGGATCAACATGGTAATGCTCTTTACCTACACCTCTCTGAGCGGCTTTACACTGGCATGTGTGATCGAGCGATACATGAGTCGCGGTCAGGCGGACATTGTTTGGCAAGCAGGTGTACTCTGTGCCGTTATCTTCGGCGTATTGACGACTTACGTGCACGTGTCAAAGCAAGACTTCAACTGGATGGGTGGTTTTCTCTTCGTCGCATTGATTGGTCTGATATTGACAGGAATTGCCTTCTTCTTCTGGCCAAACAGCTTTGCGATGTTCGTATGGAGCTGCATTAGTGCCGTCGTTTTCTGCGGCTTCATTCTCTATGACACTTCAAGGATAATTTTGAAGTTCGACACCAATGAAGTTGTTTCCGCTGTTCTAGAACTTTACCTGGACATAGTAAATTTGTTCCTGGATCTGCTTCGCATATTGTCTTACCTGCGCAAGTAAGCAAATTCGCTATACACAAGATGCGCAAATGCAGTCATTGCATATATCATATCGGCAGTAGCAATGTCGCATGTACAGCCAATTTATGTTGACTCTTTGGCTTTTGAATGTTTTGCTAAAGTAGTATGTTGATTATTCACTTGCATTTTTAAATACAAGGAAAGAGACCAAACTTGCAGAATATATTGATATCGGGAAAGTTGAAAATTTTCGAGTCAGACGGATTCTTCTGCGCGTCATTCGTAGCTCCGGGTTATCCCATGCTGGCAGCACGCGATGACGAGTTCGAGGCACTTGCGGAATGGCTCGTAGACGTTGGCGTAGAAGAAGACATTTTGTACTCCGACCTGCCGATTGAAGCAGCCATTGCGCTTCCCCAGGGAGTTGTGATGCCGAATGCGCAGGTTTTAGAAAGACGCTTCAGCAGGGAAGCAGCCTATCTGATGTCCAATGCTGCAAACCAACCGCCGAATTAGCACAGTGCCGAGGTTATTTTTCTTCGCCGAGTTTACCGCACTTTTCCGTACGGCAAAATCCGGTTGGCGAAAACCGATCTGCGATTAGCAAGGAGCAAAAAATGGCAGTCACATACGACGCTGAAACAACAGCACTTTTATGCGTCGATTTATACAACGATTTTTTGAGCGAAGGCGGCAAACTTTTCCCGGCAATTAAAGACATCGCCAGAGAAAATAATATGCATGAGAATCTGCGGTTATTGGTAAAGACCGCGCGTGAAAGGGGCATCACTATCTGCCACGTTCCTCATCATCGCTTTCAGCCGGGTGACCTCGACACCTGGAAATATCCTACGCCTTACCAAATGACGGCAGCGACTCGTCTGGTGTTTGCTAAAGACACGTGGGGTGGTACTTTTCATGATGACTTCCAGATCCAAAAGGGAGACATCGTGGCGACAGAACACTGGGGATCTAGTGGTTTTCCTAATACAGACCTTGAACATCAACTTAGACGTCACGGCAAAGAAAAACTGATCTTTATCGGTCTATTGGCCAATACCTGCATAGAAGCGACAGCACGAATCGGAATGGAACTCGGCTTTCACATAACCCTTGTACGAGATGCTACTGCTGCGCGTTCACATGAAGCCCTTAAAGCCGCCCACGATATCGATGGTCCGACATTTGCGCATGAGATCCTTTCGACAGCAGACCTGGTCGAACTTTTGAATAACCACTCAACGAAATAGCCTTACGCTAGGATCTTTTGGACATTAATGAGCGTGGAGACAGAACTGTTGCAAGTTGCGTAAAATAGTGCGAGAGCTTTTGGAGAGTTGTCAGCATGGCGCACTTACCGGTACAACAGCAAGAAATAGAGATAGCTACCGCTCAAATAATTGATGCCTGCATTAGAGAAAAGATTCCGTATTTTCTGGCACCGACCGGTCTGACTTCTGTCCTGCCTGATCAGTCATTGCCCAATGCTTTAGTGGGCAGGGTGGTACCGGTTCGCCACTATGGCAGTGTCGACGTGTTTTTAGAGTTAATTGAAACGACATCGAATGTCGAGAATGCAATCATGGTGATCGATAACGGTGGACGCACAGACGAAGCATGTATCGGAGACCTGATCGCGCTTGAGGCAAAGTACGCTGGTTTTCAGGCTATTCTGATTTGGGGCTTGCATCGCGACACCCGTGATCTCAAACAAATTGGTCTGCCTGTGTTTTCGTACGGGGCATATCCAAGCGGACCCGTTCGACTTGAAGCACGTGAGCCGGATGCTTTTGAGAGTGCGCGTTTTGGCGATGCCATCATAACGTCAAAATTTACAACACTCGTAGATCCTGATGGAGCAGTTTTCGTCGAAACCAAACACCTCAATCGAGTTGTCCCTGTGGCTCAAGCTATTCGCGCACGTGAAGTAAAACAAGCTGGCTTAGCTTCGGCAGGAACTTCATTGCGTAAGCAATTTCAGTTCGCGCAATACTTGAACATGCGGCAGTCAGACTCAAGTTATACATTCCGACAACATTTGCGCGGCGTCATGAGCTCTATTGAAGAGTGACATAGTCCCTTGTTCTTCGCTGGAATCTAATTTTTAGTTCTATTCAATTCCATCTCGCTGCACAACATCTTCCCATGTCGTATTGAGGCGGCGTGCAATATTGTCGGCAACCGGCTTCCAATTGCTCTCCATCCATCCTTCCAGAAGAGTTTTTGAAATAGCTTGCCGGGTCACTCCGAAGTTAGCGATCAGTATTTGAGCGTAGATTTTATTGGGTCCATACCAGGTGAAGCGCGAGACAAATTCGCGATAGTTATAAAATTCGCCTTCTTTCCACTCACCAATAACTTCATCTTGCTCGACTACACCTGGCTTTAAAACGCGGGTTGAATCGTGAAGGAGCCGCGATATGAATTTCTTTCCAGTCAGTCCTTCACCGTCGAACCTAGCCAGAGGAAGTGTAGGAACTCCGCGCAATATGCCTGATTCACGCGTCTGCCTTTTGATTTCTTCAACAGATTCTGCTTGGATTTTGGTTGTATTGATCACTGACTGCGTCACGGGCACTTCTTCTATCGGAAAGAAAATGACAGTCGGCAACAGTTTTACTCTTTCTGCGATTTTGTCAAAATGCATTACCACTGAGCCTGTATTGCCGACGCGGTATTGCGGTAATCGATTGGTGATGTTTGGTGCGTCAACAGACCAAACGTTTTTGAGGTCGCCGCCCCAACGCCCTAAGAGGTATGCAGGATAGCTCGATACTTCTGTTGAGCTCGTAAGCAGCGGAACACCAAGTTTCGGAGTCTGCTTACGCAGAATAATCTCGGAAAGCTCATTACTGGCAGCGATTTGTTCAATACGACCTTGCAAAAACGTCTTCGGCTTCTGCACCTCCTGAGCTCGCACAGACGTTGGAAAGCACAGCAATGTGCTCAATATGCCAATCTTGACCAGTTGGTTGGCTTTTACTTTACTGCTCCTGATATGTATCATTTAGAACACACAAGATGTAATGTACACTCGCTTAATATCTCCTGCGAATTTCCCGACATAGTGATACTTTTCTTGCGCGGGCGGACTCAGATTACGGAGCAAGAGTATGACATACGATGCACTTCGCGATACAAAATTTCCCCTCCCAAACGGCGCTGGCCAGCTACCGGCCGCTGGATTTGGCACGTCCTTCACGGGCAAGGATCCTAAAGTCACAACGCAAGCGGTTAAGGATGCGTTGGAAGCAGGATTTCGCCATATCGATTGCGCCGAACGCTACGGAAATGAGGAATTGGTCGGGGTTGCTCTTCATGAAGTTCTGCAAGCAGGCAAGGTGCGGAGGGAAGACATATTCGTTACCACCAAACTGTGGAACAACAACCATCGCCCAGAGCGGGTCGCTCCTGCCTTCGAGGCAAGCCGACAACGCCTTCAACTGGACCATATCGACTGTTATCTGATGCATACGCCCTTTGCCTTTCAAGCCGGCGAAGACCAGGATCCAAGAGACGAGCAAGGTCAAATCATCTACGACTCAGGCGTGACGTTGATGGAGACTTGGAGGGCGATGGAGCGCCTCGTGGATGAAGGCAAGTGCAAGTCCATCGGCTTATCTGATATCACGTTGGAGGCTGTGAAAGAGATTGTGGGGCAGGCCAGGATAATGCCGGCCGTAGTGGAGGTCGAATCCCATCCTTATCTGCCCGAATGGGAACTGCTTGAGTATTGTCAGCAGCAGGGAATTATCCTCCTTGCCTTTGCGGCACTCGGACATGGCATGGAGCCGAAAGTCCTGGAAGAACCCGTAATTACGGGAATCGCTCAGCGCCTGGAGAAGACCCCTGCTCAAGTTGCATTGGCCTGGTCGATACAGCGGGGAGTCGCTTTTCTAACTACTTCTGCAACAATGAGCCATATAAAGGAAAACTTTGAGATTTCCACTTTGCCTGATTGGGCGATGCGTGAGATGAACGAAGATATTAAGACCAAAAAGAGACTCAATCCAGTGGTAGAAACTGGTGTACCTGGTTTTTTCCGCTGAATGAAAGCAACCGCATTTGGACGCGATCATTCTTGGGTAAGCATTTGTTGAAACAACTCAAGAAATTTTCCAACATCACGCCCATCTACAAGAGCATGATTAACATGGACCGCTACGGGCATTGAACGGCGACCGTTTGCCTCCGTCATTTTGCCGAAAGTTATACGTGGGCAGCTATCGGCTATGGATGATTTTTGAGCGTGCGTAATCGAGGTGAAATCGATCCATGGCAATGAAGAATAACGGATAACGTTTTGAGCTTCTGGTCTGCTTAAGCCAATACTTTCTCTGACCTTTTCTACTTCAACTACAGCGTCTTGCAAAAACAGTCGAATGTCGGGGTTATAGATGAAATAACCGTATCCGAAAGTTCCATCTGGTTTATCAATCGCAGAACCCGCATCAATTCGATCATACTGAAAAAGTTTTTCTTCCTCAATTCTCAATCCAAATGCTTCCACTTCTTGTGCTGCTTTGAGGGACCAGTAGAGGCACGAAATAAAGAATGAAGATCCAAGGTCCTTGCAATATCGATAAGAGTCCGTGCAGTCAACACGACTAGTAATTCCATAGCACGGTTCATAAAAATCGCGGAAGAAGGCAAAATGCTCCTTGCGATTCCAGCTTTCGATGTCAACTTCTCGCCGCCCAATTTCCATGCGTCAGAGAATACCATTGCCACAGCGAAAAGTCCGCTGCTATCCCTGATGAGAGAGCGAGATTCTAGCTCGGCGGACAATAAAAATTTGCATTTGCCCAATATTCTGAGACCTTTTCTCTATGCCATTTCCGCAAAGGAGAGGTTCTCAGTTCCAGAAGATCATCAAGCTTATCCTGGGTTTGACGCTGAAGTTCATTGGCAATTTCAGTGACGAAATCGTGGTCTTCAGCCTTTTCGGGAGGAAACTCCAATTTAAAAGGTTTGCCAACACAGATCAGCATTTTGATCGGCAGGGGAATGGCATTAAATGGAAAAGGCAACAAAGGGTAAAACGGCGTAATCGGCCAGTACGGGGCATCCATTAGATCGGCGACAGGCTTTAGATTTCCAATAAGCGGGTAGATCTCGTCGCCCCCGACTGTAATCACCGGTATTATTGGGGCGCCAGTCGCAATGGCAGCTCGGACAAATCCTGGATGGAAATTGACCAGCTTATAGCGATCTTTGAATAATTTTCCGGTACCCTCTTCAGCTTCCGGATAAAAGAACACGAGTTCGCTTTTATCCAATAACTTAATTGAGACCTCATAGTCAGCAGGAACGCAACCAAAGCCGCGAAGTGATTTTCCTATGACTGGAGCCTTTCTCAAAAAGTCTGTGAACAAAAAACGTATTCGACGCGGATTGGGGTGGTAGTTGATGATTCCGCAATAAAGGAGGCAGCCATCGATAGGCAGCACTCCCGAATGATTTCCAAATAAAACTGTCCTTCCCTCGGCTGCGATATTTTCCAGACCGATTGCCTGCACGGTAAACCACTTTTCGTAAGAGAAACGAATGAAGGCTTCCAAACCAGCATATGCTTCTACATCAAACCCATATTCATCTTCATCGTCTTTATAACGCTCGAAAAAACGATCCCGGGACGAGGCTTGCTTTGAGTGATGTGGAGCTGAACTTTCCATCTGCGATACCAGTAGTAATTACATAGGAGACCAGGTGATTTGGCTTTGGTTCCCTCCGGAAAGACCGGACGATGCATAGCCGGTCCACAATAAACCGCTCGTGTCTCAAACACCAGTCAGGCGCCCTGAGTACGCTTGTCCAATCAATGTCCTACCGCTGATTTAATGTAAAAGCAACCCAGTGTTGCATCCCTTGTTCCCCCCGTTTCTAAACCGATTGCCTCTCGCCGGCTCGGTTGGAGGTTTTTATATGCGCAGAATCAGGTCCGCGAAAGGAAGCATTTTCGTCTTTATAAGCGTGCTGCTTTTCGCAATTATCGTTATCGGCATGGGCTTTTTCGTGCTCATCAAGACTCTAGCTGGAATGCGCGAACTGCAAAATGCCACCGAGTCTGGCAATTTGAATGTCGCGAAATCTGCACTTCGATCACCAGCAATAAAACTTGAACAGGGCTTGGAGCAAAACAATTTTAGCGGGCTAGTCGAAGACGACGGCACTATCAATCTGAGAACCTACAACCGCCTGGTTGGGCAAGTCCTGCTGGTGGCCTTGAATGCTCAGGCTCAAGGAACACCCGAATCGCGCGAGCATGCCCGTTCGCTCATATCGACGCTGCAAATAGGCACGAGCAGCATCGGGCAGCGGCTCACCGACGCACTTTCCGACGGTTTTGCCCTGCAAACACCCTTCAATAAATTGGCGGGCGCCAATTTCCTGCGCCTTCTTGAACAGCATATCCCCACTCACAGAGTGGCTGAATACCAAACCGGTTATCTCAAAAAAGGAGCATCCGCCAATGTATACCTCGATCCGACAATCATTCCAACCGGCACAGCTGTACCCTCAGGAACATACAGCGTCGGCTCCCAGGACTCTAGCGGCTTTCAATACCTCTCAGGCTACCAACCATTTGAAGTCCCAGGTATTGGCTCGATTGCAGGAGTCCCAGTCTTACCCGGACAACGCCCACACCTCGTCTCCACAAACGACTTTGCAGACCACACGGCTCTACCTGTTTCAGGAATGACCCTGCCGCCCAATTCTTTCAAATCAGCAGGCACCGCCAAAGAGCACGCCAGCCAGAATTTCTTGAGAGCAATTTCCTGCTCCATCGTCGGCGCCCTCAACAATAAATTCACTGCCTCTATCCCGCATGGCTACCTGGTCATCAACAATCCCTCCGGCTCCTGGGATTCGACACCTCCTCCGAATCCATCAAATATGCTCAATCATGAGCTTTTCACCGGTGTTTTCGTCAGCAACAACGGAGCCTTCTCGACCGACCGCACGCTCATCGAAAAATGGGCAGCTTACAACAGCGTCAACCCGCCATCCGGACCCCAGCCACCAACCGAAGGATTGTTCGGCGATCCGCACGGCATCAAGTCAGTCGGCGGCGACGGATACCCATCGCAATGCGATTACACGAGCCTGGATGGAGCGGGCGCAAATTCCGGATGCCAATCATTGAGAAACGCATTCGAGCAAGCATATGGTGCCAACTACAAGCTTTCCGGTACTAGCAGCGAGTTGACGGCAGTCGAACAATTGCGTGCCAATGCATGGGCACTATTTCCCGCAGGCGGCTCAATGTCTGAGCCTTCCGGATTCACGGGCATACGCATCTTCAACTACGACCAGCCTTCACCGGTTGCAGCCGGACAGCCTCCAGTCTTTACCAAGGCAGGAAGCATCTCACAGATTCTCTCTCAGGTCGGCCACGGCAGCGGGTCAGAACAAAGCATCATCAAAGTGATACGCCAGAGAATTCGCGAGATCAAACCAGCAGCTACAGCGGCCGAAATCGACGCACTTCTCTCCAGCAAAACAATGGCTCTGGGAGAAGCATTGTATATCTACATTTCCGGCGAGAAACTGCAGCTGACGACAACGCCGCCGTCTTGGATAGTACCAAATACAACACCCGACGGAAATCCGTTGATTGTTTCGAGTTCATTCCAAACCCTCGGCATCAGTGTGAATCCGCCGGGTGACGCGGGCTTTAGAAACGTCGTTTTTGAGGAAATGCCCGATCCATCGCAATTCGGACGCGGTCGCGAAGAGGCTATATTCACTCCTTCATCCGGGTACAACAACCTGCTCGGCAGCCTCGAATTTAGAAGCAGAATCGTACCTGCATCAGCATCACCAGCCTCAAACATCAGCTATAGCGGCCACAAAGATTATCACTCAGGAAACTAAGGGAGAAATGCCAATGTTCAGAGTTATTTCAATCGCAATGACATTGCTTTCCGCCTGTGTCGCAAGCCCTGCAGCATATTCAGCAGGAGAGATGCAAAACATCGGCCGACAACAACAACAACAACAACAACAACAACAACAACAACAAGTTTCAACACTTACGCAATGTGTTTCTTCAAATTCTCAGCAAGCGCCGAAGCGCTCGGAATATGAGTTTCAATCGCAAGCAATTGCACAAATGATAGAGCTTCCTGAAGTGCCGAAGTATACCGGACAAATGACCTTCGTCACCGGCACGTATTTTCCAAATGCTAAAAGCGGCGGCAGCTATACACTAAAATTACGTTCGCTCGAATATCAAGAATCAGTAAGAGACTGGTACCATGCCGCCCTTCAGCAGTCGGGCTGGACGATCGAAAAACTGATGTGCAACGAACATACTGTCTCTGCATGGAAAGGTAAACTGCTTGTTCAAATCATTATCACACCGCCCAGCCATCAACGCTTCCGCTCCGATGTTCTTATCCGCTATCGCAATGGCAGCTAATCAAATGACAAAAGCCCAGTTTTCAAGAGTCTACATCATCTTATATTGGCGACTAATCTCCTTCTTGTAGGAGTTGAACGACTGGAACATGATCGCGTAGGTCGTCGTCATTCTCGACTTATGTGCGTCGTCTCCAGAAATCAACTCAAGAGGATGATCTTAATGTTCGTCTCAAAGTTTCACGTTCAATGTAAAAAGATATCCTTCATTGCATTGGCGCTGACCATTTCGCTTTGCGCAGAGGCGCGACTTTGCTATTCAGTTTGCGCGCTTCCACTTATTGCGACAAAGATGCATACTCCGACGGAAGAAAAACTAAGATCTAATTCTGTCGACGAGAGCTCCACAGACTTTGCGCCAATAAATCTAACCGGAGACAAGTCGTCCGGCGGCAATTCTGGTTCTCAAGGCAACAGCGATAAACAATATATGAAACTGCATGCAGAGAGTATGAGCATTCCGCCGAAAGGTCCGCTTGAAGATGATGGTTCAAGTAATGGGTCCACGACTCTTCCTTCTAAATCATTGAAAGTCGAAATCGGCAAGAGCAAAGGCGGTAACATCGACCAGGCGAGGCGCGTTAACGCCATGCCCATGGCGCTAATGTACACCGATGCTGAGATGGAGGGGAAGGCGCTTACCGATATCGATTGCGAAAGAGCGCAAATTTCCGAATTGTGGGAATCCACTCTCAACCGCAGCCCAGATATTCAATTTGTTGTGCAAAAGCTCATGCCGTCTAGCGATCGGAGCCATACAACGAATGTTCTTATGAGGATGATTTCTTCAATGATTGCTACCGGTGTCGGCACCGGTTCCGTAATTTTTGGTCCTAACCAAGCTGCAATTATGGGTTCACAAATGACATCGAACATGATCTATCAAATGATGGGTGCACAAGAAGCAAAAACTAACAAACACGCACAAATCGACCAGGCCCAGGCAATCATGCTCTATCAGATGGTTAGAAATATTGCCGAGAAGGTCACTGAAACGTACAGAGATTACAAGTTTCACGTGCGTAGAATTGATACCGCTCAAGTGAGAGCCTTAAAGTTGCAAAATATGGTCCGAGATGCACGAGCTGGACAAGATGCCACAGAGCAAATTGAGATGGAGTATTGGGTTGACAGAGCGCAAGCTGATGTCGAAGAAGCTGCCTATGCGGCTCGTCGCTATCGTCAAAGCTTGATTGATCTTGCTGGAATTGAAGCTGTGTGTAAACTCGATCAGTCTTTTGAGGACCAATTCCTCGCAGAAAAAGAAATCGAAAGCAAAAGAAAAAAAGAAATAGCAGAAAATCGTAAATCCAATGTGCCTGATCGCACCAAAGAAGCGATCACAAAGCTGCTGAACGTGGTGCAGCCGCAAACAATCGGCAACTAAAGATGCTGGACCAAATCCTGCATGACTATCATTGTATGAGTTTATTCTTAAGCTGCTCGGCGATCTTCCATCTTGGCATCACTTGCTGAGCATGGAATGCCAACAAATCTGAAAATTGGGACGCTTCCTCGGTCAAAACCGTAGAATGTTCATATGTCGCTGGACCGCCCGTAGACGGTGTCACACTCGACAGTCATTCTTAAAAGGAAAGCGAAAATGACGAAGAAAAAGATTACTGAAGCTGTGACATCAAACGACCCTAAGACGAGGCGGTGGCGGTCACTGTTTGCCTCCGGACGCATGGCTTATGGTGTCGCCGAATTCAGACAGGCGGAGTCGCTACTGGCAAGAGCACTAGAACTTGCTTCCGAATTACCTGAAAAGACTTTTGCTGTGAATGC
>Ga0265313_10002700_pt1 | contig 15031 bp, 17 predicted proteins | sample 4123metaG_FD_203122 | JGI IMG/M metagenome (GOLD analysis project Ga0265313, IMG submission 203122) | Rhizosphere microbial communities from Carex aquatilis grown in University of Washington, Seatle, WA, United States - 4-1-23 metaG | ecosystem: Host-associated > Plants > Roots > Rhizosphere >...
CAGGCGCGCGGTCTTGGCGTCGGTGGCGGCGCTGGCGGCGGCAAGCTCGCTCTTGACCAGCTGGGTGCGGGTTTCCCAGGCCTTGAAGACGCCATCGGCGGTGCGCTGCGAGGCTTCGCGCTTGCGCCCGGCGCGGGAGTTGGGATGCTCAAAGGCCATGAAGGGCTCCTGAAAAAACGGAAGGGCGGCGCGCGTATGCAAACGCGCCGCCCCTGCGTTGTTTAGATCGCCGAGAGATTGGCGGCCTTGGCGCCGCGCGCGTCCGGCTGGATGTCGAAATTCACCTTCTGGCCCTCATTGAGAGTGCGCAGGCCGGCGGCTTCGACGGCCGAGACGTGCACGAACACGTCCTTGCCGCCGCCTTCCGGCGAGATGAAACCAAAGCCCTTGGTGGCATTGAAAAACTTAACGGTACCGACGGTCATGGAAATATCCTTTGAACCACTGGAGTTCCACCCACGCGGAATGCGGAGGCGGTCGTGGCAACAAGAACATCGGGTCGGTGGAAGTTTTTCGGTTCGTCCGGCGCGCCAGGGCGGGTCAGAAAGACAGAAGCGCTTCGTCTGACTTGGGACGCAAGAACCACGTGGAGCCTTCTATAGGCACAAATGGCCGAAATTACAATGCACGGCGATTTGAGGCCTCAACCGCAGGTTAACGGGCCCGGGAGCCGCCCCGCGCGCGTCAGCGCGCCCGGGAACCGAAGGTTTTGGGGACGTTGGGCCGTCCGGCGCGCTTGAGGCGGCTGCGGCCCGATTTGCCCAGCGCTGTGGAGGGGCGGCCCTCGTCGGAAACGCCGATCTGCGCATCCAGCGCGGCGCGGGCGACGTCGGACTGGCGGGCGAAGGGGTCGTCGGCGATGGCCAGCGCGGCGGCCTGCAGCCGCTTGAGTTCGTCGCGCAGCCGGGCGGCGGTCTCGAACTCCAGGTCGGCGGCGGCGGCGCGCATCTTCTTCTCGATGCCGGCGATCACCGCCTTGATGTTGTGGCCGGCGAATTCGCGCCCGCCTTCCGCCGCCTGCAGCAGGCCGGCATCGACCGTGACATGGTCCTTCTCGTACATCGAGCCCATGATGTCGTTGATCTTGGCCTTCACCGTGGCCGGGGTGATGCCGTGCTGCCGGTTGTAGGCTTCCTGCTTGGCGCGGCGGCGGCCGGTCTCCGCCATCGCCCGCTGCATCGAGCCGGTGACATGGTCGGCATAGAGGATCACCTTGCCGTCGACATTGCGCGCGGCGCGGCCGATGGTCTGGATCAGGCTGGTCTCGCTGCGCAGGAAGCCTTCCTTGTCGGCGTCGAGAATGGCGACCAGGGCGCATTCGGGAATGTCCAGCCCCTCGCGCAGCAGGTTGATGCCGACCAGCACGTCGAATGCGCCCAGCCGCAGGTCGCGGATGATCTCGATGCGCTCCAGCGTCTCGACATCGCTGTGCATGTAGCGCACGCGCAATCCCTGTTCGTGCATGTATTCGGTGAGGTCTTCCGCCATCTTCTTGGTCAGGGTGGTGACCAGGGCGCGATAACCGGCGGCGGCGTTGCGGCGGCATTCGTCGATCAGGTCGTCCACCTGGGTATCGACGGCGCGGATTTCCACGGGCGGATCAATAAGTCCGGTGGGGCGGATCACCTGCTCGGCGAAGATGCCGCCGGTGCGCTCCATCTCCCAGGGGCCGGGCGTGGCGGAGACATAGACCGACTGCGGCCGCATCGCGTCCCATTCCTCGAACTTGAGCGGGCGGTTGTCGATGCAGGACGGCAGGCGGAAGCCGTATTCGGCCAGGGTGAATTTGCGCCGATAGTCGCCTTTGTACATGGCGCCGATCTGCGGCACGGTGACATGGCTTTCGTCGGCGAACACCAGGGCGTTGTCGGGCAGGTATTCGAACAGGGTGGGCGGCGGCTCGCCGGGTTTGCGCCCCGTCAGCCAGCGGGAATAATTCTCGATGCCGGCGCAGGAGCCGGTGGCCTCGATCATCTCCAGGTCGAAGGTGGTGCGCTGCTCCAGCCGCTGCGCCTCCAGCAGCTTGCCCTCGGCGCGGAAGCGTTCCAGCGTCTGGACCAGTTCGGCCTTGATGCCCTTCATCGCCTGCTGCAGCGTCGGGCGCGGCGTGACATAGTGCGAATTGGCATAGATCTTGACGCTGTCCAGTTCGCCCGCCTTGTGGCCGGTGAGGGGATCGAACTCGGTGATGCTGTCCACCACATCGCCGAACAGTTCGACGCGCCAGGCGCGGTCTTCGTAATGGGCGGGGAAGATGTCGATGACGTCGCCGCGCACCCGGAAGGCGCCGCGGGCGAAAGCGTCGTCGTTGCGGCGGTATTGCAGGGCGATCAGATTGGCGATGGCGGCCTGGCGGTCGATCCTGTCGCCGCGGGCGATCGAGACGGCGGTGCCGGAATAGGTCTCCACCGAGCCGATGCCGTAGATGCAGGAGACCGAGGCGACGATGATGACATCGTCGCGCTCCAGGATCGCCCGCGTCGCCGAATGGCGCATGCGGTCGATCTCCTCGTTGATCGAGCTGTCCTTCTCGATATAGGTGTCGGTGCGCGGGATATAGGCTTCGGGCTGGTAGTAATCGTAATAGCTGACGAAATACTCGACCGCGTTCTCCGGGAAGAAGGACTTGAACTCGCTGTAGAGCTGCGCCGCCAGCGTCTTGTTGGGGGCCAGGATCAGGGCGGGGCGCTGGGTGCGCGCGATCACCTGCGCCATGGTGTAGGTCTTGCCGCTGCCGGTGACGCCCAGCAGCACCTGGTCGCGCTCATCGGTCTTGATGCCTTCGACCAGTTCCTTGATCGCGGTGGGCTGGTCGCCGGCCGGCTGGTATTCCGAGACCAGCTTGAACGTCTTGCCGCCTTCCGACTTTTGCGGCCGCGCGGGGCGGTGGGGGACGAAATTGGACTGGCCGATCGGCACGGACTCATAGGCCGGATCGATGGCGGGGGCGGCATTCACCGCGACCGCGCCCGCCGCGGCGGCGAATTTCGCCGTATTGGCGTCCGCCTTGGCGGAGCGCCCGCCTTTCCCCTTGCGGGGCAACATGCCGTTATTGTGGGCCATGACCGTAATATAATGCGCGGCGGCGGCTTTTGCAGATGTGATTTGCTCGGGACGTTGACACGTCTCTCGACTCATGCCAAAAAATTGGCATGAGCAGGAAGAAGTCCGCCAAAAGCGAAAAGCCGCAAGACGGCCACAGCCGCCGCGAGCGCGAGATCATGGCGGCGCTCTACAAGCTGGGCCGCGCCAGCGCCGCCCAGATCCAGGCGGAAATCCCCGATCCGCCCAGCACCACCGCCATCCGCACCCTGCTGACCATCCTGGAGAAGAAGGGCCATGTCCGCCATGACAGCGACGGCACCCGCTATCTCTATGAGCCCAGGGTGGCGCGCGGCGAGATGGGCCGGCGCGCCATCTCCAGCCTGCTCAAGACCTTCTACGACAATTCGGTCTCCGACGCGGTGGCGGCGATGCTCTCCCAGGACGACGCCAAGGTCAGCGCCGCGGAACTCGACCGCCTGGCCAGGCTGATCGCCAAGGCCAAGGAGGAAGGCAGATGAGCGGGCTGCTTCTGCTGCGCGGCCTGCTGTTCGCCGGTGAATGTTTCCTGGCTTCGCTGCTGCTGCCGGTTCTGGCCTTCGCCGCCTCGGCCCTGCTGCGCCACAGAGCCGCGCTGCGCCACCTGGTCTTCACCACCATGTTCGGCGTGCTGGCGGTGCTGCCGCTGGTGGCGCTGCTGCTGCCGCCGCGCCGCATTGTCGAGCATGTCGCCGCGCCGGTTACCCTGTCCGCTGTCGCCGACGTCGCGCCGATGGCGCCGCCGGTTGCCGCCACGCCGCTCATCGTCGCGCCGCCCTCCGTCTTCACCGGGGAAAACATCGTGGCTCTGCTGCTGGCGCTGTGGCTGGCGGGTCTTTGCTGGCACATGCTGCGTCTTTCCGTCGGCGGGCTGGGCCTGTTGCGCCTGCGCCGCGCCAGCACCCCGTTCGCGGCGGAACTGGAGACCGGCTGCGCGGTGCGCCTGTCAGAAGGCGAGCACGGCCCTTCCACCTTTGGGATTTTCCGCCCCGTCATCCTGCTGCCGCGCTCGGCGCGGGCCTGGCCGGCGGCGCGGCTGGATGCGGTGCTGCGGCACGAGGCGGCGCATGTCGCCCGCCGCGACACGGCAACCCAGTTCATCGCCCGGCTGGTCTGCGCCGTCTTCTGGCCCAACCCGCTGCTCTGGCTGGCGGCGCGCAGTTTGCGCCGCGAGGCTGAGATCGCCGCCGACGACGCCGTGCTGGCCTCGGGCCTGACGCCGTCGCTCTATGCCGCCGAACTGGTGAAGCTGGCGGCGGAAAGGCAGGGCGTCCAGCCCGGCATCGCCATGGCGGGCCCGCCGCTGGCGCAGCGGGTGCAGGCGGTGCTGGCGGAAAATTCTTCACGCAAGGGAGTGACAGGCATGGACATGGCCAAAACGGTGACCCTGGGCCTGACGGCGGCGCTGCTGCTGGGGGCGGCGCGCTTCGACATCGCGGTGGCGCAGGATGTTGCGCCGCCCGCTCCGCCCGCCACTCCGGCGGCTCCGTTCTTCCAGGCCGGTCCTGCGCCCCAGGCTGTCGCGGCCAAGGCCGCCGAGGTCAAAGCCAAAGCCGATGCGGTGGCCGCCAGGGCGAAAGCCAAGGCCGCCGCCGAGACCGATCCGGCGAAGAAGGCGCAGTATGAGAAGGACGCCGCCCAGGTTGCGGCCGAGGCCGTCACGATCAAGGCCCAGGCCGACCGCATCGCGGTCGAGGCGCGCCAGCGGGCGCAGGAAATGGCGCAAACCCTGTTCGCCGACAAGGCGCAGGCCGAGGACATGCGCCAGCGCGCGGCCCAGATGGCGCAGACGCTGTCCGCCGACAAGACACGCCTGGGAGACATGCAGCAGCGGGCTGAGGACGCGCGCCGTCAGGCGTTGCTGGCCATGGCGGATGCACATGTCGGTGAAACTGTGGCCAAGGCGCTGGCAGACGCGCATATCGACGAGACCATCGCCAAGGCTCTGGCCGACGCCAACCTCGACGAGAAGACCCGCAAGGCGATCGCCGACGCCCATATCGAGGAGCGCATCAACCAGGCGATGGCCCGCATCCAGCCGCAGATCGAGGCGGCGGTCGCCCAGGCCCAGCGGCGCGCCATCACCATCCGCCGCAACCCCGGCGATACTCTGTCGGCCCCTCCTGCAATACCCCCGATCCCGCCGGTGCCGCCGGTCCCGCCGCCGCCGGCTCCGCCCGCGCCGGGCTGAGGACGGCCGCTCGCCTGAAGCTCGCGGCGTTCGCTGCTCAAATCGGTCCACCGGACCGATTTGTCCGCCGGTTTCACCGGCGGTCGCAGCTCACTTCGTCTCTTTGGCGTCGCCCACCGCATCCGCCAGCGCCGTCGCCGCGTCGGTCAGCTTCTCATTGTCGGTGATTTCCAGGTCGGCTTTCTCCAGCGCGACGGCGGCCAGGATCTTCTGCTTCTGCGCCGGGCTGGTGGCGTCGTTCAGCGCGCCCTTGTTGCTCTTGTCTGCGGCGCAGGGGTCCATGGGAGACGGCGCCGTCGCGGCAGAATTGCGGCCAGGGCCCAGATCGGGCTGGGTCAGGTCATAGCCATCGCCGCCCGGCCCCACCAGGCAGTTGATGACATGATGCAGGTACATGTGCCCGGCGGTGATGCCGCGCTCGCCGCGCCCGCCGGTGCGATAGGCCAGCAGGGCATGGGTCTGGGCCAGGCTCAATTCCTCGCCGATGCCGGCGAACGCCGCGGTGGCGGCGGCGCACAGCGCCAGGGTGGCGGCGATGGCGAGCAGCTTGGTCTTCATGCGGTCCTCCCGGTTTTGCGCCGAGATTAAACCGGGGCCGCGGCAAAGAAAAAGGGCCGGCATTGCCGTCGACCCTTCAACCCCTGGAGTCGTTGACCTAGCGCACGCTGCCGAGATTGGCGCGCAGCGCCTGCGCCTCGGGGCCCGTGGTGGGCGTGGAATTCAGGTCCTTGTCCGGGGTGATGACGCTGCCGTTGAAGGCGACGCCGCCGAACAGGCCGGTGCCCGAGGACCACACCACAATGTCGCCGCCATGGGCGGTGGTGGCGCCTTCGGCGCCGGAGGACAGGGTGGCGACGGTGACGCCGGCCTGGCCGCCCAGCTTGAAGTTGCCATGCTCGATGCCGGCCAGGGCGCGGTCGGAATTGATGATGAAGACCAGTTCGGCCTTCTCCAGCCCGGCCTGGAAGCCGAAGGAAGCGGAGCCCATGTCGTAGAATTTCGGTTCGCCCCAGCCGCGGCCGGTGCGGCGCAGCACGACGCCGGAGCCGCCTTCGGCGCCGAAGACGAAGCCGCCCTTGACCAGGTGCGGCACGATATAGACGGCCTTGGCGTCGCGCAGCATGCTGGCGGCGGTGGCGAAGGCGGGGTCGGACTTGAGATGGTTCACCGTCCGGTTGGCGTCACGCAGCAGTTCGCCTTTTTCGGCGGCCTGGGCGGGCATGGCGATGACAAGGGCGGCAACGGCCGCCAAGGCGGAAATACGGGCTTTCATGATGAGGGCTCCTCTGGGTGCGGCGAGGAAACGCTAGCGTGGAACTTTGGGTTCCATAAAGCCCCCAGAAAGCTTCAGGAACGGGCGGGACTGCCCTCGGCCACCACCAGCGGGCTGGCATTTGCCTTGAGCTTTTCGCCGAAGCCGCTGCAGAAGTCCTGGAAAATGGCCGACAATTCCTCGCCGTCGACCAGGCCGGGGCCGCCCGGCGGGAAGCGGTAGCGCCAGAAGCTGACGATATGGGAAATCGCCCCCAGCTTCTCCCCCAGCTCTAGGAACATGTGGGGGGCCGAAAGCAGGAAGTCGCGGAAGGTCTTGGGCGCCTGGTGGGCCACCAGATCGGCGAAGGAACTGTCATAAACCGACAGCGCCTTGGCGACATGCTCGCCATTGTCGCGCACCATCTGGATGACGGTGCGGCGGGAGTCCTGCAGGAACAGCCTCTGCTCCGGCGTCATCGGGCCATTTGGCCGGATGGCGCTGATCTGGCGCAGCACCCCCATCACGCCGGGCCAGTAGCTCTCCATCGACCATTTGTAGAAGAGAAAGCCGCGCCAGCTGAAGACGCCTTCGCGGAAGTCGCCGCCGGAAAGCCCCAGGGTCAGGCGCAGCGGCTCCAGTTTTTCGTCGACCCGGCTGGAGAGCAGGGCCTGCACCATGCGGTTGGAACTGTCGGTATCGCCGCCGCCGCCGCTGGCCAGCTTCACCAGCCGCGCCAGCTCGGCGCCGACGAAGCGTTGCATGCGCGCCTGATCGCCTTCGGAAATGACGAAATAGCAGGGCGCCACCTCGACCTCGTGATTGCGCAGATGCTCGCGCAGCAGGAAGGGATCGAGCGAGGGCACGGCGTCGAGCAGCCGGAGCACGGCATAGTCGCGCTCCAGGGCGTCCTCGGCGTAATGGCCCAGTTGCCGCAGGGCGTCATGGAAGCCGCGCTGCCCGAAAAGCAGCGAGCGTCCGCCGGCGCGCAGATCCTCCTGGTCGAAGGGATCGATGATCTTGGTGACGATGGCGCGGGGGCTGCTGAAGAGATAGCTCTCGTCGGAGCGGATGCGGTGCTTGATGACGAAGGCGCGGTTGACCGCCGGCGAAATGAACAGCGGCCTGGCGGCGTGATCCGGATTGCCGACATTGTCGCGGGCGATCTTGTGCAGGTTGAGGACGCGGCTGGTCGAGGCGCCGCGCAACGCGTCAAGAAAGCGGACGGAACGGTCGCTGGCCACGCGGGGGTCCCCAGGCTCATTCGCGGCGAATAGTGGGTGACAATCCCTAATGCGGGCTTTATGCCGGCTGCGGAAACCGCGGAAATGTGGGAAAAACAGGGGCTGCGGGCGGCAAACCCGCCGGCGAAAGGGCTGGCATGACTCTGCGTTTCGATCGCGGCTTTGACGCCGTCCCCGGCGAGGTTGCGCGCTTGTCCCCGCTCGTTGCCCGCCTGTTGGCGCCCAACCCGGGGCCTTTCACCTTCCGCGGCACCGGCGTCTATCTGGTCGGGGCGGGCGGGAGCGTCGGCGAGAGCCGGAGCGACCGTAAAAAAAGCGTCGCGGTGATCGATCCCGGGCCGCTGCTGCCCCAGCATCTGGCGGCGCTGCGGGCGGCGATCGGCGCGCGGCGCGTTTCGCATATCCTCATCACCCACACCCATCGCGATCATTCCGAAAGCGCCGATGCCCTGAAGGCCTGGAGCGGCGCGAAGACTTATGGATTTTATGACCCCCTCCGGCCTTCGCTGGCGACGCACGCAAGCGTGCTGCCAGCTACGGCCACCTCCCCCTCCGGGGCGCTGCGCGCCGAGGGGGAGGCCGGGCCTGCGACGGGCGAGGAAGCCGATAATGCGGACTTCGTGCCGGATGTACGGCTGGCCGACGGCAGCGTCGTGTTGGGCGACGGCTTCACCCTGACGGCGCTGCACACGCCCGGCCATGCCGCCAATCACCTCTGCTTCGCGCTGGCGCAGGAGCGCGCGCTGTTCACCGGCGATCATGTCATGGGCTGGTCCACCAGCGTCATCGCCCCGCCCGACGGCGACATGGCGGATTATATGGCCAGCCTGGAACGGCTGATCGGGCGCGACGACGCCATTCTCTATCCCACCCATGGCGCGCCCATCGCCCCGCCACGGCCCTGGCTTGAGGCCCTGCTGGAGCATCGGCGGGAGCGCGAAGCGCAAATCCTGGCGCAACTGCATTTTGCCCGCGCCCGGGTCGCCGGGCTGGTGGCGGCGCTTTATCCGGGACTGGATACGGCGCTGCACGGCGCGGCGGCGCTGACCGTCACGGCGCACCTGAGGAAGCTGGAAGCGCAAGGGGCCGTCGCGGCGGATGACGATGGGCGATGGCGCCTCAGCCCGCCAGCAGGCTGAAGAAATATTTGGCGTTGGCGGCGTTGAAGCCGTCATCCATCCTGTCCTCGCGGCTCTGCGAGCGCAGGTCGGTGCGGGCGCCGGCGCCGGAACGGCGCACCTGGATGACGATGTCGGAGACGCGGCCGAACCAGAAGCTGGCATGGGTGGCCTCGATGCGGCCTTCCCGGGCGTTGAAATCCACAATCGTCCAGCCGGTCTTCCTCGCCGCCGCCAGGTCGCGCCGGAAGAAGGTGGCGATGGGATCGCTGGAGCCGATGGCGAAGCCGGCATGGGGCTTGAGGATGTCGCGGTAATAGTCGTGCAGCACCTCGTCCAGCGTCACCGTCTTGCCTTGGAAGGAAACCGCGGCGTGGCCGTCATAGGCGGGCGCATTGCTGCCGGGGCCGCGCTGCCTGAGCAGCGCCACGAAATGGGGCGGATTCTCGGTGTCGGTGGTGACGTCATAGATCGGCGGCGAGGTCAGCCGGTGGAAGACGGTGGTGAGCGGCGGATAGAGCAGCAGCGCCGAACCCAGCAGGGCGGTGAGGCCAAACCCGCGCCCGGCGCCGTTGTTGGCTTTCAGGGCGCGCGCCAGCCAGAGCAGGCTGAAAGCCAGCGCCCCAAGCCCCAGCGCCACGCCCGGGACCATCAACTGCCAGCCCTGGGCGTAGGCCAGCCAGCCCAGCCGCACCCCCGCCACCGCGCCGGCGGCAATCAGCGCCGCCAGGATGAAAGCGGCGAAGCCGAAACGCGCTGTGACGGGCTGGGACATGGGAGACCCGAAACTAGGGCCGCTCCGCGCCCCATGCAATTGCGATCTGCCGAAATGGGGATGGGCGCGGGGCGATGAGCGGCTAAAGTCCGTGATGGAAGGAAACGCCATGACTCTCAGCAACGCGCAGGCGCGCGACGTCGAAAGCCTGCTGCACCCCTATACCAATCTCAAGCTGCTGGCGCAGACCGGGCCCAACATCCTGGAACGCGGGCGCGGCGTCTTTGTCTATGACGGCGCCGGACGCGAATATCTCGAGGCCATGTCGGGCCTGTGGTGCACGGCGCTGGGCTGGGGCGAGGAGGAATTGGCCGAGACCGCCGCCGAGCAGATGCGCAAGCTGGCCTTCGCCCATATCTTCGCCGGCAAGAGCCATGATCCCGCCATCGCCCTGGCCGAGAAGCTGAAGGAGATCGCGCCTTTCCCCGTCGGCAAGGTCTTCTTCGCCAATTCCGGCTCGGAGGCCAACGACAGCCAGATCAAGTTCGCCTGGTACGCCGCCAATGCGCGGGGCAGGACGGCGAAGAAGAAGATCATCGCCCGCCACGGCGCCTATCATGGCGTCACCCTGGCCACCGCCAGCCTCACCGGGCTGGCCGCCAATCACGACGGCTTCGACCTGCCGCTGCCGTTCGCCCGCCATGCCGCCATGCCGCATTATTATCGCGGGGCGCAAGCGGGCGAGAACGAGGAGGATTATTCGGCGCGGCTGGCGGCGGAGCTGGAGGCGCTGATCGTGGCGGAAGGTCCGCAGACCATCGCCGCCATGTTCGTCGAGCCGGTGATGGGCGCGGGCGGCGCCATCGTGCCGCCGCGCGGCTATTTCCCCGCCATCGCCGACGTGCTGCGCCGTCACGACATCGCGCTGATCGACGACGAAGTGATCTGCGGCTTCGGGCGCACCGGCAACTGGTTCGGCTGCCAGACCTATGGCTTCACGCCCGACGCCATGTCGCTGGCCAAGGCGCTGTCCAGCGCCTACATCCCGATCTCGGCGGTGCTGCTGTCGCCGGAAACGACGCAGATGGTGGAAGACGAATCCCGCCGCCTGGGCATGCTGGGCCATGGCTTCACCTATTCGGCCCATCCGGTGGCCAGCGCCGTCGCCCTGAAGACCATCGAGATCTACCAGCGCCGCGACATTGTGGGTGGCGTGCGCAAGCTGGCGCCGCTGTTCGCCGCCCGGCTGGCGAAGCTGGCGGAGAATCCGCTGGTGGGCGACGCAAGCGGGGTCGGGCTGATCGGCGGCGTCGAACTGGTGGCCGACCGCAGGACCAGGGCGCGTTTCGACAAGGAAGCCAAGGTCGGCCTGGCCTGCGGCCGCTTCTGCGAGCAGGAAGGGCTGATCGTGCGCCCGCTGCTGAATGACCGCATCGCGGTCTGCCCGCCGCTGGTGATCTCGGAAGCGGAAGTGAACGAACTGTTCGACCGTTTTGAGCGCGGCCTGGCCAGGACGCTGGACTGGGCGAAAGGCGAGAAGCTGGTTTGATGCAGCCAGCAAGGCTGCCGGCGAACGGCTGCTTTTGACCCAAAGCGGACCTTCGTAAGAGCGGTTTCAAATCGTCATTTGATGGCGAGATGCCCGATCTTGCCACTCTGAACGGCTTGTGTCTGAATTGGTGCAAACCGGGCTGGGGAGCTGGGGTTGGCCGAGGAAGAACAGAGTGTGGGCGAAGACCGCGCCACTCAGTTATCCGTGACCGCCACGGCGGCTCCCGAAACCATCGAGGAGCCACCAGTGGAAATTCACAAGCCCAAGCCTTGGCACAACTGGCGTGAGTTTCTGAAGGAATACGCCATCATCGTGCTGGGCGTTGCAACCGCACTTGCCGCCGAACAGATTGCCGAGAAGCTTCACGACCGCGCCAAAGCCGCGGAGGCGCGGGCCAGCATCCGTGCCGAGATCTCCAGAAACCTGGGCACCATGGATTGGCGCGATGCCACCGAGGCCTGCATGGCCAAAAGACTGGACGAGACCGACGGCCTGATCGCAGACTTGGCGGCGGGAAGGCTGCCTCAGGAGGCGCTGTGGATTGGCACACCGATTGGCAATGGCATGGACACCGGTCGTTACGAGACGGGAGTGCAATCGGGCGCAACCAGCCTGTTCGGTAGCGAAGAGCAGGCCGCCTATGCCAGCCTCTATGCGAATTTCAAGACCTATCAAGAGTCCATCGTACGTGAGCATCTTGCTTGGGCCGATATGCGCAGCCTGGAAAAGCATCCATCGCCCTCAGCCGCGCTGGATGTGATGCTGCGCGGAGCCGTGCAGGCGGCGCGCATTAATCGCTGGGGGATACAGGCGTCACGTCTGGTCGCGATACGGGTGGCGGCGGGCATGGGCATCGCGCCTGCCAAGATGGGCAGACTCAAAATGCCGGATGCCTGCGTCCCGCTGCACACGACACGCGAGGCTGCCTTGAAGCTGCTCATGCAGCCGGACGAATGGAACCTTGAACCGCCAAAATGACCCATCCGGCGAATGTCCGCTTTTGGCGCAAAGCGGTCATTCGAGGCAGTACGTTAATCTGGCCCAAAACCAGACGCCGTCAGTGCGCCAGCGCCATCGGTATGGTGTCGCGGGCATAGACCAGCAGATCGTCCAGCCAGACTTCCAGCCGTTCGGCGCTGGGCAGCTTCATGGCGTGCGCCAGCACGCGGGCGCGGCTGTCATTGTCGCACACCGCCTCGAAGGCATGGGCGAGCGAACCGTCACTGTCGAGATAGCGAATGTCATAGGCGGGCATGTCCGTTCTCCGTCTTAACGTCCCCGCTGACCAAGGCCGGATCGTTCTCACGCGCGATCCCTGCGCCGGTCTTTGACGCGATTTTCAAGACGCGGGTGCAAAAGTCGAGTGACTATTCGGTAAAATCGCCCTCGCAATATCTCCGGAACGACAGGCGTGCTGATGCGTTGGCGAAACGCTGTCGCAAAGCGAAATTCATTTCAGGAGACCGCCATGTCCGCACCCTTCAAGCTCGCGCCGCTGCCCTGGGATTCCGCCGCCCTGGAACCGGCGATTTCCGCGAAAACCATCGGCTTTCACTATGGCAAGCATCATCAGGCCTATGTGGACACGCTCAACAAGCTGGTCGAAGGCAAGCCTTATGCCGACATGAAACTGGAGCAAATCGTCCGGGCGACGGCGAGCGCCCAGAGCGCGGACAAGAAAATCTTCAACAACGCCGCCCAGGTCTGGAACCATGATTTCCACTGGCGCAGCCTGACGCCCGGCAAAACCGAACCGTCGGGCAAGCTGGCCCGCGCCATCGCGCGGGATTTCGGCTCGGCTTCGGAACTTCTGGCCCGGCTGGCCGAGGCCGGCAAGGAACAGTTCGGTTCCGGCTGGGCCTGGCTGGTCTCCCGGGACGGCGCGCTGGCGGTGGAAAAGACCGGCAACGCCATGAACCCGATGGCGGACGGCGTCAATTGCCTGCTCGCCATCGATGTCTGGGAACACGCCTATTATCTCGACTATCAGAATGCGCGGCCCAAATATCTGGAAGCGGTTCTGGAAAAGCTGCTGAACTGGGACTTCGCGGCGGAAAATCTGGACAAGGAAGATCACGCCGTCCGCGCGGCGGCCGAATAATTCTTCGTAATGCGGCAAAAGGCTTCGGCATTTCTCCCGCCGGAGCCGTTTGCTTTGCTGCGTTGCATCACGACATTGACGTTGACGCTTGGGAAAGGCGGGCGCACACTTTTGCAGTTCAAAGACGAACGGCCATCGGGAGAATGCGCCGCCGCCTTGAAGGACGAAGCATTCCGCCGGGGGGACAGGGATGACCAAGACATTCACCATCCGCCAGCTGACCAAGGAATTCGGGGTCACGGCGCGCGCCTTGCGCTTCTATGAGGAAGAGGAACTGATCGCGCCGGCGCGGCGCGGCCAGACGCGGATCTACAGCGCCCGCGACCGCGCCCGGATTGTGCTGATCCTGCGCGGCCGCCGCGTCGGCTTCAGCCTGGCGGAATTGCGCGAACTGCTCGATCTCTACGAAGGGCCGGGCGGCAGCGCGGGCCAGATGGCCGAGGCGCGGCGCAAATTCGAAGAGCGCATCGACGCGCTGGAACGGCAGAAGATGGATATTGAGCAGTCGCTGCAGGAACTGCGCGACGGCATCCAGAATATCGACGCCGCGCTTGGCGGCGCCTCCGCTTAAGCCAGGCGCAGCCGCGCCAGCAGCCGCTTCAGCCAGGCGCCCAGCCGCAGGGGCCGGCCCTGCTCGATCGGAATATTGGAAACCAGATGTCCCAGCATAAGGGCGACTCCAGTTGAACCGCGTGCGCACCAAACTGGGCCGGGAAGGTTAATCGTCTCTTAATCAGCGCGGCAGGCTGGTGCCGCCCATGGGCGAGGCGTTCGGCATCGGGCGGCAGACGCCATAGCCTTCCTGCCAGCCCAGCCGGTAGGCCTCATTGCCGGAAAAGGCCTCGTCATCCCGCCGCTCCGTGTCGGCGCGGGGATTGGCGCTGACGCTGGCGGCCGTGCCGCAGCCATCGCTATAGCCGGCGCGATAGTCGGGCGAAGCGCGCAGGGCGCGGGTCTGCTTGCTTTCGAACAGGAAGCAGCCGGACAGCGGCAGGCAGAGCACCAGCAGGAGCAGGGCGAAGGGTTTGGTCATGCCTTGTTTTACCTTGGATTAACGGGCTGTCGCATAAAATCCACACCACAAAATCGAAAGAGCCGGAATCGGCCGCGAAAACACCGGGTTTTGGTATGGAACGGGCGGACTTCGCAACGCTTCGCATCCTTCTGCTTTCGGACAGGAACCATGCGGCGCTGACCATGCGCTCGGTCCTGTTGCTGGCCGGGATCACCCGCGTCACCAACGTCGACGATTCCCGCCGCGCCGTCGAACTGCTCACCATGGATCATTACGAAGCCGTCTTCTGCAGCGAAAGCAGCGAAGCGGTGGAAGCGCTTTCCTTCCCGATGGCGGTGCGCCGGGTGGCCGGCGTGCTCAATCCCCTGATCCCGGTTTTCGTCTTTCAGGAAACCGCCCGCCGCCGCATGGTCGAAGTGGCGCGCGACACCGGCGCCACCGATTTCCTCACCTGCCCGGTCAGCCCCAAGACCGTGATGACCAAGCTGGAAGCGGCCATCGTCAATCCGCGTCCCTTCATCAAGGCGCCGGACTATTTCGGCCCCGACCGGCGCGCCAAGGTGCGCCCGGTCTGGAATGGCGAGGAGCGCCGCAGCCGCGTCGCCCGCAAGGTCCGGATCGCCAAGCCCAAGCCGGGCTCGGAAACCGTCCTGATCTGATCCCGCCAGAGACCAAATTCCCACACGCCTGGATTGATCCCTGGCGGCGCTTCCGCGTCGCCCTGGAGACCGGATTTCCCGCCTATCAAACGGCGGGAAAAAA